>Ga0210040_10000105_pt1 | contig 173235 bp, 133 predicted proteins | sample CryGeyCG12114_NA_FD_185462 | JGI IMG/M metagenome (GOLD analysis project Ga0210040, IMG submission 185462) | Groundwater microbial communities from aquifer - Crystal Geyser CG19_WC_8/21/14_NA (SPAdes) (version 2) | ecosystem: Environmental > Aquatic > Deep subsurface > Groundwater | place...
TCGTTGGAAACACGTTGACAATGTTGAAGCTTATTGCAAGAATCGTTCATACTCGGAGACACACATCTCCTGATCACTTGAAAGTTACCGGATCTAGTCATCAGTGCTATCGTTCTAATCCAGCCATTGAGAGTCTCCATGGTGATTGGTTGAGGAAGGGGTATTGCCTCGGCCTGACAATCAGATGCATCTTGGCAGGTCATGCAATTGAAGCGTGCCAGATACCACCTTGCCTTCCGTAGCCCTTGCTTTCTTAACATTTGTTGCCTGATCAGTAGAAGGCTTCTATGAGAAGTGTGCTTCCCCCATCCCAGACGAGCATCTGATGCTCTGGCATTTGGCCGCCTAGCGGCGGCTTGACTTGCCCAGCTCCGCTAGGTAGGATAAGGGATTGCAATCATAACTCGAGCAGCAGCATTGAGTCCCAGAGCTATTACTTCTTACCGAAAGCGTCTAACCATCCAGAAGGTGTCTGATTCGAGAAACAACGCCATGTATACGGCCACCAGCGAGGAAGTGCAATGAGGCTCCGCCAACGTAGCCATCAAGCCAAGTATATAAACTGGACCTTTCCTGGTGAAAGCGACTGGCAGCACCTTCACATGGCACATTACTAGACGACTTTCGAAGCTCTGCATGGTGGACTACACTGGGTCACATTTGGACTTGTGTTGAACCGCTGCTAGTCGGCAAAGCGGTCTCTGTCCAGTCATCTCGGGTCTCATGGTTCAATTAGAGGGCCTTCAACATTCACAATCCACTTCTATCGACAACTCCTGCATTCTTAGCGAAGCCGAGCGACGACGTCCACGTCAAGGACACAGCGTCGTTCCACCTACCATGTCTTCTTAATCTGCTGTATTGGACTCAACAGATAGCTTTTACGTCCATACCCGGCACCAGCCCGAAATAGCGTTGCTCAAGCCAGGAAAGTGCAAACAGGCCAGGGCTCGATCGATTCGCCCGTACGCCCTGGTTTGCCGCCACTGCTTTACGTCGACAACTTCTACTGCTCGCCGCAAACATTCAGGAGCGTTGCAATGGCATCATGGGCTATTCGCACTTATTGTCCCCATCCATCATTCCACGGCCAGCTACTGGGCCTGGCTATGCAATTGCAAGTCGGCACTATATTGCGGCCATGCAGCTGTACGTCGGAGACTACATTAGACAGACCGAACACTGGTATCCGTATCTGAAGCATATATACCTTCTTCCCTCATCCCCATCCCATTCTTCATTGGTAAAAAGCATATCATATCAGACTTGTCTGATTTCCGACCCCCTGACTGACTAGACAGCCAACTCGCGAGCACAAGCCTACCAGCTGGCAGAACATGATTAAAAGCGGACAGCGACAGATCTCGAGCACCCCGTCCACGACAGCCGCGCGAGGACACGAAGGTGTCGCCACCCAGCGTTGCTGTCAAGGCGAAGCCCGTGCTCCAAACCCGCAAAGACCAGGATGGAGCGAAGGTCAAGGCGGCCAAGAAGGTAGAAGCGGAGCAACCGAAGACCAAAGACGACGCTAAGGAGCGAAAGACTAAGAAGGATCAAGACGGCCCGAGAAGCAGAAGGTCGAAGATGAGAAAACCAAGCAGGACGAGAGCAGCAGTCCTGATTCGCCCGACACTGCTGCCGCCGGCGCTAGTGGTCGTCGTTGTTCTCTCGCAGGCCTCACGCTGCTCCGCGCTTCCCAACACCTTCTGGCGCAGAGCCAAGTCCAATCTGCTAGTGATGTCAGGCACGGCGACGGCGACGGCGACTTCGTTCAGGTCGACTCGCCAGCACCAGCGAAGACGAGAAGAATAGGACGAGGATGACGGGTGGTGATTGTGAATGGTGGTTCTGGGGGTGCTTCATTGAGCTCGACGCCGCGGGGACTAAGACGATCTCAGGTTATCGAGGTGGTGGTGCGAGATCTGTACTGTAGGTCGAAGGCTTCGAGCCGAAGTGTCAAACAGTCTTAAAAGGCAATGGTCATCTGACTCACATCTCGCCTGACGCATAAGCTGACGATCTGATGCATCTTGAGCCACAATTGGAGAACACGGAACATAGCGAGCAGATCACTCCGAAGGCTCAGGTGTACTAACTAGTACTACGGAGAAGGCTCATGCTTAGTACGGATATGCTTGTCAACCAGCAAGCTACAATGTACATCCAACACCCCAAGGAGTGCATGCCACTCCCCAGTGTTCATCTCTCAATGATCAATCCCCTCGTGTATCGTCTCATCGTGACCAAACCAGGTGTGTCACATCCGAACCTAAACAATCCACTCACGCAGCACCACCAGTGACCCTCCTTACCACCCTCCTAGCACCCTCCCCAAGCACCATAATCTTCCCCTCCGCCTCAAGACCTCTAATAGCCTGCGAGAACTCTGCGCCCTCAACCTCAGCCGTCGCACCCTCAGATACACTCCTATACAGCTCCGCATATCTAATCGTGCCGCCATCCCTGACATCCTCATTCCCATCGAGACCCATAAGTATACTCCTCTTCAATTCCTCCTTTCGCCGCCTTTCACTCGCACCACCCCCTTCACTGAGCAAGCCCATGTCAATCAAACCGGTTCGCGCATCGGTCGCTGAAGCCTTGATGGCGGATTTGATGAGTCGCACTGCCTCCTGGACGTCGGACTCTTCGACGGTCAACGACAGCCGCATCTTGGCGTGCGCTTCGCTGAGTCGAATCATGGACTCGAGTTGACGTGTTGTGGCTGTTATGCGTCTGTCGGATGCCTGCAGGCTGTTTCCTAGGTTCCGCATCGCAACGTATGCTTCTGTCAGGGCGTTGGCAGCGGGCTGCGTCAGGGTTGGATGGCATGTCGTCCTGGCGTGGGAGATGTAGAGGGTTAAAAACTCGACTGGCTGCACAGTGTTAGCATGAGACATTCGCAGGAGGAAGGCGGCAGGAGTTTACTCACCAAGACTTCATCCCGACTTGCGTTATCCGGCGTATCTTCGAGATACATCCCTACTAAGTGCTTCGCCAGTCTCCGATCGTTGGCTTCATCTATGCGGTCAAGCACGAGATACACCAGATCAAATCTCGACAACAGTGTGGGCGGTAGGTCGATGTTCTGCGGAACCGGTAGGTTGGGATTGTATTTGCTTCCAATTGGATTTGCTGAAGCTAGGATACTCGTTCGAGCGTTCAATGTCGTTATGATACCGGCCTTCGCTATGCTCACAGTCTGTTGCTCCATGACTTCGTGTAGGACTGATCGGGTGCTCTCGCTCATCTTGTCAAATTCATCGATGCAGCAGACACCGCCGTCGGAAAGGACGAGGGCGCCCGATTCGAGGACTAATTGGCGAGACTCGGGGTCCCGGGTTACGTACGCTGTTAGACCGACTGCTGAAGAGCCTTTACCGGATGTGTAGACGCCTCGTGGCGCGATCTTGTGGACGTATTGGAGCAGCTGGGATTTCGCTGTCGACGGGTCACCGCACAGAAGGACGTTTATGTCGCCTCTGTACTTAGGACTACCGCCCTTCTCGAAGGATTTGTTTGTGCCTCCGAAGAGCTGCAGGAGGATACCTTTCTTCACGTCGTCCAATTCGTAGATGCTTGGGGCTAGACTTCGGGAGAGGAGCTCGAAGACATCAGGACGTTTCGAGATCTCTTCGATTCTTGCTTGATCATCGGCTGTAATCTTTCGTACTTGCTCGGTACCGCCTGCTACCTGTTCAGATAGTTCTTGCTCGATAGTGCTGACATCTATTCCGAGCTTGCGCTTGTCGACTTTCTGGATGTGCAGCACATCAACGTATGTCTTGAAGAGCGACTTGATTGTTCTTTGACGTGGATTGATTCGAACAGGCAGGCTTCTGAATATTCCGGTTACCTCGATCCTGTCACCTGCCTTGCACACATCGACGAGCTCGTCATAAGCACATAACGAAACACTGTGCGGTGTCTGGCCATCTGGTACCGAGTCTGGTGTTTCCTGAAGCTTGATGACTTGTTTGTCTGCGAAGTTGCATCTGTTGTGGACGATTTGCATGCTGTCCTTTGACTCACACGCCTGGCGAGGACATTTGACAGGCTCTGCAATCTTGCCCCTGTCTATACTAACCAACACGGCATGATTGCAGACAGTACATTTGAAGAAGGCTTCTTTCATGTCCGGAATGACTGGAGTGGTGCGGATCACTAGGCCTTTCACAGACACTAGCTTGTCCATGTCGGTAGGGTCTAGGTCTCTCATGTTGACGGTTTTCTCAAGGCCGAAAGGCAGAACTTTGTAGTTACGCAGTTCCACCTCTGTGGCCAGATCTGGCACCTCTGATGGTGCAGCTGGTGTTCCAGCATCCGAGTTTGAATAAGGAAGCACCGAGCTAGACTTTCGTGATCTGTGGGTCGGACGTACGGCGTTGGCTCTCTGCATCTCCTGCATTTGCCTCTTTGCGAGTTCGAGCATCACGTCCTTTAGTGCTTGATCCATCAGTGGTATGATTTCTTGTGGATAAGCATGCATTTGGTGCCAAAGCTTCAGCGTTGCTGGGTATGCTTTCAAGTTTCTCGCATCCAGATTGAGGCCTTGCAGGCCCATTCTTCGAAGGTCGTTGAGCATCCTGACATATTCCTTTTCATTCGCTCTGTCGCCCATCGCTCGAGTCTCGTCTTCTGACACGCCCTCGGCCCACATTCTGTACTTCGGGGTGTAATTGTAAAGGAAGTTCTTGAAGGCTGCCATAGAGTCGGTGATAGAGATGTTCGTGCCCCAGATGACTCTTGTAGAGCCCCCTCCCAGCACATCGGCGTCGGAAGTGTCAGGATTGGCATTCGAGAAAGTGGCTTCCGAGGCCGGCTCGGAGTCTCTGACTGGCAAGCCATCTTGGCCGACAAACACCCTTCTTCGACTGGCAGCCGTCCCAGCGAAGTTGTCAGAATGTATGTCTCCTCTCCTCGACGAGATCCTTTCGCCCTCTGACCTCAAGAAAAGCCCGCTACTGCTGGAGGGCACATCTGTTCGATCCTGCCTCGACCTCGAAGGACTTGAGCTGGGATCATACCGCACAGGTGAAGAATCTGAGTCAGGTTAGCGCTAGTACATTCTGCGCTCGCGATCGAAAGGCTCACCAGCTACGTTTTGTGCTCTAGTTGCCTTAGGTGTTACCTCCCGATCCCGGTCGTCGGCCACAGATGGCTGCCTTGGAGGAGAACTGATAATGAAATCGCCATTCACAGGCTGACTGCGCCGTGGTGTAGAATTCGGATTTGCTGGCGAGGATCTGTAGAATAATGGTGAGGAGGACGCCGCGACATTATCGGAGGGAGGCTGTCTTCCTGGCTGCGGTGTGCTGCGCGATGCTCTGGATGGCGTCGTGGCTACAGAGCCACGTCCACTTCTTGCTGTTCTCCGCGATGATGGGGTCGACATTTTGGTGCTTGCCGCTCGCTATTGCAATCAGCATTCAGGAGAGGTGAGTTCGGGCATCGGGGGGGAAGTTACGATAAGTACACGAGACGCGCCTTGACGCGTAAAGTGGTCAGACTACACGGCAGGTTATCCGAAACGTGGAGTGAAGCCACGTCTCCCACTGCACTTCACGTGTCTCTCTTTCTATGGGATGCAGCAGGGTCACACAGGGGTAGTCATGGTAAAACAGTCATTTTTTTCAGTAAGTGATTACGCTGGTCGTCTCGATTGCTATCTTCCCACCGATTAGACTTTCGATGGGATCACGATTGTCACCATAGGCCAGCTAAACCTCAGCAGCATGACCTTCGTGAGAGGCCATCCTTCCACTGCCTGTTGTGGTAGTCCCGACTAGCCTGCCAGTCTTTTTTGGTATCTCTCATGATCAGTTCTGTACCGAGAGTGTGCCCTGCCATGTTCTCCTTCCATTTACTCGGCTCTACCCTATGCTAAGTTTTGGCATCGAAAGTCTTCTGGCTGTGTGATGGTCAGTTCCTGTGCGCAACTACAGCTGGTTCACCTTACCTGATAGAAGTTCTCTTTGTCCCCAGTGAACGTAACGATGATTCCTTGCGTCTCTGTGCAGCAGATGGCAAGAGCAGGAGCGATGCAATGCTCAGGGTCTGTGCCGGTGCCCTCAAAGCCACCTACGAGTCTTCGTCAATGTATAAACTGTATCTTCGAGGGCTGACCCACAGGAATAGCCCGGATACTTTGCAATTTCTGGAGTCAAGAGGATCCAATCGTTTATGCAACAAGTCCCGACGGTTGTGTTTCCTGCGCAGACGGGGATGGGGTTGCCGTTGTCGACGGCCATCGTTGGTGTGAACGGAGAGGCGCTTGCAGCTCCGAAGAGTGCGGGGAGTATGATGTGCAGAAGCATTATGAAGTTGACTTGTACACCAGGAGGAAGATGAAGAATGTGGAAGTCAGAGTGTGGAAAAAGTTTGGTTACGAGCAGAAAAGATATTTGCTTAAATAGTATAGTACTGATTCTAAGAATGACCTGGGACGGGAAAGAGGGCAGGTGGGGGCCTTGGGAGTGAAGGCTATAAGCTCAATATTGAGGTGAAGGTGAAGCCGTGGAACTGCTTCGCATGTCTCAGCATCTTACTTGATATGCTCTCTTGCTGTCCACCATCTGCAAGTCGCACCTTGATGTTATTGACATTCCCACTTCTAAAGCTTCATCTGTACATTCACGGCTTAGGGAAACCGACACACCAACTCAGCTTATTCGATTGACATGGATTCATCTCAATTCCAGCATCTGGCCATTGTCCTCACTCATCTTAACGATGCCACCGTCGACTGGGCCAAGGTCGCGGACGAACGTGGTGTCAAACGAAAGGACAATGCTCTCACCAGTTTCAAGCAATTGATGAAGAAGCATGGCGTGGAATATGAAAACAGAAAATTCAGTCGCATCATTGGCTTCGAATCCGCAGCAGACGGCTTAGCTGTGAGCACGCCCAAATCAAAGAAACCACGAACGCCTCGCAAGCGCCAGTCTGAAGATGAGAACGCTGACAGCAAGGAAGAAAAGCCATCGCCAACAAAGAAGCAGAGGTTCGAGAGAGCTGCAGAGAGGGCAGAAAATAAGGACAAGGAGAGCGCTTCCAACGAGGATGTCAAGGACGATAGTGGTTGAAAAGGGTATGGCGAGTGTAGCTGCTCAATTGGCCCCCGATGCAGGATGAGTCCATCGTCGTCAGTACGTTTGCAATCAGGTCGTTGACTAATGGAAGTGTATTCTTCATGGGAGGAGAGCATCGGCACAGATAGTGGCTTGACGTTGCACGTTTCTCGGCAGCACTAGAAGGAAGATGGAGAGCTGCAATCGTTGGTTGCACGGAGAGGAGACATTGTGTTCCTGTCCATCCTAGAGTGTGCACGTAGTCGAATGAACAATTAATTACCCAGCTACTTATGTTTCCTCCAGGTACGACTGGCCAGGTTGCAACCCGACCGACCGACCTGCCTCCTACCCATCCTGACCCTTCTCCTTGAGATGTGCACTCGCTATCTCATTGTTGTTGTGCTAGTTCCCGAATAAATGATCAATGGAAGCCATGCACACCCAAGGCGCATAGTCGCGATTGCCATGCCACAGCTACTGTTGCTGGTGAGATCGGGAGCCCAGCTTGAACATACAGAGGAGGCGGGCAGCGACGCGACATAAGACACCGAGTCTCGACCTCTGATTCAAGAGTCCCATAATTGTGATTCGTGACTTCCCGTGGACCTGCATGCCACTCGTGTGCCAATTTCAGGGCGGTACTTCTTCACACCGCATATTCATAGCCAATTCTAAGTACCGGACAGCATCCGAGGCTTCTAAGGCGCTTCTAGAGCCCGAAAGCTAGGCAACTCTGGGGTGGTCGGATGGAGTTCGGACACCAATTGTGACGCTTGTGACCCCCAAAGTTCATGAAACCTGGTCGATCGCCCTCGTTGCGCGCATAGCTCATGTTGTGATTTTGCCAAAGCAGGACATCTTCCAGCCGCGTGACTGTGGGAGGTGCGGTCAACCACCTGCCACAGGACCAGCTGGAGAAGCGCTTCGAAGCAATCTCGGATCTCATCCACCAGCTAGCTTTCAAGGCTAGATCTCAGTTCGTGCTCATTTGATCACTCTGTAAAGGGACAGCCGCCCGACAATAGCCGGAGGACTAATCAGCCTATTTAGTCTAATATACTATAGGTCGAGAAAGGGTCAGAAGACCAGTTGTGAGACAGAAGTAATAATATGAATAATAGCTGCTGTCCAAGTCGTCCTTGACGTTTGTCCTCTTTGCCGCTCTTTGGCTGCCTCACCTTTCGCGGAAAGTCTCTGACCGCTCTGACAGCCCGATGTGGAGGACACGGTACAAAGTGGCTGAACCCTGGCCACGCCCGACCGACCACGTAAGGCTTGGTACCTGAGGCTAAGAGATCTGACCTGTCAGGGACGTCCTCACGCAGATCTATCGCTTTCCACACGATATGGTTGGGTGCCTATCACGATGATCGACCTTCAGCTTGATCCAAGGCTCTGCGAAACCTTCGCCCCCTACTGCCCCTACTAGCATCGACAAAGATGACCTCTCCCTCGGTCTTCTTGTCACTCACACCTCCTCAACTCTCTACACACTCGACTATTGCCTTTACCCAGCAGCAGCATTGACTTTCAACAATTTGCGAACCTCGAGTTTTCGCGACAATGCCTCGACCTGCCTTATATGCATAAACAGCAACAGTGCAGCACCGCTTGCTTCAAAGTCATCGTCGCTACCAGGCGCTGTACCAGCCAACGACCCAGAATCAGTATTAACATTGCATTACAGTTTCGACCAGTTCACTGGAAACATGATTCCCTGGAGCTCCTTCCCTTTCATCCAACGCAAGCCATCGCACCGCATGCCTATAGCCCGGTCTGACGAACCCAAACCAACCGCACCGCAATATTCTCGATCGCAACTTCAAACATCGAGATCTTTTCCTGCCAGATGCCCACCGAAAAGCAACCGCATCATTCACGACTCAGCTCCCATCAGTCCCTGCCTCGATTGACTCTCGCTAAACAGCCTAGCGCGCGGGAGATCCACGACTCGACCTGTCCCTTGCATATCGGAAACTCGGTCATCCTTCGGCCCTGCTTCGAACATCCAACCACAATCAACCGTTGGTCATGGACCCAAAGTACTTGTACCGGTATTCTACCACCACATGGCAGGGTTTTCGCACCCTGAAACGCGCAACGCAGTTGCGTCTGACGCGTTGAAGCTGATTAATGAGGCGACGCCACATGGCATGCACGCGTACATAATCCAAGTCAAGCCAAGTGGGCTGAGTTGGCATGGCTAAGGATATTTTCTATCACGGATCCACATCCACAGAACGAGAAGCAACGTGACAATGGATGACATGATGAAGTCCACACATGGTTGTGAACAAGAACCTGTTTTCTCATTCATGCACAGGATCCCCCCTCAAAGGACACGGACAGTTCTGGTCTGTGTCCTGGACCAGGACCCCTCCAACAAGGAATGTGAGCCTGAAGGACTCCTGTGCCCAACGTTGTCGAGCCACAGACTTGCCATGGTCCGTTCCATTGCGGCTGGAAGCACAAGCAGACAGGCAAAACAAAACGGTACAACAAATGCATCACATGCGACGCAATACAAACCCTACCCTACTATCAGCCCTGAGCACAGCACAACAGATCACGGCCCACACCATTCGTGAGGCACGTTGCTGGGTTTCAATTCCTTCCAAGACTCCACTTCATGTGGACGGTGGACCCAAAACAACACAAACATAACAACGTCTACTGTACTGGTATACAAACGGTGGTTTTCCCTCTGGTCGGCTGGTGCACGCTCAGGAATGCTGTTGCTGGCTGATCGAGCTGGCGAATTCCGATTGGAAGGGACGCAAGGGGCAGATTGAGCTCGTTACCCCTTCCTACTCGCCTCTCCGGTGCTTCATGGCATTGTAGGCAAAGTTGAGGCACAGTTTTTCGATGATAAGAGTAAGTCAGCATTGATCTATGTACTGATGGATCTCTAGGCTATGCACGCATTCCTACCGGCCAGCCAGGCACCATCAATCATGCCTATGTATATGCATCAGATTGATTGTTGAAGGTCAACAAGCACAACAATCACTTCAAGATTGTGCGAACCACCACCAATCTGCATCATCGGCTCTTGCATCATCGCTGCCACTTCGAAGCAGAACATCACCAATCCACCACCAGGCCACAAGGCGAAGCGTCCTTCGTCTGGCCACAATGAGGTGTCAATCAAGTGTTCTCTATCTCTGCGCAGCCGATCTGCTTGAGCGGACCAGTTGGCACCCCAGTTTCGCACAATCACACACCGAAGAACGATAACTTTTTTCCGATCCCGTGTGCCTCTCTCCCGCGTCGGTTGTTGATTGCAAAGTCCAAAATCACAAGGAAGCATAATCCGTTCACGACATCTCTGATGCCTTGTGTCGGTCGTGGGCTCATCCATGCCTGCGGCCCTTCCGCAGGCGAAACAACGCCATGATCTATTACAAATGCATAATGAGCGCCAAACAACACCTTGCCGGAAACTTGAAAGGCCTTTCCGAAAGCCGAAAGACTTGAAAAATAAACAATCGAAAGAGCCACTCGTCAATGCAGACGTGCGCCTCTAAAGGTTAAGGAGCAGAGCATGCAAGCACATACACTGGTCGCGAGAACATAGTGAGGCCAGTCAAGGCTACTATATCACTTCCAGCCAGTGCGGTTGCGTTTGCCCGTCCTATTCAACTCACGCTGAAGCTGAGCATGTGTTGTGCGATGTATGATGTTGGCAAGACATCGATTGCGTTGTTGTCACCTCGGTTCCTAGCCAAGGATGACTGTAGCCTGCGGCGCTTCCGCCAGCAATGTTTTTGATGACGTTTGATGATAAGGATAACCACACGGCGTAGGTGAATTCGATCTTGAGTTCATGCATGAACTCAAGAACGACGATACCGGTGACGATGACCGCGATAAGTTGGGGGTGACAGTCTTGTACGACGACACGTCGGATGGTGGTGAAAGGGTCTCGGCCTGAGAAGGGCTGGAAGTACCAGAAGACTGGGCACTGCCCATGCTGGCATCAGAAACAGATCGATCATCAGCAGCACCGTCAGACGATAGACCGAAAATCTTCCTCGTTGGTGGAGATGACTTCGCATTCCCAAACTGTGCCAACCATTAGCATCTCATTTCGTTGATATCGCCTCTTTTGACGTCCGAGGGGTACCTACAAAGCAGTACTTGTCCACGAGTTCCTGGTAGGACTGGGAGGAAAGTGATGGCTTCTCCGAGAACAGAGCGGCTGGTTTGGATGTCACTGGCGGAGCAGTCACTGCAGGCGCAGATGACACGGCCGGCACATTGTGAATACCATTCTCAGGCTTTTGGGCTTTCTGAGATGCACTCTTCGCAGCTACCACAGGAACTTCGCGGAAAGACTGCTTCGTATCGTTGGCAGGGAGTCCGCTCAGGTCGCCAAGTATGCTGTAAGCATTGTTCTTTGCAGCAGAGAGCGAGGAATTGAAGTCATAGCGGGTGGCGAACATTGGTGCAGCTGATCTGTTTCGTCGTGCCGGAGCGTCAGGCACTAGTTCCTGTTTGGAACGTGGACTTCTCAGCTTGATTTTAGGCTCGCCGATTAATGATGTTGGGGACTCAGCAAATGTAGCACCAAAGTTATCAAAGCCAGAGCCGAAGTCATCAAAAGAGAGTTGCATAGACTTCGGACGACCAGCGGAGGCAGGTGGCGACGGCCTGCTTCTTGGTAGAGCGTTGAGAGGCCTGGCACCAAGACCACTCGGCTGCGAAGGCGATGATGTCTTAGGCTTGGCCTTCTTTGTGAAGTCGACCTGGTAGTTCCTTGAGTTATTGCTGTCCCAGTATTCTGTACCGTTGACATTATAGCGGACACAAAAGAACAGTGTCTTGTTTTCCAGATTAGTTTGGTCAGCGAGACTAATGCTGAAGGTGAAATGATCAAGGTTGTCAGCCAGTCCATTTTTGCGTGGATCGTTGCTGTACTCTGCAGCCACCTCTGATGTGGTCTTCCAGTAATCAAAGGTAAACCGCGCAGTGACCTGTTTGTGGAATGCGAGGTTCTGTACTGCGACAGTGCCGATAAGGTTCTTCTTGTCAGCTGACAAGAAGACCCTCTCTACGTGAACTGGCAAAGCTGTGCGTTCATCTGACTGATGAGGAAAGTTGGCCAGGCGCATGTCCCACTCGTAGGCTGGACCGCGGGACCTGGTGCCAGATTCATTGGAGCCGAACGGAAACTCGCTCTCACTCTCATAGTTCTCGACTGGTGACGATCCCGCACTGACGGCTAGAGGTCTGTCCACTTGGAGGAAGTGTCGAATATGCTCGAGCTGAGAATCAAAGTGCACAGCTTTCGAGAAGGTAGGGGTGCCAGGCATGCTTGACGGCCGTCTTCCCGCTCGGGAGTGGGGTCTTAATGCTGGCTTGACAAGTTCGCCAGATTTCTTTCGAACCATCGGCGGCCTTCGGGAGCCAGTGCTATCGCTCTCGTCGCTGGAAGACTCTCCTCGCGGTGAGGGCAAACCCTCCTGCGTTACAGGTTGTGAATGTGCAGGTGTGACCTCGAAGACAATGTTTGAGTCTGTGCTCGATCTCGAGTGCGAGATTTTCCTCTGTGAGCTTGACAGAGGGGGTCGAGAGTTTTCAGCCGGCGAAGAACCTTCCGAAGCGGCCTTGTGGCCATTAACCTGGGGCGGCTCTTGTGTCCGTATAGGCGAACCAGACTTCCGCTCTCCTCTGAGACTTCTAATCGCAGCTTGGAGCTCAGCCAGATTCTCCTTCTCTAGCTCTCTACTTCGTCCTCTGATCTCTTCATCGTCGCTAGTGTGGGTGGACTCTGGTGGTGAGATGGTCATCCCTTGAGGTATTATACCATTCGTTCTCGGTGGGGGTGATTGTCGTAGGCTGCCGTGAGGGTCAAAGGCAACACCTCTCTGGAGATCAGTCATGACCTCGGGCAGATCATCACCCGTCGGTGCTGAGGGACTTCGGCGGTGCTTCGTCAGGTAGGAGGACGAGCCTGCCGACCTGGGTAGAGCTGGTCGCCCGTTAGGAGGCGGGAACGAGAACTCTGGTTGAGCATCGTAGTCTATATACGAAGGTGTGCGACCAGCAGTCGGTGTTGAATGTCTCGAGGTAGCCGGTGAGAGCTGTGATGGGGGTGTGTAAGGCATTCGTGCGGTAACCGGTAAGTGAAACCAGGGTCTATGATTGGGTAAGCCGAGAGAACATAAAGCTTTATGTCGGTAGCGGAGGAAGAATAAATGCTAAGCACTGCAAAGACAAATGTCAGCTGGCCTTTCTGATTGCAAATGGCAACTGCTTGTAGCTATGAGGCTATTAGGAAGCTACGGCATCAGACGACCTTGAATGTGCCTGCGCCAGGTTGCAAACGACCTCAATATCCTATGTGCAGAGGTGCTGGTGATAATATGTGAGTGAGAACTTACGTAGAAATGTCGACAAGAATGATATACTGCTAGCGTGAGAAAGTCGACTCTGTGCGAACAGGTTCGAGTTCGTGATTGATCTCACTGTTTTGGTTGTGGTTGAGAGAAATGTCGGATCGGCTACTAGTAGCAAGCGCGACTTCCGCCACGGGATCTAATGATCGACCTGACTGGCGGTGCAAGACGCAAATTCGATCCTGCTCTCAACGGTGAGAAGAGCACTTATTCCACGATGACTCTTCTCCCAGGGGATGTGCGTTTTCTTTGTTGTCCTGACCTGCACTATTCCAGCAGCTGCAGACAAGCTGTGCTGAGACAATGGCGGCCACGAGATTCTCCCACTTTTCGGTATAGCCGGATGCTCTTGCCCTTGATAATATTACTTCCTTCCTGCGATAACAATGGCACACAGAACGAGGGGAAGAGAGAGTGACACAGAGATGAGAATAGAAGACTCCGGATGGTGTGGAGGTGGAGGGTGGTAGATGGCAAAGATAATGGCTGCAAGAGGTGAGAGCACGCAGGCAAAGTAGAGGTGAGCAGAGTGAGCGTTGAGTCTAGACGACTCAAACAGGCTACGCTAGTATTGCAAGCGTGCGAAAATCAGGTCGAGAGAGCAGACAAGCTGTGTGCGGGCTCCAGCTTGATGGCCGATGGAGATGAGATGGGCGCTGCGGCCGCCACTTGGTACGTGTGTGGAGAACGGCCCACCATGCCACTTATCGTGCGCTGCGAACAACTCACACTTAAAAATTTGCTGGAGGGGCTAAGCGGTAAAACACGAAGACGACATGGGTTACTCTGCAGCTAATGCCTTAGTGATAAATCAAGATCTTCTACCATGTCAAACTTTCATGCTCCAGTTCTGAACTCACTCGCTTTCAGGCCTGGGCAAGAAATTGCTCTGAGACGTGCGTCCACTTTGTTGTTGTTGCTTGCACGCGCTTGACACATACCAAACGAACTCCCATCAATAACAAGTACCCCTGAAGCAAGGTGCCCTGGAGTGTCTGGGACTTCGCGAGCAAAGATCTGACGACTGTTTGGGCACTGATTGTGTCGTTGAACAGAGCACATAGCACAATACATACCGAAGCAGGGCTTGTACGACAACAAATTTGGACTGAGGCAATGCAGGTTCTGCTCCTTGAGTAGTCGTACAGCCGGCATGTGAAGAAAATAATGATCAATATTTACTGATCATCAGTCGCTAACTCGTGCGCGCTTACGGAGGATAAACAACACGCAGCGTTCCTCTTACGGTACATGAAATCTACTGTGCCCGGTCTTTCAGTATTCCGCAGGTTGGGGTTTAATGTTCTTACACCTAGGTTTCAATGTAGATGGCAACAGACATAGGCATTCACGGATAGTGCAGCGTATTGCCTAAGAGCACATGATATGTTTGGTGTGCTGATAAGTCAGGCTATCTGCAAGAATCTACGAAGCCACGGTCCATAAATGGGCATTCCATCCGGACGACGCGGCTGCTTTTCCTGCTTACCGAGCACAACACGAGATGGTGGATGTGAGCTTACAGGTCGGAGCATAAAATACCACTTGGCTCACTCGCTGCTGCTGCCATCGATCTCATCGTAGGAAGCTCGCTGATGCTGCTTGCCGGTCGCTTGGCTTGTGCGAGGTCATTGACGGACGAAAGAAACCTTTTACTCATGTTGGCTTTCGCTAAGATCTGAGGCAGTAGCGGGGAACGAGCGCCGACCGTTGCCCGTTTAAGCATTTCGCGCTTATTGGGTGTCCTGCTTCAATCACCTTGTACCAACAAACGTAACCTGTTTCTTCGTTCACAGTTTTATGCCAGTTCTATCATTCGCTGTTATATGGCAGCGTCCTACTTTTTGAGCTTATTCGGAATGCGAGCGTCGCGGTGCAAATAATACGGAGGTGCGTCGTCATTGATGCATTCGCACAACACAATCCAAGGAATGCCGTTGCCATGGCCCAAGCGTTGGTGGCTGGCAAACCTGCAATCTCCCAACTAACTTGAAGAGCGAAAGCAGCAACACCATTCCTACGAGTGATGTGTTGAGGAACACACCTCCAGCGTTAACGGCTTGAGCTCTGGATGCACCAGAGGAACGCTACGAAAGCTCGTCTGGCTGTACCCGGATGTTATGCCCACCCGACGAAACTACCCTGGGTTCCCGCCAGCTTTGTCTGCACTACTTACGGTACAAGATTGTAGTGCCAGACTGCCGCGTAGGCTTGTACCTGTACCGCCTCCCCGCGCCAGAATCGTGCCGTCACTGCTCATTGCAGCTGGAAGGAAGTACATCCTAGCTCAGGTAGAGACGTAATGACCTTTGGTCACAAGACTCCTACGTTAATGGAGCATGGTCCGCTTCACGCAGTCGTCACTATTTGATTCTCAAGGAATTCTGGTCATGACACTGGTACAACTTAGCAGGCAATAATGGACGGACTTGACAAGAAATAAAGTACTGCACCCAACCATTAATACTCCGCCTCAGGAGCTGACACCGTCCAATTTCTTGATAAACGAGCCTAGATTCACAATTCTGGTGTTACTAAGACCGGGCCGACCACGGTTGTTCAGAAGCCTGAGGTTTGTGGCCGCCTGTGGAAGATATTCCCGGCTACGTTAGCGTACCCGATCAGGCTATGGGCGTGTAGCGTGATCCGACGTCTCCGGCATCAATTTCGCGACTGGTCAGCGTTGGGCGGACAAGGCATTGTGGCTTAATCTGTGTTGGTCTCACTTTCGATACCCCGCCTACTCATGATCACAAGAACGTCATGGACGGGTGTCCTACCAGCATAGACAACTTCTTGAGATCACATAACCATCAAGCACTTCGCTTGAAGCTGGATGGACTAAGACTCAGTGCCATGTACCGGTAAGTGTTTGCAGAACACCCTTGCAGTTCTAAGCAGGGCACAACGCGGATCTCTTGTTGATCGTCAACGGTAACAAGCGCTGGTTCGGTGGACGAGGGGTACCGAACCAGGTTGAAAAGTATCCGAGCGATTTAGTTTCTCTCCGCCGGATCTAGCGGCAATAGCCAGGCAGCAAAGTCGAGGCGGTCAGTCTGCGTTTGCATAGTCCACCAATCAAGATGCCGAAGCTTCCATGATTTCTCTTGCATTCGTGGCGTCCGTCAAATGCTTAGCACACCTGCGCAAGCGGTCAGGTGTCGTCCGTTTTGTGATTGGGTGATTGGGTGCTGCGCTACTTTCTGCTCGCAGTAGGCTTCCCAAATTGCGAGATAGAAGCATACCAAGGAAAACGAAGACATCAGTGGTTGTGATTTGATCATGACTTAGGCAGCTCCTGCGCTAGAACACCAGCAACACTGGTACGGTAGAGTTTCGCTGCTCGTCCCGCAAGCTCCTTTGGCGGACTCCGGATGCTGAGGCAGCAGATTTTGTCGCGAAATACGGAGCGCGAACCAAAGTACGTGGAAACCCGAGCAGTCGCCCGTAAAGAACTCACTAAACTGGGAAATCTTCGAAATGGACCGATCATCACCATCACTACTGCTCTTGGCCCGTCCGCAGCGACCTGAGAGGTTGGCCGATTGCCTTGAGGAGCCCGCGTATCTCTTTTCTACCTACATCAGGTAAGCAACACATGGATGATCGCATTACTACTCGTACATCTTTAGGAAATAGCTTTTTAGGAGCTTCTCGTATGGTTTTGTCGTCACGGCCCTCAACATCGAAGCATACTGGCTGTACTCCTGTAACTTCCTTCCTCGCAGAACTAACTTAGAGTCAGCAACCGCCATCACGGCAGCTAGCTCCATAGTCCCAAGGTCGACCCCAAAGCTTACGGTATGCATAGGGAGCACTCTTCCGCCACAACCAGTTTCTTGCTCGACCTCGAGATCACGAAACCCCAGGATGATGCTGCTACCGGCCTGATGTCCCACGGAATGCTGTTCAGGTCGTGTGGCCTCATTGCATAAGCGTTGCACAAGCGCGTAACAGATCAAACACAAGATGTCTTGCTGGCAGCACGTCGTCAACCGATCTAAAGCATCACTCCGCTATGCGAATTAATCATCAGCCACACTCTCCAAACTTTGTTGTACTGGAGCTAGCTTGTCGCGTATGCCGATTGCTTCTGGCCAGCAAGTGGTGCCCAATCCGTATACAGAGGCCGTCGGTCGTCGGACCCCGCGCCACGAGTATAAAAGCATCTCGGGAGATGACAGCAAAGGAGTACAGACCAGAGGAGGTGGGGCGCACTCAGTAATCAGGCGTTCGAGTCCTTTTCTAGACTTGCAAGGCCGTGCGAAATCCTACGGAGGAGGGACCGTAGTCACGCCGAAGCACACTCTTCCCTGCAGGGTTAGCTTACGCTTAGCATATCTTAACGAGGAACATGTGCACCCTGCATTTCATAAGCGTCGTGTCAGGATCTAAAGTACCGGAGGGTATAGCTAACGATAAGGCTAACACTCGACAGGAGCAAGCATAACTACAGTCCGGTTTGTCCCAGCAGTCGCTCGACCTACCGCAGGAGGAGGTCTGCGAGAGGGGCTTTTAAGCTGTGCCTTGCTCCCACTTCAAGATGGTGGATAACACTAAGCTTAGACCCACGCAAAGCAGTTCACCATCTTGTCACCGTTCGTGCACTTGTTCCTTTAGGTACGTTATCAACATTACCGCACCACCAGATCGCTTTCACGCATTCCTTGGTCAATAATTGTCTACTAGACCCCTGGAGCTTTATAAGGACGGAGTACCGTACAAGACATCCTAGCTGATATCCAGCCTTGTGCAGACAAGCTGCACCCCGCTTCCCCAGATGGATGCGACGGTCAAACCTCCAGATCGATCACACCAGATGGTGTTGATCTGCGCCAAGAGCAGGGCCAAGGCTTTGTGGATTGTGCACATGTTTGAGAGGGTTCGGTGAAGCACATGCTCCGAAACGCTGGACTGTCGCAATTGGCGCCAACAAGTGTTTCCACATGTTTATCAGCGTGCGCAATCCTATGGTAGCTCTCTCTCAACCGATGCCAGCACCGATTGCGACAGCTCGACGTCGTATCCACACAAAAGTGGTGAAGGTGGAACTCGCTTCTTCAAGCTTGCCGCCTGCAAATCTCGAGACGACGGCGAGCCCTAGGATTGCGCGAAAGAGCATCAGAACACATGCAACGACTGGCATCGAAGCACGTCTCAACAATTTTCGAGATTGATGATTTCTAACAAAATTTCAACCCTGCAGCGATCGACGTTTACCGCCGGTGCTACCCCACGCATCCCGCGTCCAGCACTAAAGAGACCCATTAGAAGACCATCAGCACGTTCAACTCACAAGCATGTGGTCATCGACACGGGCACAACAACGATAGCTTTGCGTTGACGACCACGTCAGTCTCGACTACGACACGTAACCTTTGCACTAGTGATGCAGGATCTCGCCATGCATGGACATCATTCTCCGCTCCCTGGAAACATTATCCCTAAGCCCCCCATCGTGAAAAGGCGTCCGTAGAGGCCGAAACAAACGGAATGAAGACCTGAAGCATATCAGCAGGCCTGAAAGTCGATTGCGATCTCGTATCAAAATCGCGCAGAATCGAGGTCGGTGGCGGTATCATATTGCAAGCGCAACCTTCGCTCGCTGATTTGTGCACATCCTTCGGCGAAACTCTTACCATGCCCTTGTGCTAAGGTCGGCGTCGGGAGCGAGCATGCGCTAGCACTCTCGTCAACGACAACAATTTACCTACGGCAGTCGCTGATCTGCAACTGCTCGCTAATGACAACAGGAATGTATCTCATCGAGATATCAAGAAGGTTGTCGTATGCTCTTCCGATTCGAGATATCCCAACAAAATGCAGGCGCCTGCTAGGTTCCCCATGGGGGCATGCAGTGGCCAGTCGTTCTGTAAATCACACCAGGAGCAAATCACCATGGAGCACCTTCTGCACGTAGCATGTGCTCGTACTGTCCAGACAGACGCCGCTCCGCTCAGACCCTTCTCGAAGTGGCACTTCTCGACTATGGAGCATGCTAGGATGCATACCAGGTACGTTCATACCATCAAGAAGTCTTGCATGACATGGCAGCTACCGGCACGTCCCAGGCTTCGCTGCGCTTACCCTGCTCGTCAAACAAGCCTACATCCCCCGAAGGGTTCGCCTGCGGTGGCGGGATCATGCAAACTACCTTTGCTGAGGGATGAAACGTATTTCAACGTCACACAACGCCCAATGATCGGAGATTTACTTGGGTGGCAATGCGTCTAGGTGGCCAATTCGGGACAGAGCACAGAGGAGCTTGCTCACTATCACCAGTGCTGTACTTACAAGGATGCAAACAACCATCCGAGCGAGCCCTCGCCACAACGTCATGCCTACTTTGTCCCTCTGCCTCAAATTCCAGGGTTGTGCTATGAGACCCTGCATGACTCAGGCCGTATACATAGCTGGGGTATTACCAAAACAATGACGACAACTGTCACGAGGGTCTTACGCAGAGTGACTATCCTCACCTCAAACCTCGGCGGCGACCGAGGATACTGGCCCATTTCGCCCTCCGGACTTCTCACCTAATCTCATCCATGCCTGAACCAGGGAGACACTGCAAACGGGCCGCCCGCATAGCATTATACGGGTCGTGTCCGTTGCTCATGCAAGCTCGATAGCCTACATCGTCTACTCATACTGCACAGTACCGCACCGCTCGTCTTACCCATTGAAACTCCTGGCAAAAATTATCCCGCTCACACACTCCTACGGCCACGGAGCTAAAGACCAACACTACACTACACCTATGTACGCACCCATACAAGAAAGCCAGGAAGACATGGCGCCAGACCACCAAGTACGGTTGAACCAATCCCATTGCACGCCTCGACCATCATTATTGCACCGTCCCATCCCATCCAATCTCATCCCACGCAGTCAACCTCCCGCCGACCTCCCACAAGCAACCGAACAGCACGGTAAGTCCCCAAAAGACACAGCAGAGTGTGATTCGATTGCGTGTCTCCGTTCCTCCGTCTGTGTCTCATCCTCCTCGCCCAGAACCTCAAATGCTCGAACCAATGATACGTGATGAAATGTATCACCTAGGATCGGAAGCCCATCTCATCCCGTCTCATTTCATCTGGCAGATATTTACCACATGTGCTCGACGCGCCACTGTCATGCCGGAATTGTCCCGTGACAGCCCAACTGCGCTGGACTCCAAGAGACCTGGTAGGAACGTCCGTATCGACGTGTACATGAAGCTGGATGGTCCGTTGGTACCTAGTCGTCTATGAATGATATCCCATCTCTTGAAGGAGCGGGAACTCTGCAGTGCCTTTCGTGTTACGTACGAGACTCATACTCACACTCACACTCACACTCACACTCACAACCGAAGTCCTTGTGCCAGCGTCGCATAACTGCGCTCTGAGGTGTAGGGGTGACAGCGCCATACGGGCCAGATATTCTCTCATGCTTGATGCTTGATCATCGTCACGACACGGCCACATGATGATTCACCGCCACAGACTTGCGAAGCATGAGTGAATTGACCCGGGCCGTACGAACAGTAATACTGTTACGGGAAAGAACAGGGAACGAGACGTTAGGTTTGAGTCGCTGAGATATAGCATGTATAGCATGTATAGCATGTATAGCATGTATAGCATGTATAGCATGTATATTGTCAAATGTCCTCAAAGTGCCAACTAAGCTCGCACGAGATCCGTCTATCTAAGCCCCAATGTGATGTCTTCGTCTCCGTTCCAACGGTCCAACTCTTTCATCGCCAAAGGCTGATGCTACAAAGTGTTCCTTCGTCAGTCCGACGTCGACAGCGACAGTACAGTGTTCAAGCTCGCTCATTCATAAACACACGTCAAGCAATCGCCCTGCCAACCTCCCTCCAATACCACCACCACCACCGAATCCCTCACCACGGCCCGCAATCCCTCCCTACCCAACTCCCATCAGTTACTCGGGCCCCGACACCTAGCCCTTCTCACCCAAACCCTAAAACGATCATTCCTCTTCACCCCATCCACGCCCCTCTCCACGAAATCTTCCTGCCGAGACCAACAAGCTCGATCCCCAATCCTCTTCAATTCCTCCTCCATACTCTCGTCTTCGCCGGCGATATAGTGGAAGTTGGCTCGGCCGGGCAAGCGATCAATGAACCAGCGCATGAAGACCTCTTTAGCGTGGCGGTTTGCGGGGGCGAGGGAGGGGAAGATGCGGAAGTGGTCGCCGGTTGCGCGGGTTGTGAGGACTTGCTGGGGGGTTTGTTTGGTTGTTTCGGAGATGCTTGTTGGTGGACTGCTGGGAAGAGTGTATGGTTCGGAGTCGGGGCCGAAGAGGTCATCGTTCCCGGCCGAGGGCTGGGATTGTGAGTCGGTGACAAGTTCGGTCGTCGGATTGGTGGAGTCTTGGTGCCCTTCGTGTCCGTCTTGACTACTAGGAGAAGTTTTGCGGGCTCGGGTAGACGAGTCAGACCCACCGCTGGCGTTTACAATGACACACTCCCGGTGCTCGTCTGTAGGAGAAGTCGCGGCAGGCTCCGCTGACGTAGCGCTCAAGTCTTGCTCTTTAGCTTGACCAGCGTCTTCCATCGCGTCTTCCTCGTCTTCCTGTACGGGCCCGATAGTCCTCTCCCAGTCCACAAACCAAGCTTCTTGTGGCTGGCAGGCCTTGTACACTTTTGCCTTCTCGTATGCTTCTTCGCTTGGATTGTAGGTTTCCTCATCGATCCATGTACGACAAGCAGCTTCATGATTTCGGCCAAGCTTCATTTGTTGCTCGAACTCGAAACCATTGTCCTCAAGGCTGATTGAGCAGGGTCCCGAATCAGAGTCTGGATTGCGCCTAACGTATTCCTTCTTCACCCAAGGTGCCACCTCAAGAACCTTCTTCGTGGCCTTCTTCTTGCTTAAAAATCTGCCGATCACATGCTCAGCGTCGTCGTGCTCGGGGGACACGCCAGTCATAGAGGCTCTAACGATATAACGCTTGCAGACCGGTTGACCATCTTCATCTTCTTCGACAGCAGCTTCCTCCTCGTCTTCGTCGTCAATATCGGAGTCGTCGAACTCGTGTGACGATTCGGCCTCAGTAGCTTCATCTCCCACGGCTTCACGATCACGTTCTTCTGCATCTAGCGTTGCGGTGGCCACTTCAAGTTGCTTCGCTTGCCCAGCTCGGGCAGCTTCCTTCTCTCGCATGTCTTGCAGCATTTGAGGGTCGTGCCTTTGAACACCTTGTATACTGGTGTGCTCAATCTGTTGAGCTTTTGCAAGCATCCTTTGCTGCAGAGACATGTCCGCCACTTGGCTTGGCAGCGCGACGGTAACCCTTTTAGCAGCTTCTTGTTGCTGCTTCTCACCATCTGGACGTGTGCTCTCTTCGGTAGGCAGCTCTTCTTCGCTTATTCGAGGTGCCTTGTTTGTGCTAACTAGAGGTCTCATGAGTGAGTCAACTGCGTCTTCCTCACTGATAACACTTTCGTCATCTCGGGGATCGATGATCTCCAGCTCCCCAGACTCTTCTGCTGCGGCCGATGGAGTCTTTTCTTCGCGGAATCGTGCTAATTGAGAACGATGTTGCTCAATTCTCTTGTCGATCGCTCCATAGTACGCTTGCCGGGACCTTTCAGACTTGCTCAGACCATCCGCTGGTGCCTTCCCTTTGGTGTTGACTTCATCCTTAGCACGACGAGAGTCTCGAGCTCTGTTTTTAGCTACGTGCTGATAAGCGTTGCATTCAGCCTGCACGAGAGTGAGTGCTGCCTGTGTTACTGGCTTTTCTTGCCCTAATTTGTCAATATACCTTGGAAGCATGATATCCTTCAGCTTTTCATCGACCAATTCTTTGTCGACATCGGATGGTAGTCTCTGCAAGCGGCGCCTAACATTGTCAATGATATTTCTGATACGGGCCCGGGCGCCTCTCCCCGACCTGTCTGTATCAAGTACTGCTGCAGCGAATTTCTTGACCTCTTCCAGCTGCCTCATGTCTATGTCTCGCAGCTCTTCGATGGCAAGAAGAGTGGCGAAAGCCTTGTAAACCTCGATGATAACTTCAAAGTCCTTTTGCCTCTCTTTCAGTGTCTCTCTTTTCTTGATCAAAGCTTGTCGGGTTGGTGATAGCCCTGCAAAATTGGATGGTAGATTCAATGCTTCTCCCTGTGGTAGCAGTGTATCGTATCTGTCTTGAGGCTTTGGCGCGTTACCGCCATCGTCAGCGGCTCCAGCACGACATCCACTTAACTGCTCCAGCACAGCAAATTTAGGATCAGGCAACTTCGTCTGAGGGCTATTTGTGAGATCGCCGCCAGATTCAAGCCATTGCGCGTCCCTAGGGGACAGGTCATTTGTTCTTGGATCTTGGGAAGTTCCCATCAACGCTCGGATGGCCTCGCGACTCTGCTTTGGAGGCCGCTGCGTAGAGCCTTTGTGTTTCGACGTTGGCTTCAAGTCGAAGGGCGCATGAAACTTCGCCGGCGACGCAGACGCCTGGTTCGCCTGATTCGCCTGAACCCTCGGTGCAGAGTTTGGCTTTCCGCCCAACGCATTCATTTTTATACGCATAAGCCGCTCATCTGCCCTCCTTTGCTCTTCTGGATCCACGGAGTCTGGCCTGTCATTGCTCGCAGAGAATGTCTTGGCGTATAGCAAACCGTCATCGTCGTTGTTGAGGTGACGACTTTGTGTCCGGAAACTTTCAGCAGCAGTGCGTGAAAGTGGATTCAATCGCGGGCGCGGCGTCTTGTCATGCGTAGGAGCCGATGAGGTAGATCTGAGTTTAGGGGTTCCGCTCTCCTTTCGCAACATCTCAGCAAAATCGAGCTGCCTCTCAATCTCATCGGCGGAGAGCTCATCCACATCTTCCCACTGGTTCTCCCTGTTCTTCTGGATCTTGTACGGAGTGTCAACCACCGGTCGAGGATTTGAGGAGGAAGCCTGGGATGTGGGTGAAGCGCTAGAGTGTGGCTGTTTGTTCGTCTTACGAGCCTTTCTCTCTGCACGAAGCTGCTGACTTCTAGAAATGCCTTTTGCTTCAACGGCATCTTTTGCGTTAAGAGCAACATCGCAAGCGGGAGCTGGCCGAACTGAGCAATCTCTCTGGGTGCTATCGGATGTTGCTTCTTGGTTCACCAGCTGTGCTAGTCCCAAGCTCAATTCATCTGCATTGCAAAGATCTGAACCTTGATCCTGGCTTCGATACGCGCTTTGGTGGGTAGCTAGGGACTCAAAGCTCCAGCCACTGCGACCTAAGTCACTTTCAGAGAGTCCGAAGCCCGATTGTGGCGAGCTCCCCTCTGTCCTGGGAGGGCTGGGTAGGCCTGAGAGTCTATACATGTTCTCCTGAGCATCCTTCGATTCAAATAGCTTCCTTTTACTGCCGCTTTTGCTTCTCATGTCAGGACTCGCAACTTCTCGACTTGTAGAAGGATTCGGGATTGTGCGTCGCTCAATTATTTGTGCCCCGGTCAAAGAAGTAGTGGAGGCGTGGGTCGGAGGGGTTATCTCTCTTGTCGTTGTACGAAGGTCGTTGCCAAGATCGTCGTCGGAATCGAGCATGATCACGTCCGAGCATTCGCGACACTGCTCGAGCACTGCATCTCGAGATTCTACGCCGTGGCGGAGAGTATGCCGCGGTTCGAAAAACAGAGTCTCCCCTTCGTTGCTTGACGACTGGGCCTGCGGTAGTGGTGATGATCGTTCATGTTTTGACTCCATGTTGATTGAGGTCCACGAGTCAATGGGTTCAAGGAATAGCTGGGTCTATTGTAGGTGTAAGGTATCTATCAACGTCAATGATGGAGAAACAAGGTCGTCAGGGGACAGCACCCTATGTCGAAGCCAACTGAGGTGCAAAGATGTGGTTTGTGCAAGCTGCCCACACTGTCTGGTGTCAATCCAAGATCCAGGGGAGCATTTGCGCCTGAAAAACGGTGATAGTGGTCCAGTGATGGCGGTCAATTTTGCTCTAACATCTTCTCGGATTGTAGCGATGGCGGAGTGTGCTTGATCGAAGTAGAAGAGGGTATTGGAGGGTCGACTTCTGGGGCACTGCAGACGTTATGACTTCGAGGAAGGAGAACTGGCTTCGGGTAGAAAGGTAGAGATATATTCAACCAAGCTCGATCACATGTCCTTCATATAGAGGATGCGTGAGAACAATGCTCACTTGGAAGTCAGATGCCCTCCACTTGGAAAGAGACACGCATAGTCCTGTGCTCAGGTGACCGCAATCCCAGTCTGCCATGTTGCCTTCAGTCTTCAAGATATATACCGTGCTGGCCGGTGAGTCCACATCACCCTGCATCGCCTATTCGGGAACACCTTGGAAGTCAACGGTGGCAACTGATTAGTTTTCGAGATGATTGGCGAAGCAAGCAGACCTGTGGTGTAGAGTTGTTGGAAGGTGTTGATCTGGTAAGCATGAGATAATGGTCGAGTAATGCTCCGTCCATTGCCGTAGGGCGCAAAGGGTGCCCATCAAGGAAGCACATTACCTAGAAGCTAGGCAGATAGCGTTGCAGTTACAGACAGGTCTTGCAGGGAGTGAAACCTATGCGAGTGGTATGCTCCCATATGTTCACGACGTTTCTCATTGCCGCTCATATTGGATGCTGGTGCACGTGATTAGCATCCATATATAGAGGCAGAAGACTGACCGCTCCCGTGCTCAGCGCAGTTCTGCATAAAGTAAGCAAGAAACGGTTCGGCGTGGCTGGGCATTGGCGTTCCTTGGGGTTGCCTTGGCGGTGTGAAGCGCTTCAGGCTCGTGTTTATGACGACTTTCCCCGTTCCAGTGAGACATTCAGCTGCATGAATAGCAACACCTGGATGCAACTATGCCGTGTCTGATTGTCAGACTGGAAAGGGCATGCATGCGCACTGCGATGTAAATAGATGGCAAGAATGGTGGAAAGAGCAAACCACACTTAGCTGATGCCTCTTCCTTCTTCCTCATTGCTCCAAGCATGGCTACAGCGGCAGCAGCTAACGCAGGAAGCGGAAGCGGAAGTGGGAGTGGGAGTGGTCTTGCGAGCTTCGAGAAGGAACTGATATGCTCGATATGCACCGAGGTGCTCTATCAACCACTAACTATCTTGAATTGTTTGCACACCTTCTGCGGCTCTTGCTTGAAGGAGTGGTTCTCTCACCAACACCGCAAAGCCTCCTCCTCCCGTTCTTCCTCGTCTACAGCCAATCCATACAGCTGCCCAACATGTCGCTCCGAAGTGGTGGATGTGCAGCACAATGCCACCGTCAGCAACTTGCTCGAATTGTTCCTGGCTGCAAATCCCGCTCGGGATCGAAGCCCAGAGGAGAAGGCTGAGATGAACGAGATCTACAAGCCAGACGGTACCAGACCAGGCGAGAAGATCCTGCCAAAAGTCGAGCGACGGCGTGAGAGGAGGCGCAGAAGAGAGCATAGCGAGGCCGCCCGCGAGAGGCAGATGGTAGAGGATGCCCGTCTGCGGAGCTTGCGTGAGCTGGACATTGCTTCCTCGTCTGCCCCTAGCCTGCTGCCTCCTCCGGCTGACCGAAACAGGAGTGCAAGTGCGGACAGAGATGAGAGAAGGCAAAGGCGTCGTGAAAGAGAGCGCCAGCGAGAGAATCCTGCTGCTTTAGCTATACCATATGTCTCGAACCATCAGCAGCCAGAAGATACTCAAGATGCTGCTTCTCCGCCCGTCTCTTCCCCGCGGCATCCTGATGCAATCGAAGCACGTCAGAGAGAGCAGAGGATGTCTCATCAAGCAAGCTTGCGCTCTTTGGTGAGCGCTTCCGAGACTGGAACAGGTACAGGTACAGGTGACAGCCTAGACGAAGCTCGTATCATGCAGGAGATCCTAGATGAAGGTCTTTTGGGTGATATTGATGTCGATACTTTGACTGAAGCGGAGCAAGATATGCTAGCTGAACGCATTGCTGAACTATACAGACAGAGACATTCCCCAAGATCAATGCCTAACAGCCCTCCCCAGGGCTCGCGGCACATGACCAACAGCAGCCCCGACACTCTCCAGGCCCAACGGCGACCACAACGCGACGGGCAGCCAAGGTCAAGCAGTGCACAGCCATCCGCTCTAGACCCTGCCACCACGCCTGCATCCGAAGCAAGAGCTCGTGCCTATGTCCCAAGACCTCAACATTTGCCACCCACGAGCATTTTACGATCCAATTCTAATGGTTCATCTGTCACCATCCATCATCGACGGCAGAACTCAGATCACACCCAACAAGCTCGAGCAGCTGGAAGGTCGAGGCATTCAAGTGTCGAGAGGCCCCTAACCTCAAGTTCCACGTCTAATCTGGTAGAGGGTAGAAGGCCTTCGAATAATACCTCTAGGGTAAATACCGATCCTGTGCCCTTCCCAAGCGCCTCCGACGCCTGGCTGCAGGCTGGTGGCGAAGATCGTAGGTCAAGGTTTCAGAACGGTGCTTCGCCTGCTCGCTCACCAAGGCATACGCAAACAATGCCCGTGAACGTGAGCTCAGTCGGCGACGCGGATTTGGACAATGGTACAACGATACCTGAACTCGACAGCGCAACCGCTGCCATCGCGCCTTCCTCCGTATCGAACAATTACGAAGAGCCTTCGGTAACATGCTTCCGGTGCAACAAAGCCGACATCCAGTACGAAATATCTCGCCATTGCCGTGTTTGCAGGGTGGAGCTCTGTATGAAATGTTATCGAGAAGCCAAAGGCTGTAAACACTGGTATGGCTTCGGTCACGCTGCAGACATCAGCTTCGAAAACTCGAAAAACACGACTGAGGACACAGAACGGCCGCACGTGCTGATCGGCAGGCAATATAAGAAGCCTGCCGCCTCTACAGTCACCGCTACCAGATCGTCAAGTCGCCAACAAAAGCCTTTGCCCAAAACAACAACCTCAAATCCGGACGACAGGCTTCAGGAGGGCCACTTCTGTTGCCGTTGCGACACATTTGCGAACTCGCAGTTCTGGCTATGCGACACCTGCAACGAGGGCGAATGGGGCTTCTGCAAGCAGTGCGTCCAAACACATCGTTGCTGCACACACCCACTCCTGCCCGTTGCCTACGTACCACACACGCAGTCGCTCTTACATCCCTTGCAAAGCCTCCACCTCAACCATGCTCCTACCGCATCCCTGCATCCAGCCAGCGCGACCAACAGCCGCCCAACCACGCCCAACTCCACCACATCAAACCATCATTCTCGCCGCAATTCGGGCTACGACTACCTCTCCATCAACGTGAACTGCGACATGTGCCATCAAATAATATTCCCATCGAGTCCTCGATACCACTGCCCTTTCCACCAAACGGATTACGACATCTGCACATCCTGCTACAGCTCGTTCGTCCAACATAGTCGGATGCGTCGGGATGGATACTCCTCAGCTGACGTCGTAGCTGGCTGGCGGAAATGCCCTCAAGGCCATAGAATGATCATTCTAGCCTTCGAAGCAGACACTACCGACGATAATGACGGCGGCATGAGAAGGGTAGTCAAAGCAGATCTCGTCGGCGGCTGGAAAATGTCAGAAGCAGACATGCGCCTCTGGAACCAACAGCACAACATCTACACTTCTCCACCGACCTCACCACCATTATCCGGCTTCGGCGCAAGTGGCAGAGGAGGCACCTGGACCTGGAAGGAAGACCAAACCGGCACCCGCAAGACGCGCTCAAGGGCATCTACGCTCTCCAACGCGAACAACGTTACCAGCCAGGGCGTGTCGCGCTTCCCACCAGACGGGGGCTTTGGCAAGAAGGGAGTCGCGTTCTACGCTTACTGGCCAGAAGAAGGACCAGATGGAGAAGGAGAGCTGAAACTCCCAAGAGGAGCAGAAGTGGCAGAGATAGAAGACGTCAATGGTGATTGGTGGAGCGGTGTTTACGCCGGTGACGTCGGGGTCTTCCCGTATGGGTATGTTCGAGAGATGAGGCAGTAACTAATACCTTGAGTTCGTGACTATTTATGTTTTGTTCCCAACCTCTACCACTACCACTTCGTCTGATGCTGCCACTGCTACCTTCCTCAACCATTAAACCATTCATGCCCCGTGAGGACCGTCAAAGAGTGAGTCAACCAATGCAAGCGTACCACGGCTACGTTGCGCAGGAGCAATCATATTCACGATTCCCTCAACAACTGTGACGTGCAGATAACAGCCTAAGAATGGATTGCAAGCACCAAGCTCCCTCAGTATCAAAACGCAGAAAACGATGTCACCCGAACGTTTTTAGCATCATGCCCCTAGGACTCGCCCTTGAGCTCAGTCGCAACATCGCCCTCTTGCACCGCACTCTCGTGTGCCAATGCCTCCTCAATCACATCGGTGATGTTCTTCGCTTTTCGATATCCATAACCCATGAATGCACTGTCCTTCCGCATCTGCAACGCTGTCTTGCCGACAGTAGGATCTCTGAGAACCTTGTCCCTGGGCCTCTTCTTCTCCTTGGGTCTCTTCACCTTCAAGTACGGCTGCGGTGGGGTCCTCGCTTCGACCTGCGCACCTGGCAGCTCTGGGCTAATGGCTTGTGCCTCTTGCTGGTGATGACTCGGGTTAAGCACGGCACCGTCAAGCTGGAGGGTTTGCGAGTCGTCTGCAGAAGTACTACTATCGATGTCTGAGACGGGACCTTCATCGTCGAAGTATTTGGTGTCTTCCCAGCTCTTGACTCGTGGCGTGAACGGTGGATTGTAATCTCGCATGTTCTCCCACGGTATGCCAATGAAAAAAGGGTGGTCCTTGAGTTCGGCGGCGTCATCTGGGTATACGAACTGACCGTTGTAGTTTCTGTGATTTTTATCCGCAGGGACGAGTCGTGGTCCACTCTTGAGCCAATGTCAGCATGTGATGAGGAGCATAACGATGGCAGACTTACTCCTGTGAACCTTTTCATGTAGTCATTGAGCTCGTATCGACGACTACAAAGCCTGATTTCTTTTTCCACAAGAAGTCTCTGCATCAGGTCAAGTGCTTCGATAGTGACTGGCTGAGGTGATTCGTGCAGCTCGGGAAAATGTAGAGTCTCTTTGTGCCTTAGGATCTTGAGCTTTGTGTTATGACGGTCTTCGCAGGCGAAGGGAGTGAAGCCTGAGTACTGTTAGTGAAACACCAGTCTGCTCGGCGACAACAGACTCACCAAAGAGACACTCATACATGATGATGCCAATAGACCACTAATCACACCTGCCATCGTACAATTCACCACGGATGACTTCTGGCGCCATGTACTGACTCGTGCCGACCACAGATCGTGCAAGCCCTCGCCTTTGGTTACGGTTGCGCCAGTCCACAAGCTTCTCCTTGTTAGCGGCACACATCTTTTCGTCTGAGACGTTCGGCGTAGACTCGTAAGTCTCCTTGCGCTCGGCTTGGCGTCTCTTCCTTCTGGCAGCGTCCCGCTGGTCCTCGGCATCGCCTTCTACATCAACACCTAGGTCTGACATGAGGCTCTGACGGTGTTTGTGGAAGTACTTTTGGTCGTGTTCCCAATAGCCATCGAAGGCCAGGCCAAAGTCCGAGATCTTCAGATGACCATCTGCGCCGATCAAGAAGTTGTCTGGCTTCACATCTCGATGGATCCACTTCATCTTGTGGGCTTCTTCGACACATAGAATCATTTCTGCCACGTACCATTTGGTGATCTGCTCGCTAAAGATGTTCTTTCGGATCAAGAGGCCTAGGAAGTCGCCTCCAACGCAGAAGTCCATGACCAGGTAAAGATGTCGTGCATCCTGAAACGCCGAGATCAACGGCACTACCCACTTAGATCCTTCCGCTGCGACCAAAAAGTTGCGTTCCGCCCTCAGATGACCCTCCTGTGCATTTCGAAGCATATCGGCTTTTCGAATGACTTTCATAGCATAGACCTCTTTGTTTGGTGGTAGGATCTGATATCTTGATCGTGACAGTCCCTTAACAATGGTGGCCATTGACGACTTCCGCGAGGTGGAGTTCGAAAGAGATGGAGTGTCGACCTGCAGCAACTTATTGTTCTCACGCGCTGAAGCAGACAACAGTTCTTGATCTCTCACAAGGCGGACGACACCAAAGCTTCCTTTCCCTACGTTTGATTGTCAGCTTTGTCAGATCAACAGCGACGACCCGTCGTACCTAACACTTTAATTACTTGGTAAGCACCTATATTGACGGCGTCACGACCATTCTGTTGAAGAAGCCGGCCACGCCTGAGAGCATCGGATTCGCTCTTTTCCTACGTTCTTCGAACTCGATGCTTGAGGTATGGAGGCAGCTGCATCTGGCCCAGTCGTCGTTCGAGCTCCCCACCCCTCTTCTGTCGGGGTGATTCGTGGTTCAAAAGTGCGTTGAACTGTGTTTCGAAGAAGATCCTGACTTTGTTAGCACGATCGTGGCAGATCCACGGCCGACTCACTTTGCAGCAGCTGTAGCCTCAACAGTCTTGATTGTGGCCATTTGTTGTTTATCTACCTCGTAGATAGTTGACAATCTTCGCGGACCAACATTGTTCTGGTCAAACAGGACCAAGAGCTGAGCGCTGGCAGCGGCCGAGTCGATCTCGTGTCGCCGAACCGAACCAGGAGAGCCAGAACTCATGCCATCTGATGTGGGTGGGGTAGAGCTGTGTTTCTGTGTTGTAGATGCACTTCCACTGCCGTGCAGGGACAGCGAGCCAGACGTCGTCGAGCTTCTATCGTTGCAAATAGTTTGAACACTGGGTCGAGATCTGAGCTCAGGCTTGCGAATGACGGTTGGGCTCGAATAGGTGAAGGTATCTCGGAACCTTTCAGAGATCCTGCGATGCAATGGGCCAGCAGAATTGTATGATAAAGGACTTTCCTGCCTGTTCGAGGCAGGCTCGGCAGACCGCGGCCCACTATTCAACAGCAGCTGTCTCTCTTGCTCACTCATGTCGATGCCAGTCAGGTGTAATCTCAATGGGTTCTTGGTCAGACTTGGAGCACTGCCGAAGCCAGCTTGGGTGCCATGCTGTGCGATGAGTAAGGCTTGAGTAGGCGGGCACTCATTGTTGTAATTGTCACTGTCTGCTGTCCGGCTCTTGAAGAGAGATCTGATGTTCGAAACACCTCTTGACAGTCTCTGGCGGATCTTGCTGTTGCCATTACCACTCACAGACGAGAGAGTGCGCTTCGGCTTCGCGATGCCAGAGATGGAGGGTACCTTGAGAGGATTTGGACGTCGTGACGCTGTCCGTTCTTGTTGTCGGGCTATGTCTGTAAGGGTCATGGTGCCAATAAATGTATCCAATACAAGATAGTGAATGCACATCTATCGTCAGTGAGCCAAAAGTGGTGAGCATGCAATGTGTGGATAAGATCCGCAAGACGGGATGTAGCTGCACAGGAAAAAGCATACGACATGTCTGCAGCCGCTGCTGGCAGGAGCGACTCCAACGGCTTTTGTAACGCAGGCACGGTAACTAAAGTTGGCGATAAGGTAAGAGCGCTTACACCAGTAACTGGAACTAAAATTGAAGCAAAGTCACTCACTGAACTGTAAAGGAACCAGTCCTCTCTCCTTAACCGCTCGTTGCACCTCCGTCTTGACCAAGGCTATAGCATCCTGCCACGCCGCCCGAGTCTCGTCATTCTCAAATGGCCAATCTCCGACCAGATATATGAGCCAGTTCACCACTGCCTGAGCTTTTGCCATGTCTCTTTCTTCGAGCACAACACGATTCAGGTAGACTCCAAGCGCATCAGTGTCCTCCTGGTAGGGTCCTTCTTCACCGTCTCCAGAGAAAGCTTGTACCCATTGTGACATTGCATCACGGAGCTCCGGCACGGTACTTAGCTTCCGTGATGTGAAAGTGGGCCTAGGTTCTGGTCGAGGGATACTCAACTTCTGCTGGCCTCTAGCGACATCGTCTTTCTTGACAGCTCTATTGCGTTTACGACTTTCTGCGAGACTGAGTCCAGACTTCTGCTTCATCCTCTGACGTTTCTGCTCGGCCAGAATCTCAAGTCTGATCTCTTCCGGCAGCTCTTCAAGAAACGCTGCTGAGATCTCTTCGTCCGCAACCATTGCTTCAACTGCCGCTGAAGTGCTGCCACTCTTCATCGACACAAAATTTGACTGCGTCAATGTGGGCATAGAGGCGCTATTTATCTTCGATCGACCTTTGGCGAGGAAGGAGCTGATTTTGTGTTTCTTCTTCGGAGTCGTGTTGATTTTCTTCGTCGGCAACGGCCGCGCTTTCCGAGGTGACTGCGGTAAGAGTTGTTGCATCTTGCGGTTTGCATTGGTTCTACTAGCGTTCCTGTACTCAGCTAGAAGCTCTTCTCGAACATCGTCTGGAAGAGCTGCCAATGTTTCTGGGTCGAGTTGGCTCTCGTTCGGAAGGGCCATCTCGGAGTCGCTAACAAACGGAGATTGTGAACGAGACCTCGCTTCATCGCTCGCTGAGTCTTGATTAACCTGTTTCTCGAACAGCTTCGAAGTCTTCGGCGCCAACTTACTTCGAATGTCGGCAGGCAACTCGAGTAAGACGGACGGATCAATCTGAGAAGGAATCACAAACTGCGTTCCGCCGATGTTAAGCGGTGTACCATCGCCATCTTCGAGCTGAGACAGGTCGTTGCGTGCAGACAACGTTCTGGTCTTCTCTGGGGTAGGCACTTCTTCGATAGGGTCTTCCACCTTTTTGACCTTAGAGGCAGGTGTCGGGACAGAAGCCTGATCGAATGCTGGCACAGGACTCTGTTTTGTGTAGAGGCTTGAAGAAGCTGGAGAGGGCCCGCTGGGGGTCTTGTCCCGTGTCTCGGGTTTCTTGAATTGTAACCTTCGCTGACTGCTCTCAAGCGCTGCGGCAGAGGTGCTTGTTGCCGGTTTCAGTGGTTCTAATTTCTGCATTTGAACACCCAGGCCACGGAGTTCACCAGGTGGAAAGCCATAGCCACGAAGGATTGCCACCGCCTCTTTACCGAGGAGCAATTTGTCGTTCGTAGCAACACCCAAGACTACACTCTTGTTGAATGTGTCGCACTTCCCGTGGCCAAGGTTCTTAGGTGGATCAAGGCCTGCATCTGCAGCTTTACGCATGATCTTCATGGTCAGCTGTCTTCCCTTGACGAGTTGCTCAAGCAGCCTCTTTGATAGTTCTTCGCACAGAGAGAAGACGAATTCTTCGGCTTGCTGTTGGTTGACGAACCTGATACCCCAATTCACCTCGGCAGATACAGATTTGCGAACGACCTGCTCGCCAACTTCCTGCTTGTCAATGCCGCGAGAGTAGTCCCAAATCTTCTCACCTGTTTTGGGACCTAGGGTATTTATCAGCTTCTCCTTGGTCAAAGCACGGACGTCTTTCACGAGCTTGACACCAATTTCTTCTAGCTTATTTCCAATGCTGTATGCCACGCCCGGGAGATCCATTACGGTCAGCTCACCGATGAAATCGAGAATGGCGTCAGGGGTGATCAAGTGTTGACCTGCAGGCTTAGCTTTGCGAAGGGCAACCTTTGCAAGCAGGATGTTGCCGCCGATACCGACTGACACTTCCAAACCAGTCTTTTCTCTCACCAAGCACCGAATTGCTTGAGCAAGCTCGTTGGCCTTTGCTTGCTCGCGGTAGATGGAGCCTTCAGACAGGCCTTTGCCGTCAGAGCCGCCAGCTCGAATGCACTGATCGCTGATATCGATCAGGGCTTCGTCAATACTGATACTCTGGACAATACCGTCGATGGCAAGAATGGCGTCGTAAAAGTGCTTGCTGGCATCTTCATAGGCCTTGTAGTCGTATGGTAGGACTTTCAGGTCAGGGCATAGGCCCAAAGCATGCTTCATCCACATGCCATTCTTGATGCCAAACTTTCTGGCAGGATAATTACAGCTGGCAATCTCGGAGCCCGGGCCGCTTCCGTGGGCAACAACAACAGGCTTGTCCTTGAGCTGAGGATTCTGCCTCAAACTGACGGCAGCAAAGAAGCTGTCAAAGTCAACATGCATAATGTACCTGCGAGAGCCTGACGGTCTCTTCGGCTTTTGTTTCTGGGACGAGGTTTCCTGAGCCCTTGCTTGCATTTGTGCCTTGAGGTCGGCCTTCCATGTAGACAAATGATGGAGGCGAGACTCGCGGTAGTACTGGTTTAGGAAGTCTGGGTTGGCGGTGCTTGACTTTGCCATATGTGGATTTTGAAGGAGAATGGCATTGTGTTCCTCAGCCGTAAGCGCTCTCTTGACTGGAGATGTCGCGTCGGCAGTCTGCTCTACCTGCGCACGGTCTGAGGTAGACACATTCAGTTCGGTTTGAGCAGCATGCACAGCACCTAGCTCTTCAGCGGCACCGACGGTATGGTGACCTTCAGCTGTGGTCCCCTCATCCGCACGCTCGGTGGTGTCAAAGGTGGCCTCTGCTTGCAGTAGATCGTCATCGGCAAGCAGTCGTGATGTTCCTGGGCCATCGTCGTTTTCTCCGGTAAGTTGGTCTCTTCCGCCATTAAGCCTATCAGTGACATCCTTAACGTGAGAGGTATACCAGCTCGTATCACTCTGATCTCGATAGCCCTGCTTTTGCTCGCTGGCCTGGCTGACCATCTGGCCAGTGTCGAAACCGAGGACCTTCTGATTCACACCTTCATCCACGACTCGATAGTTTTCCCATGGCAGCAGCCTTCCAGCTTGCACACTGTCCACAACCCATGCGGGCTTGACAATCCTGTACTTGGCAAACTCGACTTTCTTCTTCGGAGTGAGCTGGCTCGCTATGACGTGTGTAACTGCTGTCTTCCCGTCCAAGTACTGCAGAAAGCCTCCACCGTGGCTGACAATGAGGAGGTGCAGGTCAGCAAGGGAGGGTTGGGTGTAACCGTTGACGTAGACCACGACGTTTCGGAAGATGTGTGGTTTGTCTGATTGCGATCTCAATTCAGCATCCAGGTTCTGCAGCTTCATCTTCTTCCTCCGCAAATAGTCGGTAAAGCCGCCAAACTTAGAAGCCGTGTATTCCTCGCCATCTTCGCCGTCAAAGGTGTGTTCTGCTATGCGCTTCCGTACCTCACTCGACTTCTTCTCTAGTCGGGAGCCCATGGGGGGCAAGTCACAATTGTCATAACGCACTCAGCATGATAGATAGAGGGCGATCAGCAGTAATCGAGCGTCGTAAAGTCGCAGAGCTATTGAGGGCCAAGACGATGCAGGGCGGATGTGGTCGATGAAGCACTCGGCACGCAGCACGCGCATCGTGACGCGACCAGATCACGTGAAGATCAGGCCTCAGGTTTCAGGCTTCAGGCAAAAGTCTGGCGGGGCAGGTGATCGGCCGCTAACGCACGCTGGAGGAGCAAAAATTTGGAGTATCATAAATTCTGCTCGAGTGTCGCCAAACTTTTTTGCTCGCCTTTTATTAGGCGGTCGCGACAAGAGAGCTTCTTGAAAGTAAAGTATTCTCCTCTATCAACACTACCCTATCCATTGTACATACCTTCAACATGGCCGGTACTCAGCCTGTGGCGCTCTACGCCATGCGCATCCCACCTGGCGATGTCATGATCCCAGCTGTACCTCATGCTGCTGCCATGGTAAGTAAAGTGTCTTCTGAGCTGTCCGACTGAACCACTAACAGCTGCAGTTTCGTGTGACCATGGCTGCTATCGACCCGAGCGAAGAGCCTGATTTCGACGCTGCCGAGGAAAAGACTAAGCCTCGAGCTACTCTCAAGCTCGTTCGAGTCCCAGAAGAGATGCTAGACGACTCTGAAGATGATGATGAAGACTTCGAGGATATTGACGACGAAGATGAGGACTCGGACGCGGAGGAAGTTAATGGTGGTCCAAGTCTCAAAAAGTCTACATCAAAGAAGGCCCTCAAGGCCGAGGACGATGACGACGAGGATGAAGACATGGAGGACGACTCAGCAGACGAGGCCGCCGCTGAAGCTGTTCTTGCCAAGCTCATGAAAGCTGAGAAGAAAGGGAAGTCGAAAGCTCTCGATGGTGAAGACGAAGAAGACGACGAGAACGACGATAGCGAAGAGTCCATGGGCATTGACGAGTGTGTCATCTGCACGCTAGATCCAGAGAAGGTATGCTTCGGCGCCATCCCCTACCCACAACTATTCACTAACCACCTGCGCAGAGCTATCAACAACCTCTTGACTTCTACGTTGCCGAGGGCGAGAACGTCTTCTTCAAGGTCTCTGGCAGCCTCACTGTCCACCTGACTGGCAACTATGTCATGCCGCTAGACGAGCCCGAGGACGATGAGGACGGCGAGTATGACCTCTCTCCCGATGAGGATGAGTTGGACGGTCTTGATGCCCTCGTCAATGGTGAAGAGTCAGATGAGCTGGACGACCTCCAAGACCCACGAATCATGGAAGTCGACGACGAAGAGGAGGAAAAGCCAAAGGCTCTTCCAGCCGCCACCAAAGACAGCAAGAAGGGCAAGAACAAGAGACCAGCAGAAGACACAGACGGGGATGTCTCGTTGGACAACATTATGGCTAAAGAGGCAGCTGCGGCCCCAGAGCAGCTAAAGAAGCTGAGCAAAGCTGAGAAGAAGGCTGCCAAGAAGCTGAAGAACAATGAAGGTGAAGCTGCTGCTGCACCAGAGCAGCCAAAGAAAGAGAAGGACACTCCTCAGCTCAACGGTTCCGACTCAGACAAAAAGAGTGTCAAGTTCGCAAAGAACCTCGAGCAAGGCCCGACTCCATCAAAGGCTGACGCGAAAGCCGATGCGAAAGCAGACGCGAAAGCCGACACAAAACCTGACACCAAATCCGCCGACAAGCCCAAATCCGTAAGTCTCGGACTCAAGGATGTCAACGGTGTCTCCATCGACGACCGCAAGATTGGCTCTGGCCCAGCCGCCAAGAAGGGTTCCCGCCTCGAAATGCGCTACATCGGTAAACTCGACAATGGCAAAGTCTTCGACAGCAACAAATCTGGCAAGCCTTTCGCCTTCAAGCTCGGCATCGGCGAGGTCATCAAAGGTTGGGACTCAGGCCTAGCCGGCATCAGCGCCGGCGGTGAACGTCGACTCATCATCCCAGCCAACCTGGGATACGGCAAGAAGGCCTTGCCTGGTATCCCCGCAAACTCGACGCTCACCTTTGACATCAAGTGTCTGTCGGTGAAATAGAATGGCGCTGGTAAAGACACCGACCCCGAAGACAGTGACTCGGAGAGGATGAGTGTCGACTTCGATGGTAACGAGGGCGAAGACGCGTTGGAGCACAACTTGAAGGCAGCTAGTCCTAGCCCCGACGAAGTGGCCGTCACTGTCGAGAAGAATGGCAATGAAGCTGGAAGCAAGAAGAAGAAACACAAGAAAAGCCGGAACTCGAGGAATCAGAGACGCAGCGGGAATGCCCAACAAGACGACAATAGACATATGAAACAAGGCGGTAACGACAAGCAAGACAAGTCCAGTAGCAAAGACGCCAAAACACAGCCCAAGTCTGCCTTCACCAGCCCCAAGATCAAGCTCGAACCATCCTCAGACGGCACCGTCAACGGCACCCCTTGACTTTGTACGGTCCACCTCGATTCCTATCGTCAACTGCTAGATCATCACTATCAAGGGTGTAACTATTCGGCGTTTCAGCGACAAAAAGTGCTTCCAAGATACCCGGCTTGCAAGGACTGCATGAACTACACACTCGGTATGTATAGCAACCTAAGATAAGAGTTTGTGCACAGCCAGCTGGAAAATACCTCATCGGATATCAGATCAGGTTAGGTTTTAACATCCAATATGCTTAGAAGAACATCTGCAGTGCATGCTCATTCTGATAAGTTAGACCACAATGTACCTTACCTTATCTTTCATCTTAGTGTCCGGTTGCTTGCTCTCTTCAAGTTTTACACGCTATGTCCCACCTCCGTAGTCCCTTGCAGTGGCTGACGCCGTGCACCCGGCCGAGTCACTTCACGTACCGCAATCGACGTCCAAGTAGGTCCGCCCAGCAGCTCTGAACTACAGCACGGTACCGTAATCGTGGCATGCAACGAGGACGAAAGGGCGTGAATGAGTGAGTGAGCGAGAGATGGCAAAAGGTCTATTTCCGCGACCGACTAACTACAATCCATCCAAGATAATGCATTAGGTATGTGATGTCCAGCACGACCCAGAACACCATGCTAATATACCGACCGAGTGACTCCTTCCCGCCCTCTTCCGCTTCTGCTAGAAAGACTCGAGAGCATATACGTACGTAGATACATACAGACATACACACACACAAGCCGATAATTGAAGACCACGCTCACAAAGTTTTCACCTTCATCCACTCACCAGTTCCAACGCCCAAGTTCAGGCCGTTCCTCGCCCACCACCCACGAACCTCACCCTCGCCGCCGCCACCGACCGCATCCTCCATCGCTTCTTCGATGTCGCATGTCTTGTACTCAACGCGCAACCCCCACTTCCGACTAGCGTCCTTCCACCACTCGAGCACCTTCGCATAGCCATGCTTGGTAGGGCCAACCAACACCTGGTTGTCGAAGATCATCTTCGAGCCCTTGAGGCTGTACCACAGATCGAGCACTTCGACGTGGCCGCCCTGCGACGCGACAGTCGCAACGCGCTCTTCATGCCCGTACGCGATACCGCTTCGTTCCCACCAGGCGATCGATTGGGGACGGCCGCACTGCGCAGCCAGCCAGATCGACTTGCCTACTTTCAGCGGCAGTTCGCGGTGTGTGCCTGCGAGCTTCTGGCTGTTGGTCCGCCACCACTCGAGAACTTCCACCAGGCCCCTTGAACTTGCGTTTTCTAGGGCGCGATCGGTGTAGTCGAGTGTGAGCCCCGACTCGAGCCACCATTGTAGGACCTCGATGAACCCCTGACGAGATGCACCGTCTATTGCCTGTGCATTGTAGACTTTCTGTATCACTGCGGGGCAGTCTTTCCACCACTGGAGGATGGCGGGGGAATTGTAGACGATAGATGCTTTGTGGGGTAGCATGTCCGAAGGGAACGACGTCCAGAAGATATCCTTTTGGTGAGACGCGAGGTACGTCAGCACATCGGTTCGAGCGAAGCGGAAGATGATGTCGAGCGAGATGGCGGAAAGTGTCGGAGGCGACTGGTCTTTGGTCTGCTTCTCGAAGAACGCTTTGACCTGAGATAATGTCTGGGTCAATATGATCCACTCTAAACTTCGTGTCTTGGAGCCAGGTCCAGGCACTAGATCGTGCCAACGGCTAGGGGTGGGCAGATGAGTGTATACGTTGAGAGCGGTTGCCACCTCCCAATCGCCTAGACAGTCGAAGACATGCGTCCAGATTTCCGGAGGTAGAGCAGGCTTGCTGGAGGGCGAGGCTTTGGCCTGCAGAGGTGCCAGTGATATGGCACGAGCCTTGCGAAGCACCATTTGAGTCTCACTGTGCAGACACTCGAGCATCTCAGCCGGACCGTCCCAAGTCCAGTCCATCTCGTCACCGTCGTCGAGGTTGAGGTCGTCTGCGAACTCTTCCGGTGCTTTGAATGACCAGGTAGCAGGCGCTAGTACATGAACCCAGTCCCACTTCCTTTGTAGTTTGGACATCTGCCGTTTCCAGACTGGGTTCGTGTACTGCTCGACACTCATCTCTGGCAATAATAGCATTTTCTTTGACACGTCCCAACATCTGATGGCGTGCAATATGACATCAAACGAAAGCCCTGCCAGCATCAGCGACACCATTCCGGCATCCGCGACAAGCAACATCAGGTCAGCCCAACGTGCCAGTTTGTGGCCTTGCATTTCCTGCTGCCTCCTATATGGGTCCACGGGCGCATTCTCAATCCAGTGAAGCCCGGCTATCTTTATTGTGTCTCCCAGAAACTCTTGGAATTCTGCCTTGGGCGTGTCCGAGACCACTTTGAGGTTCACGTCCGGACGGTGTAGCAAATGGGGGAGGATGTCGGGTCCTATCTTCGCTGTCACGAAGACCAACACGTTGACCCTCCGCTTCGATGGCCGCCAGCCACTGTCTGGCAATAGAGAGTGCATTGTCATAACCTGCTGCGTTCCATCTGTGTTGAGGGAAGAAGAAGTAATTCTGTGGCAAGGAAACTGAGATGCACCATTCCAGCTCGACGTAGTATCAGAACTGAACCCGTATCGCGTGGCAAGGTTTGGTTGGCTCAAGTGATATGCAATGCGGTCTGAAGCATCTGGCGGTGTCTGGGTGATATAGGTAGTGATGCTGCTTCTTTTGCTCAAGGACTGGTCGTACTTGCACACATGCGGAGTCCAGATTCGATTTGTCTCGAGAAACAATGAGAGTGGTCTGCTCCGTCTGCAGGGCTTACAGGATTTCAGTGGCGTGGTTGCTGATTTGCATAAAGTCTTCGCAGGCGGGACAAAGCACATGGGCTCAAGGAGGCCTCCCAGTCGATGACCTCAGCGGAATGGCTTGCCGCCAGGGCTAGTGCCCAGAAGAGCCACCAGATCTAATGCCTGGCGCCTCCACACGCCTTGAACTCCAGGGCTAGAACGAACTGGTTCTAGCCGAGGTCCAAGCGGCTGGGGCGGCCGCGGCGTAGGTCCCGTAGTGATAACCTTATGCGACGCCCTGTGCGATATCACGACAACAGTCAGACGCTCGATTCCAGCGTCGACGTACTCAAGCCCCTCAAGCAGCAAGCTCGCAGTTCAGGCTCTGAGTGCGCTTGTGTAGCTTTGCTAGGCGGTATACAGGTTCTCATGGTGCCTGGAAGGGGTCTTGTATATTACCTGAGAAGCTCGGGTTCGCGTTGAAGAGTCTGAGTCTTCCATATATGAAAAAAAGCGCCAGTGGTGAGGAGATCACAGAGTGTGTTAGCGTTTGAGGCAGGACCTAATCTAGTGGTGGAAGGACTTGAGACAAACGATCTAGGCAATACAAGCAACTTGAGGCCCGATCCCAGGCAGCAGCAAGCTCTTCTACATCTATTAATCAACCTCATCTCTGTTCCCCTGCCTCTTCCTCACCTCATGAACTCCCTTTCCCGACGAGCCCGTATACGCCTCCAGCACCTCAAAAAGCACACCTCTACCAGGATGGCTTCCACAGCGTCCGGTCCGGACGCCAAGTCCGCCATGCTCGAAGACTTCCACTCCCACCTCCTCAAGTCCCGCCGCATCGTCGCCCTTCTTGGCGCCGGGCTGTCCGCCAGCTCAGGCCTCCCAACCTTCCGCGGCGCTGGCGGCCTCTGGCGCACCCACGACGCCACCTCCATCGCCACACCTCAAGCCTTCGCCGCCGATCCCGCCTTCGTATGGCAGTTCTACTCCTACCGTCGCCACATGGCTCTGAACGCCAAACCAAACGCAGCACACTACGCCCTATCCCAACTGGCGAAAAGCACCACCAAATTCCTCGCCCTCTCACAAAACGTCGATGGTCTGTCACAGAGGGCCCACCACCCGCCATCCAAACTCAAGCTCCTCCATGGCAACCTCTTCGACCTGAAGTGCTCAGACACGAAATGCGGCTACAGAGAACCCAACAACACCACCGACCCCATTGTCCCTGCCCTTGCTATTCCACAAAGCGGCCATGACGCAACGGCCACAGCCACAGCCACAGAACCCAACACCAACCCCCTAATCCGCGGCCTCGACATCTCCAACCCCAATCACACCCTCCCAGCCATCCCCACCGCATCCCTCCCCCACTGCCCCCAATGCCGCGCATCGCTCCTACGCCCCGGCGTCGTCTGGTTCGGCGAGTCCCTCCCCACCGACGTCCTAGCCGACGTCGACGCCTTCTTCAGCGCCAACGAGCCCATCGACCTCATGCTCGTCGTCGGCACGAGTTCCGCCGTGTATCCGGCGGCAGGATTCACCCAGCTCGCACGAAATAAGGGGGCACGGGTTGCGGTGGTGAATCCTGATCCGGGAAGTGGCAAGGCGTTAGATGGGAGGAAGGATTGGTTTTTTTGTGGGGATGCGGCGGAGATTTTGCCGGAGATGTTAAGGCCTCTTGTGGGGGATATTAGGGTGGTTATAGATAAGAAAGGGGATGCAGATTAGAGACGGGGTTGCGGATACTGTAAGACGGTAAAGGGAGGGGCAGTGAAAGTGGCGCTGTAGATGAAGCTAGCTAGCTATGGTCAAGGATGGGCTTAGGGTTATGGTGCAGCGAATTCTCGAGGTGAGGATCAGGAGTACAACGGAGTGAGACAGTGTAAGTAGATGTGGCGAGCTTTAAGTTCTTGCTGGCGGGTGGACGAATAGAGATGTGGAGGAGGCTCCTTAGAGATATCAACTACGTCGGAGATTATGCACGCACAGGACCAGCGGGCTTCCGGGTATCGAAAGTCAGCATTTTATGGACACTTTACAGATCCCCAGGTTGAGACCGGTTGCGATGTAGAGCATATCTGGCCATTGCAGCTTTGTGAGTGCTGGGTTCATCCGATCAAAATTAGTGGTCAGCTCAGCATGGACATTCCTCATCGAGGAAAAAGTTCCAAGTGTTTGCATAGCCTTTCAGTCTATCTGAGTATCACTAGCAAGTTCCAATAGCGAACGTGGTCGTCGCTTTCCTAGTCATTATTCATAGCGCTCGTAAACCAGCAGTGTCTGCGTCTCTGGTGTTATGATACCATTCCCATAACGTGGTTCATTCATGCTCCGGTGATCTCCACAAGCTCTTGCTCCTTTCCTGATGACAAGCTCACAAACCCACGTCTTAACTCCGACCACAAATGCAACAGCCGCCTTGCTTAACCCTAGCTGGCGTTGCCCACGCTACAGTCTTCGCTGAGTTCGTCTCGATCCGATCGTGCTGTCCGACTAAGGCGACATCGTATCAGATAATTCCACTTCGCTGAGTGCCTCACTGCCACTTTGTGCTTCCCAGCCAAAGTCATCAGGCTCAACTTGGCTATCGAGCAATTGGAGATGTTCGATGAGTGCTTGGACTTCTTGTAGTAGCGTATCATCCTCCGCGTTTCCAGTGTCCAAGTATGATCTGCATGCTTCCAAGACTCTAGTCATCTGACTACCTTGACCTGAAGACAGGCTCGTTCTCGTTTGTCCCGATCGCTGTAGTTCCATGAAGTATTTCTGTACATGACCGAGGGAGCCACTAGCCAGGCTACGAATTGCTGCCATTACCGCGTCCATATTAAGGATCTCGTCAACTGAGAATTGCTCGATCCGGTCGAACAAAAGCTCATTGACGATCATCAACGCTTCATTGCGTACATCTCTGTGCATACTGTTGGATGCCATGAGCAGCATGGGAGCCCAACTGCCGACCTGTGAGCGGAGGATGCTTTGAACCTGCTCGTTTGTCAGACTTGACGCCGTTTCCTGCAGGCTGGCCAAGCTCTTGACATAATCGAGATATACCTCACTATGATAGCCATCTGTATCCGATATTGCCGCAAGGGTTCGAGCAATCACTCCTCCAGCCCGCTTCTGTACCGGACAGCACTGTACAAAGACGAAACATGGTCCAACAAAGTGTGCTGCGTTTGTGTACTGGCGTGTGCGTTCCAGTCCATTGATGAGCGTTTCGTACGTCCTACCCAGCAAGGGTGGGTATTTACAGAGCTCTCTGACCACGGCCTCCGCAGCTTCCGTGTTAGTGCCCCCAAAGATCAATCTTCTCAGCCATTCGAGCGGTCCTTCGTCCTCTAATTGTAATAGGACTTTTTCGATGTCCGAGGCTTCGAGACCATGTTCCGTCGTTAGCGGTTTGGCCAGTTCCACAAAAGGCAGCAGCTGCGCGAACAGTTTCATTGCCGCGCCGTGATTGAACACTTTGTTCCTGTCACGTGCAGCCAGATATACGTTATAGTTCTGTCGAACTGTTCGTGGCACCACTTTAGCGGCAGGCGCTCCTACGTGTATCCACACAATCTCTGCAGTCTTCTCGAGGAAACCAAGCTCAACCATTGTGATTGCTTCCTTCTTGCCGAGCTCAGCGATCGCACTGAGCACTGCAAATAATTGATCCCACCCTCGATTCGCTCTCTGCAGCTGCGACCACTCCTTCGCGACTTGGTCGAGACTATTGTTGGTGGCGTCTTCGAGTCTTTTGCGGCTGACCTGCAATGCATCATCCTTCTTGTCAGGATATCGGAGAGGCCACAGAACGGCATGGCAGTTGGCATAGAGGACGCCAAATTGCTTGCGGGCTAGCAGGTATACTGCTCGAAGGATGCTGTTCATGGTGTTCGAGTCTATCTGGAACCACTCCAAGATCTTCAGCGCGCATTTGGTACAGCCTCGAACGTAGCCACAGAGCAACTTGATGGTCTCCTCAAAATCGGGTACTTCTTTCCATCTGGAAGAGACTTGCTGTACATAGTCAAGGACAATTTCCAACAGCTTGTCCTCGAGCTCGTGGCGCTCCGAGCATGCTTCACCATCCGTGTGCATACGTTGTGCGATCATTAAGACGAATCTGGCATGCGAAGGGTCTTGTGCGACGTACCTCCGCAGGCATATCTCGTTCTCTTGTGCGATCGCATTGTCCAGCTCTTCTGGCAAGACGACCGTAGCCGGCTTGCTACTGTCAAATATCGGATAGTCCTGCGCCAAACAGTGAATGCTCGAAGAGCGTTGGTAGAACAGCATATACCCACTGTAGTACTTGGTCATTGTGCTGAGATACTGATCGCAACTTCCGAATGCCTGGTCTCTCATCTGACTTGGATCGAACCGGGTCACATCGTGGTCGTTAAATTGTACCCACGTATCCTTGGTGTCTTTGGACGAAGGTCGTTGACGCACGAAGGAATAGTAGTGACCTGTTTCGGCAGTACCGGAGTGTATAATCACTCCCACAAGCTCAAAGACGTCGGATGGAAAGCTTTGATCTGGGTTGCTCAATGCATCCACCGTGTAGGGCATCATGTCAATGACCTCCGGAAATTGGAATTCATCGTTGACCTTTGTTCGCATGCCAGTCAGAATGTCGTAGTCGAAACGCTTGAGATTAAAAATGAGATTGTCGGGCATCTCTTTGATGCAAGCTCGCTTGACAGCATCGACGTGTCGATTACAGCCCGTACACGAGTATTTGTTCTCACCTTGAAGGACCTCGCCCTCAACGTACGCCTTCAGCCCTTCCTCTAGACCAGATTTGCCTTTGATCTCGATCTGGACAGCACGGAAAGGCTCCATTCGCTCGGATACATGCTCACACTCTTTCGACTTAATCTGTTGTACAAGCTGACCGCCGTACATTGAGTTGAACACCTCTCGAGCGCCGGAATCGATGATCTGAGCTTCCAGGCGATCAAAGAGCAGGTTGAAGAACTCGTCTACGTCCATTTGCACCGTAACGTCAATCTGCTCTCCGGTGTACTGCGTGATCGATTCGACGGCATCCTCAGGGCTCACAAACTTCTCGTACGAACTTTGCATGTTTGCGAACACGTTGGCCAGTTCAGAGACGAGTTTCTGCTTGCTTTGGTCGACGACGTTGATTCCGATGATCAGCTCTCGGAACTTGACGTTCATGAATAATTGACAGAACAGCGAGTTCAGGTAGCAGGTATTGGAAAGATTCTTCAGGCCACAGTACCCTTCATCAGATCTCAGACTTTTTCTTTCGTTCAGTGTGATCAGATTGAACGCATCTTTGTCAACTGTGCTGTACGCCAACTCACCCACAACGGTGGAAAGTACTTGTCCGGATTGACACGCGCCCAAAACCAGCTCGTAGAGAGCTACACGAGTGTCCACCTTCACCATAGGAATACTCTGTTCCTTGAGTGATGCAGTCGCAGCGTCAGATAATGGTGGGAAAAGAAATCGTTGGAAGACCTTTAGGACAAGGTCATTCGTGCCAGGTGCTGGAGTCTTCAAAGTGTTCATTGCTGAAATGCATTGATGAAGCAGTTTTGCCAGGCCGTACGGTAGGTACTCGTCCGAGCAGTAAATCTTGCGGCCAGGATCATGCTGGTCGAGCAAGAGAGCCTTAAATTCAGAAAAGGTTGCAAGCAAGGTTTGGTCGCCCAGTTTCTTCGAGACAACTTCGAAGACGGCAATTGCAGCATCTAGCAATTCGCGACATCTGCTGGGTCTCTCGCAGGCTTGTGTAACTAAAGGACATAGATGCGACCATATGTGCTGCAAGCAATTGTCGACCTTCTCAACAGGGAAGCGACCTCTTGGTGCCCGTAGGTCTGGTTTGATCAAGCCTTTGCCTGGGGGCACACCTGCAAGGCGAGAGATGACCCCATGAGCGCTCTGACGATTGCCCACTTCTGAATTCAGTAGGATTGCAGATGTGAAGAGATGGTCGAAGTCGTTATTTGCATCGAGGTACTGCCATAGACGATCCTCATGGAGAGAAGCTTCGATGATAGTATCAAGGAAGGCACGATCCAAACATGGTCGAGAGATTTCTCCATCTGTGTTCAGACCACTCGCTTGTATGCATCCCCAGGATGTCAAGACGTCTTCAGTGAAGGACTGTGCATCTGTGAAGTAGGACTTGGAAGTGGTGTCGGGTACTTTCGCTCGCAAAGCAAGTTGGAGTGTCTCAATAATACCTCCCAGAATGGTAACACGGAAACTCTGCTCTATATCGACAAGCTGAATGCTTCTAAAAGTAGAGACTATGGTGTGCACAGCATATACCAGGAAGTCGACATTTGGCGTGTTGCTGAAGGACTCTTCCTCGATGCAAGATCTCAAGGCTTTGGCGAAGTAGAGTAGCTTGAATGGCTTTTGAACAGGTAGCAAGGCTTGCGGATCCAGTGTCATCGACTTAATGTCTGTGACAATGCCCTCTTGAGAAGAGAAAATCGTCAAGAAATCGAATATTGCTTTTGCAACGGCCTCACGTGCCTCCAGAAGGGCATACAGTTCACTGAAGTGATGCATGACCTTCGAATCGACAGGTGATGAGGCTCGAATTGCTCTTGAGCCCGTACTAGTGGCCGCTATTGCTCTGTTGACCATCAGCAGACCTGATCCGAGCTTGGTCTCCTTGATGGGGGTCTTATCATCTTGCAGCTGCAGTCGGACACCACCTCTGATGAGGTTCAGCTGGCTCCATCCAGTGACTTCGGAGAGGAACTGCCATAACTCGTGCCCAGTATTTTCGTCTCCGACAACCCATAGAAGCTGCTCATCGCGCATTTGAGGGTGTTGAACAATACGAATAGGGATCTCGACAGGCACTCCTCGTTTTGAGAACCGTCCCAGTGCGGGTCCTACAGCTTCAGAAGCTGCAGGTTTGTACCGTGGCCGCAGCTTCAGCCCATCCAAGAACTTCCGCAACAACATCAAAGATCTGTGCAAGCGTGCTTCGCACTGACCTTCAATCCTTGACGGTCTACCGTCGCTAAGACGATTGAGGGATGTTCCTTCTGTGGCCAGCTCAGTCGATGTGAGCTGGTGCGCAGAATCGATGACAATCTGTATACATCTGTCGACGAGCGCTGCATGTGTCTTCTCAATGCTAGGTGCACTTCTCTTCACAAGGATATCGTTGTCCAAGTAAACACGGATGATGAAGTCCGACGCCTCATTCTGGACACCGATGTCTGACGTTTCAAGTACTATTCGCCATACTCTTTCCATCGAAGGTATCTCAAGACAATCGTCTGCTTCTCCGATGCCATGTGTATGGTGGCGGATTTCGAAGTTAACCGATTCTCTGGCGAATTCCAGCACTGCCTTGTCAAGTTGCGAGGCGGGAAGCTTGTGCATAAATTGCGCCGAGATGTACTCAAGAAACTGATGGGGCGTCGTGACATGCCGGTACGCATCAGCGAGGATGTTCCAGGCACGGGACCGTATCACATGAGGAAGAGGGGAAGTCAGCACGTTCGTCCAGAACGATTCACACAAGCCTTCGTCGAAGGCATCGGGGGTCTTGAGGACGAGATGGAACATGCAATTCAGACGCACTTGGTACTCAATTTCGAGAGTCTTCTCCAAGTGAAGAGCCTGTCCTTGCGAATGCCTCGCAAGTGCCACCATGTCGTCGAACAGGAGCTTTGCATAATCGTAAGTCGCAACGAGTTTAGCAGCTGACGAGACGTCGAGGAATTGCAATAGCGCTGTCATACCTATTACACTGCCTGTAGCATGATCATTGTGCCATGCAATGTCGTTGCAAATAGTCGTTAAGATATGGTCCCTTTCCTTCTCGGTCAGGTTAATGATTCGCTCTCTGATCATTGTGCTGTACACGAATTCGCGTACTTGATAGGCAATTTCGGTGGCGCAGAGCGTCGGGGCATTCGCCTCCCTCAGCAGATGAAGGCACACTTCGGTCATTGTGGCGTTGACGTGATACTCCTGGTTCTGCGCTCTGTCGTTTTTGAGCCCTGTGTGACCAAGTAGTGACAAGGCGAAGTCGAGCATACGACTGTCAAACTTTTCGAGTGGTGTTTCGAGCAACTTCTGGTGCAAGTACAAGAGTGCCTCCAGATTCAAATGCGTCAAGTTCGCCTTAAGGTTGTCAACAATTGCTGCGATAGACCTGGGATCTTGGCTCTCCAAAACAGCTTGCCAAGCGATGTCGCTATCAGAGGGCTCCCAGTGGTTGGAAACGCACAGAAACCCGATCACATTTGGGCTTCTTTGGACGATTTGTGGGTGGGAGGCGACCCCCAATATGTACTTGACCATCTCGTTGTGGCGTAGGAAGCTGATGACAAGGTTGATAACGGACTGGCGGCGGCGCTGTGGTAGCTTCTGGCATTCACTCCATACTGCCACGAAACTGCTCGCCATAGTCTCTATGCCGTAGACACGGAGCTCCATACGTCCATGCTGGACAAGTTGCTTCAGGACCGCAAATTTGAAGGCTAATTCCGCAAGGCTCACAAGCTCAGTTGAGTCAACCTCGGGGTACTCTATGCGCGCCTTTTGGAAAATGTCTCTTGCAAAATCTGGAAATAGCAATACGCTACTTTTAGTCAGACCACAAAATTTGTCTAAGACAGCGTCGATGTTGTCGAGGACAAGCCAAGGCTGCTGTTTCATAATGGCTTGCTGCAAAGCTTCATTTGAGAGCGACAAAAATTGGCGTATGGTCGTTTGAAGCGATGCCCGCTGTTGCGGATTCAGTCGAATGTTGTGATGATGGACTGTCTGTAGCAGCACTCGAATGTGATATACAACATCAAAAGCTGAAATTCGTTTTTGTGAACTCGCAGGAATCTTCTGGATAGAGCCATTGAACAATTCCAGCAATGCACGAAAGGCCTTCTCTGGCTCCTCCTGCAAAAGGCTCGCAGCTACCTTTGCAACGAAACTTTCTTCCTGAATATGCCGTGACTTTTGTATGGTCGTATGCAAGTGGCAACCACGAAGAGGGACAAGCAAGCCGAGGAGATTTTGGATGTATTGAAAGGAGAGCGTCCATGGAGGCAAGGCCATTGTTGTGGCGTCATCAACAAGTAGAAGCCTTTCAATATCGAGCCTCAACATGTGCGTAGCGATACAAGTGAAACACCTCACGAACTGGACAAGATCTTGTTCCACGACGTTCGCAGGGATCGCTTCTCTTCGCTTGAGTAATCCGGCCAAGAGCAATGGGAGTTGTTGGTAAACTTCGAGCTCTTCAGAGAAGTCACGCAGGCTGTAACGACTCAGCAAAGGCTGCATGTCAGTCATCCATCGCGTTGTTTCTCGGAACACCTCTGGGAATTCCTCGTTTGTCCGACTTTCGAAGATGTCCGCAACGCTACCCAGAAGCGTAACAACATCAGCCTTCGTGCCACTATTGCGATATGGGAAACTTTGCCATATAGAAGGCAGGTTGCTCGTGTCTTGGACCTTGCCAGGAGCACCTGATATTGTGGACCAAGTCATGTTCTCCTCTGGGTCTCCGATATCTTGAGGCGCACTGATCTCGATTGGTACATCTTCTCCAGGTGTTGAGGGGATTGAGATCGGTTCTGCAGCATCACCCGCGACTGCTTTGGAGGACTCAGCATCTGATGCGTTGACTATGATGGGAGAATCGGATTTGGACTTGTCACCATTCGAGGCATGTGTGCTGGTATCGTAATCATCTTTGCTGCTGACAGAGACGACTTCGTGCGACGTAGATTGCGCAGACAGCGGTCTCGTGTTGATAGTCATCTTGCTCGTAGGCGACGTTACAGCATGTCGCGTTTCAGGCGCTTGAGCTATGGTAGGAGGGGTCTGCGGCCGAGTGGGATCCGAGGCAGGGTCAGGCGAGACGGTCCGATTTCGTGGAGTCTCGGCCATGACGGCCTCAGTCTTTTGCAAAAGGGAGGGATCTGTTTCTAGCATCGTATCCAGTCGAGGTCGCTTGTGCTCGTGCTGAGGTAGCTCAGAGGCTCCAGTTGATACACTTCGATTTCTAGGCACTAGGTTTGGTGAAGGAGTGGCCATACTGATATCGACTGTTCTCGAGCCTGCGCACTAATTGACAAGCATATCGATCCGACAATGTCGCTGTCGTCAAACGATCGAAGTGAAAGTACTCCTCGTCTCTAGCGTCTTGGCATCGATCTGGGTGAGATATTAGGTGGCGATGTGTCACTTTCCTGACGATTGGAAAGCTTGCCGTCTCTCGGGGCTCCCTACAGGATAGACAGAGGGTGATCAGCAACTGTGACAGTACAATTTGTGTGTCTGCTCTTGAAAGGCTGAAGATCGATGTACCTGGGCCGGTTCGAGATGGACACCAAACCAAGATTGTCACAGTACGTCACTGGTAATTGTTTGTTTGTGCGTGGCCCAACAATGGGAGTGACACGTAATTCCACCGTCGGTCAAAGAAGGTAGGCAAGCAGTTCTGAAGATAGGTAGGTACTAGACCACACACCAGTTCGTGAATAACTGCAGATGGAGGAAGAATCAGGCTACAGTGGAGGCTAAGAAGGAGGAAAGAACGTTTAGAGTGGAGTTCATTGGACGCGTTGGACGCGACTTCCGTTAATAGCGCCCCTCATTCAAGCATGGCCATGCCCGGCAAACCTGCCTCAACCGTGACTAATCTGCTCATCTTATGCAGGTGGAAACGACCGCCTAATCGTCACGGACAGGACTCCCATAGAGTAGATTGGCGAGCTTAATCATGGTGTAGTGCGCATAGCACATCCATAGGGCAGTAACCTTGTCTGCCACATGGATTGTCTGACCACTACAAGAAGCCTCTAGCTTGCCCAACATGCAGCCTTTAATCTTGCTTGTTGGACCTCGTGAAGCTAACCGTGAGTGCCAAAGTTGCTCGGCTTCGGATCCCTCCAAAAGGCTCGCTCCGCCGTACTTGCAAGCGGGTGACTATCTCCAGATGCTTCGGCCGAAGCAAGAGCTGCTCTTTCAGACGGCAAGGGCAACGTGGTCTCACCTCTTCTTGCCGACAACAGCACGGCGTCTTTTCCACAACCGTGAATTCGCCGGAATAGGAGAATCGTCATGAAGAGCTCATTGGATGAACGGTATCAATACCGAAGTCTTTTTCCGATAGTCAAGATAGTCCTCCTGAAAAAAGCTTATCAGGTGCTTCTCTTCATGCATGATTCTGTGTGCGAAAAACTTCCACAATACTGCAGTGTAAGCGGCAAAGCATATCGGATTCCCGAGAACAAGCTGAGTACCCAAACCCCACCAGAAGAACCCGAAGTATGCAGGATGGCGTGAGATTCGATACACGCCTGACTTTACCAAGACATGATCTTCCTTCTTGCTTGACTGAACAATGTGGTTGAAGCTGGTGCCTGCTTGCTTCATCGCCAGACTTCGGAATACCTGACCCAAGCCGACGAGAACGGCTCCCAGCACGACAGGAATCGAAACAGGAAGCCGTTGCAAGCTTCTCTCTACTGTCTTCGGAAGGAGGGTGACTTCAAGATCCACGTCCGAAGTCAACCAATAACGTAGCAGAACCTCAACGATAGCGGTCGCATGAGCGATATTGTAGGCTCTGCCATTGTTGAACAACAAGAAGGATGAGACTTTCGCGTCGGGCGGATTGTATCGTGCTGTCATATCAAACTCCAGGAAGTGAAATAGAGCTAAGATGGCACTGAAGAACGGTAGCCGCCAAAGATAATGCTCAGCAAGCGCCAATTGCACAGCGAGCATCAAGGAGATGCCTAGAGTAAGACCCAGACAAATTGCGTGCTCGGCTATTCCAGAGAGCGATTTCCGGCCGCTGGGCATATATTCTGGGGAGATTCGCACTTGAGGGAATAGTGGTTGGACATTCTGATGATGAGAAGTCTGAGTGTCAAAGATTCTGCCATTCGGCTGTGCTGCATGCAGTCTTTCATCCATCTGCTTTGGGCGACGACTGGTTAGTTAGCTTGTCCACTTGACAATACCAGATGAGACGTGCGGCACTGAAAGGCATCATCGACAGGGACCCCAGAGTACTGAGAGGGGAGAAGCAAACAAGCAGTAGATAAGATCACCGAAACAAGGGGCGTTGCTTTGTTGTCGTCAGCGCCAAACCCATCCGCTAGGCGGGTATGATCCACACTACCGTACTTACTTGGCGCTTACGGCTTGCTTACTTAGGTAGTTTAACTCATAAAGCCACCAGTGAAATTCTTTCAGTCTTTTGCTGTTTCCAAGGACTAGTCAATGCTCTACGAGATGGACCTCAACAACTCTTTCGAGTGGCAGAAAGCACAGCGAGGTGAACTCTATCACGCGTTTGTTCCAGAGCTGGTAGCCGCCCGCGACAGATGTGCTGCAGCTTGCAATACATTCAACGACAACCGCGATCAATCACGGCGGGCTGTCGTGGAACTTTGGAGAGCGTAGGTGAGCGCATCTTCCTCTCATATGGGCCTTTGCAGTCCGAGGACATCGTCTTACCCCATCGTCGCTAGCATCACGAATGACCATAGGTCTTTACCAGACCATGCACTAACGGCAGAGGAAGACGATCAGCTCTTTGCCGATGAGCCGCTGATCATTGCCCCTGTTCGTGCAGACTATGGTTTCAACATTCGGCTTGGAGAAGGCGTCTTCGTAAACTTCAATGCTACTTTCGTCGATACTTGTCAAGTATCCATCGGCGCCAGAACGCTTTGCGGCCCGAACTGCAACTTCTATTCTGGCACTCATCCTCTGGATCCTGCAGTCCGCATGGGCATATCGGGTCCGGAGCTGGGAAAGCCCATTACGATTGGAGAAGACTGCTGGCTAGGCGGAAATGTTACCATTCTCCCTGGTATCACTGTCGGCCGAGGCTGCTCGATCGGAGCAGGTTCTGTAGTCACCAAGGTAAGCAGAGACTTCGGGAGATGAACACGAACTGAATCAGTGTAAGAACGTCCCCGATTTCCATGTCGCTGCGGGCAATCCTGCTCGGGTCATCCGAAGAATTGAAACAGCTATGGATCCTTCACAGAGCACAACCGCTGTGCCTGCGAGCGAGCTCGTGAAGGAAGGTACCGAGAAGTTATTGGTAGGACAGTGATGGAGTGGCTGACTTGATGGCAAGGGGATCAATTTCGAACTCCCGACACCAATAGGTTCATAGCAAAGCCAGCGAAGGTTCGGATCTTCGTGATGATGTGACTCATAAATACTATATGAACTGTATTGCTAAAGTTTGTCAAGACGAATAGAAATTCTGCCCTTCGTGTATTTAAAGTAGGACAATATATGTACCTACCATACACCCCTTGACACTGTCCACACGGCTTGCTTGAGCTCGGCTTCGTAGCTCGCTTTTTGCCTTCTCAGTATTCACGCACGAGTTGTACACTAAATTGCACCTCGTTACACTTGAAGGCGTGTGTATGACAAATTTTGTCATCATCGCTGGTGATCCTAACGCTGTGCTGTACGGGAAGTGTTCAATGCTCGGTGCTCGACATGCGGGAATAAAAAGGGCAATTAGCTCGATAAAACCTTCAACGAAGAAGTCAAGCCTCTTATAGCAACCTGGCTTGATAACATCAGGATCTCCAAGGGCGCAGTCACAAAAGACGAACTCCGCGACAACGTCAAGATGGCCAAAAAGCGCAAGCGAAACCAAAACTCGTACCACGAGCGAGACGCACCAGCTGCAGCACCTTCTCCCGTCTACACGGACCTAAAGCCGCCAGATATCGAGGGCGCACACCTCTACATAGACCCCAACCATATCCCATGGGATATCGAGCCGTAGGTCAAGCCTCGACGTTGGCCCCCTTACTAGACGGACAGCAACTGACATATGGAGGAATGCAGTTATTGGAGACACCGGCATAGTATGTTTTCTTTGTACGACAACGGTATTTGGACAACTGATGACTCGTGGTTCGAGGTCACTCATGAGGCTGTCGCTAGGCATGTACAACCACCCGGTTATGCTGCAAAGTTCTAACAAGTCGAGCAGGAAGATCGCAGACCACGCCGCCGCGGCAAAGCCTGATGGCAAACTCATTATGCTCGATTGCTTCGCTGGCATCGGCGGCAATGCTATCGCCTTCGCGTTGAGCGGAGCATACAAGCGCGTGTACGCGATCGAGAAGAACCTCGCGGCCCTTGAATGCGCACGACACAATGCCAGGATCTACGGCGTCCACGATCAAATCACTTTCTTCCACGGCGATTGCTTTGAGATACTTGGTCTCGACGAAAACAAGCAGAGCGGCAAGATTGAGAGCTTGGCTCAGGTCGTCAGTAAGGCTGGGATCATCTTCGGCAGTCCACCATGGGGAGGTAAGTAGACTTGCACTGATTACTTGCATACACTCTAATAGCAGCATAGGACCAGGCTACAAAGCTGCAGGGAGCAGTTTCGATTTGAATGGAAGTGGAATGCCATATTCACTGGAATACATGCACTCGCGATTCTCAACAGTCACCAAGGATATGATCCTCTACCTTCCAAGGACAAGCGACCTCAACCAGATTGCTGACTGCGTAGAAAGGAACGAGAAGGCACAGATCATGCATTACTGCATATATGAGAACAGCAAGGCTCTTTGTGCATATCTCGGCAACTGGAAGAAGATATCACTTGCCTGAAATTTGCCTGTTTCAGAGTGCATAGAATTGAAGGTTGATTTCTGCATGTGGTAAATGTAGAGCGTGTCGTTCGTGGATGTCTCGATCGACATTTCACTGTGACGAAGTTTCCCAGGTAAGCTGTAGATGAAGTTGGGGTGATAACATGGCCGTGATTGTACGCGAGTCATTGATAGGCGACCACCTCCGCCACGAGTCAGCAGATCTCGCGCTCTTCCCGCTCTCAACTTTACCGATAACCACACCCAGTGTAGAATGTCTCTTACAATTGTCACGACCTTATCCTTACAACGTTGTCGACGCACCGAAGTCACGAGGAATCTGCCATCACTAGACCATCAAAACTCGTGATATAGACCTATATTGCGCCACGAATCGCATACTAGAGCGTGACATGTGCATGGTGCGCAAGCCGACCGTCGATCTGCGGCTGGGGTTTGCGCAGGCAGGAGGAAGGCAGGAGCAAGGAGCGTGGACCAAAGCTATACTTGGGACAGACCGGCAAAATGGATCAAGAGCTCCCCACAATGAACGGCTCATATGAGGGCGACGGCGGCTACGATGATGAAGATCTCTTCGGCAAAGACGATGACCCCTTCGCTGACATGGAAATGGAAGCGTCCTTGGAGGAACCGCAATCGGGCTATCACGACGGCGCGGCCGTGTCGGTGCCTCCTGCACCCACGGAAGAACCAATGGGCAACGAAGAATTGATGAGAGTCATGAATGAGGGGATGGGCGAGGAAATAGCAGGAATTAATCTCGACGACCTGAACGAGATGGAGCTCGATTTCGGCGGTGATAAAGACGAGACAGCAGTGGATTACGCCGATATCGACGATGACGACCTGGCCGAAGAAGAAGAGCAGATGGGAGGTCCTGTCCAGCCTCCGTCTTCCGGTTTCCTCCAAGGTATAGAAGATAGCGCTAGGGAGCCTGATCTTAATGACCTATTTGGCGAAGATGAAGAACCTGCAGACGTGTCATTTGCCACAGCACCTCTAGAAGACGGAAAGAGCGAGCTTGCACAAAAGGATGATGCAGATTCTGTGGCTAGCGATCAGCCAGCGCCTGAGGCTGGACTGCTGGCTGCCTTGGGAGCACGCGATGAGAACATGACGGAGGAAGACCAAAGAAATCTGCGACTGCAGATGGCCCTTCTGCGCGGTGAAGACCAGGGCCCGCGGCGACAATATGGCACCCTTGAAATTGATGATATGGAGGCTTGGCTGCAAATCGAATTTCCTGCCTATGACCGCGATGACGATGCACCCTTCTGGAACAAGCTCATGCCCGTGAGACCCGGCACTTGGAAAGGGAAAGAGCCCAAGAAGGCCAGGCCGATACGGCCAACCAAAGTGACCCTGGATATCGAGCCGGATCAGAGGACGCTCTTTATAGCCCCAGCCGCTGTTGCAGCGCCCTTTGAGCCGAGAACAGACCTGATACACCTCGATACAGGCAAGCGGGATGAGGCACTCGAGACTCTGTCTGATTCTGGGTCTGAGGATGATTTGCCTAATGGGCTGTCAATGCAGGCACTTGAATTCATGTGTACAGATATCGACACCTTATCGCATCTGGCTGAAGAGGATATAGCCATTCCTGAGCCGAGAATAGTTGGAGAAGATGCTGATATGCTGGACTTTGAAGACGAATTCAACGACTTTGAGCGACCGGTAAAGAAGCGTCGGACCGGTCTGAGCGCCCACGATATTGTGACCATTCACCAATTCGAGCTCCCTACCTTTGATAATCCAGAGAAAATGACTGCAAAGCTTTCCCACGAAGTTGTGCTGGATCTGAACGACTCACAACTTCTTGTCGAGGAGATTGACCAGGAGACGCAGAGACAGCGCAGTAGACCCGGCAACAACGCAGGCCAACTTGTCAGTGTCAAAGAGCGGTTGGCACGTCGGTTTAAGACATCGAACGATGCCGCATACAACCTCCTGCAGCAGAACCAGAAAAAGGTCCGAGGTCAGCTCAGCAACATGACCATTGACCATTCCGTACCTGCAATAAAACTACAGTATCCATATTACCAGGTCAAGATGACACAGCGAGACATGCGAAACTGGCACCGCAAGCAGATACTCTTCAAGAGTGGCTTTGCATTCAGCAAGACCAACAAGCAAAAGCGGAAGGACTTCAAGACTAAGGCGGTTCGAGAAGCCTACGGCAAGACTCGAGATCTGTCCGTCGCAGACAACTCATACGCCCTGCTGCTGGAGTATTCAGAAGAGCACCCAATCATGCTTTCACAGGCTGGTATGGGCAACAAAGTGGTGAATTATTATCGGAAATCCGACTCTAATGATACTTCGCGTCCAAAGAGTGAAATCGGTGATACATCTGTCCTCATGCCTGAAGACAAGTCACCTTTCAACAATTTCGGGCACATTGACCCAGGAGAGTCAACCCTTGCGCTCTACAATTCCATGTATCGAGCACCGATATTCAAGCAGGGCCATGGTAGCCAGGACTTCTTGATTGTTCGCGAGGTCACGGGCATGAACGGGCAAATCCACTATCTCCGTAACATTGACTACCAATATGTGGTGGGCCAGGAACTTCCCTCCGTGACGGTGCCTGGCACACATAGCAGAATGGTAACGACAGCATCGAAAAACAGGCTAAAAGCCATCTCCTTTCGCATCGCGAGGAGGAAGAAGAGCCACCGCATCCGTGTGGAGGAGGTCACGCGACATTTTCCAGACACAAATGACATGCAGAATCGTCAGAAGATGAAGGAGTTCATGACTTTCAACAAGGAGCAAAAAGAATGGGAGATGAGGGACGGCGCTGGCATCCCTGACGAAGACGAAATTCAGAAGACTCTCAAGCCCGAGGATATATGTCTGCTGGAATCGATGCAAGTCGGCTCTCAGTACCTGCGTGATTCCGGTTTTGCTGAAGATGAGGATGGCGACGATGACAAGGACGACGACGATAAGAAAGATTTGTCGATCGAGCAGCAGCTCGCACCGTGGAAGACGACGAAAAACTTTATTCAAGCGACGCAAGGAAAAGCCATGCTTAGGCTGTATGGTGAAGGTGATCCTTCAGGTCGTGGCGAAGCGTTCTCATTCATCAAGACAAGCATGAAAGGCGGTTTCAAAGCCCAAGGTCTGTCGATCAATGAGAACGTCGGCAAGAAGGGAGATGGTGGGCACACCTATAACGTTGCCAAACAACAGCAGCTCTATGACGACTCGATTCGGGCTATCTGGGATAAACAGAAGGCTGTGCTCTCTTCTCAAGTCGAGCCAGAAGATATAGAGGACGAGGGGGTTGATGCACAACTTGAACAAGCAGAACGGGCTCGTAACGTTCGTGCAACTCCTATGTCAGGCATGCAGACACCAATTGGTCGACGGAGAGACGATGAGACCGGCACCTCGTTCAGCAAGCGCAGTGGTACATCCCAAGCTCAGAAGTTTCTCAAGATCCGACGCAAGGTTTGGAACCCGCGAGAAGAAGAGTACGAATATAAGGAGATCGTCGAATCCGACCCGCAGGTTATCAAACTGTACCTCAAGCGGAAGGAGCAGATGGAAGCCTCAAGCACAAGGTATGTGACACAACTAGTAGATATGCAAATACTCACTGAGAATGATAGTCTGCACGACCTCGTCCCAACAGGCGACCCCGAAGTCGATGCACGCCACAAGAAGCGCCTCGAAGCCGAACTCGCCCGTCTTGAACAGACCAAACAGAAACGTCCACGCAAGAAAAAAGGTCAAGCTGCTATTGCCGACGCAGGATCGCCGGGCGCAGGATCACCCGACGCTGACGGCAATGATCCTTCGACACCCGTGCCTGTCAGCGGCGGACGACAAACGCAGGCTACGGCACGCAAGTGTGCGAACTGTGGAAGAGTGGGACATATCAAGACGAACAAAAAGTCAGTAAGCTCTCGTTGCAAGTATTGTGGTTTTGATATGTTGCGGAAACTGCAGGATGCGCATTTTGCGGTACCGCTGGAAGTTCACTGAGGACTGAGATCTCATTTGTGCTTCTGGTCATGGTAGGCGCAGGCTGCGAAAATTGGTGTCGTTGGGCTGACTACGAGTGCCCTGCCTGCCACCGGTGTTTACCTGGAGTCCAGCTGATGCAGACTGTAGACGACCCCGTCGCCTCATTCTCGTGTTTTCCTTCGTCTTTTCTTTGCTCTGCTGTCTTTTCTGCTTTTGACATATGCTAACATATCTTATCACAGGCTATGCCCGCTTCTCAACGGCGAAATCCAGCCCGATGCAAGCGGCGCTATGGACGCCGGAGCCTTCATGGGTGCTCCTCCGAGCATGACTTGAGCATCACGTTGACCTCACCTTCATTCAACACCGGGGTCGGCACGTGCGACAACATCACTTCGACCTCATCACCTTCTCTTTACGCATGGAGTCACCGTGTCACATCGATCCGACGACTGGCCGCTGATGATTCCTGTCCTTAGGGGTCCCGCCTTCGAGATTTGTACAATCATGTTTAGTTTTCGTTTTCATGTAGCATTAGGTTAGTATGTATATAGGTGGGGATGGACTACCACTCAAGAGCAAGGAGTGGTGGCTGATGGGCATTGCCATCCAGGAAGGAAAGTGCACGGCTGCATGTATGTATGGGTTGCGTTGGGTTGGTGGTCACGCTGCCAGCGATGACCATGGCACGAAAGTTAACGTTGGTGGCCTGACTTACGTCAGGCAACAGTTAATGTTATAAGATATATATTCATTTCCGACATCTTTCTGTCGCTTCCTGGCTGGCGCTCATTCAATATCAATACTCATGAGGACACAGTGCTTAGTCGGCCCAAACAGCCTGTAATCCCATTTCATCACGCCTTGGACCCAAATCCCCCATACCCATAACTCCTCTTCATGTGCCAAACGGGGTATCGCATCGTACGTACGTACGTAGCACACGGCTTCTTTCCTTTCAAGCCAATGCAACGCAGCGCATCGCATCATTCTGTTCTGTTCTCCTCTCCTCTACTCCCAATCATCATCATCACTCTCTTCCTCCTTACCCGGCTTCCCCTTCGGCGAGCTATTAGCGTGACTAGCAGCACCAGACACCAAATCATAGCTCGCCTCCGAATCAGCTACGCTCTTCTCGTCGTGCGATCGCCTGCTCGGTCGTAGCGTCATGGCGTCGGAATCGGTCCGTGTGTGCGAGGTTGCCATTGTGCTGCCTGGGGCTGGCTGTGGTTGTGATTGTGAGTGTGCTGGGGTCTCTGGGGTAGCTGATACCTCTGAGGGATCGATGGCGACGGCGACCGTCTCTTTCTGTCCAGGCGCGCGGTCGTGGTCGCCTTCTCCTTCTCCTTCTGGATCTGGATCTGAATCTGAATCTTCGTCCCATGCGACTTCTTCCTCGGGTTGGTCTGCGGACGCTACAGCGTACTTCGTTAGTTCTCCTGTCTGTTACCAGGACAGGACAGGTTCGTCCGTGGGATAGGTAGGAACTCAACTCACCTCTCAACATCTCCCTCCTCCTCTCCTCTCTGACCTGCACGACATGTCTGAGGAAGTAATACCGCGTCCAGAAGTCTTTGTACTCCACGCTCTCCGGCACGAGGCTTTCCATCGCGGCCCGCAAGTCGGGGTATTTCTCCAGGTCACGCGCTATCCGGTCTGTCCGGGCCTCGATGTCGAAGGCGCGCTTGAACTTGTTCCATTCGCCTTGCGCTTCGCTGCTGGCTCCTTCTGGGTCTGGGTCGGAGTCTGAGTCTGGATCGTGCGTGAAGGACGAGGATGTGGTGTGTATGACGTGGAGCTGGGCGTCGAAGCGACTGGCGTGGATGACGCGTTTGCCGGTGCGCGCATCTTTGGATTCGAAGAGGACTTCTGATGAGCTCTTTGGATCGGAGCCCTCCGACGGCGCAGAGACGGAGATTGTATCTTTGAGGAAATGGCGTATGTTCGAGCCGAAGCGCAACAGTGCTTCGTCGGCTGCGTCCTCGGCCTTCTGCACCTCCTTCAACCTCTTCGCGGCTTCACTCTTGAATCTGTTCAGGAATGTCTCTGTGTCCTCGCCCTCGCGCCTTCCTCCCGCATCTACGTCTGCGTCCGCGTCTGCGTCTGCCCCCGCCTCTTTCTGTTCTTTCTCCTTCCCCCTCCTCTCCTCGTTCACAATCTCATCCAACCTCTCCTCCACCCCCTCCACAACCCCCATCGCCCGTTCCGCAACAACCTTCCTCGCATCCTCGAGGACCCTCGCCGCCTCAGCCTCCCGTTTCTCCGCCTCGCGCCGCGCAACCTCGTAGTACGACGCGCCCTGTTTCTGCGCTGTTGACCACCAGCCGCCGAGCTTCGCGCCCCAGGGAGAAGCACTGAAGGCGCGGAAGGTTTCTTGGAACTCGGTTTGGAGGTTTGCGCGGGGTGGGTCGGACGTGGAAGACGTAGCCTGTGACTGTGACTGTGATTGTGATTGTGTTGGTGTGGTGGAGGAGGGCGGTTCCGCGTCGGCGGGTTTGGGCGTTGTCGTTGAAGAGCGGTCGGGGTCGTTGGAGTAGCTGCGTTCTGCTATGTGGTCGTAGGCGAAGTCCATGGTTGACGACTTTGTTACTGCATTTGTTGTGGGTGTTGACCTTGGATTCCGAGCTGTATGTGCTGTGCTGTACTGTGCTGTGTGGTTGCGGCAGTAGTGGGTGTAAATAGGCTGTGCTTGTCTACAATCAACAGGCACGTACTGGGCCGCTCCATGCTTGATCGGGCATAGCTTTAGGGGCTCACAACCTTAACGCCTGCCTATAAATTTATCACTGCCAGCGGTATTACTGCCTCAATATCACGATCTTTACACACGTCTTGGAACAGGTGATTTGTACATCGATTAGATTGTCTGTGAAGCTGCCCTCTTGTGTTCCTGATCTGCTCTTCAAACTAATACACGGACCAATCATAAGCACTTTTGAATATCACCGCACTCTAGGATACTTCCCTGCCTCAGTGCCCCACCCTCCAAGTCCCTCACCGGCGCCCCCAGCCATTCCAAACCCGCTCGTGCCACCAGCCGTCAGACTCCCAGCTGCCTGTCCGCCAGCCACTCCCGGCGTGGTAGCGGCCCACTTATCGAACTCCGCCCTAGTTTTCCCTGTATACTTCAAGAGGTCCTCGTCGCTCATCCCGCTGGTGCTAGGGCCGCGCTTGAGATCCTGCCATTTTCCATACAGTGATTTCTTTTTCGGCTTGTCTTCAACGGATTGGGATTGCTTCAACGATGATGATGCGCTTGGTCTCGATGAGACGAAAGCCTCTTTTTCTTCTGGGATATCGGGCTCAAAGCCAAAGGGTCGAGTTGATGTGCCTTCGCTGTTGTATGAAGTGTTCAGATAGCTGTCTTCCTTGTTGGGTGAATCATTGGTGATTTCAGGTGTTCCTGCCGCAAACTTCTTGGACTTCGAAAAGAGACCCATCCTCTGGTTGATTTACTCGCCTGGTTGCGCCGTGAACTTTGCGTTGGGGAAGGTCAGTGGTTGTTGAGCTGTCCAACCTGTTGATGATGATGCAATATGGTTTTAGTAAGTTGGTCTCTCAGCTTGTCTGTCTATAGCTGCTGAGGTGACCTGTGGTTGAGTGCTCACGTTATTGTGGGTGAAGGTGTTGTTATTGGCGGGAGTTGTAGGCGATTCAGTCACGTCTCTATACGGGTCCTTGTGCTGAGGGCCCTCTGCGTTGCGAGTAATCGGATCCTGGACCTTAGGCTGTTGACCATAGATCCTGTCCTCGGCGTTGGTCTGAGCAGCTCGTGAGCGAGGTGCACCACACCGTAAGCAGTTGACGTTCTCAGCCGGATTGTGGTAGGAGCAGCCATCGGCACCACAACGCCAGTCGCCAGATGTTGTAGTTTCGCTCTCGTGCTGTGCTGGATGAGGCGCTACTGGTGTGGCTAGAGGGTTGTCTTGCTTCTCCGCACCCGGCGATAGTAATTCCGACTTCTGTCGAGGGGCGTCAAGGGGACCAACAACAGTATCTCGTCGACCTTGTGCTTCTGTCTCGTAGTCGGGGGTGCTGAAGTCTGTACGGACCTTCTTTATAGGTTGTGCTGCTGGATCATCTGATTTCTCGCCTTTGAGGCTAGAAGAGCCGCAACCCATAGCTATTGGTAGAAAATAGCTCTCCTAAGAATACGTGGCTAAATTTAGACACTGCTAGGCGAAGCAGCTGATCTGTGCTTCAGTGGCTACTCAGGTAGTTCTGGTGATGTAACAGAATGACGAGGTTCGTGATCAAAGCAAAAGAGATGCTTCACGAAAGCTCAGGAAGCTGTTAAGAGACCTGCCTCTGAGAGAGGAGCAGAATGATCGCAGTGTGGGCGAAGTCAGTGTGCTGGGCAGAACGAAAGAGCGATACAACTGCTATTCTGATGATAGCGATTCTTTCCACTGACAATTGTGTAGCTCATAGGTTTAACAGAATGTGAAATGAAGTGTCGATAGAAGGACCCCTCTCGGTCGGAGTTGTCGATCGAACAGTTACGCATCTTCTGTGATCGAAACCTGGGGTCCCAGCGGTAACTTACGGCTGCGACGGATCAGCTCCGCGAATCGATGATGATCCCCAGCCTGCCGAGGCTGGGGAGCCGTCTCGCCGCATGCTAGTTGCGCTACCAGTCATGGCTGTGTTGCCGTCTCGTGTGACCTTACCAATAGCCGCGATACCAGCACGACAATGACCTCAATTTCAGGCTAACACTGATGGCTTAGCCAGAACCCTGCTTGACTTTGCCACTTTTAGGCAATCCTGATCGAACATTGATCTGCGAAGATAACTCGAAAGGCAAGCGACCTCGAACAGCCATTATTTCTTCAGGTATCTCGATCACTCCCGATAAGGCATTCAATTCTTCAAAGCAATGCTCAAACCACCTGGGAACCATGGGTATGCTAGGAGAACGCAACTTGATACGCGCCTTGAGCTCACCACCACCACCCAGGCGATTACGGTGTAACATAGAACTAACTTGCGACGTGAGGGCACACTGTTGTCGTATTGGTAGGCTGGTGCGGAGTACCTTGTCCCCTCCACAAACCAAAGGCCATGTATCAAAGAAGGATTGACAATGCCTCGATGTCGGCCTCCACAGAAGCGTGGGACGTCCAACTCCTGGGTCAACCACTTCTTCAGTGCAGACAAACCTTGAGTTATGCTAAGCCAGTAACTGTAGCTTTATTCACTAACTGTAGTATATATCTACAGACCTAGTTATACACGTAGTAGTCAAACGTGTTCCCTTCTCAAGCCGTGCAAGATGGCAGACACCTTCAAAGACATACGGCAGATGTACAGTCTGACCGGCCGCAACTACATCGTGACAGGTGGAGGTCAAGGTATCGGCTTCGCCATAACTCGTGCCATATGTGAGATGGGAGGAAATGTTGCCGTGCTAGATGTGCGGGATCAGCCAGTTGATGCTTTCAAGGACCTCTCGAAACAATTCGGCGTCAAGACTGAGTACGTGCAAACCGATGTGACGAAGGAAGAGAGCTTGACGTCTTCGTTCGAGAAGGCCATTGCGAGCCTAGGCAGTCTCGACGGCCTTGTGCCTGCCGCTGGAATCGTGATTGACAAGCCGTTTGTCGAGCAGACTTGGAATGAAGTGAATAGGATCCAGCAGGTGAATGTATGCAGCCTTGACGCCCATTCTAGGTTCCTTTATTGATATATCACAGGTCATGGGCACCTTCTTTGCAACGCAGCTTGCGGTCAAGCAGATGCGGAAGCAGGACACGCCTGGCAGCATCGTGCTAGTCGCTTCCATATGTGCTCACCAAGCAGCTCCTGGCCACAAGCTGTCTGGCTACCATGCTTCGAAGGGTGCCGTGCTTATGTTAGCTAAAGCTCTTGCCGTCGAGCTCGCGCCACACAACATCAGAGTCAACTCAATCTCGCCCGGGTACATCGAATCCGACATGACAAGGACCTTGAGGCAGGATCATCCACATCTGGTGGAGATCATGCATAAATGTCCACCTGTGAGCTATGCTGGTTTTGACGTGAAAAGCGCTTGCTGACCTGCTCTTGCAGATGAAGCGAATCGGCAACCCGAATGACGTTACTCCTGCAGCGGTGTACCTGCTAAGTGACGCTTCTGCGTACACCACAGGAGCTGACATTCTGATCACCGGTGGTCTCCACGCAGGTCGCATTGAAGCGAACTCCCTGGACTAAGTATAGCCATTAGTATCTGTACCCGCCTCTTTCAAGGCTTGATGCCCTTATGAATACTGGCAATTCCCCCAGTCAAGTTCTCGTACCCCTTCCCCGGCACCATGAATCCTGCCTTCTCGATCATCCCGCTGAACTCTTCCTGTGTTGGAAACTTCTCAATACTCTCCACCAAATACTGATAACTGTCCCTATCACCAGCTACGACCTGCCCAATAAGAGGTATCGCACCAAAACTCCACCTCTTGTACACCATGTTGAACAGTGCACTGTCCACATGACTGAACTCCAAACACGCAAACACGCCACCCGGCTTAAGCACCCTGAAAGCTTCCTGTATTGCCGCCTCTTTATCTGTGAAATTCCTAATGCCAAATGCCACCGTATACAAATCAATACTGTTACTCTCTACGAAATCCAACTTTTCTGCATTCCCAACCTTGAAATCTAGTCGTCCCGTATTCGCATAGGGCGTCTGTAAACTCCTTTTCTGGCCCTCGGCCAGCATATCAGGGTTGATATCACTGACCAGCACCTTACTATGTAGATCACCGTTTATGTTCGTGGCGTGATCGAGCATGCGGAAGGCGATGTCGCCTGTCCCGCCGGCTATATCAAGGATGGACCAAGCGTTACCGGGGGAAGAGGTGCGGGTGCCGGGGTCAAGGGAGCGAACGAACTGGTCTTTCCAGAGGCGGTGGATGCCAAGGGACATCAGATCGTTCATGGTGTCGTAGGAAGAGGCGACGGAGGAGAAGACTTTGCCCACTATAAGAGCATATCATATTAGCGACGAGCTCTGGCTACGGGTCAAACCAGCGCTACTTCCGTACCTCTTGCTTCCTTCTCAGCTTCCGGCAATGTTTGGAAGCCGAAGTGAGTTGTCCTGCCATCTTGTTCGGGACTCTGCGATTGTTGCATGCGCCTTGCACAACTTGAAAGTGCTCGACTAGGTGAGATTCTAGCGCTCGACGCTGCAAGAGCTCGCGACGGTCTCAGTAGTAACCGCGAAGCCATGTCAGCAGTCTACAGCTTCACAGCCCCGGTGGTGTTGAAGCTATTAGTTTTACTGATCGGTCCGAACATTTGCGAAGACCACCAGAAAGTTTCCGCGGCAGGCGCGTCTTGGAGATGATGACCGTGACGGATCCACCTTCAATTCTAGCCGAGTGTAGCCGTGAGGGTCACTGTACATGTAACGAGGGAGTGCTCATAGTGAGAAAGGACATGTTGCTCTAGTTGACCATTGCAGCTCACACAAGTTTTGCTCTGCCTACAAGCACCTCCTCAAATGACGCGGTAGCAACCTTCTACCCTCAATCGCTACAATGAGCGTGAGACATGTACTACAGCGGTCCCTCCGCCCTGGGTCAACATGCATGAGGCCAGTCCCAACCCCAGCCTCAGCAACAGTAACACAACATGTCTACCCTGTCCGCTTCAAGTCAACCGATAGCTCCAGTCCATCTTACCAGCCCTCTGTCTCCCAACGAGACCATTCCGACAGCGTCAATTTCCCCGGCGCTCTAAACAGCAAATTCACCGCAACAATGGTCTTCCAGAATCCGGCCGAAAAAGCCGCAATGTCAACCTACCGCATCATGGACGCAGACGGAAACATAGTCGACAACACGCGCGATCCGCAGAACGCCCCAGACCAGGAAATCACCACGTGGTACCGCAATATGCTCACGGTGAGTATCTTGGATATCATCATGTTTGATGCGCAGCGGCAGGGCCGGACAAGCTTCTACATGGTGTCTGCGGGCGAGGAGGGGATTGCGGTGGGCACGGCGAGTGCGCTTGAGCCTGAAGATTTGTGTTTCTTGCAGTACAGGGAGCAGGGAGTGTGTTTGCAGCGGGGAATGACAGTGAAGGATTTCATGGCTCAGCTGTTTGCGAACAAGGATGATAGCGGGAGGGGACGGAACATGCCGGTGCATTATGGGAGTGGGAAGCATAAGATCTTTACGATTTCTAGTCCGCTGGCGACGCAGATTCCGCAGGCGAGTGGTGCGGCTTATGCGCTGAAGATGAAGAGGATGATGGATCCGAATGTCAAGCCCAGCATTTCGGTCTGTTATTTCGGGGAGGGGGCTGCGAGCGAAGGAGACTTTCACGCTGCATTGAACATTGCGGCGACAAAGAATTGTCCTGTTGTGTTTGTATGCAGGAACAATGGGTTTGCCATCTCGACGGCGAGTATTGAGCAGTATAAGGGTGATGGCATCGCGAGCAGGGGTCTGGGATACGGTATCGACACGATCAGAGTGGATGGCAACGACATATTTGCTGTCCGGGAAGCAATGATCCAAGCACGAAAGATGGCGCTTGCAGGCAATTGCAAGCCTGTGCTGATCGAGGCAATGAGCTACAGAGTTAGTCATCACAGCACAAGCGATGACAGCTTCGCCTATAGAGCAAAGAGAGAGGTCGAGGAGTGGAAACGGAGAGACAATCCAATCACGAGGTTACGGAAGTGGATGGAGAAGAAAGGTCTGTGGAACGAAGATAAGGAAAAGGAAGCCCGAGCAAGCATAAGAAAACAGATCCTGCAGGAGTTTTCTGCTGCCGAGAAGATGAAAAAGCCGGCACTGAGGTACATGTTCGAAGATGTGTACGAGGAGATGACTCCTGATCTCAAAGCTCAGATGAAGGAGCTGAAGCGGTTGATAGAGACATACCCGAAAGAGTATGATGTGTCGCCGCACGAGGATGGCATCAAGAGTCTGAATCAATAATGTCGTGCCAGGCTGTTCATCTGTTCTGAAAGAGCCACAGGTCTTCGGTCTTCCGACTGTTTATGTGCAAGCCATGTCTCCTGATGGTCAACTTGTTCAGAGTCCATATACTCTCAGAAAGCCGTTGCCGCGGTAGTTAAGAGGCTTCACCAAGACAATTCGCGAAAAATAATGCAAGCGGCCGTCAACACCCCTCCCAGAAGCTGCATGCTCTAAATCGGGTCTCTGTGGTGTCCGCCCCAGAGTTGGTCCTCTTCCTTGACTCTATATCTCTGGCTGTATCCGGGCAGAGTTTCTAGTTACTTGTGTTGCGTGCAATCAACAAATGGTCTCATCACAAAGTGGTGTCGTCTAGATCGTTGTAAGTGTTGTGCCCCGGTAGGTTAACATTTAGTTTGTCGATGCTGATGCTGATGCTTCTGTTTGCTTTCCCTTGTCACCATTTGTTGCTGGCAAGTTTGTGCTCGATGATCTCCTTTCTTCCTCAAAAAGCTTGTTCTGTTGGATGTATTCGACCACCGGCGCCGGGATGAGATACTGTACGCTCATACCTCTCTTCAGGAAGAGTCGTATCTTTGTACTGCTCACATCGTTCTGAATGAGCTGTTGTATGACGTAGATGTTGTCTCTGTAATTTTGCAAACTGGCCAGGGCCTCGTCAATGTCTGTACCCGACCTCTCGACAATGAACGATCCATATTTGCCTAAAATATGGTCCAGGTCTTTTGCCGCCCATACCCCTGGCTGGGACATGGTCTGTATCAGATCTGCGCCTGCCAGTAGAGCAATCTGTACTGGCTTACGTTCTCCATTCTCGGTTTCGATGCCCTTCCGGATGATGTTTATTTCTTGGTCGAAATGGTCAAGCACCAGCGCAGTCGGCTGATACTCAGGGCACTCAGCCTCCCACGTATCGACCATCAGCCAGTTAGAGGCTTTATCTATAGCTAACTTGCACATGTTGACTCTGTGTTCAGCTGCGGTCAGACCTTGCTTCTTGTAGGCATCTGATACCGGGGAGAGATATCCGCCTATGACCTCAAATTTGGTATTGTGCTTGACATAATCGCGTGCCATGACAAACATGCGCAGGTGTAGGAAAGTGATGGGCGAGAAGGAGCCGCAAGCGATGAGCAGCAGCGGCGTCTTGCTTGGGTCATCCATCTTCCGCTTCAAGCGGTAATCGGGGAATTTATATTCGTCCATGGCTGTCAAATTGTCCTCTCCAAGGAGGGCTTGCAGCTTTGTTCCGCGACGGTGGGAAAGAGACAGTGCCTTCCTCCGGCTATGAGGGAGGTCGAGTCGGCCGGTATTCGAGTGTGGGAGATACGCTGTAATTGATGGGGTGATCCAGTGGTACCGTCGTGCTCCGTGTGCAAACGTAGATGGACAGAGGGCGGCAAGTTTGGCTCTAGTAATGTGTAGGTGTGACCAATTGAAGCTTTCTAGAGTGTGTTCTATGTTTGGGCGAAGTAGATGTAGCATAAGCATGTACAGTCACAGTGGTGGGATGTGGGGACCTTGACGACCTGACTTTTCTGCGGGCTGAGCGGCCTCGACCCAGGCTGCTTACGCGATTGTGTGCTAGGGCCGGTTTCAGTCGTGACTCGAAGCAAAGAAGTGCTGCCCCCAAGACAAAACGCAAGCAGGAGACACAAGTGCGAGTGGTAGAAAGTAACAAAGACGGACGGTTGCTGAGCGGAAACAAGGATGTGGGGTATCAAAAGCTCATCAAACAAAAAGTGAAGGCTTCGTGTTTGCGTTCCGTGCTTTGGTGAAAGTCCGTAGGCAAGATTTTGGGGGAGTAAGTCTGCAGCCGAGGGAAAGCACGACCCTGAGAGCCGCGCCTGGTGCTGCCTTGTCGAACCATGCTGTGCGATGACGAGAAACTGGGCGATCGCCGCTGCCTCCCACCACTCGTGCCTGCAGGCATATTTCCGAACACGGCAACCTCATCTCACCTCATCTCGAGCCGCTTCAGCACGATCCGGTCTTCAACGTCATGCGCAACATGCCCTGCATTTAACTGCCGGCATGCACGTGCTTGTAGCGCCCGCCTACCGGCGCTTTCGTAACTCGGGACGCTTGGGAGGATGGCTACAACAATGATTGATACGAGCCAGCACAGTCTCACTTCGGTCAGAGCCTACTCTGGCTTTGATAGTGTCTGGTTGAGCACAGGCACGCAGAGATAGCAAGGGATAATGGCTCCAACGCTCGACACTAACTCCAGAGATACTATGGATACATAAGTAATGATCTATGCATTCTAACACTTCCGGCACAATGATCCCACGTCGGTGGTCTCGCGTCAGCGATGCGACATCTCGCAGTAAACCCAGAACTCTCTTTGGGGAAACGGCCGGGTCGATTACTACATCTTCATGATGATGCTTCTCTTTTTGCGCATAAGGACAAGGAGCTTGAAGAGGTTCCGTCCACCAGGCGTTGCAAAGGCATCCATCCCTCAGCGATGGGAGGAATATACAATCTATCGAAACGCTAATATACGTCTCCTACTCCTGACGAGCTCATTTTCTCTTGGTTTTGAAGCTCTTCAACGGATCCAGCCTCCTTCCTTGCGGCTTGCCTCCTCGTCCCCTCCATGCACCTTTTCTGAACGGTTTCTTGTCATCCTTGTTGAAACTCACCAAACCACCATCATTCGTCTTCCGCTTTTTTCCGCCAGGCAGCAGGTAATCCGGCACATGCTTCATATGGCTCTGCACCCTGATCACACCAGCACTACTGCTCGTGTCATGCCTTAACGCTTTCAGGTCTTCGGGATTTTCCTCAAAATGCCTTGCCAGCTTCTCACTCTTCAGCAGCTCTTGCTTGATCTCTCTTGTCCTAGCTTCCCGGATTTTGTTAGGCGTGACAGTTTTCAGCGCGTCCTGCATACGGTACCTGAAACCTTCGACTTGTGACATGTTGAACTGGTAGTCTAGGATTTCTTTCCCCTTCTTTGCTTGCCTTGCTTTGATCTTTTCGAGAATGCGCTCGTCGTGGCGTGAAGAAGAAATGGATGTGTACTTGTGCTTGCCGAACTCATCTCGAGGTATAACGAAAGACAGCGCCATTCCTGACTTCCCAGCCCGAGCTGTGCGACCTATGCGGTGTGTGTAGGCCTTCGAGGAGGTGGGCAGGTCAAAGTTGAGAACGCATGATACATTTTGAAAATCAATGCCTCTGGACACGCCGAAATCCTTACCACGGCTTCTCTTCCCAGGTTTTGTCACGACCTGCTTTTCTTCGTCACCACTGCCTGCGTCAAGTTCGGCATCTTCCTCCTCCTCTTCAGCCTCGATCTTCTTAGTCTTTCTTTTCACGCCTCCAATGACCTCCTGATCGTCCGCGGCTATCAGTATGTCGTACAGTCCCTTGTTGAACTCTTGTACTGCATGCAGCCGGGAGTTGACCGGCAATTCAGAGTTGAGTATACACGACTTGATGCCGAACTGCTCGAGGTATAGCTTCAACCGGTAGCTGCGATCCACATCTTGCACGAATATGATACACTTTCCTTTAACTAGCTTAAGCTTGAATATAACGAATACAAGCAGGAATTTATCCTCTTCACCACATTTCACCACGTACTGCGTGACTTCTTGTCCTTTCTCTTCCTTGTCGTGGACGTCCACCACAGCATAGTCCTGTGCAAAGGTGGTCCGAAGTTGGTCAACCTCTGGTGTCAACGTTGCGCTTATCAAGAAGGTCTGTACGCCACTGGGAATTGCTTTGGAAATCTTGTCGATGTCGTCTTCGTAGCCGTAGGACAGCACCAGGTCCGCCTCATCTATCACCAGTTTTTGTATGGAGTTTAGAGAAAGCGTCGAGCCCGTAAGCAGTTGCGCGACCTTGCCTGGGGTCGACACAATCACATCAGGTATCTCATTTAGCTTGGCCGTCAACGCCGACTCGCTAACCTTCTGCGTCAGATTAACCGCCCGCACTTCCTTACCACAAGACTCGCCAAGGCTAGCAAACACTCGCGTGACTTGATCTGAAAGCTCTCGGGTGGGCACGAGGACAAGGACTGAGGTGTTCTTCGTCTTTGAGCCGTGCTGTTTCGAGAGCAGAACTGACTGGATGCATGGGAGGACATATGCTGCCGTTTTCCCGCTACCCGTCTTTGACTTGGCGAGGATGCTTTTACCGTCGTGCGCAAGAGGGATGACTCGAGCTTGGACGTCGGTGGGCTCAGAGTAGCCAGATTTCACTAGGGCCTGAAGGAGCCGTGGGTCGAAGTTGAAAGAATCGAAGGTCGCATTTGAGGCAGTGGCGGAAGAGACATCGGAGGTAGCAGGTACTTCTATGGTGGGCGCATCGTGAGTATCGAGCTTGCGCTTCATAGTGACCGAGTTGTACTAAGGGTTGATATGGCATGCTCCAACCAGGATAATGATCGAAGTCGCAGTTTGTATCCAAAATTTTGGTCCCGAGCGGCAGATCTTCGGCCGACACGGTTTCATTGCGGAGCTGCCAGCCTCCAGCAGGAGCCACTGCGGTGCACACTGCACCGTACTACTACACTTTCTGTTCGTTCGAAAGGCCGTAGTTCGCCTTCTTCTAAAGCGGGAGCGTGAGTGCACCCTACAACTGCTCCCTTCATTGCTGCCACAATGCCACATACCGTCTGTATATGAGTGCTCTGCTATTCTTCCACTTTCCATGATATATGTCATGTGCGGTGTGACGCTCTTTTAGGGCAAGTCGTTGACTCACGGGAATGCTTCGAACGTGCTCCAGCAAGCTCCCAGGACTGGGTATCATGGTTTGATGCACGCAGCAGGGTAGAGATCATCAACATTGGTCTAGCTGATGCACAAAGCACTCCATCTCCATCACACTGTACACCTCTGCCTCTCCAAAACCTCATCCGCCTCCCTCCTCGTAAGATAGAAACCCCTACTCCCCTGACTCCATATGACGGCGCTCGCAGCCTTACGTCGATTGAACTGCACCAAAGCCTCCATCCTCCTCTCCTTGCGACCAACTCCACGTGCGTCTCTGAAGTCTTCAGCCAGAGCCCGAACAGATTGTGAATCAACAGTCACCCCAATATCCGCGCCAAGCCCGGAACTAGGACTACAGCTCATAGCGCAGTCGCCGATGAGGATGACATTGTCGCCGTACACGAACTGCGGTGCTGTCAATGTTTCGACAGTGATTGGTGCTAGGGGTTCGCCCCAGACGAGGTTGCCGGAACCTATGAGGTGCTGGACTGAGGTGTAGGATGTCTTAAGGCGGGCGTTGATTCGGTCGAGGATGTAAGTTTCGAGTGCTTGGGTGTTTGTGTGCAATGGTGGACTAGATCGGGGGTGCTGAAGAATGAAGTGTGCTGCTGTTGCGTGGTTCATTTGGATTTCTACGACAGGTTGAGAGACATGGGTGGGGCCAGAGGTGTGCTTGCGGATCACGTGGTCGAGAGTGCCTATGGTGAGAGAGAGGTCTCTGACGCCGAAGACGGAATAGAGCTGAGACTCGAGATATTCGTTTCTGTCGGCTCGCAAGCGGAGAGCGAGTGGTTCGTCTAAGTTCGTGGCAGTTGCTAGGTCGGCATCGGAAAGCACGGCGCACGAAATTCGCTGGATCTTAAGTTCGTCTGTTAGGGAGCGGTCATTCTTGCCTGATGCACAGACTACCAGATCAGGCACGCCTAAACTCGTGCTGGTCCCTGAATTCTGTTTGAGGGTGGCAGAGAATTCTTTGGGGCATCCGCCAGGCGCCAGGTGAATTGTGGCATCATCCGCAACCCTGACGCCAAGATCTGCGGCAGCCTGCAAGAGACAATCCTCGAGATCGCCGAGATTGATGAAGCTGCTTGGTACCTGCTCATTGATCTTGTTGGGTATCTCATATTCGTTCTCCTGGTCATTGGACATCGAGTCGGGAGGCTCGGCGCCGGGGTATCTCTGCAGGGGCCATTCGAAGATACTGCCATCGATTTGGCTCGTCGTCCGTCCTTCTACCATTCGCGTTATGCACCCGACACCACCCTCGTTCTGATCGGGGCTTAGAGCATACTTTAGCGCACCTAGCTTATCCAGCTGCCTCAACGCTTCTGGCCGGAGTGCGACCATATTCTTGCGACCATGACCTACAGGCCTTGAAGGGCGCTTTTCAGCGACTTGTACATCGAAGCCAGATTGTGCTAAAGCAATCGCTGCCGCTAGCCCGGAAGGCCCAGCGCCTTTGACGACTGCTTTGAGGGTCAAGCCATCACTCTCTGCGGATGTTGACTCTGATGATGCTGACATGTTGGTAACCATGGCGGGTAACTGGACGTTCCAGAGAAGTGCAGCAAGGCCTGTCCTTTGGGTGAAATGTGGCAGAAGCGGTGTTGTCAACCCGAGATGAGCGATTTGTGCCTCTTTCACTGCGATTGCTGTAACGGCCAGGTTGTCTTACAGGACATCAGGCAAGCACTGGGAAGATGCCGCAGAAACGGACACTGATGCAACGGATGGCTTTACCTTGTTCACACACCATTATTCACTAATGCCGAGCGACCAGTGTCAAACATTAGTTGTCAGCCTTCCTGCATATCACCAATGCACACGAAAAGAAGTCAACGATATTGAGAAGCAGGCCAAGAACAATTGGAAGCCTAAAATGCGCATGTCGATGTTATTGCCAATAGAGTGCTCAGTGTCCCAGGCCATACTCAGTGCGAGGGTTAAGTAGTCTGTGCTACCCCCTGATGCTCATCATAAGTATCAGATACTGAGAAAACACCTGCAGCATAGAGCGTATACATTTCAGCACTAACATCTCACAAACCTCGCTTGAGCCATCCGCAGTCGGCTAAGCTTCCTTGTACTCTTATATCGAATGCGTGCGAAGCTTTCAATCCCCAGAGTCCGAGATACGCTAGGTGCCTGGTCAGCCACTAATGACGTATTCGGTGATGCATCTGCCACGGAAACAGTCACCGCAGGCAAATGAGCTCTTTTTATGACCTGCATGTCGAAGAATTCAGAGTGCTATATAGTAATTCAGAGTTCCCTGATACATACAAAGCTCGGCTGGCACACCTACTAGTCACCTACATTAACTGCAAGTCCGAGCTTCGGAAACAACCGTCAACATGTCAGCACGCTTCATCCCCTTCCGGCGAGCTTTCGCAGCTCGCAGCTCCCTCTATTCCACCAGACTGCCAGCACGATATGCCTCAACTGGTGGTCAGGCCCAGAGCGGCACACATAATGACAACCCCCAGCGCGAAGCCCAAGAAGACCGCGAAAAGATGGACACTCAAGCAAACGAGTATGCGAAGTCCGGTACCGACTCCGCAACAGCAGGGCAGGAGGAGGCCGCATTCGATCCAAACTCATCTAATGATCCCGAGGATGAAATGAATAAGGCCGGGGAGGGAAACGATGTAAATCCACTCAACGCGAGTCCCGCGAACCCCGATATAAGTTCTGGGACGAGTGAAGTGTCCGGGGGCGCAAAGGAGAAGGGAAGCGAAGGAGGTGGCGGAAGATCCGGAGGTGGAGATGAGACAGGGAACAAGTGAGCGGGAGAATCTGTATAAGAGGACCGACACGTTGATTGCGGCCATGGTGCTGGTAGCATGCCTGGCGCTGCGGAGGAAGAACTCTTAGCCTGCTTCAGACCTCGGAGAGCTAATTCGAAACCATGGTCCGCCAAAGACGCATTGGTGGACGGCACGAATTCCTTGTATGTGCATTGCGCAATTACTATAGCTCGCATGCATGCATGTACCTCAACGTCGGTATTCAGGCGAGTCAGAGTTGGGGATTGCGTTCCTGGATCTGTGTCCAGCAGCGTCGAAACTGTGCGAACATTTTGCTGCAAGCTCTCTTCTCTCCTGAACTAGACTCCAATGCCTGACTTAAGCTCCTCCCCTGGAAAGAAAGACGGTGCCCTTGGCCCAACGCGAAATGCGAATATACAGTTCGGCTAGACAATCCTTGATTAATTGTAGCGCCTTGACATTCGATATGTGGCTACGCTCTTGTGAACTTGTATTCCACATGCATAAACAGGAAACGAGTACTTAGAGACCTACTAGAGCACCTCGACACTATGGAGCTCACAAAGTTACCACAATTAGCGCGAAGGTGTGCCACTCTTCTGCCGATATCCAACGGTTTAGAACGCATGAGAATGCAGTTCCAACAGTTACCATCCGCAAGGCGGTCACAGACAATAGCGCGAAGAGCCCCTTCCACAACTATACTCCTGCGCGAACGTCCTCAGGAGTATCTCCGATCCAACCAATCTCTCATCGTCTCGACGGGCTTTACATTCCGCCTTGCTTCCTCAACCGCACGGCTATATGCTGTTTGTAGCGGAGCAGGAGCAAGACCGGCATCCCCGTCTTGCTGAGCTTGCCGGACACTCCGTGATCGACTGGGCGTGATTTCTGGGTTATAGTAATGCTGTTTTGGTCGTATTGGTGTGTGGTCAGAGGCGGAATCGATTTTACCGCTCGAATGCGTGCGAGCACGCTTGGGTCGCGTCGGGGATGGGGCTGAAGTGTTGGCAGTTGGCTGCGACGCTAAGGACGATTTCGAGGACGATTTGTTGTGTGCCTTTTTCCTCTCGTGGTGGATTTTCTTCCTGCTGGAAATCTCTCCTTTCTCGGCTTTGCTGATCTCGTCCTCGATGAAATCAGCTTTGGCCTTTGCTTTTGCTCGCAAGCTCCGTTGGTGCTTCCGCTTTTGGTATTGGTATTCGCGGGCTTGCAGCACGACCAGGGCGAGATTGATCAGCCAGACTAGGGAGCCAGTCGCGATAGCTGCAATTTGGAGGTCGCCGATCAGGTAAAGAGTTGGGTTGCATCTACGGGTGAACATGTTTGTGAGTGTACAGGTATGGAAAGCTTTTGTGGTTTGAGATGGACTTGAGCCGGATGGCCCGCTTGTGGGTGGCGTCAGACCCACTGGATTTGAGTCTGATATGTCTCGGCGTAGTGACAGTGTGTTCAGCGAGAGGCTGGATGATGCTCCACCGGAGGAGAGCTCGACCGATGATGTGATCACTGCTGGACGCCAGAAGCGGTAGAGGCCCGACACTCCAGCTAGGATGAGGAAGGTGAGAAGAAGAATAAGAGTCGTGAGAGTAACATAGACATGAACCTTCCACAGGTGTACTGATGAATGACTAGGCTTGCTCCTTGAGTCAAGATAATCGTCGGACTTCGTTGTCTTACGGTGAGTAAGCCAAAGCTTTGTGAGATAGGAGAAACTCGCCACGAACGTGATGAATAGTGGTAAGATTGGCAATGCGTCTGGCCAGTCGCCACGAACCATGCCTGTGCTGTGAAAGAAGTTGGCGTTCCATATTGGAAGTATGGCCGTGAAAGCGCATATTGTAATCAACGAAAAGAGTGTGTTGAGACTGTGCAAGATGAGCATTGGGCGACCCGCGCTTTTGTGATGCCTACGATGGTGATGGTGCTGTTGAGAGAAGCCGCTTGAAGACACTTTGCTCGAGGCTTGTGAGCTCATGGTCGGTTGTTGAATGGATGCCACTGGGAAATGCCGAGCTCGAGGTTGCGAAGCAGACGCATCGAGTGCAAGGCGAGGTATGGCGCTGCTAATGTTAGGCAACCGCTGGCCTATGTATCAAATATGGAGTTGCTGGAGTTGCGTTCAGTGGGAGTGTGGTCGGCCTGAATATGGGACGTGCCCTTGATGTGGTCCGGGAGCCTTGCGATCTACTTGTATAAGGAATCGCTCCTGGCGTTGATGAATGGAATGTAAGAAATCGGTGGTGGTGATACTACCACATGAGCCAGCTCGAATTTGCCGCGTAATGGCCGTGAGAAGAAATGAAGTCAGAGTGGACGAACGTCGAGGTAGTTACTCAACATGACTACCGAAACCGACCCAAGGCAGATACGAACAATCAATGTTCTAGACGGGATGAGAATGTGATGTAGGACAGCAGCACTGGTACGTTGGTAGCAATTGGACAGCACTCATTCCGAAAGACAGCAAGGCCAGGACTAAAGTAGGGTATCACTTAGCTTATGCTCAATGTCCGTATGATGGACAAGTACAAACGCCAATTACCAGTCACTCAATTGGCAGACATGGTCTTGAAGCATGTTCTGAAACTCTGTCCGTGCAGAACGGTATCTGGGAGTTTGGTGAAAACCCCGAAAAACTGTTTCGCCGTGCAGACGAAACAAACAGACTACGCGTGCTGATTGGTCGCCAGCAATCAGGGGCGAAGATTGGATGCAGCCCCAAGGAGACGTGTTAGAAGGGCAAGTCAAGCGGATTGAGTCTTGCCAATCGGATTGAACGGCTAGACCGTTCATTCCGTCTTTGCTCTGCTAACCGTGCTCCTTCTACGTGACTTCAACAATATCAAGACTTTTACTTGATTTGGGAAGCTGCGAACCACCTACGTGACAATGGAACTGAAACCACGATCTACTATTGCAGCAGATGTCATCAATCATGATCTGCAATCGTGCCTCCGCCTCGTCTGACCGTTTGCTTTTCCAGGATGTGACGGCAAGGCTAAAATCAAGCTTATCTGAATGATGCACGCTTAGGTCGATCTCCTACACCAATGACATCAGCCTATGGATTTGACCTCGTCGCCGGCTGCTCACGCGTCAGCCCCCCATGTTGTCGTCTATGATGGGCTGCTAACATCCCCAGCAGGTTTTGGGTTTGACTTCATTCTGCAATTACCATTTACTTCCTCTCTTCGCCGATCTGAAGCACAGCACTGGGGTTCCAAGCGTTTGAGGTAGAATCGCAGACCCTAGCAAGCAGAAACAACAGTCCTTTCTCCTGGTACTGCACGCGGACGACAGGCAGCGATCTACCGCCGAACGCAACGAATATTGTCCATATGGCGCAGGCGTTGAAGCCTATTGCCAACTCATCTATCGATTACCAGACCACTCCTGTAGTCGCCCCTCCTCACACCGAGTTTCCGTATCCTGACTCGACAAGATCAACAAGGCCTCCTTCCCGAGCGAGTGGTGTTGGTGGAGGTTTGGACGCGACGTCAGTAGACGAAAACCAGGCCCTCCACAATAGGCTCACCAATGACAGCTCGGAGCGGAGGTTCTCGCCTCTTCTCGTAGAGCGGCCAGATCTGGCAAGCAAGAAGTTTGAGACAGAGGTATCTCGGCCTGTGGGCACTAGACCAATAATACCTCACGCTCAACGACGTTCTACTGGCGCCCGGCCGAGTAACAAAGATTCACTGAGGAGACGGTCAAGCGCTTCTTCTGATGACTGGTCAGATTCAACATCTTCCACCAACGAAGATCCTGACTTCCACGCTGAACTCGCTCGGAAGGAATCTGATCTTGAGCGCGAAGATTTCGCGCCACGAGAGCTGAACAGAACGCGCTTGCGACCTTGGCATGAGAACAGACGTCAGCGAGTAGATGTGGGCAACGAGCATTTTAGCGGTCAAGGCAACATTGCAAAGGATGGTCGTCTCAATGTCAAGCTTAGCGAGACGGCTAACACAGGTTACCTAGCCCACGCCCTTGGGGCTGCAATACATGGTCACCTTCACCCTCAGGTTAAAAAAGCCAGGCAAGATGCAGAACAGCGCAGGGAACGATTTGAGAAGATCAAGAGAACAACCACAATACCCCGAATGAACATAGTCATTATGGTCACTGGAAGCAGGGGAGATGTACAGCCGTTTCTGAAGATTGGGCGAATACTGCAAGACAAATATGGTCACAGAGTCAGGATAGCGACACATCCAGCCTTCCGAAAATTTGTGCAGGAAGAAATTGGTCTTGAGTTCTTCTCTATCGGAGGCGATCCTTCCGAGCTGATGTCGTTCATGGTACGCAATCCAGGCTTGATACCATCTTTCGAGACGCTTACCTCGGGTGAAGTCGGCAAGAGACGAGAGCAGATGTATGAGATGTTCAATGGCTTTTGGAGAGCTTGTATAAACGCGACCGACGATGAGAAAGATACTACAAACTTGAAAATGTTGGGCAATAGGTTCCCATTCGTGGCTGACGCTATCATTGCGAATCCGGTCTCGTTTGCCCATTATCATTGTGCAGAAAAGCTTTCGATCCCACTTCACCTGGTTTTCACCTTTCCATACACTCCCACCGCTGCATTTCCGCATCCATTGGCCAACGTCAAATCCTCGAACGTCGACCGAGAGTACACGAACTATATGAGCTATCCTTTGGTTGATCTGGTGACCTGGCAGGGCCTTGGAGACCTAGTCAACAGGTTTCGAGTGAAGACACTTGGGCTCGAACCCGTGTCGACTTTGTGGGCACCTGGCCAGCTAACAAGAATGAGAGTGCCGATGACCTACCTTTGGTCTCCTGGCTTGGTGCCAAAGCCTGAAGATTGGGGTCCAGAAGTTGACGTTTCTGGTTACGTCTTTCTCGACCTTGCTAAGTCCTACAAACCGCCTGATGATTTGGTCAAGTTTCTCGAGCGAAACGAGAAGGACACACGACCTATAATCTATATTGGCTTCGGCTCGATCTCGGGCATCAAAGATGCAAGGGGTTTCTGCCAGCTCATTTTCGACGCAACAGTCCAGGCGGGTGTCCGAAGCGTGGTGAGTCGTGGTTGGGGTGGTATGGGCGACGGTATGGACATTCCAGATGGAGTTTTTATGATCGATAATGTACCTCACGACTGGTTGTTTCCGCAGCTCGATGCTGTTGTTCATCATGGGTGAGACCATTTCTCCAGTCACATACAATGCTTGATGCTAACAAGACCAATAGAGGTGCTGGCACGACAGCGATAGGATTGAAGCTAGGCAAGCCGACGATGATAGTCCCTTTCTTCGGTGATCAGCCATTCTGGGCAAACATGATTGCGCGCGCTGAAGCTGGGGCAAGGCAAGTGTACCCGCTAAAGAAGCTAACGGTGGAAAGATTTGCCACGGGCATCAAGCAATGCCTCGAACCTGTGAGCAAACAGAATGCACAATCTATCGCGGAAAGCATAGCTTTGGAAGGAGACGGTGCCGAAAATGCCGTCGACTCTTTCCATTGCGGCTTGGAGCTCTCAGGCAAATCCTCCCTGCGATGTGATGTGTTTGAAGATCGAGTCGCCGTTTGGGACGTAAAGCATACTGACATAAAGCTATCTGCTCTTGCTGCAGATATTCTTGTCGAAAACAAGCAGCTGACCTGGGATGATCTCGAACTTAGCCGTCACAAGAAGTGGGCCGATTTCTCAGGGCCTGGTGAGCCAATTACCGGAGCTGGCGGCGTTGTTGTTGGTGCCTTCCAAGAGGCTCTTCACGGTATGACCGAGATCCACGACAGCACGAAGGCCGATTGGAAGCGGATCGAGCGCCGACGACGATCGAAAAAGGGAAACAGTGTGGCCGGTGGTATAACATTGCCTGGTCAGATTGCACAACGAACTCGAGCAACCAGCAAAGATGAAGATGACAACGAGGACGACAGAGTGCAGGTCAACTTAACAGGTGAAGCAGAACCTATTCGAACTGTGAGCAGTATCGTTGCCGACAATGGCAATTCAAGGCCCCAGAATGCACGAATGGATACAGGCACTTCGACCGTACATGGTCCAGCACCAGTAGTATTGGCCAAAGACGTCGGCCGTGGAGTTGGTCATTCTTTCAAGTCTGTCGTGCTCCTGCCTATGGATATGTTAAATGCCATTACCCTTGGTTTTCGCAATGCACCGCGTCTCTATGGTGACAAAACAGTACGGCCGCCGCCACAAAACGTCCGAGGCTTCCGGCAAGGCGTCAAAATTGCTGGAAAAGAGTACTTCTTCGGGCTCTATGACGGTACCACAGGACTCGTGAGAATTCCGTACATCGACGTGAATGAGGATGGTATATCTGGCTTACCTAAGGGTGTAGTGCGTGGCTTGGGTGGTCTCGTACTGAAGCCCGTGGCGGGGACATTAGGTCTGGTGAACTACACTAGCAAGGGAGCTTATGCATCGTTACGAAAAAGGTTTAGAGATACCGAGAAGACGGATAGGTGGATCCGGCGTGCAAGGCTGGCGCAGGGTACAGCCGATATTCGAGAGCTACGAGACCAAGAGTCGAAAGAGCAGAAAGTGCAGAGGCAGCCTCCGACCAGATCTGACCGTGAGGGGGGCCATCTCGAACAGGCTCGATCACGGGTCCTGACTAGGTGGAGTAGTGCAGACCGGCAACTACTCGAGGAAGCACGCACGAAAGAGAGGCGAAGCATGTCCGTGCTTCATCCCAGAATGAGCAGGTTAGGCAAAGCAGCGAGAGCCTGATATGCTCTCGGGGTACCGATCTGGATTATTTCAGGCTGAGAGCTGCGCGAGTCACGTGAAGCATGTCATTTATTCTCAGTGTTTTTCAAGAGGATTGTACAGCGAATGAGCGTTCAGCGACAAGTTGCGGCTCAAAGGGTGCAGCTTGGCCAATTACGAACGTCAGAATGGCACTAGTCTCAACAAGACGACTGATGTGTCTGCTAGAATAATAATATTCTCTACGCTGGCGTTGGCATTACTCGATGGATGGAACGCGTTTGATTTCATATTACTACTATCAGATTGATGCTAATTGTAGTTGTCATCTCTGCGGGCCGGCCGTTCATGTGTGGCGCTACATTGATTTCTCATTCGGGATGAGAACTCCGAAGGACGAACAAAATCCGGATCGGGCATTCCATGCAAGGCACCGTAGCAGCAGACGCACACCCCACCAGGTCTGTGTGGGTTCCAGGGCACCGTGCTCGCTGTCGGCCGTGCTATACGCAAACAGGTTTCGTCTTTACAGTGGCCCATCTCTTTGTTTCTGTTATGTTTAGGTCGATGCAGCACAAGTGGCGATCTCCATATGTGCAGACGTCCTCTGACAATCTTAAAACGGAGACACATCAGTTCTCGATCATGCGCGGCAACCGACCCGTCGTAGTAACCACTGCTATGCTAGTGGTTGGCTATCTGAATCATGTGTTTTCTTATCGCGGCGAGCACGCATTCGGCTGTTTGTGAGTGGGCGGAGGGGCAACTCAGCATGCGACATGACACTGCGGGATAAGTGTAGTGGGGTAAGGGCGAAAGCCGACAAAGTCAAAAGTGACGAGGGCCCAGATGGCCGTGCATCTCGCTCGAACAAACGCCCAATCACGAGGCAACCGCAGCCATTATCGTACGGGGCAGGCGCCCGTGGCTGTGGAAGGGTCTCGTACCACTGCACAGCAAACCTCCGTCACCGGCGAACGAAGCTTCATCGGTCCCCAGCAGAAAGCAATTACACTACAGCCAACCATGCAATCAACGCTTATTTCATGATGGGGGAAGGGCACCGGCGCAGAGACACGGTGACAGAGGGCCACAATTCTGCCGCATCCAGAAGTTGAGATACCCTTGTCCATAGCGCTTTTATTATCAGTCGCAGCTGCTCTTGCCTTTTGTCAACTCTCTTCTTTCTTTATTCTCGTAGCTGCCACCAGCATCCTCGTACTACACAAAGAAGATATCTCTGATCTTGTATCAACGTCGTTGAGAGTACACCTATTTATCCTCTTATCTATCCACAAGCCGCCAACATGGTTTCTGACAATGTCTACGTCTCCAACACGAGCACCTTGGCCAAGTATATGAAACTTGAGCAGAAGGGAAAGGTCCTAGCAGAATACATCTGGATTGACGGTTCGAATGGTCTCCGAAACAAGACAAAGGTAAGCATATCTGCTGCTCCTGCGATTCCACGAGCTGTCGGTGGTTGAGATGCCTCGTCATTCTGGGACTGGCGTCCCCACGACGATCATCAGCGAGCGTGGCGCCATGGCCGCTCTCAGCCGGCGCGCCCAATCTCACATCAGCTATTTTCCACGCTGCGGCATTTTGGTCCCACGATTTCTGGGGTGACGCCATGCCTTTCTGCCGACGCCTTTAGCTCACACGATGCACAGAACTGTTGGTGATGATGACTAGAAACAATTGCTAACATTCTTCCCAGACCCTGAACAAGAAGCCGTCTAGCATCGACGATCTCCCAGAATGGAACTTCGACGGTTCCTCAACTGGCCAAGCCCCCGGCGACAACTCCGATGTCTACATCCGACCTGTTGCAATGTACCCTGACCCAATCAGACTAGGCGACAATGTCCTGGTCATGTGCGAGACATGGGATCCTGATGGAACACCAAACAAATACAACTACCGACACGATGCCGCAAGATTGATGGATGCCAACTCCCAGCATGACATCTGGTTTGGTCTAGAGCAAGAGTACACACTTCTCGGTCCCGATGGCTACCCATACGGCTGGCCAAAGAATGGTTTCCCAGCTCCACAAGGTCCGTATTATTGCGGTGTTGGCACCAACCGTGTCTTCTGCCGGGATCTTGTCGAGGCTCACCACAAGGCCTGCATGTACGCAGGCATTGAAATCTCTGGTACCAACGCCGAAGTCATGCCCGCGCAATGGGAATACCAAGTCGGTCCATGCGAAGGTATCAACCTCGGCGACCAGCTTTGGGTCTCCAGATGGTTGCTTCACAGAATTGCCGAAGAGTTCGGCGTCGTTGTTACTTTCCAGCCCAAGCCAATGCCAGGTGACTGGAACGGCACAGGTCTTCACACCAATGTCTCCACAAAAGAGATGAGAGAAGATGGTGGCATGAAACATATTGAAGCTGCCATGAACAAGCTCGATGGTCGACACCTTGATCACATGAAGGTCTATGGCGAGGGTAACGAGCAGCGAATGACCGGAGCCCACGAAACCTCTAGCATGGACAAGTTCAGCTGGGGTGTTGCGAACCGAGGCTCATCTGTCCGAATCCCACGACAATGCGCAAAAGAAGGAAAAGGTTACTTCGAGGACCGAAGACCTGCTTCCAACGGCGACCCATACCAGATCACAGGCATCATCGTCGAGACTATGTTCGGTGCTGTCACTCCGTCGAAGAAAGATTGAGCGCTTATTGGGCATGGCGTTTGGATGCTTCCGGTGCAGCATACGTGCTTGCAAGTTGAATAGAGCTGATAGCCAATGATATCACGATTGAAGACTGTACACGACCGTATGCATATCATTCACATCACGTCGTCGACGATTATCTGATGGTGCTACCGTTTCTGCCCATCCACGTCAAAGACCCGGATGCACGTCATATGCTAGGAGCATGTGATAAAGTAAACATAGTACTGCTACAGGTAATGATGCAGCAGGAGCTGGCTGAGCGCTAAGACCAGGCTTGAATCCTGCACTAGCAGTTGTAGTCGTGAAGTTGTGTCAAGTCCGGCAGTTCCTTGTTGTTGTCTTCTTGTTGCTGCGACAAAGCTCGATCCAGACCAAGATCCAGGCCCAGTCATCGCTTGTTCATCCGATTGACTATATTCCACAATCCTAGCCTTATCTCTGAGAGTAGCTTCCTACCTAAGAGCATCTCTTATCAGCCAATAGTAAAGCTTCCCGTACGTAAACCTAGGTACCCTCACACGCTACCCCTACCTGCGCGTTGATAGGTTGATGCACCTCGACTCCAGCGTACCATGATCCTCCTTCCCAGCTTGAGCATCCCCAGATCATCCAGAGAGACGGAAAGCGATAAGGTACGTCCAAGCTGCAAGCTCGATCATGGTCAGAAGTCTAGAGTGCCACGTCTGACGAACCACGTCGCTTGACTGTGTATGATGGCGGAGATCAAGGTCCATCATCTGTCAGATCTGCTCGATGGGGAAGCCACATGTCCCCAGGCTGTAGCCCCCGCGATAGACATGTGGAGTCGTGGTTGAAGCTCTTCGAACAAAATACAGAAGTACTGCAAATTCACGTTTGAGACCACCCCGAAAGCTATGTGCTCTGACGCCTGAGGAAATGGCCAGCATACATCAGCCACGAAGGGATACTTACTTCTGCCCTCCCACACGAAGCACACGAGCATAGAAGGATGCGCTTCAGAGTATCGTCAGAAGGGAAGCATTGTGCTCTGAGCTGAAAGTCCTTCACCGAAACGAACGCGGCTGGCATCCCCACGCAGTTCACGTCCGTCGTCCCTGAGACAGCCCATGCCACAAACGTGTGATGTTGCTTCTTCCAAAGATAGCTCCAGGCCATGGCCACCGCGTTGAATGCGCGCATGCCGGAAACGAGATGCGAATTCGGCATGGATAGAAGAAGTCGTGTGCTGTGCTCGGTGAAAGTCCCTTGAGCTAGAAAATGGAGCAATTCATTTGCGCGTCCCCACCGTCATCCCAGCATCCCGAGCACACGCCGGCACAGAATTAGCCACGCTTGTCCGAGGACCCTGTCCGCCAAGCTGATAAGTTACCCTGTTCTCATTGGTCGAGCACGACGTTATAGCAAACCAAAACATTGATAGAGATATGCAATACGCCATCTAACCCAACATAATTCAGAATTCAGCACCGTCTGCGATCACCATCGCCGACTTCGGTAGACGATCTCCCACAGGTGCTTAATCTGGAGCGAAGAATACATGGTGGAATGTAACCGACAATCTGCATGAAAACTGGGTTGTACGGAGTAGCACGAGTTAGGCCTGACTTAGTCCCACGAGGCCTCAGAAGACGCGACCGAGGTGCGACATCAGCTTCTGACAGCTTCGTCGATGCAATCGTAGAAGCGAGCTCTTATCATCTTCAAGCACACATAGGAATATGTATCACCAAGCAATCTGCACTCTAGAGCAGCAAACCAACCAGTCGCGTCACGAAGCAATATCTAGCCAAGGATGAGGCGCTTGGTCACAAAATGCCCTGACATCGCTTGGCGAACACGACAAAAGCTGGACTGACATGTATCGCCAGTAACATCTGATCAACACTCGCGTCAGTTTAGGAGGCGTCGATAGGAGAAAAGGGTGGCTAATAGTCTCAAAACAAAGGACAGCCAGACGTGCCCCCACCACCAATGTGCCAAATACCGATCTTCCAGGTGCACACTGGCTCACGGTGGACGCTGGGATCCGCCATACAGCCCCAACCGTATGGCCCTGGCTTGTGCTCCAAACCATCTAGTCTCCGTCAGAGACGGCTCCACTGATACACGCCTTTTGGTCCATACGATTGCGTTGTTTTATGACGGCACTCCGATCAACGCCTGAACCTTCCAGTGATTTTAGGATTCAGCGGCTCTATCTATGTTGACCCTAGAATGCGGCTTTATATGGCGGTGCCAGACCTTATCTGACCTGGTCTTGCCTTTTCTTTGACTCCGTCCGTCTTCTGCTTTCCCATCGTTGTGTGTTTTGCAGAGTGCGCCTCGTCTACCACGAGACCACCCCTTCCACGTCGCCGGCAACCATCTGCACGTGCCGAAGCTACAACGTCGCGCTTGCCGATATTCGACTTCTCATTATTCCTATTTCGACCGAGTTGAACAAGTCCTCAATATGTCCGATTCCGCCATCAGCGGCACCCCGGATGAGCATGGCGTCTTCATCCCATCCTATGGATCCTACAACTGGATTGGAGGACCTTCAGATTTTGGCTTGACCACCAACACATTGACTGGAGGTGACTCGAGGACGGAGAACTTGAACAAATGGTTTCAAGCGGGTGACCAGGCTTACATTATTGTGGCCTCTGCTATGGTAAGAAATAGTGTCCAGGCAACATGACCAGGACGTGCACTGACTTGTCAATTAGGTGTTGGTGATGGTACCAGGTCTGGGTTTCTTATATTCTGGTCTCGCCCGAAGAAAGTCAGCTTTGTCACTGATGTGGGCTTGTATGGTTGCCGGTTCAGTCATCAACTTCCAGTGGTACTTCTGGGGGTTCTCCTTGACTTTCTCTGCGAGTGCCACAAATGGTTTCATTGGTGATCTGGCGCACTTTGGACTGAAAGGTGTCTTGGGCGCACCATCCATTGGGTCTCCTCTGATCCCCAATCTGCTTTACGCGTTCTACCAGGTATGGTTGCCATTGTCTTGCTCGCAAGGAGCATCCTCTGACGTAAATACAGATGCAATTCTGCGCCGTCACCGCAGCCATTATTGCAGGTGCCGTTGCCGAACGAGGGCGACTGTTGCCATTCTGCGTCTGGCTTTTCCTCTGGGCTACTCTCGTCTACAACCCACTTGCATGCTGGGCATGGAATCCGAATGGATGGGGCTACGCATATGGTGTTCTTGATTATGCTGGTGGTGGGCCTGTCGAAATCGGCTCCGGTATGTCCGCACTTGCTTACTCGATGGTGCTCGGCAAACGTCAGGAAAAGATGATGCTCAACTTCCGCCCCCACAACGTCTCCTTCATCCTGCTTGGTACAGTCTTCCTATGGTTCGGGTGGCTAGGCTTCAATGGTGGCTCTGCCTTTGGGGCCAATCTTCGAGCTGTCATGGCCTGCTGGAACACCAGTTTGACAGCCAGTTTCGCAGCCATGACCTGGGTAATCCTCGATTTCAGACTTGCACGAAAATGGTCCATGGTCGGATGGTGTTCAGGCACTATCTCCGGTCTTGTCGCAGCTACTCCGGCCTCCGGATTCATCACGCCGTGGGGTTCAGTGGCCCTTGGTATAACTACTGGTATCGTTGCTAACTTTGCAACCAAAATCAAGTACTGGATCCGGATTGATGACTCTATGGATATCTTCGCCGAGCACGGTATCGCTGGTATTGTCGGACTCATTTTCAATGCTCTTTTTGCCGCAGACTACATCATTGGCCTTGATGGCGTCAACGCTGGAGCGACCGGCGGCTGGCTCAACTCAAACTGGTCACAACTCTACATTCAACTTGCCTACATTGTTGCAGCCTCAGCTTACACGTTCGTCGTTGCCGCGGCTCTCGCTTACCTCGTCAACTTCATTCCTGGTCTCCACCTCCGAGCCTCCGAAGAAGCCGAACTGCTCGGTATGGATGATGATCAACTCGGCGAGTTCGCCTACGACTATGTTGAGGTTCGAAGAGATTACCTTGCTTGGACGCCGGCGAACGGGAACCAGAACGGAGTCGATCCGGAAATGCCAGCGGAGCACAGACATGGTATTCCCGAGCACAGTGCCATGCTTAAAAAGGAGGAACTGAGCAGCGAGTCGGGACGCTCAAGTGCAGGTGGACTAGGAATCCCAGCTGCAGGTGACAGACACGCTGTTGCGGCTGAGGACGAAAAAAGGGAGAAGACACTGCGAGAACATCCGGAAGCTCGATAGGCGAGGCTTCCGTCTGGGTCTGATGCTTCCGCTCTCGTGTTTTGAAGATCTGCTACATGGCGCTTGTGGTTCTGTCAGACTAGAGGGCGTTGCAACTGTACGGGGACGGATTGGATACCTCCGTGGGAAGCTTTGGTGCGGCTGTCGGATAGGATAGATGTGAACCCCTGCCTCGAGTACTGGACTGTAATCTACACAAATGTTTTGTTGTGCTCCTTCTACCAAAGTATCCGGAAAGAACAGCTTCCCAAACAATCTAAGTTACCTAGATCTCATCGTCTTCGTTTTCATGCCGCTCGACTGCACCGAGCACCTTCACGTGTAGCTCAAGTGCACGGCGTTCGTTTCGCTGGGCGGCCTTTGTACCTGTGTGACACTTGGCTAAAGTTTGACGTTATCGAGCTATCAATCAGTCAATCAATCAACCTGTGCACTCCTTCCGCATGCGGCAACTTGGTCACCGAGTCTCTCCTTGCGCAACCCCCCCGTTTACACAATTTTGCTGCATGGCTGCCAGATAGATGGCTGGGTACACGCACCAAGTGCACGCAAGCAAGCATTATTAGCACTGGGCCAGTCCGCTTCACTGCTGCGATGCGTGATCGCTTCGGCCTCGTACGGTAGGTGCTAGGTAGCATCGCAAGGATATTCCACGCGCCCCGCCTTCTTGCGCCCTCGTATCAGGTGTGTTTGCCCACTACGGTCTGTGAAGGCAATGAATGACCTGCGCGTCTCACGAAGGCCGATATGGTACTGGGGGATCGGCATCTCTCTCGCCCGACGGGAGCTTTGCAAGTGGACGTGTTGATTGATGCTCGAGACGCTAAGCTATGATATTGTGCTTCTCGGGTAAGTTTCCTTTCTCTGAGCATGGACTTGTCATATTGCTTTGAGTGTACTCCTACTCGTCGGTTCTGTGATTGTCCGGACGCATTTCGAGGATCGCGTTTCACCGTTGACACAGGCTGCTTGTACTGCGAGATTTGGGATAGCGGAATGATATGGCAGACTCAAGTAGAAGGTGATGACCTCAGACCGCGTTCTAGATCATACTTTTCCCGGCAAAGTGTTGGAATTGCTTGCTGAAGGTACACGTGAATACGGCGGATTCTAGAGACTGTCCGAATGATTCAAAGAACCGACGGGTAGCTGAGCCATTCCGTCTCAATGCTATGAGCAGGGACAAAGGCGTCTCGAAATGGATATCTCGCGTCATGTTCACTAATTAATATATCCTTAGGCCGCCACGGTCGAAGATATTCGACCTACGCTCAATTCACTGAGACAGCACGGACAACGATCGGAAACGTCCTCCAGTTCTCTCCTACCTCGGAAGCGCTCACTTCTACTCACGATAGCATCAAATCCCTGGTCCAACAACTTCTTGCACGTTGCTGAATTGGCCAGAATGTCCGAATGCTCAATACAGTCTTCCCACATTGATAACTTGAGCGCCTGCTCGCCCGATTGAGCTGAAGCTACGCCGATTTTGTACCCCAAGATGGCGAAGACCAGTGCGACGATCGCCATGACAGTCATGGTTGTGTTGAAGGCGAAAGTGCCTGCTGTTGAAAGGCTCTTGCTCGACGCAGCAGTGTTTGTAGTCGCTCGACTATTTGAATAAGCGTTCCTGGATATTGGTGTGGGCGACGCTGAGCCTGGGAAGGGAGACGGTCCCCTGCCAAGGGCTTCAGGATGTGGGAGGGATACCTTGGATGAAGGACGTCTTCCTGGTCGCCGCCCTCCTTGGGCAGCTTTCGTGCTCGGCCGCTTAGGTTCAACCTGGAGAGCGGATAAGGCCTCACCCTGCCTGTCTTCCAGCTCGTGCCCCTGTGAGTGGCCTGGTGGTCCTAATCTCAAATGCTCTGGCACCATGGACTCGTCGCCTAGTGTGCGCTGCATTCCATCGTGCAACGCTTCCGTTGCCATTGCAAGAGGGATGTCGTCATCCGGAATCGTGCCAAATTGATGCTGGCCATCCCATTTCACCTTAGCACAGTCATGCCACTTCACTCCTGAGGTTGGCGGGAGAGATTGATGCACGTTGCCGATGATCATTTCACCACCACCATTGAACGTCCCACGATCGAACATCCCACCAAAAAAGTTACTGGTAGCATTTGCTCTGCCCTCCGTGTCAAAATTCGCTTTGTAACCGTGCAGGCCTTCGTCCGCATCTTGCACCCGCCGATGCTTCATCAGATAGCCAGACGGGGCTGCTATCTTCCCTGCAGGTTCTTCGACTACCATATCCGATTCTCGTCCGTCATATCCTGATGTGCCCTCATATTGCAACCCGCTCTGCAACGGCTGGAATTCCCTTTGATCTTGATACACGGGGTTGGCCATGTGTGAAGTTCCTTCTCGCGGCGTCTGCAGACTGTGCGTTCGATTTTACCTGGCTTTCCGGAACGCGTTGGGCGATCTGTCCCAGCCGCCAAGGATCCTTTGTGCTGGTAGCTGATGCCACAGGTTATGTATTGGAAGGCAAAAGGAACGGCCCCGGTTGTTAGTTGAGGTAACTCTTAAATCTGTCTAAGGTGCACACTGTCGCGGCTCAGGCTGTGCAAAGGCAAGTGGCTTGACCAATGACATCGGTGGTCTACTGGCATCATGTGGTTGGTCGCCATCCCTGTCAGCCATCCAAACTAACCCGTATGTAGCGAAGCACAGCCCTGGGCGTTCCCCGAGGCAGAACTAGGCAAAGCGGTAGGCAAGCACGCATCAGCCTATGGCCTCATGCTTAACTAACGTTGACCTGAATCCGATTACCGACCAAAGTGGTTGCATTATTGGTTGGCTGACTTAAAATCCAAGCCAGCCAGCTCCTCTTCTTCTCCTCCTTACCAAGGGGTACACCACGAACGCGCTCAGGAACAGCCCAACAGTAATGCCCATCGTAGCTTGCGCCATGCCAAGTCCGGCGGTGAGGATCAAACCTGTACTACCGCTTGGTCCTTTAACATCGAAATCTCTCAAACGCAGTTTTGCATACTGTCCAGGTCCCGGCTGCGCCATGCCCATATCAACCCAATAGGTTGTGTTCGTGACAATGGCATCCGCTGTATCGACACCTGCGACGAGTGAGCCGCTGGCCGCCAGCGCATTCGGGATGTGCACCAGTACAGCAGGGAGTAGGATGGTAGCAGCGAGACTTCTAGTCCACCAGGCATACAGGTTCGCTAGCAGTCCACTTGCAAAAGCGGCAATCATCCCGGCGAATTGCAAGTTCTGCGCAAAGCGATACAAGCTCCAATAGAACGCTTGATGACCACACGTAGCGATGATTACCATAGCTGGTAAATGCTTCCGTTTCGCCTGATGCATTATTGAGATTGCGAGTGCAAAGATTGGCACCCAGACGAATTGAGTATACGTTGCTCGCCAGCGTTTCTCCGAGGCAAGAGCGTTCCAGTACCATGGCATCGTGCATGTGTTGTTGCTGACAGCGCTGGAGTCGATGAGCCCAAAGAGTGCGCTGCCTATCAGGAGGCCGAAACCAAGGAAGAGTGTATAGAGGATTGCGTATATCATCTTCACACTTCCAGATAACACAGCTCTGTTCTGTATTTCGTGGGTCGCAGCTAGAATGATGTGTCCTGGAAGAATAAGAGCGATGGTGCCCTGAACAATGCCACTGAAGCAGAGGTACGGCTCGCCTGCAGAGTCATAGATACTGCCTAATGCACGCCCGCTGAAAGCGACAATTATTGAGGTCAAGACTTCCAGAATGTGGCTGTTTCGAATTGGTGTGCGGAGGACGACAAGTTGGAGGATTGCAAGCAAACAACCAAAGAGGAAAAGGGCTGGAAAATCGACGGGCCGGGCAGAGAATGCGAACGTCCCTGCGCATAATGCAGCGATGCCGTGTAGGAGGATGAGGAGTAGGTTTGGGTAGCTCTTGCGGTGACGGATGACGCTGTCGAGTGCTCGAATGGCGACTTGGAGGTCAGTGCCATGTTCGACGACGGATGCGTAGACTGAATAGATGTCTTCCAATTTGCCGAGGTCGACGCTTGTGTTTTCCTTCAGAAGGTGGATTTCATTGCGCTCGCTGTAAGCATTCGTCAGAACGACAAACATGCAGTGAGGCACATATTGAAACTCCGCACTGAGTTCCAGGTATGCGGCAGTTGTATGAAGATATTCTTCCAGCCTGTGGGCTTGAACACCGAATAGCAAGAACGCTTTGCATAGCTTGAGCATGTATACGTTCTTTTCGAGACCATCGCTTGCTAGTCTCGACCTTCGGCGCCTGGCTTTACTTTTGAGACATGCTTTCGCATATGGTTGGAAGTACCGTGGTGAACCATGCGAGCCTTTACGGCTGCCAGGCTGGTAAGGTGGAGGCGCACTGCCTTGTATCGACCTCCCAGGCGCGGGCTGAGATCGTATTGGCTCGCTTGTCACTGGTATGCCCTCCTCGAGTTGCCATGGATCGGCTGCTGTCGAAAATCTACTGTTCCGTCGGGTCAAGTTATCGTCGTCAGGATCGTTATACCCGGTGTAGTACCGTATGAGCCGATTTGTGGACAAAAGATCTCCCTCAATATCGCTACTCTGGCTCGAGTAAGTGCTATCGGAAGAGGTGGAATGCCTATTAAGCGCAAAGTGGCCCTCATACTTGTCAAAAGATGCTTGCGACGTTGGGGATGCTACAAGAGTCGCAGCACTCTGTAGGTCGTGCTCATCTCTCAGATTTGCTTTGCGTCCAAGCTTGTCAATGCAAGCCGTATCGATGATCTGGTGATGGCGATTGTCGCGATGAAGACATCGACCAAGTGTGTTGTGCTGTTCTTCTGGACGTAGAATACCCGGTGTGAAGTCCCCACAAGCGGATAAGGTAGTCGACAATGACGGGAGACATTTCGGAGACGCAGCGCGAGAGGAGGCTAGAGGAGGTCAGAGTCCGACAGTATTCGATCGTGCAGACACGCCAACGTACCTTGCTGGTCCCCAGGTTGCACCTGCTCTTCTACATCCGGCGCTGAGCCATCGCCAAAATTGCCTTGCCTCAACCGTGGTGCTTGACACGTGTCTGTTGTGTAGCTTGGTGTGCGGAACTGTATAGGACCCGGAGCTAGGTACGAGGACCACGAACGAAGTGGTCGTCTCGAATCCTGCGGATCGCCCTGTCTCGCACCTCTTCCGACGCATTGTATCTCATAATCTTCTGTGGTCATTACCGTGGGGCGTGATCCTCAGACAACGCCATAGCCTGCTTTGAGAGCTGACAAGGAAATGCTGGTAATGACAAGTATAGCATGCAATAGATCTCAATAGTCTTGGTTCCTTTCCACACAAGGATAGTTGCTTGGTGCTGGGGCTCCTCGGACATTTTCTAGCTTCAAGCCAAATTGGAAGATGGGGAAAATGATGGCTGGGTGGTATCTTGCTATAGCTACACGGACCATCAACGAGGCTCATGGTGGGACTTACCGCGGTGACCTAATCTGTTGTTAGACGCAGCTGCCATCCTAAAACCTTGAATGCCATTTCGTGCGTGGAGTTGAGTGTCCTTGACGGTCTGTCTGCATGAGCACATCGCAAATTCTGCGCATCAAAAACACAGCATCGAATGGTGGAAAAAACAGATTCTGGAGATATGGCATGCCCGGAAACCATGACAGCATAAGAGTGCAAGAGCCACCAGTTGGTCCGCTCATTTTTTGAGGCTGGAAGGTAATTTCGATCAGTGCCCGTGCAAGAAAGAGCCTCAACAGCATGACGACAGCGCCCATCAACCGTGATTGCGCTTGCGCGTTGTATCATTCGCTCTTCGAGGAGGTGCCTCCCCTGCTTCAACCGTTCTTTTGACCTTTGACGACGCACAGACTTCGCGCGTCGGAGGGTATCCTGAGATTGGAAACACAACCAGTCTGACACCCATGCCCTATGGTTGCTTAAGCGTGTCGATGAGCCTCACAGATCCAAGGGGGTCCCGGGGCGGGTGTCGATGCACTTTGCGATTCGTTTCCCAAAGGGGACATCGCGGCCATTTCGAACGGGGATGAATGGTTGGAATGTACCGAGACGTGGAGCAGTGAATACGTCGGTCTTTTACTCCTGCGGCTCGCGACCTGACAGCAGATGGGAGCGCATCGTCTTCGGTACGGAGGGTCAATACTTTAGGCCAAGTCGGCTCTAAGCGCCACAACGGTGGTCTCGATGCTGTTACCTCCATCAGCTCTCTTGTAATATCAAGCTCAGTCGGACTTATCGTCCTTTTGGATGCATGCTATCATCGCATGTCCGAAGGGCAGACTCAAACTCGTGCAGGGAAACGCAGCTCGTGGGGGCACTAAACATCAAACATCTACTGTAACCCCGATCTGGTTAGCTTTGAGCACAGGAAAGCTTATACCGCTTACCAAAGTACAGATGTCTCCGGCCCATGACTTCGTGGCGTTCAAAGTCAACGAATCACCTGCTACCATTGGATGACACTCGGTGCAATCCATATACACAATGATATGCATTCGCCCGGCTCGACAGAGATACCGTGCGATGCAACCCCGGGAAGCTACTAAGGACACGGTTCGGGCTTAAGGTCCTGGACCATGAGTGACCTTATCACCGGCATGAGAAAGATGAAGTATAAAGTAACGTGCTGTGCTGGCAGCACCACATTTCGTCTTGCCTCCAAGCAACAACAGCAACCAAGAGACCGAGGAACCACTCCTTGAACTTCTGCATAGACCACAGTCCAAACACTGACATCAGTATGCCTTCCAACCAGATCCGCAATGTAGCAATCGTAGGCGCGACAGGCCGCCAAGGCAAACATATCATCGAACACCTACTTACGGCAGGCAAGCACACGCTCACAGCCATCACCCGAGAAGACAGCTCCGCTACGCCAGTCCCAAGCGTCAAAGTCGCCAAAGTCAACTACGACAACCAAGACTCCCTAGTGTCAGCCCTGAAAGGCCAAGACGCCCTTATCATCACCATGGCCGTCACCGCACCACCCGACACATCTGAGAAACTCATCCGCGCCGCAGCCAAGGCAGAAGTCCCTTGGATCCTCCCAGACGAATGGGGCATCGACGGCACAAACGAGCAATACGGCAAAGACTGTTTCCTCGGCCCGCCGAAGAAAGCCATAAGAGATCTCATCGAGGAGCTCGCCGTGAGCAGCTGGGTGGCCATCGCATGCGGCTTCTGGTACCAGTACTCCCTGGGCACCTCGAAAGATCTGTGCGGCTTCGATTTCCAGAAGAGAGAAATCACGTTCTATGACGACGGCACCACGAAGATCAACATGAGTACGTGGGAGCAGGTCGCGCGTGCGGTCACTGCCCTGCTGAGCATGGATGTGTCTGAACTTGACGCGAGGTTCAAGAACAAATTTGGGTATGTGAGCAGTTTCTGTATCAGCCAGAAGGATATATTTGAGAGTGTGAAGAGGGTCACGGGGACAAGTGACGGTGATTGGAAGATTGAGTATCAGCCTAGCTCGGAGCGTGTGGCGGAGGGGATGAAGGCGATGCAAGAGGGAGAGGGAGGGCCGTTTGCGGGCTTCGCGAAGATGTTGTATGGGAGGAGCTTCTATCCGAATGGGGATGGTAATTTCGAGGCTAAGCATGGGTTGGTCAATGAGTTGCTCGGGTTGCCAAAGGACGAGCTGGATGAGTGTACGAAAGGGGCAATTGAGTTGAGCAACAACATTGCGAACGAGGGCAAGTAGGGAGGTCGTCGATTGGTTGAGAAAGGACTTCTGCGCCCTAGGACCGCAACGAGTTGTGAAGGCTAGGATAGCTGGAGGATGACTAGAGCACAAGCCAAGGAGGGATTGCAGACTATGTCCTAAACAACCTCAAGGCCTCGTTTTCTGCTCCACCTCCATCCGCATCCTCGCCATCAACCATATCTTCATCCCCGTCCTCTTCTCCCAGCACCCTGTCCTGGCCAAGTAGGCTACCAAAGAACTCGCTCTTGCCTCGTTCTGTCCACATTGCCGTGTCACGGCCTACATCACCCTCGCTAGCCATGAAATTTTGTAACTTGTCGTGCACAGTGTATCGTATCTTTCTCCCTTTACTGGCTTTCGTGTCTATTGTTTTCCTGTTCTGTTTATTCCCTGATGGATGCAATCTGGGAGGCAAGATTGACGTCGAGATGTCGTTGGTAGAGGCAGCCGAGCGGGCTGTTATCAAATCGCGAAGGAGAGATTGATAGAAAACCGAGTCATCGTAAGATGGTATGGTATCTACCTCGGTGCCTTCCTCGTCTTCTTGCTCTTCGGTGTGTTGGCTGCGGAAGAACTTTTCCTGCTCGCTGATTATGAAGGTGTCGAGCACAGCTGTCAGCCTGTCATCGTGTGAGGAGGAATCGAGAAACCTGGGTTTTACGTTCGCCGCGTTTCGACCTGGATCTGAGAGTTTGGCTTTCGCTGACCATCTGTTTATCGTGGTTTGGCGGGCGGATAGAGATTCTGCTTCGAGCTCTTCCAAGGACGCCCAGATGGAGTCTAGGTCGTCTGCAACCTCCGCATGTGACGCCCGCTTCCTCTTTCTGAGACCAGACTCAGAACCTCCGGCATTAGCAATGCTATCCCGGAAAGAGCCAATAGTGGTGAAGAGACGCATGGCAGCATCTCTCGCTTCCTGTATGGCAGCATCTGCATCAGAAGTGAAGGAAGTAGTAGTCTGTTGTGCAGCAATTTCATCTGACGCATTAAGGCCCTTCTGGAGCTTCATTCGCCCGTCGAGCAAACGGTCGAATGTCTGGTATTGCCTCTTCACAGCCTGTCCCTTCTTCGCATCGTCACTGGCAGCTTTCGACAACCCTGAAGCCAGGTGCACTGATGTGTTTGCCAGCTGTGCCCTGATAGCTGCCCTGTCCTTTCCAGCCGCAGATACACTGACTGGTCTAGGGGCCGCATTTTCATCTTCAGATTCGTCTGCTTCGCTCAGGTCTTCATCATCGATTTCGATGTCGTCTGTGTCTTCGATCGATTCTTGCTCAGCGTCGGATTCAGCAACACCGGCCATACCGACTTCTTCATCTGAGCTGACATCCTCAGCAGACAGGCTACCTTCCCGCACCTCGGCAAATGGGTCCTTATCATCGTCTTGAAGGGCAAATGGATCTTGATCATCACTTTCTTCTCCGGTCAATGCTGCTCTACTCACAGCAGCTGCGCCATATTTCGAATCCAAAGACGCTCCTTCTGGCTTCCTCAACCTGCTCTTCCCAACGTGTTCGTAGTGCTCGCGGCCTCCAGTGGTGCCTTCAGCCTCCGAACCACTGCCAGATTCGTCGTCTTGTTCGATATGCTCGTCTTCTGGGTCGTAATCTCGTGGCTTCTTCTTGCCTATGCTCAGTGCCTTTACGTCTCTTTGCAACCTCGACATCGTACACGAATAACAGTGAGTATGCGGTCTTCAGAATTCATGCGATTGTCCAGAGGAATTTCTTGCAGGCATTGAAAAAGACGTTCGCCGCAAGTTGCCATTCCAGAAAGCGGCAAGTCTAGCCGGCACAACATACGCCACAGGCATATGACGCTGCCACGTGATAATGCCTCAGGCAATACGCTAATTGTACACGAGTGGAGAATAGCTGAGGCACCAATTCGAGGGGCCCGCCCGCAAAAACCTAAGGATATATGCAGTTTTGCACAACTTTCCCTTCGCAATCGATCATAAAGTAATGAATATGCGGGTTCCCGTCCGATCACCCATAGCCAAGCATTACATTGACGCGTCAGTAGTTGGGTCGGTGACGACCAGCGAATCCGCGCTGTTGATTGTTTTTTGAGATCCTACCTATGGTTTTTTCCCTCTTTCTACCCCGGGTCGTACCTGCCAACTTCCGGCGCATTTTTGCTGTTTCCTTGTAAGCTCGCGGGGCAAGTTTGCCGAAAGCTTGCATTAGGTAGTAACGGAACACCCTAACAAAGACTCAATTGCTTTCTGCATCTGTATCTGCGGGCGTGCGTTCGTTGCAGTATCATCGGCTATGCGCAGATGCTTCACCACATCAGCGCGCCTACTCAGCCATGAGAATCCGCTAGGCTTGCCTCGAAGAGCGCCACCTGCAGGTCCAGCGCCTACCCTGCGAGGAGCACCTCGTGGCCTCCCACCCAAACGTCGCATCGCCCATGTCGACCATGTCATAGCAGTTTCGAGCGCTAAAGGTGGCGTCGGGAAGTCTACACTGGCTGTCAACCTTGCCCTGGCCTTCTCCCGACACAACCTACGCACTGGCATTCTCGACGCAGATATCTTCGGACCATCAATACCGACATTGCTCAACCTCGCCGATGCCTCCGAACCCGAAGTCACCAATCGAGGTTCGCTGGTGCCGCTACAAAGTTATGGATTGAAGAGCATGAGTATGGGCTACCTGCTGCCTTCAGAAGCCGCCCCTGTGGCTTGGAGAGGAGCAATGGTTCAGAAAGCACTACATCAGCTGCTGCATGAGGTCGACTGGTCCCCTAAGCTTGACGTGCTCGTGCTTGATCTCCCACCTGGCACAGGGGACGTGCAATTGACCATTGGTCAGCAGGTCGAACTGTCGGGTGCTGTCGTTGTGAGTACCCCTCAAGATATTGCTCTGAAGGATGCAGTCAAGGGTGTTGGCATGTTCAATCAGATGAAGATACCTGTGCTTGGTCTTGTGCAGAATATGTCAGTCTTCGTATGCCCTAAGTGCGGTGAAGAGACCAGGATATTTGCTCATGACCACTCTGGCAGCGGAGGCAAGGTCCAGATACAGGATATGAACATTGACCTGCTAGGAAAGATACCTTTAGATCCGAACATCTGCCACGACGCAGACGCGGGCAAGCCAACGGTAGTGGCAGAAGAAGCTAGTGGAAAGCTGGTCAACACCAAATACTACGAATCCATCGCCTCTAAGGTGGCACAAAAGGTTGGCCTGACCTGGACCTGAGGTTCAAGTCTAGGAGAAATATCCTGGAAACAGCCAATCCATCTTCTTCAGTGCCTCACTGCTCTTGCCGCCTTGATGAGTGCTTACTCCGAACTTTCTACCTCCCTCAAGATGTTTAGCAGCCACGAGATCAGCATGCTCCTCCCTGCTGAGTTCATCCAGTACAGCACCAATGAAGCGCCGTGCATTGATTGCATTGGCTTTCATGTGACCCATGACCATCTCCACAGACACATCACCGCTGTCATGCCAGCAATCATAGTCTGTGCTCATCACTACCATCTGGTAGGCTATCTCTGCTTCAGCTGCCAACTTAGCCTCCGGCAATACAGACATATTGATCACTGTGCCGCCCCATAAGCGGTACATATTCGACTCAGCTCTTGTGCTGAACTGTGGACCCTCTGCACGCCATCGTTAGTGTCGACTTATGCCGTGTGTGAGATGGAAAACATACCCATGCAAATGACGGTGCCCTGATCATGCAGCGTCACCCCCTCGCCCTCCAACGAGTGGCCACATTTCCTGACGACCTTGCCGACACCCGCATCAAAAGGATCCGCAAAAGGAACATGACAAACAAATCCGCCTTCGAAGAACGTGAAAGGTCTAATACCCTTCGTTCGATCAATAACCTGATCTGGCACAACAAAATCTCTTGGCTTAACAGCTTCTTGCAACGAGCCTGCAGCCGAGAAGGCGATGACGCACCGCACGCCAATCGATCTCAAAGCTGCTATGTTTGCCCTCGCGGGAACTTCATGTGGCGCGAATTGGTGATGAACGCCATGGCGCGCCAAGAATGCGACCGGTGTGGGTTTGCCTGTGGTAGGACTGGGATGCTCGGAGATAGTGACTGGTGACGATGGTTTACCCCACGGTGTGTCGATGTCTAGACATGCGACGGGGTGGAAGTTCTCTAAAGACTCGAGACCGGTGCCACCTATCACTGCTATGCGGGGTGTGCCGTTGTATGTGGTTGGTAGATCAGTCGAGGACATCTTGTAGAAGCGGTTGCGCAGAGTCACTGATCGTTTTGCGGTTAGGACGGATGATCGTAGCCAAGTTGTTGACGCCGTCTTGTAACCCTAGACCTATCTACTATGGGTGAAAAGAGATTTCCAGGTATGCAAAGTTTTGAAGATACATCGAGTGTGGTCAGTAGCGTCCGAATCTGAGCCCTCACAACTTTCTTAGCACGTCAATACTATTTCTTATCGCAGCAAAATTACTCGGTGGTTATTTCCGCCAAAAGCTTATCACCACGTGTCAATGCAATTGCCTTACCACGAGGTAATACGATTGGTGCGCAACTTCCTCTAACTCAGGCTGTCTTGTCTGTAAACGGTGTGCGAGTCTCGTTCGAGGGAGCAACGAGTCAAGAAGCACTTGTAGGTCGAGCTGAACAATCCAGCGGAATCAGAAGCTCAAGTCAGGCTGTCCACCAGTTCGGAACGCCAAGACTTCACGGTTGTCGGAGCCATTAACGCACCATGTTCGAGGTGCCGGCAGCGAAGCGAGTCAAGCGCTCGAAGCTGTTTGACGACGATGCAAGCGAACTCGATGAATCGATTCATACAAACAAAGCCGGGGAGAACAGCAATCACGAAAGCCAACCCGACGTAATCCCAAGCTACGGCTTCGAGTACGACTTCATAGATCAACAGCCTCGGCCCATCAACGAGAATCAAGCACCAGATGAACCTGGCCAACCCCAAGACGAAGCAGAAGCAGAAACATTCCAATTCAACCTCTTCCGACCAAACCCGAACCTGAAACCATCTCGGTCTCAAGACGAAGACAAAGACCCGTCAGCCACAGCAACAGCAGCACCTCAGAGCAAACCCAAACCAGCACCAGTCCTGATCTCCCTGCGCTCCCCGTCACCGCTTAACGTCGCAGACCCTTCCCTCGCGCTCCGGCAACACCGCCCCGACTCATATTACTTCACGGTCACAGCGTCTACGCCGCCCGAGGTACTGAAGTCACTCCGTGCGTCGTATGCTGAATCTGCCATTTCGGCGGCCACGATACATCAACAGCTCGCCCGCTCTTGGTCAGGCATGTATCTCCCCTGGCGCGTGGTCGAGCTGCCGGCTCACGCAAGACAAGTGGTTGTTCACAGAATGGAGTTGAGTTCCGATGATACGAGCAGGAGTGTCACTGGGCAGTCACTGGATGAAAAGACTAGTGGTAGGGGGAGGGCAAGGCCGAGCAAGAAAAGGAGGGAGGTGCGGAAGGGAAAGGCTAGGGCGAGGCAGAGGATTATTGATGAGAGTAAGACAAAGGAGGAGCATGAGAGGGAGAAGAAGAATAGGAAGAATAGGGAGAGGAAGTTGAAGAGGAGGGCGAAGGAGAGGAGGGAGAGGGGAGAGGGTCGAGTGGGGACGGGGTCTGGGGAGGGTGAAGGGGGTGAAGGGGGAGGTAGCAAGGATGATGAGGGGAGTGAGGCAGGTAGCGGACATGACTGATGTCTTTGTAAAGAAAGTTTTTTGAGATCTTATGCCAGATGTCTGGTGGTTCTGGCTTGGCCGTCGAGCCCGTCAATCCCGACTGCCTGATCTTATCCTCCGCGCAGATTGTCTTCCGTCCCATTCCCGTATCCATTACCACTTCTCGCTATCGAAGGCACGTGCGGTAGCGCCGTAGAAACCAATTTTCCTCTCCGGGACGCTCAACTTTATGCTTCGTCCACGATACGATATTATTGCTCCCTATCGTTGTGAAGCATTTGATCGAGGTGTGTAACTACTTCCGGCGGGAGATCATTGATTGTTAGGTAGCCATCCGTGTCAGGCACGACAGGTGAGGGAACTACCTCGTAAGTTAATACAAACTAAATTATTGAAGCTCAACACGTCATTTGGCTTACGTGCAATGAGATCTAGTAGGTAAATGAGTGTCGAAAAAGCAGTGAGTTGCAGTGTCCCAGAGCAGAGACAACGGATAATCTAGGTAGTTATGCATGAGGCCTAGGGGTGACGGAGAGGGCGTGACATGCGATGTTCGAGACCTATTGTAGGTAGAGTTAAGAAGTGATGTCTGCAAGTGCTAAGCTCTAGCAGGCTGAGTGAAGACTGCACAATCGCATAGTGAAGGATAGACTGCGTGTCTCGGGAGCACTCCAAGTTCGTTTTCCTAAAGTGAGTTGTGTCGGGTACTCATTGGGCATTAGGTAGCTAACGCATTCCGAGCTGCTCTTTTCATTACTGTGAACAAAATCGGGAAGCTTGCATCGTTTGGGAAGGCACGGAAGGAACCGAGGAATTGCGTATTGGAAGTAATGTTTTCGCGTCGATGCAGCTCAACCGCTCACTTTCAAGCTTGATGACTTCTGAGCTCTGTGTCGTACACAACCGGAGCGCGACTGCCTCTACCAGCTCGAGCTCCAGTTATGTACTGTTGCCAACATGATGGAAGTGTTCCTTCACCTAGTTCTGTTCTCACATCACAGTACAGGTCGATTGCCCCGGCCCACTACCATACCCATAACTATACTTCTCAACAAGAGGATAATACTGCCTTCTTGCAACCTGCGCAGCCTGTTGGTTCGCAGCAAACTGCTGCTGGTACGGCGTCAAGGCCTGCCCATGCACACCTGTTTGCTGATACGGCACCATTGCCTGCTGATAGCCACCAACTCCAGGATATCCATACCCGACCGTCCCACCACCCATCATTGCCTCTCCTCTTGCACTCCTCCACAAGTTTCTCTGCAGCTCCCGCTCGCCACTTCCGAGTACCATGCGAGTCGTGTTGCCGTTGTATTGCCCTTTCAAGTCGCAGTTCGGGCAGGAACCAGCTGGGGCTTTCTGGAAGTTCGGTTTGCCCCAGAGAAAGGACCCGTCAGAGCGGAATTCGTGGATAGGTGTGCTTGTAAAGCCCATGGATGGTGCACAGCGGGTCGTGATGGTCAGCCATCTGTGACCGCAAGTAGTCGATTTGTAGGCTGTTGTGCGACACATTGTGCCTCGCGATATTGCCGTGTTGGATTCTCAAATAGATCTCTAGTCTTCGTATCAATCTAGGTTGGTGCAAGTTGCACTGCTGTAAAGTTGTGGTCGTGCGTAGGTGGTTTAGATGTATTGCGGATGAATCGTGTGGTAGCGCTGACTGCACAGCCTGTTGTGACGAGATGGGTGCACGTTTGTGTCCGTTGTGACTGATTGTGACTTACGTAGCCCTAGGTCGGTTGAAGACGGTTGACACTACTGTGCAGCAGTTTCACTTCTTTTCAGGGTCATACAACTCGTCCACCGTCTCTTCATTCGCACTGTCTCTCCCCCTCTTCTGAATGGCTTGCATAAGTTCATACATCTGTCCGATCTGCTGATCGCTCATCTTGTCCAGTAGCTCCGTGTCCATCTTATCACCTTTCCAGTCGTCAGCATCCAGCTTCTGCCCGTAGTCTTGCCACTGCGAGAGGAAGGCGATGATTTGCAGAGGATTGTCAATGTCTTTAGTCCGTCTGAATTCGGCTTTCACGTATAGATCGCCCATTATTCTCTCTTCGGGTCCAAGCTTTTTACGATGGATGCGCAAGAGGCGGCGGTAGAGTGGGATTGGTGGGAGTACGGCAAGCTTGGGAGGCTTCTGGCCGGGAACGAGTCTCGATGTGACTGGCTGTGCCAGCGATCTTGGTGTCAACCTCATTCTGGACGACGTTGTGGTGCTGATGTGTTAGAAGGAAGTATAGCATGACCGAGTTGGAATAAATGAAGCTATCTCAATTATTAGCTTGACATCATCAGGCGTAATATGCATGATCTCCATCGGAGATCTTTCGCCGAGGTTGAGCAGCCGCTAGAGGTAGGGTTCGTCATATTCAAGTTGTTGACGGGACAGGATCCCCCATAGTCAATGGTCCCTAAGGGCGCTGCAACCCAGAGAGATCTGATATGGCCAAAAAAGTATCCGCAAGATGGTATAGGTAGATTGGCATAGATGACTGGTTGGCAGCAGTAAACTTTCATTCTTTTCTATCTACTTTCTCACCTTCTTTCTGCATGCTAAGGACCAGGAACGCCACCAGCCAATACGCTTCTCCAGTCATTGCATGATCTCCCTTGTGGTCCGACCGGTGAGATTCTAACCAATATGCTGCCTACGCCGGACACCTCTCACGTATCCTTCAACACCATCTATGAGCCATCAGAAGATTCTTTTTTGCTTCTCGATACGTTGTCAAGCACGACCGAGGTAACATGGCTGCGAAAGCGCTTTGCCAGCAAGACTCCATACTTGGTGGAGGTCGGTACAGGGTCAGGTGTTGTCATCGCATTTCTCACAGCCAATGCTGAGCAGATCTTCGGGAGGCCAATCTTGAGTCTGGGCATCGATGTGAACGCCAACGCTTGTCATGCTACCAAAGAGACAGTGAGAAAAGCGACTGCAGAGCAAACCGCAGGATCGCTTTATCTCGGAAGTATAACTGGCGACTTGTGCTCGTCCCTTCTACCTGGCAGTGTTGATGTTCTGGTCTTCAACCCTCCGTATGTGCCAAGTGAAGAACTGCCAGCCTTACCTGGTCTCGAGCGAAAGTATCGCGACAAGTTCGAGCATGATTCGCATCTGCTAGCTCTGACAACCGATGGCGGCGAGGAAGGCATGGAGACGACAACTCGATTGTTTGCACAGATCCCGTACTTGCTGAGTCCTAGTGGCGTGGCTTATATTCTGCTCTGTGCGCAGAACAGGCCGGAAGCAGTCAAGTCATGGGTCGCAGAAGACTTGCCGAAAGGTCCCTGGCTTTCAGAAACAGTTGGGAGCAGTGGTAAGAAAGGAGGATGGGAGAAGTTGCAGATTGTGAGGATATGGAACGAGAAAGCTCCGGGAAAGGGATGACATACGACTTTAAAGTCTGACCCTGTTATTGGGTATCAAGCTCTTGTCTGGACACTTGGAGGAAGGAAATGTTTAGGATAAGATACACTGTCCGACTTTGCGCTCAACGAATGGAGTGATCTTAGTACCCGAGACCATAACTCTTCACCCTTGAGAACCAGAAAGCCTTGTCGTTACGAAGCTGGAATTCGGCCCAGTCATGGCTTATGCTATTATAGCTCCAGAAACCTTTCCAGACGAGCTTATTGTTCCTCGAGGAAAACTTGTTCCTGGCATTACCATGCTTGAGGCTCAAGTGCATTGTGTACAAGTACCGTGGTCCTGCACCTCCCTCCGTCTCAATGTGCAGGTCTCCAGGTACGATGCTGTTCGATGCGACGTCGACTGAATCAAGCGATGGGTGGCAAAGACGCCATCTGCCTCGCAGCGCATGCTTGAGGATGTTTTGAGCACTTGGCGGCGGCGGCATGTTTGGCTGCTGAGAGAATGACTGACCGACGCCAGTGAACTTCATCGCATCAACTGCCTTGCCAGACCTGACGAGGGAGATATTCTCCTTGGTGAGGAGATGGACGACCTCAATCGGTTCATGCGTCGTCAGCAGCGAGACAACAGTGCCGTCACGGAAGAAACGGAGATAGCGGTAGTACGTTACGATGTGGACTTGAGAGCCCCAAGTGTGAGGGGTCACTGAGGTACCGCCTGAGCGGGTGTAGTTGACTGTTGAGATATACACACCCGTGAACCTTATGCGGGGGTAAGAGTGGAAGAAATCCCGCCAGTCTTGACTAGCAGGAAACAGTGCGTCTGTGACGGGGGGCATGGGTCGTTCATCGGCGTCCTGCTCCTCTTCTTCGACAGCCGACCAGATGACCGGCCGTCCTTGAATGTCCGTTGCGAAATGATATTTCTGGGAAGCTAAGCCAAACTCTGGACCAAGAGAAACGCGCTTCCATATGCCGAACTCGGTATAAACGTGGTAAGCTAGCTTTTTGCAGACGCTGGCTAAACGAGCGTATATTGAAATGTCTATCCGAGCGATATGGCCGAGGAGTTCAAGGAGAACCTCGGTCGGCAACTTTTTGATCGGACAAGGCGGAGGGGCATCGCCCTCAATGACAGGTGGAGCGTTCTCAATCTCACAATCCGCGAAGCTGGCAATGAGCTGAGGCGTTGTCTGAGGTACAGCTTCACCGCCCGCTTTGACGGACTGCGAGTGGTGGGCGGTTGAGGGCACTGTTGGCGCAGCATTAGATGGATTTGGTCTTGTAGCTTTCCATTTATGGGCGAAGTATTTTTCTTTGTATTTTTGATCGACGCCTTCGTCTAGCCTGAACGCTGTCCGGTAATGGGACAAGCTGTCTCCAAGCTTCCCCTGCCCTTCCTTCTCTACAGCCCGCTCATAGTGCTCAAGGGCATTCGTTGGCTCAGCTCTGCCAAGTTTCGAGAACTCGTCTGCATCGGCATCACCTAAGTTGAGACTCTCAAAGCTTACGACTGGCACTGCTTGATCTGAAGACTCTGGAATGAGCTCCCCATCATGTTCCTCTGCTAGCGGGTGTCGTCCGGGTGGTCTATTGACCGGCCTTTCTGGCCTTTGTCTTTGTTCGTCTGATGACTTCGTACAAACATGATTTGTAGTAATGTCTCTTGTTGGCTTCTGCTGTGCCCGAGCACTAACTTCCTGTTGCCACTGCTGACGGAACTGCTCGAGATCTGATGACGTCGGTTGCGTCTCCATAGCTTACGAACAGCGATTGAAGTTGGGTCAGAAGATAGTTGGATCTCAACAGGATCTCAGGTATTTCTGGGTCGCAGCCCAGTCATCCCGTATATACCTAGACAGCGAGGACGATACGGTGAACAGTCATAGTCGTAAGGCCCTGAGGCATTAGTACAAAGCCGAGCTCTGGCCTTATCGCCGGGACCAGTCTCTATATGTCGATAGTTGCTGCCTTAGCGCGATCGAGAATATTTTCTTAAGCCGGAATGGAAAGGTGCCGATCGCGCAGTTGCAGCTTAATAAAATGACATGACGACGTTCTCCCGTCATCAGTGCGCAAAATGAGTCCAGCAACTCGCTATCAATCAACAACGCCTTCCACCTCGATTCCGCGCCAGCCCCTAAGCCTTGTCGTATTGTCAACGTACACAAACTGATACTGTCGGATGAATGTCCTATAACACGGCCTCCGACAAATCATTCGACTACAACGGCGAAGAACATCACGATGCGAACAGCGGCCAACGGCATGACAGATTCTTTCAGCAGGGACAGAATACGGGCAACATGTCTACGTCAAGGTCGGACGAGATCACGGTGACTCAGCGTATGGTCTCTGCCACCGTTGGCAGTGTTCTTGTATCATTGCTTGTGACGCCTTTAGATGTTGTTCGAGTACGACTACAATCTCAGAATCCTCAACCCCAACCGCCGGCTATCAATTCCTCTCGCTTTTCCGCATACGGCGCCGACTTTGCAAAGCTTCCGAAGGACCTGGGTGTGAAGGCGTGCTGCAAAGAGGTCTTTTTTGTTGGTGACAATGGACAATTCTGCCTCGCCAACAGTGGAGCTGCTTCCTCAGATGCCGCCGCAATTGCGGCGTCAGATTGTGCTGTTGAAGAGACGCAGCGAAAGTCGATCACTTCAACTTTTGATGGCTTGAAGAAGATCGCTAGGAACGAAGGTCCACTCACATTATGGCGTGGCCTGTCGCCCACGCTTGTCATGGCAATACCTGCCAATGTTATCTACTTTACCGGCTATGACTGGCTAAGGTACAATCCTTTGAGCCCGATCAGGGCGATATCGAACGACACCTATAATCCTCTTATCTCGGGGTCATTAGCGCGGATCCTAGCTGCACTGTTTGTTTCACCTATCGAAATGTTCCGAACGAGGATGCAATCCGCCCACGGCGGCGCGACCGGGGTTTTCAAAGAGACGCTGATGGGAATGCGCAAAATGACAAGAGCACAAGGCTACACATCCCTTTGGCGAGGTCTGACCTTGACCATGTGGAGAGACGTGCCCTTTTCGGCACTCTACTGGTGGGGCTATGAAGACTTGCGGAACAGACTACGCTCTGTGAGGAACGATGGGTTGGCAAATATCACAAGCTTAGCTCAGGGAAGGTTTCAGACTCGCCACAACGAAGGAAGCCACATGGAAATATTTGTGGACAGTTTTGTCGCGGGATCAACCTCCGGAGCAGCTGCAGCGTTCGTCACTACGCCGTTTGACGTTGGTAAAACCCGTCAACAAGTCTACAGACACGCAGGCGATGATGCACCCTTGACCGTTCAGGCAGCCAAGGAAGCTGCGAAAGCAGGGAAGCTGGTGCCAGAGGAACTCAGTATGCCCAGATTCTTATACCACATTCTGAAAGAGGAAGGTCCGAGCGGGCTTTTCAAAGGATGGATACCAAGGACCTTGAAGGTTGCACCTGCTTGCGCTATCATGATTTCGTCTTACGAGATGGGTAAGCGATGGGCACGCACGGTCAACGTGAAGAAGGAAGAAGAAGTTCAGCAGCAGGAACTGTAATTTATGACCAGGGTGTTGAGAGACCTGTGTACACTATACTAATGTCGTTCACGTTGCATCGGGACCAGCGAAATGCATTGCATGTTTGGTTAGGGAGTTGGCTTTTAAAGTAGGCGGGCTGTCCCAAGCTGTTCAATTGTGTATAGCTGCTTCTAGACTTATTCATTGTTAGACGACTTTGCACCACTCCCTTTTCGCAAGCTGTTGAGCTGGCGTGCTCAGAGCCGTTCCAAGAAAGCCCACGACGCACTTACCACGAGTATTACAGTAGACTGACGAACGTATCTTGGCATCGCTCCAAGAGGCTCAACAATTGCTTTCGACATTAAGGTCTGATCGTTCTTTGCTTACTAAGCCACATATGTGTAAGGCATCTACACGACTGTCGTGACTCGCCGCAGGACCGCGTCGCTTGACCCGAGTATGAGTGAGGCTTCTGCCTTATCGTACTAGCAAAAGCGCTCAATCTTTCGGCAATGTGGGACCGTCGCTCCTTCTCTCGCCCAAACTTTCATTCTACAAAGTCTGATCGAGGTGAGTAGACGCGCGACGAATACCGATGGTGCTGCATCTCGAGATGCTACATCATCGGAAACACTCAGTCCGTCGGTACATAGCTTGGAGGAAAATCTGACGCTTTGAACAAGATCGGCGCTCAAATTTGGAGGGGCACTCTTCACTCTTATACATGTATCTCATCTGTTCAGGGTTAAGGCAGTGATTTGAACTCCCGTCGTACCTCGTCTCTCACTTGTTGATATCCCTCTCGTGCACCTCGAGTAGATCTCATCGTCAATTCCACATACAGGACCATAACATAGGCTGTGAACCGCCACAAAATGACTCCTCAACAGCCCAACTGGTGGAAGACGGGCACAGCATTCCAAATCTGGCCAGCGTCGTACAAGGACAGCAACAGCGATGGCATTGGCGACATACCGGGTATCATTGGCACTCTTGACTACCTCAAAGACCTTGGTGTTGACATAATATGGCTCTCACCAATGTATGACTCGCCACAAAAGGACTATGGCTACGACATCTCGAATTATCAAGATGTCTGGCCATCGTTCGGCACGTTGAAAGACATGGACGATCTAATAGAACAGTGCCACCAGCGAGGGATGCGGATCATTCTGGATCTAGTCGTCAACCACACCTCGGACCAACACGCTTGGTTCCAGGAGTCGAAGCAGGACAAGACCAACCCGAAAGCAGACTGGTATATGTGGAAAGACCCGAAGATCATAAACGGCGAAAGGCATCCTCCTAACAACTGGAAATCTATCTTCGGCGGAAGCGCATGGGAATGGGTCGAGGAACGCCAACAGTACTATCTACACCTGTTCGTCAAGGAGCAGCCGGACTTGAACTGGGAGTTGGAAGTGGTAAGGCAAGCCATCTACAAGGAAGCCATCGAGTTCTGGCTCGACAAAGGTGTGGATGGCTTCCGAGTCGATACGTGTAACCTCTACAGCAAGGACACCAACTTTCCGGATGCAGCTATTTCCCTTCCAGAAGAACCCTATCAACCAGCATTCAAGCACTTTGAAAACGGCCCCCGGATGCATGAGTTCCTGCAAGAGCAACGCAATGTATGTCTGAACAAGTATGGCGACATCCTCATAGTTGGAGAATGCCCAGGTTCAAGCGAAGAGACGATCCTATCTTACCTCGAGGCGAATGAGTTCTCATGCGTCTTTGATTTTAACACTGTCGATCTTGGCACAAATCGAACGCTGGGCGGTAAGAAACATCACGGCTACAAGCATCAATTACCAGATTTCAAGGAATCCCTCGCCAGGACCCAAAGACTGATTCAGCAACACAACGTATGGGGCACTGTATTCCTCGAGAATCACGATCAGGCACGCAGTGTGTCGAGGTTTGCAACAGACAACCCAGAATATCGGGAAGCCGCAGCCAAGATGTTGGCATTATGCATCACTTCCCTGACTGGCACACTTTTCCTCTACCAGGGTCAGGAGATTGGAACATACAACCATTCCGCGGATTGGTCAATTGAGGATCTCCGAGACATCGACAGCATCAATGCATTCAACGACGTCAAGGACAGGTACAACGATGATCCTGTGTGGAACAAGAAGGCAATGAGAGGTCTTGCCACGGTAGGCCGGGATAATGCTCGATTGCCAGTGCAATGGTCAGCAGAAGCCAATGCCGGATTCACCGATGCGAACACTAAGCCCTGGATCCGATGCCACGACGACTACAAGAACGTCAATATTGCCGAACAGTTACAACGAGCCGACTCACCGCTCAAATTCTACCAAAGGATGCTCAAGTTTCGCCATGAATACCGCGATCTGATGATCCTGGGTGACTTCGAGCTGCATGATCTGTATGAGCAGAAAGCATTCACATTCGTGAAGAAGCCTAAAGGCACTGCAGAGGAGGGTGCCAGCAAGCAAGAATTGCTGGTTGTCTGCAGCTTTTCTGACGAGGAGGAACCAGTTGATATGCCCAGTAGATTGAAGGGCAGAGAGTCGGAGCTGCTTGTCAGCACACTGGGTGAAGAGAGTGCTGGAAAGTATTTGAGGCCATGGGAGGGTAGAATATATCTCATCAAATGAACTCCAGACGAACTCCGGGGGTGACGAGGAAGAAGTACACGTCACGAGGCAGGGACCGACGGCCTGACGAAGATGTGACATTGAGGTCCGTCCGCAGGGCACTTGTGATCTCCACGAACGACCCGCGGTGGTCCATCCCATCTGAAAGCATTAGCGGCATCTAGTACAGATCATGTTGTCTGTAGAGGTACATCCCGTGGTGGGACCAGATGAGATCAGTGACATATACACAGTACACCGCACCATCCAAGCTTTGAACTGTTGCTGTATACTACCGTACCCCCAGAGGTGGCCTAAGGGCTTCTGCAGCTTCAAAACCTAGCAAGACCTTACATGGGGGGTCGCGCATATCAAACATGTATGAAGATTTGAAAGCTCGTTCATTGGTCAAGACGCTCCTGCTCGGTCCTTAGCGCATCTCTGCCACACAGGTCTAGCTGGATACAGATCGTGGATGACCATGAACAGCTTCAGCAAGCAGCCACGTACGCAACACACCACTGATCGAAGTGCTTCGCATACGAGAAATACGAAGACTTCGATTATCATCAGGATTAGGTAGTCAGCCATCTCTGGCACCTCTTCAATGGCTCGTTTTTATCGCTTCCATTTATAACCATGAATGTGAACTCAGCATTGTTCATTGTCCTGCTATTATGCGGTGCAGGCTTCTTCTATGTGTTGACACTACAGTTTGGATCCAAGGAACGCGTCATCAGCCATTATTTCGGTCATTTCCTGCTAATACAAGTGTGGCGGCTTCTGAAGGTAGAGCAGCATTCTTGAAGTCTGTTACTCATCCATACTCACCGTACTACAGGCTTCTGCTCTTGCATACAACCGCGACCTCAGGAAAATACCTGGACCATGGCTCTCCAGATTCACGAATGTCCCTCTGAAGCTCAGAGCCTTGAGCGGCAAGCGAAACAGCTACGTCGATAGGCTTCATCGCCAGTACGGCCCGTTCGTGCGTGTGGCTCCGAATGAGGTTTCAGTGTCGGATATCAATGCCTACCGCGAGATCCACAAGGTGGGTACGACGTTCAGTAAAGCGCCGTGGTATCAGAAGTTATCGCCGAAGCAATACGACGATGACACATGTGCCGTGTTCGGCATTAGGGACCATCGCAAGGCTGCCACAAGGAGGAAGTTATTCTTGCAAGCTGGTGCACCGGCTAGCGTTCGAGAATGGGAACCGGGGGTTGTTGAGATTGTGGGCGAGACTGTGACCAAGATCGAACGGGATTTGAAGAGAGGGGGGAAGGCTGATGTGATGAGGTGGTGGAGCTTCATGACTGCTGATGTGCTTGGACTGATTGCATTTGGCGAGCATTTCGGGATGGTGAGGACAGAGCAGGTAGGTGTCGTTTGTCCATGATGATAATATTGGCAGACGTATTGACGCCTTTTAGAAATCACAACTCGTCAAGGACGTTGAGACCTCAATCGTCCTCGTTGGCCTCAAGCTGGAGATTCCCTGGATCTGGAACATCATCGACCTTGTGCCTATCCCGGCTTTCCGCCGCTTCGTTGGGCTGTTTGACCGGTTCGAGGCATACGCTGACACCGCTGTTGCCAATGCGAGGGTTGCAGCAAAGGGCCTGACCAAGACGATGTTTTCGAAGATGGCTGCGACCGACACCCAACAGCTGCCGGAGCATGTGATACGCCAGGAAGCAGTGAACATCATTATCGCCGGCACTGATACCACAGCTATGACATTGACATACCTGGTGTATGCTGTGCTAGCAGATGAGACAGGCAAAATAAGGCAGGCTCTGTTGACGGAGCTGGATGCAGCCTCCGACCACGCTACCTGGTCTGAACTCGAGCAGCTGCCCTATCTAAATTGTGTCGTTGACGAAACATTGAGATTGTACTCGCCGATCGGTGGATCACTTCCGCGTGTGCCACCAGCTGGAGGAGCAACTCTAGGTCAGTACCACATCCCAGCTGACACGATTGTGATGACCCAGTCTTCCTCCTTCCATACCGATCCCAATGTATTCAAGGATCCGTATGTCTTCAACCCGCGTCGCTGGGAAAGTCCGACAGCAGAGATGAAAGAATACTTCATGCCGTTCGGTGGAAGCGCGAGGAGCTGTTTGGGCATGAATATTGCGAGGTTGGAAATTTTGCACGCAGTTGCGCTGCTGTTCAAGAGGTGTCCGGATATCAGGCTCGCGCCGAGTATGGAGGAGGACAGTATGAAGCCTTTGGAGTTCTTCGTGAGCAGGCCAAGGAGTGGGAAATGTGAAATTGTGCTTGGTAACCATGCCTAGAGACAGGGTAGTTAGACAGACAGATACTGTTGACCGGTCTAGTTTGTATTTCGCCTTCCCCGCTTCCAGAGCAGGTTCAATGCCATTTTACTCAGTTGCACTTTCCTTGGACTTTTCAACGCGACTCCCATAGTCCGCTCGTTTGCACTTGCTCAATTAATTCTTGAGGTATATATGTAAGGAAGCACAAGAGTGGTCCAAATGGTTGCTGCGTGCTCATAGTGCAGGTAAGACCTCTCGACTAGGCATACGAGGCTGGGATACTAACCAAAATGTTAGTGGTCAGCACGTTTCGTTGTGGTGAGTCGTACAGTCGACGAGTATCTGCTCCGAAGAGACGCAAGTTCGAATCTTGCTGAGCACATCCTTTTTGCACCTTCGTTCAACTGTGCGAGGAGTATTGGCTGGCTCGCCAGTAGGAGAGGCGACGAAGTGCCCTGACTGGTTGATAATTGCACGTTTGTGATTTTGGCTAGATACTTGTAAACCGCGCTGGTGTTCCCATGCGCTACGTTACCCTCACTTGCTATTTCAATTTTTATCCCTGCGTCTCGACGCTGTCGTAGCTATACTGGTGCGGACTCGAAATGTTCTTGGTTCTCAGCAGCATCACCGCTGGGTTCAGAAGCCACAATGCTCACGCCGTAAGCGCACCAACAGTCTACGCATGCATTATCGTCACGGAGCTGACTGGTCTAGAGCCAGAGCAATGTCTGTCTCTTCTCACGCGAGGTTGAGCTCCTGTTCCTGTTATCAGGAAGGAGAACAAGGTTCTATCCACATGGTGATAAGACGCCGGCCTTCTCAACCCTTCCGCTAACTAACCGCTTTCAGAGGACGGAGATGATCGCGATGACGAAGCGATCCGAGGAGATTGCGTGCTGATGCATTCGCTTGTACGACGCGACGCTCCTTCACTGCATACCCCTGCTCTGTCAGATGCGCAGTATTCCGCTCTGGTAGAAGCAACGGCCACCAACAGCCGTGTCGTGAGGGGCTGAAACCCTCGATATGCTGGCAGTTGGCATCTGGCTATCAAGTAGCCCCCAAAGGTAGGATCGCATTTGCTCTGCTCCTGTTGTCTGACTTCAGCGCTCGACGTGTTTACGCTTTTTGATACTCTAACAAAGCAGGACAACACAGCAACAGCATGGCTCCTGGCGCAGTTGGACCGGCGCGCATCCCAAGTGCCAGTATCCCCAGCAAGGCTTTACAGCCAATCGACGAATCTGTATTTCCGGATGGCATCAGGACATCAGGTGAGCATGGCTTAATACAAGTACGAGCAGATCACTCATGGTGACCAGGTCAACATCCACCTCTCTATGACCAAATATACCCTTACTCGTCCTTTCCAAAACACATTTCAGGTCCAACAAAGTGGGAGCCTCAAGATTACGCAAGCAACCCCGAACGATGGGTCCACCCTTTCTCTGTGCCTGAGATCGAAGAGCTCTCCCAAGCAGCAGACAGAGTCATTAGCGACAATGTCCCTCTCACTGGCATCACGAAAGATCTATTCGACCTCCCAACTCTCGGCCCACAGCTAGTCACCATGCGCAAAGAATTACTGGACGGCAAAGGTTTCATCCTCTACAAGAACTTCCCCGTTCGAGCATGGGGCAACCACAAGTCAGCCATTGCATACCTCGGCCTAGGTGCACATATTGGCTATCCTGTCAGTCAGAACGGTCGCGGTCACATCTTGGGCCACGTCAAGGATCTTGGTGAAGACAGTGCACAGATTGACAGAGTCAGAATCTACAGGACAAACGCGAGACAGTTCTTCCATGCAGACGATTGCGATGTTGTCGGCTTGCTTTGTGTCGCGAGGGCCGAGGAGGGTGGTGAGAGTGACGTTGCGAGCATTCAAAACGTGTGGAATATCCTGCAAGCAGAAAGACCCGATGTAGCCGAGCTTTTGACGAGGCCAGTCTGGTACATGGATCGAAAGGGCGAAACGAGTGTGGGGGAGGAAGAGTATATTCGTGCCGCAGTATTCTACCTTGAGACCCCGGACCCAGCATACCCGGGCCGAGAGCAGAGGGTTTACTGCAAATGGGATCCCTACTACGCTCGTTCACTGAGCCGCTTCTCAGACAAGGGCGTCATCCCATCACTGTCCCCAGAGCAGGAAGATGCAATGATGACGTTGGAAGAAGTCTGCAGCAGGGTCAAGCTACACATGATCCTGGAGGTAGGTGACATCCAATTCGTGTCGAACAGCCACACATTGCATGCCCGTACTGCCTACAGAGACTATGCACCTGGTAGTGGCATGCCGAGAAGACATCTGATGAGGTTGTGGTTGAGCACACCCCAAACCGAAGGTGGTTGGAGGCTCCCGTTCTGTGATGCAGATGAGAAGAAGAGAGGAGGGATCCAGGTCAATGATACGCCACCTGTTGCGAGGTTGGATGCTGATTGAGCCCTTTATTCATACAACAGAAGCTTCGTTTCACAGTGCTCGTCTTGGTCAAATCATGGTTTCTGCCTACTGTTGTCTAACCTCTGCTTCCATAGCCTTCTAGCTTTGCCCAAAGCACTCATCAGTACTCACCATTTTCGTAGCAAAGTCAGCTTCGCAGCTGGCTTGGTCCTCTATTTAGCTCTGTGTGCGAAGCTACCCTCCTTGTTTAGCCTCGTCGTCACCTAGTCATGAAGCAACTTCGGCTGGGCGGGCTTACCTAATTGTATAACAACAGGCTCCCTACTGTGGGTCGACGGCGACTCCACCAGCTTCAAAGAGTCTAGAAAGCCGCTTCACCGCCAGGCGACAGCCAACATTTCTTTGCTTTTGCTTCGCAGCAAACATGGCTTCGATGCTAGCCTGCACTGATGCTGCACTGTCCCGGCCATGTCCCGCATCGAGGGCCCATTATCAGCGTTAGATCGTCAGCTCAAGGCAACGTCAAGTGTGTGGTTTCACGGTAACATTCCTGCACTGACCTGTGTCCTACACGTACATACTACAGCACCCAACCTTCTCCCCCAAGGAAGCAGAACAACACATCCATCGCCGACCACCAGATCTACAGTAACTAGGGCACCACAATGAATTTGCAAGCCCTAATCATCGCACTCGGCGCCTTCATAGTCTTCCACACCCCTACTAGAACCTACATCAACGAACGGCCCTTCCTCACCGCGAGCCTGGGCCAAATCGTCGGAAGTAAGTGTGCCCTCTCACATTCCCATTGCTTGGAAAGCGCCATGCCATAGACCAGACGTTCTACTGGCCTGGCACATAACCCCAGCTGGTGGACCACCTGACACACCACAGCATCTCTCGCCAACTACGCCAGCATGAAAACGCGCCCGGGGAATCAGAATCAGCCAGAAGTGATTTACCTTGGTAATGTTACCGTTGACGACGACAAGCTTCGCGAGACGCAGGAGGCACTCGTTGAAGTGACGAGGTCACCGCATAGCATAGTGCAGCGCGAGAATGAATTGAACGAGAATTGGATGCCATGCTTCAGATCGTAGCTCGATTGCGGAAGGATGGCGATGGGGCTTAGAGGCTGCATGCAGGTTGTCGTACTTTGGCGTAGTGGTTAGGTGGCCGGCTTATCGAGAATGGGGCGATACGATCGAGCTCTCCTCGATGCACAGTATGAAGGGCGTGTTGCCGCTGAGGGTTTTCGGGACTAAGACGTGAGAGCCGATACACCTTCAGCGACTGACTGACTGCTTGGCCATGGGTTCCGCCGCCCAGTGCTTGGATTTGGAAAGGCTCGATGCAGTGGCATCAAGAATAGGTCACGCACCTTCTCGTCTCGTCTCCTATCCCAGCTATGTGCCTTCGCTGTGGAGTCCTCTTCACACTGACTGTCTGGGTCTCACGTGCAGTCTCCATGGCAATTCAGGAGAAGCATAACATGGCTCTCTAGAGCAATTGTCTTCGAAACAAATGGAATGAGACGCGGACTGAGCAGCCAAACATTAAAAACTTGGCAGTATATGTCCTACTCAGCGTGAAAGAGTTGAACAGAACAGTACAGTTTTTCTCATACATCTTCTCAAGTGTAATTAATTTACTAGCGAATCGTGTCTTTACGATCTACGTCTTAACTAAAAGTCAATGTCCCTAATATGAGTTGCTAAAGCTGCTAGCCTATCCTCAGTCTTCCTCGTATCACGTTCCTCCTCCCGCTGTTTATCTCTTGCCTCCTTCTCCCTCTGCCGCCTCCTCTGCTTCTTCCGACGATTCCTCACGGTGTTATTCTCCGGCCTCCGCGCAACCCCTTGCACAACATCCAGCAGCTCTTTTACAGTCGCTGGCTTCTTTCTGCCACTGTGCGCGGCCCATGGGTCTTTCGACGCGTTATAGTCAGGGTGGTCGCTGATTAGCCCTGCGTCTGGATGTCGCAGGCACTCGAACAGGGTGCAATGGTGGAGTAGCGTGTCCCGAGCCTGGATGATCCGGTTGCGAGGTAAAGAGGGGTCTTCTTCGTCGATTGCGCCTAGGATGTCGAGGTCTGGGTACGCGTAGATCAACATGCGGAGTAGGGCGTAGAGGGCCCAGCTGTCGGCATTGTCCTCGGCTTTGTTGGTGTTGTTCCAGAGGTCACGTCGGGCAAGTGCAAGGCAGGCTTCGATGCCATATGAGATGTAGAGGTTGGGTGCGTCGCGGTCAGCGGTGACCGAGTCGGTGACGTGCTCAGGTGTGAGCAGCGAGTCGTCTAGCCAGTCGCCACATGGCCCATTGTACTCTAACGTGTGGTCGTCTGTGTGAAGGACACTTTTCGAATGTGTAGTTTCATGGAGTAAGAGTGTCACTGCGCCTGGCTCGATCCGTCCGAGGTTGCTCTCACCTGGTGTAATGTAGAGATCCCGGATCGAGCCGTGCCCATCCCGGTCGATAGACTCGAAGAACTTCGGGTAGAGCGTAATGATATTGTATGTGTTCATTGACGCCCACCATTCCTCTGGGTTGTCTTTCTCAACAGCTTTGATAACGACGAAGTCTTGTTGGACGAAGTTCGCATTCGCGAGCTTCGAGGGATCCGAAGATTGGAGCAGGGCGAGTATCTTCCGCTCAGCCCGACTGCTCCAGCTGAACATGTGTGGGAGGCCGAGGACGAAGCAGGTGTCTTCGAACTGGAGTTCTTCGAGCACGTATTGTAAAGGCTCATCGGCCACTGTGTAAGCATCCGCGTGTGCCCTGATCTCGCGCCATGTTCGAGCGGCAGGGTGCTTTGTCCGGTATTCGGGACACTCTTGGTAGAGATGATCGAGTACATGCGCGGGTACAAGTGTATCGTCGAGCATGTCCGTATCAGGAAGAGATGTAGGATAGTACTCATATCCTGCGTCGACATTAGTGATTCCTGGGACAAGGATGTTCCGGGCGATCTTACCGAATACTCCGTCGATCTTGTCCTTCGAGATGTGCTTACCTAGTAGCTTGGCAGTTATCGTCTGTATGGTAGTGTCGAGTTCGTGTACTGCTTCATGATTAGCGAATACCGTTGTTGGGAGTAGCAAAGCGAACGACCAAAGTCTGGCCTCTTCTAGGATGGCATTTAATTGTTTACGACGCTTGCGCATCAGCTTCCTTCTTGTTGCACGCTTCAACTTGTGTGTCGTACGTCCGCCTACCTTGACATCCGGCGCCAGGTAGCATGACTTTTGGAAAGCAATTCCCATTTTATGTCGGTAGCTTTTATAATGACAGTGACATACTAAGCAAGGTGGTAGCTCGAAACGGACGTCGAGTGATATATAGACGTTGGCAACGAGGTTCCATTGTTGGAGACCTTTGTCGGATTCTTTGTTGATCTCGTGGTGGACGCCATTGTCGAGTGAAGTTCCTTGTCTCCTTTCATGCCGTATGGTTCCACTGGCAGGACTCTCCTTTGTTCAGTTATGACCCATGGCCCATTGAAACACTTCAGACATGCGTGAGGGATGGCCGCCTTTCCATGATCGTCGGGCTTCCCACACGACGTGAACAGCCTCACCATCGTATCCAATTGCGTGACGGTTCCAGCCCAGAAAAAGATGAGCCTTCAGACCGAACTGCAATTGGTGAAGAATTGTCACATAAGTGGTACGAAGTTGAGAGGCCTATTCACCCTGTACCAAAATCGGACCAAGTCGTCTACGTATTGGACGTCGGCGCGGGTGCATCTTCGATCCCCATAGGTCGAATGTGCATTACTCGGGACTTTAAAGCACAGCCAAGACCGTCGCCGAAGCTGAGGAACCCATCGCCGTGGTTGCTGGAATTCAGGTTTGGTGGGTGTAAACGGGTGCCTTCTGGTAAAGCGATGGCGCCCAGTCTGTGGTTCGTAATCTGGGGTTGCAGGATGAATTTGACATTGGGAATGCTGATAGTTCGGTAATCGGTGCTCTCCTTGTGGTGCTTCCGTTGCGTCGGTAAGGTCGATGACCGGATTGAGTGCGGCCGGACCGGACAATGCTCCGTTAGCCCCGCTGATTGGTGCTGCCTGAGTTTAGACCTGGTCGAATGCCGCCCTGGCGTCTAGGTGTGGAAGCACGGTGATTTTGGAAGTTGTCCTGTAAGAAATCCCGAGGAGTATTGCCGCCTTCATTTACGAGTATTGGCGGAGATGGTTCGGAAAGGTAGGTTCAGGCAGAGATGCCGTCGAGATCAGAGCGGATGTCGTCTTGGTTGTGGGGACGCAGGATCACATTGCCTGTTTCGATATGTATGTATACACGGTTTCAGTTGAGAAGATGTGTGAAGGGCATGCCATTGCCGATGCCAGTGCTGAAATGAGCCAGATGGGCAGGTGTGTTAGGGTCGTGCCACTGTTCATCGGATATACAGGGGTAGTTATAGTGTTCTAGCCAAGCGACCTGCTGTGTCGAGAGCGAACAGGGCTCGTAGACTGCAAAAGTCTGCTTTGTGATGTCTCCGTCGATGGCCGCGATGTCGGGGTTCACACCTATGCACTTTCTCCGGGTCCTCTATGCAGCTTTGTGGTTGCGAAGGCGATATTCCTAGAGCATCAGCGGGAAGACTTGCGTTCCTGGTAGTGAGTCGTGCACTTTTACGGCTAGTATCCTCAGCGGCATCCTTGTCGGTCCCTCTGGCGGTGCTCTTGGTCTGGAGATAGTTCGTCGCGCCGGATCTTTCGGGTTGTGTGTCATTGGCTGCATGATTATCCGGAGGTTGAGCGAAGCTGTTTCTGTCGAAGGGGATATCGTCGTGGGGAGAACTTCAGGTTGCTAGGGCCATGACCGTCATCAACAATGCGTACGGCGGAAGGAGACAGGTCTGGAGCTCTATCGCGGTTGGGGCCTGGAAACTTCAGATGGAAATTGGAATAATCGACCAGGCTTCGGTTTTCAATTTGCTTTGATCTACCTGCAACATTGGTTCGATCACTGCTCCCACATCTGCTTCAGTAGGTCCTTTACGAATCCGAGCTTGGGTGAAGGCCGCACCCGCGTCGATTCGGCTATACGTCAGTCCTATAGTGGCTGGGACCTGGGAGTCGATAGACATCATAGATGTGTCTTGTTCACCATCATCCGCTTGTCCATCTTGGTCTTGATGTTCGGCTGATTGGTCCTGGTCGACTAGGGATATAAAGGCCTTGCGGACCTTGTTCAATTCCGTTCTCATATCTAGCCCGTCGCCGGTCTCAAGGCAGAGAAGAAGGAGGTACGTGTGCTGGTTCTATTCGGCCACTCCCGCGACCATCGATCATCTCCTTCATCGTCATCCTCTTCTCTTTCCTGCCGTCTTCGGCGCCGGCACTTGCAACGTGACGAGGACGACCATTGTGTCGTCGTCGCTCATGGCAGTTGCCAAACAGATGCCGAGGATGTTGTCCTGACCGTCGGGTAGGCCGACGGACGCACAGCATGCTTCGCAGATCTTCGGATCCTGAAAGGGCTCACTGTATGGGGTGCAGGGAGTGTAGTTTTGTATATATATAGCGAACGTGGTACTACGTTCTTCGGTTCTTCCGTGATGCCGACTCGCACCAAGATCTGTGCCCTTGCAGTTGAGAAAATTCGTGCTCGTTCGTGTCCGTAGCCTCATCAAGGAACATCCCAACTGTGATATTGCTGCAGTCGAGCTGAGTAGCGAGTTTTTCAGGCTCTGCGGATCTACCGTCCAAGTAGGCACAAAGAGTGGCTCGTCCACGATATGTTGCGTGCTCGTCACGAATGTTGTTGAGACCTGTCGTGCTCTCCCCTTGCGTTATTCTTTGCTTTCAACTCGTCGTTCTGCTCCTTCAGTCTTTGATTTGTATCCTTCAGCATCCTGCCCATTTAGCTTGGCTTCTTGTTCTTTGCTTTCAGCTCCCGATATCTGCCTTCGATTTTTGCTCCTCCCACTTCTGCACATGGTCTTTTGTTTCAGCCTCAACGGCAGGGTGCTCTGCATTCTCTTGTCTGATCTGATAGACTTCCGTTGTCGAACCACTGCCGAAGATAGGTAGATATGCAACGGCTTCATGCCCAGCGCCAACAACACTATTCGACATGGTCATGATGCTTGGAACCACTACGAGCCCGTGATTATGGAGCACTAACTGTCGAAGGATGTTGTCGCTTGTGACAAACTGAGTTTACCACAGAATAAATCTGTCATCTGCTGTGTAATTATAAATGAGATGTAGGTGTCAGTGAGAGATAGTTGTTGGTGAGGGTTACATTCGTGAACGCGGTGAGTGTTTTGATGTCAGCCATCTGTTCCACTGTAGCAAACATTCAAATGAGGGAAAATGCATGCCTGAACGAGGCAGCTGAAAAGGAAATCAGTTCGCATTATACATATGATGTATAAGTTGCTCCGTCCATCTGCAGTACTCCTTATCTGACTTTCGACGCGCCTGCTGAACCAGACCTTCTTCTAGCAGTATCCTCTGGCGCCTCGTTCATCAATGGCTCGCTCGCGGGCTCCTCCATATACCTCTCACCTTCCACAGCGGCACCGTTTGGCTCGTCGTCTTTCTTGACCAGTTTTTCTCTTGCATCCCTCCTCATCTTCGTGATCTTCATGTAATTGTAACAAGCGATGCTAGCAATGGTGACCAGTAAACCAGAAACATTGATCACACTCAGCTCATCATGGAACACTATGCCAGCCGCGGCAATGGTTACGACTTCCTTGAAGATGCCACAAATTGACAAAGTAACGACATTCGTCCGCTGCAACAGAGTAAACTCGCTAGCAATCATGCAGAAAGCCAATACACCGGGTACAAACATGAGTAAGACTGCCTTGGCGGTGCCCAGATCGTGCGCCAGAAGTTGTAATCCCACAATCACCGCGCTCGGTGTCTCGCTGAACATGGCAATGACAAAAAGTGTAAGGAACATGATTGGTGCAAGGAAAAACATAGTCGCAAAAGGATTGCTCGTTGCAGGGTGTCGGAGGAGTAGTATCTGGGTGAGCGACCATCTGAAGCCGGAGAAGAAGGATGCCGAGATGGCTAGGATAAAGCCGGTCAGGTGGAAGTCCGTTTCGCCAAACACCATCATTACTACACCTAATGTCATACTCAAGATTATAAGTGTGAGCTTGACGGTTGGAGACTCGAGACGGAATAGGAAGGCGAAAATGAGGACAAATATGAGGACTGAGGACTTGCACATTGTGTAGAATGTCAAGGTGATGGTCTGGAGACTCGCGTTGCCGAGGCCTATGTCGAGGGATGTGGTAGTGCCACATGGCACGAGGCGTGTCAAGTAAAAGAGTGGGGTTAGGAGAGGTTTGGTTGGCTCGCTGTGCTCTCTTTCTCGTGGATCCGGTCTCTTGATCTCAGGTCGGAGGTTGGGAAAGATGAGGAGGACTGTAGATGCGAGGAGGAACTGGACGACCATGTGTAGGGAGGTCGTGAAGAGAGGAAAGTGGAAGTTGAGGTTGTCGGAGGAGAACATCCATTTGTTGTACTAGGGACGTGTTAGCCAGAGCACAGTAGTAGCATTCCGTTGAGTTGAGCTTACCAGCGATATTGACAGCGAGAAGAAGTACCACAAACAGATGAGCACAGTGTTCTGAAGCAGCTCCCGGATGACGTCCTTGTCTGCTGTCTTCTTCTCTTGGTCTGACAGCCGTCCTGCCACGCCGGCTATTCTCGAATCGAGGTTGTTCTGCTTGCGTTGTTTCCGTAAGAACTTCCTGCGCTCCTCTCGCGGCAGGCCAGACTCGACATCGTCGTCCGAGCCAAAGTCATCCAGCTCATGATCGGAAGAGTCAGTCATTATTGACTTGTCCTCATCTTCACTTTCTGAATCCGGGTGATTGGAGTGGTCACCCGTGCCTCTGCGCCGAAATTTCCTTCGCGGATTGATGGGCAGACGCAGGTCGCTCTCGGGTCGGCTTGGTGTGTTAGGTCTATTGCTCTCTTTGAATGGCTTAGAGTCCATGTGCCTGATCTTAACAGCCTAACAAGCCTGGCATTGGCCCCCAACTAAGCACGCTCAATGGAGAGAAAGTTGGCACCAGCTTCGTGGATGGAGAGCGTGAGATGGCGTTGATATGTCGTGTGAAAGGACAAGGGATACTGTATCATCGGGGTACAGTGTAGGTGTAAGGTGTAAAGGCGCGATGATCTGATTGTGTTGTTGCACTGGTTCCAAGGTTCAAGTTGGCAGAGGGATCTGACACCTGAAGTATGGCAGTCTATTGCCTAGAACCGTTAGCTCGTGACCCTGGATGACCCCGAGCCGAAGCTAGTCTTTAGCGGCTTGCCGTCCCCTGATGCCTGCCAAGTCAGCTCGAGTCATTATTCCCCATGCTATTTTGAAGCTCACCCCCTTACTCCGTGGGGTGTATGAATAGCGCGCGGTTGTTTATACATTCGGGAGTCTCTTGTTGGTCGATGCGTTTGATTGTATGGAAAGTTTCATTATGAAGCGATGGCCCTGACGAACACGAGTTCTGACACTCATCATTGATTCTTCCGTGCTGACCTCTTATGATCTCCGCCGCTATGTTTTTGACTCATTGCAGCCGAGCGTTTATCTCTTCTCAAACTTTAGTACATAGTCCACCCGCCACTCAGGTTCAAAACCTGTCCACTAACCCAACTACTGTCCGGTCCAGCAAGGTAAGCCACGGCGTTCGCGATTTCTTGAGCCTCCCCGAACCTCTTCTGCACAGCTGTTGCCTCCCTCTGAGGAATTTTAATGGAATTGGGGATCTCATTAAGCATATCGGACTGCACTGGCCCAGGAGCCACGGCATTGACGGTTGTGCCTTTGTCGCCTAATTCAGCCGCAAAGCTCCGTGTCAGGCCTTCAAGACCAGCTTTGCTGGAGCCATATAACGCGAGGTTGGCATAGCCGACACGAGCGCCCACCGAGGAAACGTTGATGATGCGGCCTGGCGTTCGCAGATGTGGCAGCAACGCTTTAGTCATGAGCAATGGCCCTAGGACGTTCGTGTGGAAGACCCTGTCAAAGTCGTCTTTGGTCGTCTCAGATATAGCTCTGTCAATCACTACTGCAGCATTATTGACGAGGATGTCGATATGATCACCGAATGCTTCGGTAGTGGTCTTGACGACCAGAGTCGCAGAGTCTTCCTTTGATACGTCTGCTTGGACGAAAATAAGCTTCGTCCCGTTCGAAAGCTTCGAGACTTCCGAGGCCAGAGCTTCACACTTCGAATTGGATGATTCAGAGACGTAGGTGATGCAGACGTTGGCGCCTCTCTTTGCAAGATCGACAGCGACTACAGAACCTATGCCTCTGCTGGCTCCGGTCACGATGGCGACCTTACCTGCCAGCGTCTGTGGTGGTAGTGTCATGATAAACTTCGTGTTTGCTTTAGAAGTGATGGAGCGCTCGATGTTCGTAGCTCACAGCGTGTCAAAATGCTTGGACAAGGTTAGAGATAGCGGCTGTAGATTGGACTTACGACGACAAGAAAGGTCTTGAACTAATTTATTCATTGATCTGGCTCCATCGTACTTGTCAATCATGACGACGAAGTTTGCTTCTGACGCGGAGAATCTGCGGTCGCACCACGACACCTGTGTGGCATTGCCAGCTTGTAGGATCGAGGACAACGAGGATACTGATACGTGTCTTCGTGAAGCAGAAGTTTGCACCATTTCATCACCACTGTGGATATGGTTGGTCAAAGGATCACGGGCGGCAGAGTGAGAGAGGGCGAAGATCGTTAGGATGTCGACGAAAGCTTACCGCTACGGTAGACGACACTTGCTATAAGCGCATTCAAACGGACGAACTTTGGTTCGGGTCGCACATAATTGCAGCGGGTGCCTCAGAAATCAATTTTCTAGATGCGCTTAGATATTTGAACATTCATGATAGAACGCAGGCCAGCGAACGGCTTTCGACGAGTCTTAGCGACCGATGTAGTGCTAGTATCACTCAGTCATGGCATTCCTGTCGTGGGAGCCTCAGCCCAACCCTTCTCTACAGGATGGGGATGCAACACCAGAGTGAGCAGGGCTCCCCTCAACCCCCACGACGTAATTTCGGTCGAGTCGACGGCATGATCGAGTCTTCTTCCTCATCGCATACGTGAAGCAATTCAAGGCCGCAATGCAGCTCGTAGGCAACAATTTTCGGTCTTCCGCCACGCCAGCAGTCTTGAACAAGAAGTCGTTGATCCTAGTCATAGGCGCAGGCACATGGGGTAGCTCAACGGCTCTTCACCTGGCCAGACGAGGGTACAGAAACATCACCGTCCTCGACCCATACCCACCACCGTCTCCCATCGCGGCTGGCAATGACATCAATAAGATCCTGGAGCTTTCCTCGTCCGCTCCCAGAGGCTCTTATGAGAGATATGTTGGAGACAAGCTGGCCGATGACGCGATTCGAGGCTGGAAGGAAGATCCTGTATATCAAGGCCTGTACCATGAGACTGGGGCGGTAACCGCTGCTACGAGCGAAAGAGGTCGCCATGCTCTCAACGAGGGCGACGGATACTCCGAAGATGATGGTTGGCGTCCGCTCAAGACGAAAGAGGATTTCCAGAAGACAATGCCAGACGGCGTCCTAACTGGCGACTTCCCAGGCTGGCAAGGTTGGACCAAGAAGGATGGCTGTGGCTGGGTTGAAGCTCGCCACGCACTTTTGAGGACAATTGCTGAAGCCGAAAGACATGGTGTCTCTTTTGTCGGCGGCGAACGGGGTCAGGTTCTGAGTCTGATATACGAGCATGGCGACGTGAGAGGTGCCGTTGTCGTCGAAGGTCCTGCTTTTCGTGCCGATCGAACCATCCTCTGTGCAGGCGCAAATGCTGCTAGGATCTTCGATATGCAAGACCAGCTTCGTCCGACTGCCTGGACTCTCGCGCACATTCCGATGACGCCAGAAGAGACCACGCTGTACAGGAATCTTCCAGTGTTGTTCAACATCGAGCGAGGCTTCTTCATGGAACCAGATGCCGACAAGCACGAGCTCAAGATTTGTGATGAACATCCCGGCTACTGCAACTGGGAGACGAGCCCTGGTGATGACCCTAGACATGTCAGCGTGCCGTTTGCTTACCACCAGATACCTATCGACGCAGAACAACGCGTCAGGCAATTTCTTCGGGAGACAATGCCTCACCTGGCCGATCGTCCTTTCTCGCATGCTCGAATATGTTGGTGTGCCGACACCCCCAACAGGGCATTTCTGATCACCCAGCACCCGACTTATCCTAGCCTTATCTTAGGTGTGGGTGGTTCTGGCCATGGCTTTTCTTACATGCCTGCCATCGGGGGTGTAATTGCTGACTGTCTAGAAGACCGGATGGATTCGCAGATGAAGCAACTCTTTCGCTGGCGACCCGAAACTGCTACCGACCGCGACTGGACTGATTTGCAGAGTCGCTTCGGTCCTGATGGTAGCAATCACGTTATGGACTTCCAGAAGGTCGTTGGTTGGACAAGCGTTTCGCAGGCTGCATAGTCTGGTAGACGTTGAAGAGATGCTCGGGTGGTTGGTGACTCGCAATGCATGCATTCTAACAACGCCGCTTTTGGTCGACAGATGTTTCTGTCAATGTCAGTCAGCAGGCCCTACCAATTATGTCCTCCTCGTGCCATTCATGCTTGCTCGTTCCATCCGACTGAACACATGGTCAAAGAATGCCTAGTCGAAGGTCAGTCTGTCGCAGTCTCTAGCGCATGCGTGTCAGCGATCCGAGACATTGTCGACCGAGCACAACAGGTACGGAGCAGACGTTGCAGAGAGCGAGCGCGATAGAGCAGGAAGCGAGGATGAGCCTATCATGCAGTGGCGGTACCATAGTGCAGGGTGCGTCGCGATCCAAGCGCCCGCGTTTGACGCACGCACTAGCCCTGCAACATTGAAGAGGAAGGAGCCTCTGACATTGTCCTTTTCTGGAAGGTGTCATCCTCCTCGGATCTGGTTCGACTCATGACCGTGCAATACAGGAGACCTTGGAAAGGTGTGTTACATGCCGGAAGTGGGACACAGCAGCGCTTCGAAACCACGATCAGGCTCTAAGCCGAGCCCTGTTGATCATTGGCGCTACCACCCCTTTCGAGTCTGGCGTCCCCACCCAACGATTCATATACCGGCAAAGCACAATTTTTGTCACCGAATAGACTCATAACTGTTGTTCCCAGAAATGTAATCACAATCGGTCGTACAGCTGTCAGGGCAGGTCTGGTCTACTCGTCTGGCCACACCTGTGACAAACTTGTACCGAACGAGCAAGAAGGCATCAGCTGCACACGATCGACGACAACCTCCTCATCGTCCTCACCTCATCTCAGCAAAACTACAACATCCTGCATGGCTGGTCAGGTCGAACTTGTACCGAACAAGGGGCGCCAGCTACACGAGTGGAACGAACAAAATCCCTGCGCTTCTGTGACTTCGGTCGTATACAGCTGGAATTTACTCCAGACGCTCCTGCGAACCCGGGGGTCTGAGCTTTTTGCACTTTGCTACGACCCGGGTTCGAACCCGTCTCGCGGAGGGCTGTCAATTTTTTGGGACTGAACTACTTAGTCTTGGCCGATTGAGGGCTAGGTTCATGATCTACTTGTGGTACAAATACCCGTGTTAGCGCGGTTGGGGGAACCCCTCCGACTGCGAGGGTGGTTTCTTCTAGTCAGTCCATGGATAGGTGGTTGGGGAGCGAGCTGCGGACCCTCCAGGGCGAGCAGACTGAGTACTGCGCGATGCGGAGTGCTGCTGGCTACAAGTTTTGCCATTTTGGCTGAGTGTGAGGGTCCTGTTCGAGTCCGGCGAGGAGAATCAGTTTTTGGCATTTTCTACGGTCCTCGCCACGACACATCCCTTCAGCCACACCATACTCTGTTAATGAGAATGCATCTGAAGTGCATGCGCAATGGCCCAGATTGCCATTTACATGGCGAGCGGTCACGGTCTACAAAGTCGCACGACAGGGCATTGCAGGTATCTAATCATCATCTCAGGGCGTCATGTATTCGAAGGTTGTCTACGTAGGCGCAGAGACGTGCAGAGGTGTTCATCCCATAGTACAGCTCGACACGGCAACCCTGAATTGCTCAAATTCATGCAGCAGGCGCTTGCAGGGAAGCCCAAAGCCCATCTTTCGGCTGGTGCTCAGAAGCATCGCCGCTCGTTCCAGCTCCAGGAGTCACAAGCACGAATGGCTGATCCTCTTCAGAACGCAATTCCAGTCGTGTACCAGTGCTAAAGAGCTGGTTAAGGGGGCGCGAAAAGGGGTTGTGCAAAGCCTTTCCGTCTGCTTAGGGGTGTGCTTTGTCCATATCTGAAGCCGCTACGGCCGCGCCTCGCAGCGCGCCGGTGGCCGTGCGTCGTTGATGTCGCTGATGATACTGCACAAACTTGCAAGGAATAGTCGTCAAGTGCCATCGCACCACCACTGAAGATGTGACGAGGGACGTGGAGGAGAGTGAACTGCGAAAGGAGACCGAGAAACCGTGCAGCAACCAGATATTCATATCTCTTGGGCGGTTCGAATGCAGGATAATCCCTCTATCGGTCTCTCCAGCTTCACCCCGTCAGCTTCACATTGTCCGAGATGCCCATCGCCCTCTTGAATTGTCTCTTTTGAAATCTAGACACCACAGTCGTTTCCCGCCGCCGCACTGTGCAATACCGTTGGGATCGTAAGCCGCAATAGTGTCTGCCACTGCCACCTGTCAATGCGAGATGTATGGCACGATGCCTGCATATGGTCAGCATAAGGATGCGAGGTGCAGGGCCAAAGAAGACGTCGTATCAAGATGTCCTGTATGCTCTTTGATGGATGTTCGTGAGGACTGTAGGCGCGCTGTATCAAGCGCATCGCTCTGCTCATGTTCACCATTACCATTCGCATGCGTGAGGCACCAGAGCTTAGGAGATCATGTCCGACCTGAAGGCCATGGAGCTAAAGCTAGCGACGCACAACGGTTGTGAAGCGGTGAAGACTGCCTGTGTATGCCATTGGGACTCAGACAAGAACGAGCGTGCTGTCCAGACTTAAAGTGAACGCGACCTGGATGCAGTGGTCCAAATGCCGCAGAGTAACACGTCTGCCCAAGGCCACCACACGCAGGCTGCGCGAATCCACCCAGTTCAACTCCCGCATAGAGCAAGACCTGTACGCAACAAATTGCGCTGCCACGAAAATGTCCACGTCTCCATGGAACCCATCGGTCAGCATAATTGAAGCAAAAAGATGACATTGTCTGTACAAGCTATCTCTGCACCAGCATCCTACAAGCACTCATCCACCTCTGATGCAAAAACGCCAAAAAGAAAGAAAAAAGAGACAACACACCTTGTACGCCCGGCCCCCGACTGTAGGCCGTTGCATGCACACACACCGCCGTCCGGTCTCCCCTCTCCCACCGGTGCCCACAGGCATCTACAGCAGCCCGCTTTGCTTACGGCCAACGGGAACCTTTGCACTGCTGTAGATGCCTGTGGGCACCGGTGGGAGAGGGGAGACCTTCTGACGGGTAGACCACATCAAGCGACAATGGCGGTGCGCTATCGAGGTACAATTTTGCGTGTATGAGCATATGTATGCGTTTCGCACGAGCGACACATTATGGGGTGTGGGCGATCAGAGTCGCGAGAGAATCGAGCCTATGAGAGGGCTGCATCAGAGGGTGGGATGACGTCGTACCGACGGTGAGGGCCTGTGTGCCGGATGGTGGCTGGGAGTGTTGGCATGTGCTCGACACCTCCTTATTGGTTATTGGTGGCTCATCGGAAAGCCCCAGGCATCGCGCAGAACAAGTCACAGTCGCGAGCCGATCGGCAGGAGGTGCAAGTCTACGAATTATATGGATGCTATTTGCGAGGCATCGAGCGAGGGTTCAAAGTAAGATTACACTATGGGCGAAAAGCTAGCAGCATGCATTCATGCACATCGATGATAAAAGAACGCCCGGAACTCAAAGGGCAGTACCATACCCGCGCTGCACTGGTCCGGAATTGGTTCCATGCGAATTCTCGTAATACACCACCACATCGAATATCTCCCCAAAAGCGTCCCTCGAAGGCATTGATCGTACGGTCGATGGACAGTCATCTTCGAGCAAGAGCTAGTGGTGGTGCGCGTACACTGATGGTGGGCTTGATGTCAAAAGAAAAAGAAACCTCGGTTCAGTAGAGCAACACTGGTCTCAAAAACCGAACCCCCGAGGCTCGGCCACCCATAGCAAATCGAGAGCCTCAAGATCACCCACCACGCCGTCAAGTAGTGTACTGTCTTCTCGTAGGTAGCAACAATGCTAGGAAATCATAGCTGTCTCAAGCAGAGTGGGAACAGCTTTGGCATCACAGCAATGTTGCTGCCTATGACAAAATAGCACGCTACTGGACGAAGTGGCAGGGGCGGCCGTAAAAGATCCTCAAATTCGTCTTTGTGGTAGTACATGAAGGGATGGATCGGGGGTCCACCGGGCTAGCTGCGGGCGACTGCACTGTCATCGTATCGGCAATAAATTGAAAGAGCATACTGCGCGCCTTCTGCTTCCTTGGGCAGGGACAGTCCGTTCTTCCAGCAGTTCTTCGGACACGACAGCATTCTACCTAGATGTTGCGGTGCGGTGCTACCGTCACAGCGCGTCTCAAAGTACTAGGTTTGCGGTTCGGGATCCAGCTTGCACGTACGCCTTGCGTGAACACAGGTGTCCTTGTCTTGCTCTTGTTTCTCCCTCAAAAGGCAGTGCTACGATACTCCCACGTCCATGTCTGCGATTGCGGCTGCGAGAAATGCCAGAACGACCACTTCGTATGCTACCTCCGGTCCTCTAAGATACCTTGACAGTTCCACGGGTTCCAAGCGCTGGGATATGAGGGGATTAGATTGTTACTCTCGACGGCTTGAATTGAGTTGACTACAAGACAACCAGAGTGGCGGCGGTATCTAGCTATGCTATGGATAGTGCTAATGATGGTGGCTGGAGTGGCACATCTGATGGGACGTATGTCAAGAGTTAAGATTCGAAGTACATACACTACGTGATGATAATGAGGTTTACAAGAGGGGAGAAGAGCTCAACAAGATTACAGCGGTCAATCAATACTCAATCTGCCATAATTACGATTTTGTAATGGTCCACGTACCACCACACGTTGAGGGTTTATGATAATTGTAACAACAAATCTGATCGTAGTTATAACATATTCGCAGAATATATGCATCACGTTCAGCGACATCTAATTGTATAAGCGAAACCCGATTTCCTTATAAACTTGCATCGCCAATACTCTTGGCAACTTTATCAACAAACGATGAACGTGCTGCTTTCCCTGCCTCTTTCAACTCTGTAAACTCAATATGATCATCGCTGGTTCATACACGACGTCAAGGTGGGCGTAGAGGTAGGCGAAAAAATAGGTACCGAAACAGGTGCACTTCGGAAAAGCGTCATGCACAGGCGTGGAAGGCGAGCAACGTCGAATGATTCGGTGAGAGGTTGACACTCATACTAGTAATTATGGCAGCTGATGTATCAACCGACTGTTGTACAAGACCTGCTGGCCACGCAGCTCCATTTGCGATTTGCGCTACTCGTTCCGATATTGCGCAGCACGGTGGCACCTTCACTTCGTCTTCATGTCGCCGCCCTTGGCTGCCCCATTCTCCTTTGTTGCTCCGTTCTGCTTCATTGCGTCGTTGGCTTTCTTGAAGGCGACCTCGTCTCTCTCCCACACATAACTCAGCGCACACGCCATAAATCCCATCAGGTTCGGTCGAATGAATATGTCGCTGAAGATATCCCCCATCCCACATCGCCTGCTCGTCTTAGCATCCGAGTACTTCACACTCAGCCCCCAAACCCAGTACGCGACACCAGAGATCAGGAAGTCCCATTGCAGAACCCACAGTGCACTGTCCGCTACAGTTGAAGCGTTCTTCGCGGCACTGAATGGGTTCGGCGGCAGAAATATATGCTGCGGCGATAGTGTCGCGCGCGTATATCCCGTAAAGAGGCCAGGAAAGTAGAGAGTTGCGACGGAGAAGAAGCGCGTTGCAATGTGGACTTGGACTGAGAAGTACAATGCGAACTTGTAGACTCTGCGCAGGAGCTTGAGTTGATGTTTCGCCGAAGTTTCGGTGGAGCGGGATCTGAAGACCGTGTTCTGGAGGAACCACTGGATGAGTTGCGTCCACAGAGGGAAGGCTTGCCAGGTTAGGATCGCGTACATCTTCTGCTGCTGCGTGAGATAGCGCGGCGAGGGAAGTGACATGATGATAGTTGGGGTAATGAAGCCAAGGCCGATGCTGTATGGGAGGGCTCGCAAGGCTGATTCGGGGACTGCAATATCCCTTGCTGTGGGAGTGGTGACAGTACCGGCAGTGTAGAGACTGAGAAGGAGGTAGGCTGGACTGGCAAACGCCATGCCGCAGGACTGGATTAAGAGTCCGTAGATTGTTGTGCTGTGTGTTGTCAGTAGGAGGAAGGACACTAGTGATTTGCTTACTCACAGAGAAACGACTCGTCCTGAATTGCCTGTCCGCATGCCTTCAAGCATGGTCAATGTCCATGCCGCGACTGCTTGTCCGGCGAACAGGATGCTGGTCAGGCAAAGGTCTGGATGCTCGCCATCGACGACAGGCCAGAAGAACGTGAGCAGAATTGATAGTAGGCTGTCGATCTTCGTGATTCCAGTGTACACATTGTGGTAGGCAATACCGCTGGAAAGCAGACTTTGTGCCGTTAATTTGGTGATAGTCTTAGAGAAAGCATGGAGATACCATCCGCCGAACAGTGTGAGCACCACCAAGCTTGCCCTACTGAACGCGAGAAGCATTTTGATGTAGACGTGGAGCAATTGTTAGATGGTGTTGATATCGGGGCTGCCCTCCTGCTGTTGAGCCAACGTCCAAGCTGTCAGTGCTACTGAGCTGCTGATTGGTCGATAGATGGACGAACTCAGGAGCTTGTTCCCTAGCTCGTTGGGATGCTCAAAAAGCGTCAGATACGATGTGAAGCAGTGACGACTTCGGACTACTCCAGAGAGAAGCACAGGCCAATACAGCACGGCAAGTAAGATATTATATGTAGTCTGCTCTTGTCAAAGTACTTGGCCGAATCCTGGTTCTTCCGTTGGCAAAAAGCTTCGATTGTGCGACGTATGCGGCAAGTCGGGTAAAATCTAGCTTTCTACCACTAGAAATCTGGATCCGATCAAGTGGCTCAGCGAATCAATGTTGGACTGCTTGATGAGCTTCCAAGTTGAGATGCGCATTTGCTTTACTGGGCGGAGCCCTGACAAAGAGCTGCCGTCAGTGTCATCAGGCATCAACACGAACAATGCTTGATCGTACTTATCGATACCGTAGCGATGGCGGCGTCGCTTAACCGGCGCTCGAGCCGAGAGCCGGAGATAGTCGTTGCATAGAAGTCTTTTGACTCTCTGATATCGTTGAGTGACTCTGTGGCTATGCGATACAATTTGCAGATCAAGTACAGCGTCCACATCCTGCTTCCATACCTTGCTGTCAGCAGTTGTGCCTCTTGAGAAAAAGCCAAGCATGGTTATCAAGGTCGAGATCGCTTGGAAGAAGACATCATTTTCTGCTTTACAGCTTTCCGACCAATCATGAGCAAGTTCCACACCGACAATCGACGGCTGTCGTCTGAAACACAACACGACGACCTCTGCGACGCGGACTCCTTATCATTACTCCGCACACTGTCACACGAGCCCAGCACTGTCGAGGGCGCTGCTGTGCAGGAGCCAGAGTCGAAACCGTATTCTGCGGCAGACGCTGACTCATCTAAGCAATGGCCTCTATCGACGAGGTATCTGGTCCTGCTGAGTGCTTTTTTCATCAGCTTGAGCTTTGGCGTCACGCAGGTGCCATTACTATATGTGTTTCGGCTCATGACATGTGATGCTTACTATGAAGAACACCCTTCACAAGGTCATCCCCATACACAACACGTCTCTAGGTCGATCCTGTCATATGCATTGGCACACGGGCATCGCGCCGCGGGAGCGAAACCTGAGACTAGTGATCGTTGTTCCATACATTCGATCGAGTCATCAACGGCTCTCTCCATTTCTATTTTAGGCGGCAGCAACACCGTCTTCGGAACACTAAACCTCTTCCTGACCAGCAGCCTAATCAAACGTATTGGCGTCAAACCCACGCTTCTCATTCAGGTTTTCTTTCCAGCTCTTCGACTTCTGGTGCAAAACATTGGCATTGAGGTTTGGGGAAAGGTGGGGATCATCATCGTCCAGTGCTCACAAATAGTGAGCATGGCAGGCGGTCCAAGCGGATATATGCTTTGCCTAAACACATTCGTCACTGAGGTTGTCGAGTACGAAGGCAGAACAGCTGCGCTGGGACAACTCACAGGAAGCATGATGTTTGGGACAGCTGTTGGCTTCTTGCTTGGGGGTGTCGTAGCTGATGGCTTTGGGATAAAAGCCCCTTTCCGTTTGACCTTGATTTCGTTTCTGGCCAGTTGTGTTTACGTGGCTGTATGTTTGCCTCACATTCCACCTGCAGAGAGGAAAGCTAGAGACTCGAATAGGGACACCAACAACATGCGGAGGAAAGGCCGCAGGTTCCTTGGCCCTCTGACTGTTTTCGCCCCTAGAAAGTTTATTGGTATGGACGGTATAGTACGAACCGAGATAGGCGCTCTTCTGCTTGCCTGGGGTGTCTTCTTGGGAATACTGGCAACTGGATATCTGCCAACTCTGCTCCAGCTGTACTCTACCGATGTGTTCGCCTTTGGGACGAAGGAAAATGGTTGGCTGATATTCTTGTACTCAATGCTCAGAGGTGTTTTCCTGACATTCGCGTTTCCACCATTGATTGCTGTCGGAAGACGGTGGACTGCAAATCGAGAGCAAAGCGCTCAAGAAGCGGAGGCTTCGAAGACTAACCCAGAACGGCAACCCTTGTTGGTAGCGACTGACACAACAAATTCCAATACGCCAACTGTACGCAAGCAAGAGAAGACATTCAGATTCGATCTTGAATACGCAAGGTTCTCTTTGATCGCAGATGGGCTTCTGACCCTTCTATGCTCCTTCGTTCGGGAAGGCTGGCAGATGTACCTGGTTGCTGTTGTTCTGCCTTTTGCAGCGGGTACTGGAGCTGCTGCGAAGGGAACGATTCTTCAGATGGTGGGGAGTTCCGCCAGTAGTGGCGAAAGAACGGACGCGCTGGCGGGCGTCAGCTTGGTTGAGAACATGGCAAGATTGTCAACTAGTGAGTCAATTTTCTAAGCCAGGCTGTCCTTGCTCAGTGGTTCAAAACAAATGCACTGACAGTGAGCCAGCTTTCGTCTTCGGTGTGATCTTTGCGGCATTCGCGAGCATAGGCAGGACAGAACTGGTTTTCACTTGTAATGCGGTAAGTATTGCTTGCCTGACAAGGAAATTGCGTTGGTAATGGCTGATGCTAACTCCGGCATAGGCTGTTGCGTTGATTGGATTCTGCGTATTACTATTTGCGCGGTTTCCGTTAGAAGGTAGTTGGCCGGTCCACAACGAAGACTCCGAACCTGCCAATGATGATTAGCTTCTCCGCAATATGCAATAGTCTCCTTCATTAGCATGACGAAGCCCACAGCTTGGTTGTAAATTGGCGCGGAGTATATGAGCATATGGGTTCTGCTGGGCTCAAGGATGATAGGTGTTCATCCTCTATATAGTGATTGTGGAAGCATCGCGGTGGGCTTGTCGAAGACTAGGGGAGGGAGTTTAGCTGTGTTGAGCCATGAGTGACACGGATACCGACGCGATTCACATGCGTCATCTCAAGTTGCGCACAATTAAGTGCCTTCAATTAGATTGCAAAACTGTGTACTTGTGATGCATGAAGGAAAGAACTCGAACTTGAAGGCACAAATGGGTTGCCTTACCTAGCGTGTCATTAGCGCGATTTGGACCAACGAACGCGCTAACGCACCCGCCGTGTGCCACCTCCGTCGCTCCTTCATGGTCTTTCGTCTATTGCTAACAGCACCGAGATATACAAGGTTACCTAACTATCGGCTTCACTAATCCTGGTCGGCAATGTAGATGAAGCACGGCCGGTCCCACGCACTGGCCGTTCAACAATTTTTCGCACATACCTTTTAATCTGGCACTTTGTGCCTTGTTCATTCACGATGCTGGAACGAGACCAGATCAGGCACGATGAATCTCCTAGTCCGGCGCGTGTTCCAGCTTCCTACAGCAACGCACCTGGCCCAATCCGCTTCACAAGTCAACAGGATTCTCATCAGCTAGCACCAGATCTAGGTTTGCCAGTGAACCAATGTTGTGCTTGGTACGAGGACTGCTCGGAGAACAGCAAGCGTCCTGGTAGGATTCCGGAGTCACTCTAAGAACATCGCGGACTGCGTAGATTTGTGCTATTCCAACATCTCCCTCTGTAATTCGACTTGGGCAACACGTTCCGTATCTGACTCATCAATCTTTCCTGATAGGCCGTTTGAATCTTTGTCGAAGTACAACGACCACTCCCCTCTTCCGTCCTCAACAGCCATGTATCCATCCCACCCTTCCAGCGTGATCTTTGAGTTGCCGTCGGCCATGAGCGTTAGGCCCATTGGTCCAGTTATATGACTTTTTTCCGCTTCCGCGCGAGTGCCATAAGTGACTCTATACGTCTCTCCGTCAACATAGACCCAGTTCAGCATATTCATATCATCAATGGTCGAAACGAGGCCGTCATAATCCTTGTTTGGGAAGGGAAGGAAATAGGCGGTGACTTTATGATGTGGTGGATTGTCCTCATTTTGCTCGCTCAGCTTCACCACTCCATCTTTGAGGATGAGGCGCCTGTCCTTGACTGCGTTCTTAATGTCGCTACTCATGCGAGGAGATGGCATGACCTTCACATGACACTTATTGGTCTTTGTAGCGCTGCCCGACGCTTGACCATTGCCATCTTTGGTTTCCTGAGCAGTGTTCTGCAATTGTATTGTGGATGTGGCCAGCAGGGGCACGGTCGCAGCCAGAGTAACAATCCCGAAGACCATTGCGCATGTATCCTATGAGGACGTTACTTGCTCTTGGTTGAAAGGCCGTCCCTGAAACAGTCACGGAGTGAGGATTATGCGGCCGAGCAGAACAGCAACTTGTGCAAATGACGTTCAATGCTTGTGCTCCGATAAACTTGAATAATACTGAGTAGAGCTAGTGTGGGTCTACTCGTACAAAGGACTAGCCTACCGTACTTGGTGCCCCTCAGAGCTGACGGCCCGCATACAGCTAATAACATAGTGTGACATGCCGAGTCTCGTCCACCCAAACGAGGCTACTACGAGACAGCATCTTGTACTTACAGTCTGATTGGTTGAATTGATGCCTCAGAGAGTAAAGTCTCATGAGGGCCTTCGGTTCTGGGGGCACTCAGGAATACTGCTGTGTTTCACGTACAATGCGGAGAGTGCCGGTGTAGCCGTGAGAACGAACGTCATGGAGCAAAACCAAAGCAGTTCTACACACAGTAGTACTAGAACTACGTTGGGATGATGTCTTGCAGTACTTTAATCCGCTCCGCCGCGGTCGTCGCTTAAGCACTGGCAGTGCGTGAGCTCTTGTGGGTTCATTTCCGCTGCTGATCCCTGTACATACATACGTCAGCGCCATAACGCAGGGTCCAGGTACCGATTCCAACTATTTTCAGGTACTTTGAACTGTGGTTGACAAGAGCTGCTCTGATGATTGATTTTCGGGACGGCATTCCCGGTCATAAGTAGATCTACTTTCGCGATTCGGGCGACGTCTCTTCTGCTTCATTCACAACTTCTGGTATTACGACCCATAAAATCAGGTAGGTCGTGGCAGGAGCTCTGGTCGCAACACGAGAGAGCTAACTGTCCCAGGAGATTTCTATCGAAGCCAGACTCGATTCAGGACTCACAAGTTTCGCTTCAATCATCAATATGGCGTACGGACACCTCGACTTGCAGTCGTGGCAAAAGCTGACAATCAGGGTTCAGAGACGCGCAAAATAGCGGCGGTAACAGTACGAAGCCCGATGAGAAGAAAGCGAATTCCGAAGCAACTAAAACTGCCCCAGATACCAGTACCAAAGGTGACAACAAGAAATCTGGTTCCGAAGGAAACAAGTCTGGCCAGGGCTCCGAAGTAGCTCAGACTGCCGAAAATGCCGGTAAAGCCGCCACTCCCGCCAGTGGGGGGTTGTTAGATCAGCCGGGATCCATAGGAATGACCAAACAAGAGGCCGAGGACACTGCAGGCAGCTTAAAAATCCATGTCAAGCTCGCTCTGGAAGTTGATATTCGAATCACTGCAAGGATCAAGGGCGATATCGCGATAGGTGAGTGCCAGTGTTGACTGTGCGAGTGGGCATACGCTGACCATCATTCTCCAGGTATCCTATAAGCAGCAGGGGAGCAGACCATCGGACAACAGTATGGTGCTTGAGGCTGCGATGACTGCCGTTGGGAAGGTGCATATATGGGGCAACGCTAATGCGTTGCTTTATGTCAAATACGGACGCTAATATCATGCACATGAGTTGTAGATAAACTAAACCAGATATAACCACACGGCTCGGTACTTGACAAGGCGTGGTGGATACGAAAGCATAGATAGTACAATGCTAAGCGAGCACAATACTCTCCCAATAAATCGTACCCCAGTATGAGTTCTCCGAAAGGAGAAGTGAGTTTTGGAATTAGCCTCTCGAGGATAGTCAAGATTGAGTTCGACATCGGATACCTCATCCATGCCCAACGTCTATCACACTAAGATCTTGCATCATCCTCGACAAGCAATGCCTACCTTGCTTGCCGTCACCACCTCCTCACCAGGATGTCCACCCATTATTGACGGTTTGTCTTGCACAAGTCTGTATCTTCGGTGCTATTGGATTCGAGCTGGTCTTGCGAATGTTGCTCGTGAGCCTCATAGAGATTAGAGCTCAGAGCGACGGGACCAGAGCAATGTCGGCGCCTACCGTGTGGGCGAAGGCGCAGAGTTGAGGGGCCAACAAAGTACCAAAGACGAAGTAGGTTAGGTTGTGGCTGATCGGCCCTTAATTACCTTTAGAGGGATATCATATGCACGATCGATGCGATGGGCAACACTTTTTGGAAACATTGTTCCTGTAGGTCACCCAATTTGGCGCCTTGGTGCCCACTGATCATCCAGCAAAGACTGCTTGGCTCCTTCCTCGTAGTAGCGTCTTCACAGGACAAAAGGATCTTTCTCCGCTGCACTGCAGCAGTGAGGTTCTTAGTGTCCGGGGAACCCGATCTGGTCTAGCGCTGCAGGTGCTGTGAAGTCCTGCTCGTTGAATTTCCTCTATCGACTCTTCTTTCTCGAACCTTACAATGTCCGGACGGACAAGTTTGCAGCGACACCCCACGACAAGTGCTGAACGCGCCTGCATTGAGCCCGTAGCTTGATCGTCCTACTGCCGGAAAGATGGGTCCTGCTGAACGACATATTCCTCGAAGACAAGATCTCGATTGAGCCGTCAAGATCTTCCACCGTTGACATAAAGCCCTGCAGGATGTCATCTGCATCTCTTCCAATTACGTTCACACATCCGCTTCTAGTCTCGAGTGTGTTGGAGCATTGGCACGATCTAATCTAGATTCGGGTCCATACTGACCACCACAGCGGCATGCTGACGACTTCCAACACATAATCATCAGCGCCACATACCACGATTGATGACTTTGTCAGGTTCAATCACATGATAGTCCTCTAGGTAGTTGCCTGGGTTGTCCCGGAGGTATCGAGATTACTCAAATTCGTGCTTGACAGAAATGCTACCGAAGCCAGATGCTGTATGGCTCTGACCAATAACTTCAACAAACACGCACCAGCAGCTGGTACCGCCATCTACCTATCTGTTCCGATTTACGTGCAGTGGAAGTGCGAACGCATGTGGGGAGCCTTTACGTAGTACGAGATCCTTCTATGAGGACCAGGACTAAACTCACTCCGCCTCCGTCTGCGCTTCGCATATGGTCGATTGCACAGACGCTATACACAATTGGTCTAACGTACTGTCGGCATGCAATATTGTTGCGGTGCGCTGCCGGAAGGTCAGCACGGCTGCAACTTCCATACACTTGTGCAATACGGGTCGTGAGCGTCTCATCTCTGTCGATCATGGGATTCGCCGGCCTTGACATAAAGCATTGGGTGACGGACTAGAAGACGATCGGGATGTACTCCAGCCAAGCTCGATATAGCTGTCAACGCGTCGATTGAGCTGCAGCACGAGCTCCAGCAAGGAATCTCTTTCTCCAGCTTGATGTCAACGTACATGGTGTTCCTCAACTTGACGCAGGGTATGATGGTGGTGATCCACCGGAGCTTCTAAGCTGCACATGAGCTTTGTAAAAAAGCAAAATCTCGCGTGAGTCCTCTCCCCAGAGCTTGAGTGTCTGTTCTCAAACATCATCTACAGCTCTAATCGTTCCATAGTATCTAGGAGACATCAGGATCCTTTGCATCGCCAGAACCTCTTACAATTTCACCCTACCGCTTGTATATTAGTTATTCGACAGCGATTTTATAGTTGCAATTATTCGATATGGCTGTCACCGTCACAACCAGAAGCGTGACAATGAAAAGCAGTGTTCTACGAGAGACCATTGAGAAGGTCTCTTCGTCGTGTAGACGGGATCTCGATATCTCTTCACAAAAAGTGGTACTCGACACCACTGACGTCGGCATGGTTCTGGATTACATCGCCGCTGAACGTCTGCGGTGCATGCCTCACTCCGGCAGTCGTTACGACAAAGTCCTTAGGTGGGCAGAAATCTATGTACTGCACGTTGCAGCCTTCGCGCAAAACGCCTCAGAGACTGTCGCAAGCTCACATGAAGCTACACAGCAGATATGGGGCAGCGTACTTCTTTTGCTACAGGTAAATTAGCCCAGCTAGAGAAAGTATCAGGCTAACATCGATTCAGCTTGGAGAAGGACATCTCAATCTACTCGAGAAGTTGGTCGGCGTCTACTATAGTCTCGGTCTTGCACTAGATACATTTGCGGCTCATTCCCGTTATATCGTCGAAGGCAGCGAGGCTCAGACCTCTTGCGCTCGCGCTTTCGCTGCACTTCTCCAGATCACAACCGAGTCTACCCTCTACTACCACAAAAAGGCATCCAGTACAGTCGTTAACATGAAAAGTGGCGAGTTTGAGCGTCGCTTTGGTCGGCTCATGGAGCACTTTTATGATGCCCGTGCCAAGGCCTCAAATGCCATGTGGACCATTAGCATCGAGTCGGTCGAAGCAGCAGAGCGACCCTATGAGACAGCTGTTGTGCGGCGATTTCTTGCTCCGCAAGATACCGTTGTTCAGGCACTGATGTCGGGTCGCATTTCTTCCCGTCACCGCCGAGCTGAGTTCACCTGTGAATGGGCAACCAAGCGAGTGAACGACTTTGCGCGCGGCAAAAACAGCCTATTAGTGCTCAGTGGGAAGGAGTACTCCGGCAAGAGTGTGCTTGCTGGCTGGATTGCCGAGCGCATTTCCAACACACGAGGCCGTCTCGGCCACGACGTCATTTTCTTTGATGTCGACCCGGCTCTAAAGGAGCAGGTTCACCCGGTGTCAATTGCCAAAGGCCTTGCTCTGCAGGCCTTTGATCGCCTGGTTGGCGACGAGCAATTCTACCGAGCTCTGTGCTCCGTGATTCATGCGGACACCGAAGGTAAACGACCTCACGAGCTCGCTGAACTTTTGTGGGTCGCTCTTGACAAGGCGCTCTCTAAACTGGACAAGACAATGCTGATAGTTGATGGGTGCGAACTTTTGGGCGATGATGAGCAGTATTCTTTGCTTAACCGGCTCGCGGGGCTTACTTCAAAGCACACCAATCTCAAGACTATCGCCGTGTCTCGCCCTCTAACGAAGGCTCCTCCCAGGCATACTAAGGTCTGGACCATTGAGAAAGAAGATACGCTACGAGACATCCAGTCCTTCGCCCACGAAAGATTGTCTGGTTATCCGTCGTTGCAAGCACTACCACACAGTCAGATTCACGAATTTGCCGAGCGCATCGCTACGTCCAGCAATGGCTCTTTCGCGTGGGCAGATGTTGCTATCGAGGTCGTGGCTCAAGAAAAGACCTTGACCAACATCTCAAAGACCATGGATGGATTACCAAAGAACCTCAAAGAGTTAATCAACCGCCTGGTCTCAACCGTTGATCTCAGTAATAAGGACGCACGAGCGATTCTTGCCTGGATGCTCGCCGCTCAGCGCCCTCTGCTACTGGACGAAGTCAAGAACCTCTTCCAGATCGACTGTTCGGCGCTGCAAATTACAGAACGATTCAATGACCCTGAAGAGGACGTTCGCCAGGCTTGCGGCGGCCTTGTCAGTGTTACAGACGGTATCTTGCGGTTCCGGTCTCTTGCTATCCGGCATTATCTGCTGGAGCTAGCAGCAAGCGTCAAGGACTTCTCGAACTCATCAAAGAACGCGTTTCCGTTCCATATTGCTGAGGCGTCCTATGATATCTGCCTTCGATCGCTTGCCTACATCAAGCTTGTACTGGACCGAACGTATCCGATTGCAGTCGAGTTCTTGACGCAGGAACAGCTCATTGAGGTGTTCAGCGAACACAGCTTCCTTGAGTATAGTGCTCGATATTGGATGGTTCATTTCAGGTCCAGCCCCATGCACCAATATCCCAAAGAACACAAACTCACTGGCACCTTCAAAAACTGTCTTCCAGACGTTGTCAGCTTGGCCAGAATTGAGGGAACATGCCTTCGAGCACAATATGACTTGCATGAATCTTGTGATCTGCTACTTCTATGCGTCAAGTTGAGAAGGATGGTGTTCGGCGAAGAGACGCAATCTGTGCTACAGACCACTATCAATCTTGCCATGACCCGACAACGGCTGTTGAACCAGGAGACCAACGTCTACTATTACGAGGCGTTCAAATTGTCTCGCAAGCTCTTCTCCGAGGAGAGCGAGATTAGCTTGATCTGCGCTCGTCAATACATTGACTCCGTCAAGACAATGACCAAGACCGCTGAGATCGAAGAGACTCTAACGTACATTACCGAGGTGCAACGCCGGCAATACGGCGTATCTCATGACACTACCATCTCCTACATGCGAAGGTTGGCCGAATACTACCTTGCCATCAAGGAGACCACTAAGGCATCCAACCTATACATAGAGCTATACGAGATCATGGCCTCCAAATACGGGTACCATCATACCGAAACCGAGTCGGTCTACCACAAGTTAACCACTGCCGCGACCAAGGAGCAGCTTGCTCAAATCAGTAAGAAGCAGCAGACTTCAGCCGAGAAAACCCTTGATGTAGACGACACCCGTCGCATGACGTCTACCAAGGATGTGGTCAATCAGTATGAGCAAGAGAAAGATGTTGAGAAAGCTGAGGAGGTGATGGTCAATTACTGGCGTGAGATCAGCGAAAAGAGCAGGACTTCCCGAGATGTCAAGGTCCAAGAGCAGCAAGTTGACGTTACCATGGAGTATGTCCAGTTCCTGCAACGGCAGAACAGAAAGGAAGAAGCCACTACTATTCTCAATGGACTCTATCTAGAACTCGAGAAGAGCACGAGCTACAGCGACACCAAAATCTCGTGGATCCAGCGCATTGGCAATGAACTCAAGTCAATGGGGTCCACTTCGGCTGCTCGTGGTGTTTTCAGCTACCTTTGGAGCTACTACCGGAGTACCGGCCAGCAAACCACTAAGGAGGCTCAAACAGTGGCTAAGTCTCTCTCTGAATCGGCTTCCTCGACTGTCACAACCACTGGTTCCACTGACGAGCAAGTCGATATCCTACGCGAGATCTTGGAAACAAACACTCTGACGTCTCAGACTGTCGACCAGACTACAGTCAACACCACTCAACAGCTCATATCAGCCTACAGCCGTCAAGAACGGCATGAAGAGATCATTGAGGTCACACGAGATGTGCTCCAGCGTGCATGGCCGAGCGTTCTCACAGGTCAGAAGGATACTCGTCTTACCCAGAGCTTTTCGTCAGAAATGGTTTCCATCGCCCAAAAATTAGCCACCAGCTACATGAGGCTCAGCTATGTCGAAGAGGCATCCACAGTGATGTACGGCATCTTCGCTGCGTACAGAGACCAGGCCAAGCAACATACCGAGAAATTCGTTTCGTTCTCGCACGAGCTCATCAGCCATTATCAGACTGTGTACCGTCACAATGATGCTTTGAACATCTATCAATCTCTTTACGAGACTCTAGTTTCGGTCTATGGGGCGACTCACCAGCAGACCATTAGTGTCGCTTATGAGAAGGCCGATTATGAACTGAAGCAGAATCGTCGGAAGCAGGCTTTGGCATCCTACGAGAAGATTTATTCTTCTCTCAAGGATAGCAAGTCTGAGACTTGTTCGAAGGAAGCTATTCATGCGGCTCAGTCCATGTGCAGTATCTACGAAAAGGAACAGAACTGGAAAGCGGCGCAGTCAGTCTACCATGTCCTATGGCAGACCTTCTTGCAAAAGGGACAAGAGTACAACCTGGGCATCGAATTCGTTGACAAGGTCTTCGACCGCTACTTGTACATTCTTGAGAACAAGACCAGCGTCGACTTCGCCACTCGTCGTCAATTGGCGCTGGACTACCGTCAGACTTGCATCAAGTACTATGGCCAAGAGAATGAGCGAACCATTAGCGCAACCCTCAAGTTGGCTCAGCTGAACGAGAAGGATGAGAAGTATAAGGCTGACGCCATCGCCATGTACGAGGCAATTCTCAGCTCCAACAAAAGCACGGCGGCATCCATGTTCTCCGTCGCCGCTACCGCTCGAAGACGACTTGCTCACTTGTACTCTGAGATGTCTGTCACCCATGAACGAGCCCAGAACCTCTACATCGACGAGTTCGAGGTTGTTCGCAACAAGAGCGGCGTCTCACACCCTGATGCTCTGTTCTGGCTTGGTCTTCTCGTCACCTGCTTAAAGAAGCGAAATACTCAACAGGACAGCAAAGCTGCTGCTGAACGCCTCCAAGGCGTGTCTACCGAGATACTGCTGCAAGAGAACGATACTTCGAGACTATATGAAGCAAGTAAGACCATCGCAAAAATCTACAAGCAGCAAAACATAACCGAGCCCAACGGCAATGAATTCTTGACTCAGCTTCGACAGCATGCCATCTTAGGCGAAAGCAACATCACTTCGCTCAAGGGCAAGACATTGACTAGGCGGTCATTCACCTTCGTCGTCGGCTTTGAAGAGGGCATCAGCGGCGGCCAATTCTCCGTCATCATGTCTGAACTCATGACAGAGTCGATCCTTGTAACCACCTTCAACAAGCAGAAGAAGTCCGACGCCTCTTTCGATGTCATCCTCAGCACGGGCAATCGTCTCCGAGTGTTCCTCAAGAACAAGGGCCGCCAGGACTACACCACGGTCGAGAAACAGATCTTCGAGATCTTCATGGACACGGTTGTAGGCAAGAACGGCCAGGTCGATAACTCAGCTGCTCGCCAGTTCTTCGATATCGTCCTCGCCGAGCTTGACAAGGACTCTCACGACCTGAACGTCCTCCAAGTCACACTTGATGCCGTAACTCGAGCCTTCAACGAGAACCAGTTCAGCAGAGGCTACTCGTTGGCCTTCATTGCGGACAAATACATGCACCACTTTGATGGCTTCCGCAGTCAGAGCAAGATCGAGCTTGCCTTCCAGATCTGCCTGCGCCTCAGTGGCCGTGGAACCCGCAAGACTGGCGACAAGGACATCGAACAGAAGATGAGCCAGCTCTCAGGTGCTCTCCTTCAGGAAGTCCTTCAAGCTGCGAAAGCCATCCGATTCAGTCTCATCTCTCTACCACTCTCAGACCTCAATCTGCTCGTTGGCATTCTCGGTCAAACCAAGAACTACACAGACCTTGAGGTAAGTCCACGACGACCACCACCGCAGGCAGATACAATTCCTCAGTCTATCAGCCCGCGCCCCTATTCTGCCTTTCCTTCTAATCCGTGCTAATGCTAACCTCTCCACAGTGGATCCTCCATGACCTCTGGTCCGCCCGCCACTCCCAAACCTCCTGGCCCGCCACCACCGTCGTCGCAATCGGTCGCCGCCTCGTCGAATGCCGCTTCAGCATGGGCGAGCGCTCCTCAGCCCTCGACCTCCTCGAAGACATCTGCTATAACCTGAGAAGAGTTTGGGGTCCTCTGGACAAGACTACACTTGAGATGGAGCAGCTGCGCAGCCAGATGTACACCAGTCTCGGCCAGCATACTCGGGCCATGGGAGTGCACGAGGATATCCTCGCGCACCTCACCAGTGATGAGCTGGATATGGATCAGGTCACTGGCAAAGAGGAGGCTGATATTGCGGTGAGACATGTGCAGCAGTTGAGGCTTGCGTTTTTGAGGAATGGGGCGAAGTGGCCGAGGGATAAGGATGAGGGGGTCTACGATGAGCTGTACCATATTGTGGCTAAGCAAGTGTCTGATCAGGACGCTTGGAAGAATGCCAAGGTGGAGGACGTGAATAAATGGGGCGCCGCAGCTAAATCGTTCAAGGATGATGGGAGTGGTGCGTGGAGAGGTGTGCCGGAGGGTCAGTGGGAATTCATGGCCGACGATGGGAAGTACAAGCATATCAATGCTATGAAGAGACGGAGCGCGAGGTACTCGTCTGGGTACTTCGTAAATGGAACCAACGGTAAGAGTAACGGTGCCGCAGTCTCTAGGGACGATGTCATTGCGGCGCCTACTGGCAAGAAGGATGCTGCTGTCACGAAGGGTGAGTTTATTAATATCCAGGGGACTAGGCCAGTGCAGGTCAATGGCTCATGAGGACCACTGTGGATCACTGCTGATGTGAAGATCGAGAGACAGATCACAGTGGTGAGAAGGTGACAGATTGACGATGGTATGACTAACGAGTTCGACTGGGAATACACATGGAAGGATAGCAACGGGTGGGTCTTCGATTGCGATTCGGCGTTCGTAAAGGTTTCGATGCTCGAATATATGTACATAATAATGTGATTTCGTGTTTGGATGATCCGAATGCTTTGAGCTCCTTCTCATACTGCATCCGTGCGAGAGGCTGAAGTAACATCCGAACACTTCGACGACCAGCGTCCCGTCAAATGATCACGCTCCGCCAGGTGGGGGCTACAGCAGGCTCACACCGTCCCTTTGGCGCTACGCTCAATCGGGTGCCACGTTAAAATAGCGAGACGGCCTATCGTCCTCGTGGATAGGGGGCTTGGAATCCAAAGCAGGTCCCCGACACCCTCTGCGGTGCGGAGAGGTTGGTAAAGACCATTAATAGTCACCGATAACCATCATCTACCTCTCAACGAACAGCACAGCCTGTTTCGCGATCATATGCTCCAGAACTTCCCTGCCTCCGTTGAGGAAACCAATGCTGACCCAGTGACTACATCAAAGTCGTTAGCTTAGGAAGATTCACGAAGCGTAAGATCCACAGCATGACTACCGCTACAACAATACGTTATTTCGGAGACCTCGCGGTGGGAACACTTTGGATGTCTTCTTCAGGAACTTGATGAGCCAGAGGAATTCATGACTTCGCCCCGATTTCCAGGCAAAGGCTCCAACTTGGCAACTTCGATTTCGCTTGCCTTACGAGCCTGGCAGCAAACGGGTGGTACGTAGACTAAGGAGAAGCAGCCGTCATTACTGGCGCCTGTATGGGCGAGGGCGCACCTCGAGACTACGTTAGAGGCGAAGATACGATGCTGCAAAACCAATATTGAGCGAGTCGATATCTATGAAGCAGATGTTTTCTCGAAGAGTGAACCGAAACCGAAGTTATCTTCGCTGGCATAGAGTGACGGGTGGTATTTTTCGGGCTTGGGCGGCCTTAGAGCTCCTCCCCCTCCCACCTCCTCACCAGATGTCCCTGCTTCGCAAGCTCCTCCTTCACCTGATTCACTTCATACTCTCCCCGATGGAACATGCCCGCGCCAAGCGCCGCATCGACACCGGTTTCCCTAAACACCTCCACAAAATGACCCGGATTGCCGGCGCCGGAGCTCGCAATGACCGGAATCTCCACCGCGCTCTTCACATCATTGATTAATTCCAGATCATAGCCTGAGTTGCTCCCGTCCCGATCAATAGCATTCAGCAGAATCTCGCCTGCACCCAGCGCCTCAACAGCCGTGACGAGAGCTCGCACAGTCAGATTCGTAGTCGTGCGGCCTCCATGGATCGTGCACGCGTAGTAGACATATTCCCACCCCTCCGCACTCGGCAAAGTCGTCTTCAATACATGACCCGGGTCGATCCCCTCAGGCGCATCCTCGGGCCTCTTCACGAACAGACGCTTCGGATCCACGGAGACGACCACCGCTTGCCGACCATACGCAGCAGATATTGTCTCGATCCCCGTTCTTCCATCCCCCTCCTCACCCCGTTTCCAATACTCCTGCGCTGCAACAACCGCGTCAGACCCAATCGACACCTTATCAGCACCACTCTCAAAATACAGCTTCGCGACATCGAGCGCGCTGACCGTCTTGCCCGTGCCCGGATCGACCATATCCCTTATCCCGCCACCTATCGTAAGAGGCACGAACACAGACTTCGAAGTCTGCCGCAGGATCTCAAGCATAGGCAGATCCGTCACGGGACAGTCCCGGAAACTCGTGATGTTCAGGAACGTTACCTCATCTGCAGACTGCGTGTAGTATTTCTTCGCCATCTCGACGGGCTTGCCTAGGTTCCGCACGCCTTTGGAATCTGTCTTCTCCCGGACGTCGTATTGGTCGCCTTTTGTCACGACCAGGTCGCCGGCGTCGTTGGTGCGGACGTCGAGGCAGGCTATGATGCGGCGGGTTAGGCCGTTGAGACTGCTTGCGTTTTGCGATGGTGGGCTTGTGGTCGTGGCAAGATCGTTCAATGGTGACGGGGTGGACCATTGTTTACCGTCGAGGAATGCTTTGATGACGCGGAGACCAGCGGCACCGCTCTTCTCGGGGTGGAATTGTGTCGCAAAGACGTTCTCGCGCCCTATCGCGCCTATGTACGATTCGTCGCCGTATTTAGCTGTGGCGACCGTCCAGCCTTGGGCCTCGAGTTCGCCGGGTACGTAGGGTGCGAAATAGGAGTGGACGTAGTAGTATTTGCTTTCCGGTGTCAAGCCGTAGAAAGATTTGTTGCTGTATTCTGTGACAGGTCCTGTGGGGACGAAGTGGTGGACCGTGGTTGCTGAGTTCCAGCCTATACACGGAATTGATTTCTTTGACTCGTCCGCGTTCTTGGGGTTGAAGCGCTGGAGTGTCTGTGGGAGAAGACCTAGACCTACAACATCCGGTGCTTCGAACGATCCAGCGAAAAGAGCCTGCAGACCCACGCAGATCCCGAAGAATGGCTTGCCGGCCTTGATGTGTTCGTGGATGGCTGGTAGGTAATTCGCTTTTGCTAGCGAGTTCAGGCAGTGACCGAAGTGGCCGACGCCTGGAAGGATGATCTTATCGGCGTTGGCGACTTCCTCGGGTGACCTGATCCATTCTACCTCATACCCGCACTTCTCGATAGCATTGACGAGGGAGCGAATGTTACCTGCTACGTAATCGAGCAGGTGAACCTTTGGCATTCTGACGGTGAGGGTTTAATATGTGATTTGCGGCTACCCAGGTTGTGACGATGGATCTCACGAAGTGTACCGATTGTTACTATTGCAGCTTACCATGCTCGGGGTGGATAGGTCCCTGGAAGGTGCAATTCTCTTAATGTATGGGGGAAGCAAAGCTATTTGAAGGTGCGAGAACAAGTTGAATGATAGCGAACTGCTCAAGAACTAATGCGGTGGGAAAAGATGTGATCGCGAAATTTTCTTACCTATAGCACGATACCAGTGATCTCATTCTAGGCTACGTTTATGCAAATTAAGACCCGGACAGTGAGCAAGGCTTCACGGTACCTCGTACGTGACAACTGACGAAGTTGATGAGTGGATTGAGCAAGGACCGATGTACGAGAGCGATGCCGTTGCTCTACGAAGTCGGCCACTAGCGCGTTCCTACTTGGGATCAGAAGTGGGGCGGCGGAATCGCCGCCGCAGCGGCGCTAGTGACCAGGGACAGTGTGATTACACAGCATGATTCGCATAAGCAAGTTCGCCAAGACGAGAGGGGTATGAGGACTGAGCACAGCGTTAACTGTTGAGACAATACAAGAACACGCTGCTTCGCTCAGCAATAGCTTCTGCGGCCCAGCACTGTGCACGTGAAGAAGTTGTCCATTTCTCTCAAGCTGACTTGTCGATGGCAACCAAAACCAATACAGCGTCCCGGAGTGAATTTATCAGGACTGACTCCTCAGACCCGGACTCCAAAGCGATCTTCAAGTTCGATGCAGATCCATCACGGCCAGGGATGACACAAATAACCTTACCAGAAAGATCTACCTGGACACCTGGTCTGCACTGGCATGAACAGCACGTTGAACATTTCAAGGTGGTCAAGGGCCGAGTATTGATCAGTCTTGATGGCGTGGTGAAGCTGGTGACCCCGGACGATGGCCCTCAACGAGTCGAGCGGTCCGTAATCCACGAGTTCATGCGGGCCGACCACAGCAAGGTGGCTAGCGAAAAGGATTCTGGAGACGTCATAACTGAAGAATGGACCGATCCCGACGATGGAGTGAAGCACGTGTTCTTCAGAAACATCTTCAGCACACTGGAGGATGCTGGGAAGTATTGGAAAAGCTGGACGTTTTTGCAAGCGCTTTATGTGGCTGCGCACTCAGACGATTGGGTTCAGGTGGTTCCCGGCCGGCTCTCATGGGTAGCAACGCATGTAATGTATGCTGCTGTTCGTGGTGTGGGAGACATGCTGGGCCTGAAGCCGTGGCAAGAGGAATACACTCCAAAGGAGCTAAGGTCTGTTGCAAAGAGTCTGGAGAGTCGAAAGAGGTCTAAAACCGAGTGATCGACATGGGAGATCATAGCGTACGAACTTAAAGTTCACCAGGCGTGCCTGACCATGGATTGTGATCTGCTACCGGTGAGACTGCGCCCGCGGCGCGGAAAGGTCTGAGGTCAGTCGGATTTAGGAATAGTAAGAAGTGCCAACATAGAGCTCTCCGCTCATGTATTCTTCTTGGACAAAACGTTGCTTTCCTTCATTGATTGTGAATCCTGCGCCATCTCGTGTAAGGCTTTGAGCATGGCTTCTCGTGTTTCTTGAAGTAGAGCATCCACGTCAGCAGCAGTCTTGCCCTTGGTTAGGATCGGGGGAAGCACTGCCAAGGCATTAGTTGAGTGTCGTTGTCCATGTGACTTCGTCTTACCTCGTATTCGAACCTTGCCAGCGTTGAATCTCTTCTTCTTTACGTTCAGCACATAGCTGTAGTTTTCCGTGACGACAGGAACGATAGGCACCTGACCTTGGACAGCCATGTGAAAAGCACCCTTCTTGAATGGCAAGAGCATAGGCTCATCGGAGTAGCTTCTTGTGCCTTCGGTAAACATGAATACGCATTGTTTTTTTTCCTTCATGACCTTAGCTGCAGTCTCAAAAGCTTTCATGGCTTGTGACCTGTCGGCTCGGTCAATGAAGACGGTGCCAGATAACAACATGAACCAGCCGAGGACGGGTGTCCTTGCCAGACTCTTCTTAGCAGTGATGGAGCAGCCTGTAGGAAACATACTGCCCAGCATGAGGAGATCGAGCTCCGTCTGGTGGTTACCCACAAGTACCGCTGGTCTCGTGTTCTCGAGAAGTTCTTTGCCGTCTCCTTCTATTACGAACTCGACCCCTATCATGATCTTGCACAGGTACTTGAATGCCCTACCAGCCGTCCACTGCCCATATTTGTAATGCAAGCCCAACGGCTTAAGGACCGCACCAGCAATGGTTCCGTAGGCCGAGGCTATGAGGAGGGCAAGGTACGCACTCATTGATCGAGCAATAAAGCCTAGAATCAGCGGCGCGGAAGGGACAAAAGTGTAGCCGACGAGTGCAGTGAGCATGATGCCAATGTAGGCGAGGAGGCCGTACAGAGGGTATGCGAATATGGCAAACATTGTGCGAAAACACCTCAGCTTGTCTGGATTGGTGTCAAGAGATGTTACCTCTGGCAATTGTAGCAGTATTGCTACAACCCAGGTATGAGTAGTAGTATGGGAAGCTCATATCATGTTCTTTTGGAGAGCTCGAACAATGTGGGAAACAGTTGTTGCGCAATTGCAGGTGGCATGCGTGGGGAAGAAGAAGCCGGTGCGGTTTCATCATTTCATCACCTCACATGATCACCGAGGCCCACATGTCATCCAGGGACTTGGAAAGGGAGCTTATTATTTGCACAAGGTCAGCAGGCGCAAGATGCAAAGGAGATGAAAGAGAGGGAATAGAACGACCTTCCGAAGCCTCGCATGGGTCATGGTTCTCACTGCTATCTAGCCCGGTGTTCTATCAAACTTTTAGACTCCCTCGCTAGCCACTTCGTGCAAGCATTATATCATCAATGCTCATGTACGTGGTATCATATCTCTTCAATGTCGTCGGAAGAAGTAGACGTATGCAAACTTCTTCATCTCATCAACATCAGCCGCCTTGACCACCTTCTCATCGTTGAATAACACCCATTGCCGGCTCTTTTCTCCAGGAACCTCCTTGCGAACGAATGCAACGTAATGTCCAGCATGAATGCTTGCTCCCTTGTGGCATGCAATACTCTCGAGCTCGAAGATCGCCGGTGTCTCCAAGCTGCCAGGCAACGCTTTGACAGACGATGCTTCTGACGGTACATCCCCACCAAAATCTCCTTGATCGTCGGAGTGGCTGAAGACCCAGTCCAGTGCTCGATTGACGTCTCCGTTGCACTCTTTCAACGCCTTCCGCGCTTGTGGCGCACCAATTCCCATAGCACCTAGTTGTTCGATCTTTTCTGCATCGTCTGCGCCTGCCCCTGGAGCACCGCCACCCAGATTGAGCGGCTCGTCGATGTCTGGGTCATCCATGTGGGAAAACAGCCAGTTCATTGCCGCCTCTGCGTCTGAATTACCGGTCGCATGGAGGGCTTTTTCACACCTCGGTCTTGGGAATCCCATTGACTCTAGTTGGCCCAATGCCGCCTCATTTGGAACAAAAGTGTTGACACCTGCACCTGAACCACCCACATCTGCATCCTCGGGTAACTCTTCCTCGTCTGGTTGCTTTCCAGAAGACATGTATGTACCCATGTCGAAAGGCTCGTCAGTGACCTGGACTGGGATATCTAGCTTGGTTGGAACCCAGTTCACGAGCTCGAACCGTCGAGCATTGACCACAAGGTTTTGTGGGAAGGTCTTGAATTTGCTCGACTTGGTGAAGCCGTCTTTCGAGCCACAAGCTGTGCAAGTGAGCTCGACCCGATCGGTGGCAGTAAAAATCTCTAAACACTCCTTCAACGAGACGGTTTCGAACTCGTCCTTCTCGTCTCCGGCCGCACCATTCGTTGCGGGAATGCGTCGAGCAGGCACCGGGACTGAGATGTTGTCTTGTTCATCTGTTCGGTAACGGACTCTTTTACAGGAGACACACTGCAAGCGCTGCTCCATGGCGAAGCGGAAGGATTGTACGGGGTCTTGTGCAGGACTCGAGCTATTTGAGACATTGATGAGCTTCAACAGATGCAACAAGAACTCAAAGGCGTCCTGCTGTCGCATTGTTGAGAATTCCTCATGGCCTCGACCGACTAGGTGCTTGAACATGGCAGGGTTAAGGCCTTTTGGATGTTGCACCTCCGAGTCTTCCGACTGAGAAGGGACAATATTCTGGTCGGGCATCGAATACCTACCTGAGAGAATGCCGTCTGCAAGCTTGCGTAGCTGTGTTTCGAGATCCTCGGCGGGCAAAGCAGCTTGTGGAGGAGGATCATCTGGATGAAAGTACCGCTGTTGGAACTCTGGGAGATCGAATAAGCATTGGACAGTGCTTGCCAGATAGCAGGTGTTGCCGATGTTCTTGAGACCGGTGAAGCCTGGACCAAATATAGGTTTCAACTCTCTCCCGTCTTCGGTGAGCATGGAAAAGTCCCACTTGAGGTTCTGTTCGACCTGCATTTCCATCAGACTTTTCTCGGTCTTCTGACGGCCTGCAATGTCGATGCCCCAGTGAGCCAAGTGGGCAGTCAGTTCGGGGTCCACTCTTTCCTCGTTGCATTTGTAGCAGTACACATCGGCCGAGCCCTCTGCGGTTATAGAGCCCAGCTTCACAGCGACACCATGACCACTCTGCTCGACGTGAACGAGACCATGTCCATTACCGCCACTACCACCCCATTGTTTTCTGCCGCAACCCAGATTCCCACATTCCAAGCAAAGCCAAAGGTTCTCTTTCAAGTCGCACATTGAGCAGTGGCCAAGGTCTTGCGAGGCGATCTGTCTGCTAGAGTGCTGCTCCAGACACAGTGTATGCTCGCACGGAGTCATCTCGAGCTCCCAGGCTTTGACCTCCTCCTGCTTTGCGAATGTGCTAGCTTTGAGGACAGCGTCGACGACCTGCGACAGTCTTTCCGATCCCTGTCCTATGTTGTCCATGCGGCATGCTAAGCAGTTGACTTGAGCGCTGGTGTCGTATTTGTCTTCTTCTCTTTCTGCCTCTATGGCAACTTTGGTAAGCTTTTGGGGCGGTTCATCTCGCTGCACGTGCTTCCTCGTTCGCTTGATGTTCAAAACCAGAGGGTGGCCAGTGGACTGAAAGTGTACGAGGTCATGTTTCCTGTCCCCTGCACAGCCTCCATTGAAGCAGATCAAGCATACATCCAGACCAGCTGGATCGTCGATTGAGTCAAAACATTGCGTGCAGTCTTCTCTATAGACGGATTGACTAGGCCGAGGAGAGTTCAGATCAGTGGATTGGATGTGAGGGCAACTCATAGTAGGCGTAGACAATGGTGCTCGCTGTATAGAGACGGATATTGTGAGAGATTGCTGGCATGTAGAAGTAGGTATGTATTGGAGCCTTGCGCCTTCCTACCGTGCCTGCCCACCCGTGCCACCATGCAAACGTGCCTGCAGTGGTGGACTGCCACTTGCCGCGAATAAAGCTTTCTGATTGTACCAGTTGTTGCGTCACTGGGGCACTCCGTCGATCCCCTAGACTAAATCGGGCTGGTCCATGCTGTCCGACAGGGCAGGTAAGCCGCACCGTTGGTACCTGTCCACCAAGTGAGTACCATCAGCACATACACATTTCTTTATCCTGGATTGTCATGTTCCCAGTAGTCCATGTACAGAACGTCTGTTGACATAGAATGTGCCGTGAGACGTCGCCATGGCGCTCTCACAGCAAGAAGAGTAGGCTCTGTTATGAGCGATCTTTATATGATGCTGACTACAACAGTTTCGCGATATGGTACCTGAGGACCACCTATTTGAGCAGCTGTAAAGACGACATTGCTGATCGCCTGATCAACGTCAATTCTTCTATACTGAAAACTCCTGGCTTCAGAGCCGCCGGATGGACCACAGACGCTGTACAGCCGACCCATTCACCACCCATCCCTACAGCAATCAACACAGACTACTTTCGGGCAGGAGGTGGTGGCGTGCTTCTGAGAGAAGAGTCACGAGATGATGACGACGACGAAGGTGGCATGGTCACTGGCCGCAAGTCCAATGATACTACCGTCGGTCCGAGCATCAACGTCAAACGCCGACGACGACGAGAACAAATAGAAGACGATGATAGTAGCGACCTTAGCGATGAAAGCGACGATGACGAGAACACGAGTCAACGAGCAGCACAACAGATCAAATTCGCCAAGATGCCGGCACGCGACCAATCAGGATCATCCCCAACGAAGGCGGGCGAGGCACAGACTAGGCCAGATGTTATGGTAACCTCTCCATCGAAGGTCGATGGAAGGAAACGTGGAAGTTCTCTAGGCGCCGTCGAAGCTGTCAAAGCACGCGCCAGGGCAGATACCGCCACGAGCAGTGACATGTCGTCTGAGAACGAGATCGACCCGAGTTACTTCCAGAGGCGACAGATCAGTGCGCCCAAAGTCCCTAAATCCGTTTCTCTGGCAAATCCTGCCAACGACGATGGTACAGGAAGCAACGGAGTCACTGGTGTGGGAGAGTCCTACGACTCTGATGGTGACTCTGTTGATTCTGCAGCCTCTTCTGAACTTGGCCAGACGGCCGACTCAGCCGACCTTCTTGACCCTATGGAAGGACCCAACTTCCGGACATCGTCCCCTATTCTGGCTGGCGCCAGGCATGCTGAAGTGCGATTACCGTCTGGATCACCCAAGAAAATGAGAAGTTTCCCAGCACTTCAAGCACTACCACCCTCACGCCCTGTCAGCATGGTCAATATTAAGCCTGTCAGTCTATTGTCTCAGGCTCTGAGAGCGCAAACCTCCGATAACAACCCTATCCAAAGGTACGCTGGGCTCTCAGGCAAAGGTTCACCAAATCCTCTGTGGATCAAAGTGTATACACCCTTCTCAGAAGATCCCGAGGATCCCTTTGAAATGCCATTAATGAAAACATCCAAGGATGGCGAACCTGTCATTGTAGCCGAAGCTATCGGTCTGTCACTTTGGCGCTATTGCGAGGAGAAGCTCAAGCCAGAGCTCAAGCCAGAGCAGCTGAACGTCAACAAGTGGGTCTTGCGCTTGGTTGAGGACGGTGAAGTCGAGTATGACTTTCCTCCATTATCTCGCACAGGTCCTATGTCAGACTTCACCATGAATAACAATCGAGGTGCAAGGGGTCGTTCTCGAGGCAGAGCATTCGATGAGTTCGCACTCGTCGAAGCTTCGGCTCGGGAATTTGAGGCAAATGAGAGAGAAACTCCTATGTTCTCGCCTACAAAGGCTGAAGTGATGTCGAGCGAACCTGAGGCACAACAGCAGCCTCCGGCGACTGCTGCACTGGCTCCACCACCCCTAGCAACAAGGGGCTCCAGTCGATCTAACCCATTACTTGCAGGGCAACCTTTCGCTTCAGCGCTAGCGAACACAGGTATGACCCCGGCTGACAAGCCTGCGCCGATGGCGATGACCTCTACACCACGGTTAGGCACGACCAAAACCCTTCGGGTCAAGTACTTCGACCTTGATACGATTGGACAGACTACCAAAGTAGAGATATCTACTGACAGCTATATCGCCGAGATACTCGATTTGGTGTGCCGTAGATGGAACCTGGACAAAGCTGGATTTGTACTGAAAGTTGCAGGCACCAACACCGTTGCTGCGCTCGACCGGACTGTAGAAGCGCTCGGAACCCGATCCGACCTCGACCTTGTTCGGAAGAGGTTTGGCGTTGGTCCGTCTAACCTTACAGGTTCACCAGGAAGTGGTTCACCGAACGCACCGTTACTGCTCGACATCCAAGGTCCGACCGGTAAAGACAAGAAAGGCAAGAAAGGTCAGAAGATTCTGCATCCGCTTGCGCAAAAGCAAGACATGATGGCAAGCGCAAGCAACTTCAAGAAATACTACGTGACCAGAAGGCGAGTCACGTCCTTCTCCCAGAGCAGCGCCAGAGTCCTAGTCTTTGATGGAGACATGTTGCATAACATGCCAGCAGACACTGGTAAGACGATGATCGACTCGAACGCCAAGACGAATTCATTTGCATTTGCCGATGTGATGCGCTGCAAAGTCAGCAGCAAACATTCAAAGCTTGTTAGGATATTCATCCGCAGAGGTACCGAGACGAAGAGATACGACTTTGAGGCTCGCACAGCAGGAGAAGCCCACGAGATCGTCGAAGAGGTCACAAAAGAGATGAAGCTTGCACGAGGATGACATGATACCCATTAGAGCTTATGGCCCTTAGAATACACATTTGTTTGCTTGATCCCCAAGCTGCAGCTCACAGGTTACCCCTGGATTGCTACCGGGTCATGCCGCCGTGATTTCGCCGACCCCAGGCGTGCTTGCACTGCATTCGGTACACTTGGTTCCTCATATCATGCTGTGTCTGCATCGATGACTATGTGTCTACTCAAGACATCCTCTCGCTCCAATCTGTGTCTAGCCCAGCAGTCTCGCAGTCATGAATCTGAGCTGCCATGAGAACAGACGTCAATTTCTTCCCCGCTCTGGAGCCGCCACATGCATCCCATGCACGCCACTGATGGCCGCTGCGAACCGTCATGCTTCCCCTCCACAAAAGCATGTCATAGCTTGTTCCCACACATCAATAGTCGCTAAGGACGTTCGGCTTCTTGGTAGCTTGTTCGCTGCAACCTCGATCAACTCGTTGTGATCGCGAAGTCCCGTATTGCCCCTCGAGTTGGTTCGCAAGAGTCCCACGCTCCATCTGCCTCGTGGGAAGCTCGTGTCGTGTTGTCCTACTGGTCGATTCATGGTCTTCGTTGCAGCTCGCCCCAACTGCCTCCATCATCACTCCCCCTCTCTACAGCTTCCCAATCTAGATTTGGTACATAGGCTTTAGACGCGCTGCCGCACTCCTCATCGTCAACCTTGCGAAATTACGTGCACTCTTCCACCAAATTGTAGGGACGGATAATTGAAGTACAGAGTCAGCAACTGCTTGAGGAAAGAGCGTTGGTTGATCTGGCGTCATTTCGTTTGGAGCCGGTCAGTGCACCTGTCAACGCAAGCGACATCGCCCTTCCCGAAACAAACAACCGACCATGCCTACTTTTGGCAAACTACTGGGGAGGAGCAAGACAAAGGAGGACAAGAATCCAGTGCAGTCCAAGCAAGCCGGTTCTAGCTCAACCTCGACGAAACCTGCCACGGTTGACCGCGCAAACCCCAATGCACAGCAAGCTCCCGTGACCACGAACCCAGACCCTGCCACAAAGGCTGCCGCCAACGGTGAGGTTCAAAAGTCAGACATGAGCGTCGCGAACTTGGTGAACCCCGCTGGCGGGTCTGTTGACAGCAAGAACCAGCCTCGACAAACCAAGGGCAAATATACCCTGACAGACTTCAAGTTTGAGCGAACACTCGGGACAGGTTCATTTGGTCGAGTACACCTCGTCCAATCCAAGCACAATCAAAGATACTATGCCATCAAGGTGTTGAAAAAGGCCCAGGTGGTTAAGATGAAGCAGATTGAGCACACCAACGACGAGAGAAAGATGCTGCAGAGAGTCAAACACCCGTTCCTTATCACCCTCTGGGGCACTTTCCAGGACAGCAAGAATCTGTACATGGTTATGGACTTCATTGAAGGTGGTGAGCTGTTCAGCTTGCTCAGGAAGTCACAGGCAAGCAACACCTACACTGAGGAGTGAGGACAACATGAAGCTAATGTTCTGAGCAGAGGTTCCCCAACCCAGTCGCCAAGTTCTACGCAGCGGAGGTGACACTAGCAATAGAATACCTGCACGCGCAGGACATCATCTATCGAGATCTCAAACCCGAAAACCTCCTCCTAGACAGACATGGCCATGTCAAAATCACCGACTTCGGGTTTGCAAAAGACGTGCCAGATATTACCTGGACGCTCTGCGGCACGCCCGACTACCTTGCACCAGAAGTGGTATCCTCGAAAGGTTACAACAAATCTGTTGACTGGTAAGCTAGCAGGCACGTTACAGCTTCACCCACACTAATGTCTTGCTAGGTGGTCCCTCGGAATCCTCATCTTCGAAATGCTCTGCGGCTTCACACCCTTCTGGGACGGCGGTTCGCCCGTCAAAATCTACGAGAACATCCTCAAAGGCCGCGTCAAATACCCTCCCTATATCCACCACGATGCGCAGGACCTTCTGGTTCAGTTGATCACAAGTGACCTGACGAAGAGACTAGGCAATCTCCACGGGGGATCCAACGACATCAAGAATCATCCTTGGTTTGCGGAGGTTACGTGGGAAAGATTGGTGAAGAAGGATATCGATGCTCCTTATGTGCCGCCTGTAAAAGGTGGTGCGGGTGATGCGTCCCAGTTTGACAAATATCCAGAAGAGACGGAGGAGTACGGAAAGAAGGGAGATGACCCGTAAGTATCATTCGACCTGGTATTTGCGTGATTGCTGACAACGGCATAGATATGGCCACTTCTTTGTGGATTTCTAGACTAACAACAACCGGATCGAGAGGCTTTCATGTACGACACGTGAAGAAGAGATAGCTATTGGCAGACTGAGCTGCCATGGTTGAGTAGGACATGTGATGCAGCAATAGAGCCTACCACGGAAAGCTGAACGTGTCTCATGGATGATGATGATGTATGGGATTGCAACGACAGGAGCGGCGTGTATTGGCAGCGACACAGTTACACACGAACCATCTCATATTTCTGTTTGACGACGGATGGGTCTGTCGAAGCATGACGAATTCTGGATGTGGCATTGGACGATTTATGGCATGAAGATGTATGGGATTACCTTGAGCGCGGGGCACAGAGCGAGCAAGCAGCAGAAGACTCGAATAAGAGCTGAGCAGCTGCAATTGTAGCTTGCACCATTTTTATCGATTTTGGATACCACAAACACAAGGGTGACCCTTCTGGGGAAATGACGTCTAAGCCCGATGTGCCTGCTTTCGAGACCTCACTGCATCAGCCTTTTACCAACCTCGTTCGTATGCGGGACTGACAGGAAGGAGGCCTCTTGTCATGGGAGCCCAGCAGCACAGCGTACACGGGATCGCGACAAGACGGACGGCCTACTTCTGATCTGGGATCCAGCCTATGTTTGAACGGCCTTGCTCAACTACTACCATTGCCCTGAGAGCACATCTGCAAATTTAGTCAACGTAGCATGATAGTTGTAGATCGTGAAGCCATGGTGAGAGGATACAGACCTCCAGCAACATTGATTCCTCAAGACTCTAGGGTAGATTCGCCGTCGGGGCTCTATGATGAACCGTAGCGCTCTGAGAAATGATTCCAGAACATCTCGACGAGCTGCGTATCATTTCCCTCAACTACCACGCCAAAGCGACAATAACTTGCGACGCAGAGATCCTCATTGACCTTGAATTCGAAGTCCGCTTTACAGTACGACTACTCCTCAAAGTCGCGTCTGTTTCCACCAAACTCAATCGACCCAGCCGACCTAGACCTCAGAACTAGGACACAGCTTGAGCTTCATCACGTTCCTGCCTTCCTCCCATCACTTCAAAATGCTCGGCGGCTTCTTCGGCGGCGGCTCCAACAACAACGATGACTCCAACTCTTCCACATCCTCTCACAGTCCACCTCTCAGTTCGCCCTCCCCATTCTCAGGCCTCGGCCAGTCAGGTGGCGACACCAAAACAAGACTACAAAATGCCATCAATGCGCAGGTGAACTTGGTGAATGGCAAGTTCCTGATCCAGAAGATCAACGAAAACTGCTTTGAGCACTGTGTGCCTGACCCGGGGACGAGTTTGAGTGGGAAGGAGCAGACGTGTCTGAGTAACTGTATGGAGAAGTATATTGATGGGTGGAATACGGTTAGTAAGGCTTACTATAAGAGGGCCCAGACGGAGCTGGGGCCTATGGCTGGGCAGGCAGGATTGGGTGGTCTGCCTGGAGGGAGCTTGTGAGTATTTCGCGAGCATGTTTAGGCTCAGTATGCGCCTGATGCCGTGTCGTCATTCTAGATGGGAATCCGTAGGCTGTCCAAGATCGGAAAGTCTGGTCGGAACAATCACGTAGCAGCAAAGGTCTATCACGGCACGATAGTCTGCGCGCTGCGATCGTGGACTGGCGACACAACACATCGCTGCGCCGCGGAGAAATCGGCAATAGACCTTTGCAACTCTCTGGACAATGTTCTACATGCAGGCATGCAGGAGGTACGGGCAGACTAAGTATGACTTCTGTATATCAGTGGCTCATCAGCGCCGCCCGATTGGGCCTTGACCAAAATGTACAATACACTCCAGCTCAACGTATACAAACACGAACCCATACAACATCGGCGTTCTGTGAGCCCATACCATGCACAGAATCTGTCCAGCCACAAACAGATCTCAACCTCACCTCCCCTTCTTCACCAATACCCCGGAAACATACGTAAACACTGCCCGCCCAAAATGCCTCTCCACATCCACACTCTCCCACCTCCCCCTCGCATCCCGTCTCAACTCATCCTCGATATCGCGAGTCAACTCACAGTCGCCCACAAAATAGCTCCATCCCATCAACATGTACACGGTCTGCATCGCCCTCGCGATCACGCTGCCCTTGCTCGTCCGCCAGGGGTTCGCGGTATGTTCGCAGATGAGGAGCTTCCCGCCAGGCTTCAGGAGCCTGTAGAGATCGGAGATCGTGCCGCGGAGGTCGGGCACGGAGCACAGGACGCGGACGCAGACGATCGTGTCGAAGGTGCCGCGTGCGTCGTCGGGCGCCGTGATCGCGCCGACGCGGACGAGTTCGCGCGCGATTGACGGGAACGTTGCGTCCGCGGCGAGGATCTCGTATTTCCGGCCGAGGTCTGTTGCGTCGGCGTTCGTGCGCAGCGTTTTGTGCAGGGCGGTTGCGGGTTCTGCGCCGTAGATGTGTGTGATGTGTGGGGCGGCGGGGGTGAAGCGCGCGATGAGGCTGCCGTTGCCGGGGCCGACGTCGAGCACGGTGCCGGTGGCGTTGGTGAGGAGGGGTGGGACTAGGGTTGCGGAGCCGATGAGAGGGGCGGCGGGGTCTGGGACGGGGGAGATTCGTTCCCAGAATTTGCCGAACGCTTTGCTGCGGAGGGAGGGTGGCGGGTGGCCGTTTTGGAGGAGCCCTTGCAGGAGGAGGGTGGTGTAGGCGCGGATGGCGAGGTAGAGGAGAATGCCGGGTTCGATGAGGCCGAGGATGAAGGGGGGAAGGTGGTTTAGGAGGGACATCTTGGCGGTTGTTTATGTTGAATCAGTATCCTCTGCGGCCTGCTTATGCGCTAAGTCACCAGTACTACTGTACGCACTGGTACTGCTGCCGGCTTGAGAGTGGCTTCCACGTTTGGCAACCGCCTCACTGTAATTTGGGAGATGGTGAAGTGATCACGAATAAACTTGGTTAATGTTAGCACATTCAGACACGTACATCGGCACCTTGCGAAAGGTAGTCGGACTTTCAATCTCATTATACGAGGCTCATAAACGAGGGGCACCGGGAGACACTGGCACACTATTTATTTGGATAGATCCTCCATTTGTGGTATGTCTCCGATGGTGTTCTCTCCACGATGTCCGCAGCGCAGTGCCCTCCAGCTGTTGGCTGAACGCTACCGTAAATGGCAGCTCAGCCGAACCACCGTTGAATCTTTCCGAAAGCTTGGCCTGCGTCGTCGTTTCAGGAAGTGTCGCATGTGAACACGATTCAATTGGAGATTCGGAATTGAGCCTTTTGCCATTGAGTGATAACTTACTCCTTAGTAGTTTATACAGCTTCGAAGACACATTGTCTTTGGCAGCACTGGTTGCTCGCATGACCTTTTCGCCTTGCTTGTTTCCCATTCGTTCTCTTCTGGTCTACGTTCTGCAGTAATAAATACAGCGAGGTCAAGATGTTTGGCTTAAGCACAGTAACGAGCCTCCTGTGTCTGGCAGCATGGTTCACACCCTCGAATGCGGCTGTACAGGCTGAAAAGGACAAGGAGATGAAGGCTATACCAGTATGCTCATTTGTAGTGTCCATGGATGCGACAGTAAGTTGACAGCACGCAGCTACGAACGCATTCTCTCCAACCACCCTACCTAGACTCCGACATGGCCAGCAGGTGGTGGGACTTCGGCGGCGACACCATCATCCGCGCAGACCAGTACATTCGTCTCGCAGCCGACATCCCCTCCCAGTCAGGATGGATCTTCTCTAAAATCCCACTCACGGCTACGAACTGGGAGATCGAATTCGAATTCTCGATAGCGGGCAAAGGCAATCTACATGGTGATGGGTTCGCGCTGTGGGTCACGAAAGAGCGAGCACGGCCTGGGTCAGTGTTTGGACATACAGATCGATTCGAAGGGTTGGGTCTGTTCTTTGACACGTACAAGAACAACAGACCGGGTGTGGTGTTTCCGTATGTCATGGCTATGTTGGGCGACGGGAAAACGAGTTATGACTCGGCGAACGATGGGAAGGCGAATGAGCTTGGCGGTTGTTCGGTGGGTGATGACCGATCTACAAGACGCAGCCACAAGAAGGGAATGCTAACTTAGGGTGTAGGCACGAGGGCTACGGGGATCAGCAGTGCCGAGCAAAGCAAAGTTGACGTACTTCCAAGATCAATCTCTCGAGCTGCAGTTGCAGTATAAGGCCGCCGATCAGTGGACGCAATGCTTCAAAGTTACAGCCGACGACGGGAAAGGGGCAATCAAGATGCCGAATACAGCGTACCTGGGTTTCAGCGCGCATACAGGAGAATTGAGCGACAACTTTGACATTGTGAGCGTCGATACGAAGAATTTGTACAGCCCGGTAGCAAGTGGCGGAAGAGGGTCGCAGGGTGGTCCGCCAAATAGGAAAGGAGGTGCACCGGGAGGCTTCAAGAGCAGTAATCAGAGCAGCGGTGGATGGGGCTGGTTCTTGTTCAAAGTAGTCGCGTTCTTCTTGTTGGCCGGTGGTGCGTACATGGGCTACACAGCTTACAAGAAGAAGCAGAGGAGGGAGTATAGAGGGTTTTGAGAAGGGGACGGAAAGCATGAGATTAGATGATATTCAAATTCGTGTAATCAGGAGACAACATACCAAGTCGACATTCATTCACGTTATTGCTAGGCAGGGCACTCAGATGAGAGGCACTCATTGCTACATCGCGTGCTGGCCATAACCCTGCCGAAGCCCGCAAGGCCTCTGCTGATCGGATCTGAGCCCCAATAGGGCGACTTGAGCGTCGTGCAGGACATGCTAGGAACTGGAATATTCTGGTTACGGAATGATTTATTGGCTCATCTTCATGCCCGGTTCACTTCGGTTTGAGCTTTGCCTGATCCAGTAAGGTTAGCACCAAGGCAAGCTCGAGCTGACACGCTAACTCTAAAGGGGATGTTCTGCATGGCAGCTCTTGCCTGTTCAAACTGTTTAATCACGACCAATCAGCGTCCGGGTCACTTCCGTCAGTTTGATGTTCTGCTTTCCAGACGCTTTTTGGATCATTTCTTTTGCCGCAATTTCAGTTGCACCTGCCCTTTTTGCCAAGCACTGATCTTTTGGTAGTTTCCTTGGGTTGATCTTTTGCCCCTGCCTGCAGCGCATATAATCGGCTGTTCCCCTCCATCCAATTCCCACCTTTCCTTCTTCTTCTTTTAGCATATTCTACACTACACCACTGCATACCACAGTTCAGCCAATACCATCCGACTTCGATCATCACATCTTTGATTCATTCAATTCTATCAACTCCACACATCTATCAACATGACTGGACGTAAGTACACATCACTGTCGCTCTTATCATCCTTTTAGACCTCATCACCGTTGATGCATCTCAGCATGACGCGTCAAACAACGCGTTCGATGCATCGCAGCTTCTTCAATGGGCGAATAATTTCTTGATGGCCACGGTACTAACTCTTCTTACAGGTGGTAAAGGTGGCAAGGGCCTCGGCAAGGGTGGTGCTAAGCGACACAGAAAGGTGAGCAACACAAGCTTGACGTCGACCCCGACATCAGCAAGCTAATGTCTTCCAGATTCTTCGAGACAACATCCAAGGTATCACCAAGCCAGCCATCCGACGTCTTGCTCGTCGAGGTGGTGTCAAGCGTATCTCAGCCATGATCTACGAAGAGACACGTGGTGTTCTCAAGTCCTTCCTTGAATCGGTCATCCGCGACGCCGTCACATACACTGAGCACGCCAAGAGAAAGACAGTCACGTCCCTCGACGTCGTCTACGCTCTGAAGAGACAGGGCCGAACACTGTACGGTTTCGGTGGTTAAGAGGATTTTACAATTCTCCGACAAACACAAATGTACTTCTGAATACCCGACAACTTCTGAGTCTTTGCAAATTGCAAATTGGCACGGCAGAGATATCGTTATGGAGCTTATGATTATTATGACAAGATTGGCGTTCAGAAATGGTTGCTGCAATAGGTTCTTGCATGGATTGTATTTTGCTGAGATGGAGAGTAGGCACCAGCAGTGTGCTCAGTCATCAATTATATGCGACACAAGTGCATATTTGTGACAGCAGTGTTGCAGAGATAGCACCATTGCAATCAATGATGTTTGCAATCAATTCTTTCGTCCGTGTTTATTTTCATCGTTTGATTCGTGCACCACATGCTTGCTTGGTCGGATTCGTATTGCCATTCGTGGTTACCTGGAACGAGCCTGTAAGAAACTGGGCTGCCTGTGAGTGGCGGAGATGGTTTGGCTTCCGACGCGGGCAGGCAGCACCGTTTCTCTAACCTCAAATTCCCAGTGCCTAGTGCATAGAACGCGCTTTTAGGCGCATGAACCCCAAATGACTTGCATAATTCACGTCGGTGACTGCGAGATCCAACGTACGCTGAGCTGAAGATTTGCAACATCTACAAAGCTGCGATATGGTGGTGAAAATCCTCTTCGGTCCGTAAAGCAGCATTCGGGCTGGGTCTTGGCAAGTGAATCGCCACAATGTCGCACGGCATGTGGCCACATCAGCGAGGGCCGTTTGGTCGTGCCGCTCATCTCAGGCGACGAGACTTGACGCAGCTATACAATGACGCAAAAGTTTCATACGAGGACACTATCGGTAGTAGGACCAGGTCTGCCAATACGGATTACGACAATGACCCCGAAGTACTGGCATTACGGAAAGAATTCCAGGAGCAGCAGGATCGATTGTTAGCATGGGGTATTCATTGGGCCGACAAACAGGCAAGTGGAAGCACGGGGGGTGCAAAGGGCAAGGAAGCTGGCTTTGAAGTCGAGATTGACGAGAAGATAGACGAGGCAGGATTGGGCGAGGTTGTGGCTGCAATCATGGAGAACATCCGGTCTACGCTTGCACAAAGCGGACAGCTCCAACATCCAGATAGATGGAGGGAGAACCGGGGACCACCTGGCGGCACAGGTGGCGCTTGGGCTGCTTTCAAAAGTGGAATGGCTAGGGAGAAAATGGGCATGGGTGGTGCCAGTCCACGCTTCGAGAAGCCGAAAGAATGGAAGGACTACGAGTTGACAACTGGAAGAGAGCTTCTAGGAAAACTCAAGGAGAGTATCGATCTGCTCTACGCGCTCGACTCGAGTCAGGAGGATGTTGTCGCTACCGGCAAGCTGGCGAAGGAGAAAGTTGCTGCTACTCACTCCCTACCGCCTTTACCCGCTAGCCTACCACGGCACGTCAGTGTTGACGAGGCACTTAACACGACGCAGCAGACACAAATGGCGCATCATCTCCTGGGTCATCATCTTTATATTGACTTCACACGACTCGAGGCCATGCACGACCCGAATGCTGCGGCAGAACCACCTTCATATGAAGAAGCGAAGGAGAATACTCAGCCAATTCAAGCCAAGTCGGTCTATTACTACCCTGCTATGCAGACGCATGTGCTTGTGGATCTTGCTCGAGCCAGAAGTTATCCAATAACCGCAGCCAAAGATGACCCGCTGCAGCAGGCACACGAGATCTCGCAACTCGTATCTGGCAAAGGCTTATTGACATGGGATGGACACCTCAAGCTGCTCGGCTTCACTCTCGCACATGCCGACTCGCGCTTCGGCCTTGTCTACGCCCTTCCTGCGCCGCATGACCCCACTGCGCTCCAGGCGTGTCAGACGTTGACGACGAGTATTAATGCTACTCTAGAGCACGAGACATCCTTTCCGCCTCTCGAAAACAAATTCAGGCTTGCGTATAATATTGCATTGAACGTCACTAGCTACCTGGCCCATGGTCACTGTCACGGACACATCAAGAGCTCGAACATCATATTCCTACGAGAGAACGACAACCCAAGGTTGGGCAAGACCTTGAGATGTCCTTACATTCTTCAGCCTGTACAGAAGCTTGTCGGTGAGCCAAATACTGTGCAACCTTTGAGAGAGACCATCTATCACCACACCAGTGCAGACGAAGTCGGCTATGGTATCGTTCCGGCATATGACATCTTCAGTGTCGGTCTGATCCTACTTGAAATCGGCTTGTGGCGGCCCCTACCTACATTCTGGAAGCCCAAGTACGACCGAGGTCTTTTTCACGATCGGCTGCAGAAATACTACGTGCCTAAGTTGGCATCAAAGTGTGGCACCCGGTACATGAACCTTGTGAGGAGATGTCTCGAAGCTCCGGAAGAGTTGCAAGACAAACCTTCACCCATTGACGCTGCCGAGTACCTAGTCGACACCGTCGAAGACCTCTGCCGCTGCTGTACTCTCGATGAAGAGGGACCACCCTCTGAGCTTGACATTGATATCTACGAGACCTTGATTGCGTCACAGCGACTTGATCACTCAGGGCCATCTAAGTCGACAGCACCTCCACCAGCAGTCCCTACTCCGATCTCACAAGTACGGCCATCACCACTAAAGAAGCCAAGCACGACCAACAAGAGCAAACAGAAGTCTGCAGATGCACTCAAGAAGTGGCCAAACCTGGATATACCACAAGATCACCTCGAGACCTGGGAGAACATGCTGATGCCACGACTCAGCAAGATGCTCAAGAACGCTTTGAAGGATTCTATGGAGTCATGCAGCGTCAACCTCATGATGATCGGTAGTACGCCCGAGAAAGCTAAAACAACGATCTGCGTTCAGTGTCGTGACACTGCTAAGGTCAGAGATTTCCTTTGCCAGCGATTTAAGCCGAAGAGTGGTTGGGGCTTGGTGGTCTGCGGTGGCGATGTGCGAAGGAGTGGGCAGATCACGAGGCGAAGAACAAAGTCGGGAACGGATGCCCGAAGGTCAGGAGCTGATATCGACATGCCTCATACCAGTGATGAGAAGCCAAGGGAACAGCTCTATCAACCTTGGCCTGGCTGTGGCGCAAGCATTGGTGCGTGGACAAATGAGACACACCTCCCGCCTGTCTCGTTTGGTGGCACGATAGTAGTGGACGGCCAACCATACGGCATGACCGTCCATCATATGCTCGATGACTCTGAAGAAATCGAGCACCCGGAGGAGACTGCCGATCCGGAAGCACCAACTCGTTCCACAGCACCACGCTCGGCGCAACGCATGCCCACCATCGAAGCCGGTACACCCTTTATGGCCTCTGACCAAGACCTTCATATGACTGACGCCATGGATGAACTCAACCTCTACGACGACAATGAGATGGCAGAAACAAGCGATGAAGACGACATCTCAGATGCAGAAAGCGACGCAAGTACGATCCGGCCTGACTTTGTTGTCATGGGCGATGATGGCGACGACTTTTTCATCATGGCAGATGATTCTGATGAAGACGAGCCGCCAGATCTCGACGATGATGAGATGGGTCACTCATCCGAGGAATCAGATGGCGAGGAAGCGGAGACAGGCTCAATCGGAGACACGCCAGGTGTGGGCGCTGACCGCTGGGACGACGAGGATTATTGTATTACTCAGCCTGCATGGGAGGATGTGCCTGAGAATTTCTTTAGTGATGATCCTGAGTATCGCGATGAGGAGCATTTGCTATCTCATTCATTCGGACTGGTCTATGCTAGTAGTGGACTGAAAAGGGTGACAAAACTGAACATGAAGCACGAAATTGATTGGGCGTTGATCAGGATCAATGAGCGGCGGCTGAACTTGGCAGTCAACCCGGAAGCCGCGAGGGCCGCGTCTCGACAGTCTTCAAGGAGCAGCAAGATGCGCAAAAGAAAAGACTCTTCTATGGCCGGCTCAGTGTTCACGGAGCCACCACTTACAGCGATCACACCTATGACATCTATGCCCAAACTCTCAGTCTCCTGCGTGGGTCGCACATCGGGTCGCAAGACCGGCCGCATCAGCCCAGCGATGTCCCTCCTCAAGCTGCCCGGTCGCACATCCTTCAGCGCCTCCTTCACCGTCGAGGGCGGAATGGGTATTCCAGGCGATAGTGGTGCCTGGGTCTACAGCGAGGAACGGAAAGAGCTGTGTGGGCACATTCTTGCTTGGTCAGACTCGATGAATCTCGCCTACATTGTACCGATGGAGGTTCTCTTTGATGACCTGAGGGATCGTCTCGGTGCCAAGGAGATTCGGTTGCCCGCCCAGATACCATCAGAACCTGCTCAGGTGAAACAGCCAATTTCGAAATCAGTCACAACCACGATCTGCGAGGTTGCGAAAGGCAAAATGGACGTCAGCAGCGAAAACAACAAGGAGAATATCCCTGCAGCTGCTCTACAGTCGAAGCTACAGCAGCTCCAGCTGAACACCCAGGTCAACACGAACGCTTTTGAAACCGCATGCGACCGAGCTCACACAACCAGCCGTCCCTCTTCAAAAGCAAGCCATCGCGAAGATGCATCGCCTGTCAGCGCAAGCTCGGCGAGCGGTAGACGTTCACGCGCTGAGACTGTGCCCCGGAGACAAAGTCCATCGCAGTTGCCGACGCCACCTGGAAGTGGGAGTGTGGACGCGAAGTGCATGAGGAAGG
>Ga0210040_10000106_pt1 | contig 173052 bp, 162 predicted proteins | sample CryGeyCG12114_NA_FD_185462 | JGI IMG/M metagenome (GOLD analysis project Ga0210040, IMG submission 185462) | Groundwater microbial communities from aquifer - Crystal Geyser CG19_WC_8/21/14_NA (SPAdes) (version 2) | ecosystem: Environmental > Aquatic > Deep subsurface > Groundwater | place...
TTGTTGGTCTGGGATCGCTACTGCGGGATCTGTCGTGGTAGTCGAGGTCTCGATGGCGTCTTGTGCTGAGCCTGTGGTAGTGGGGGAGATAACGATAATGTCTTCAGCAATCTTGTCACCTGCTTCTGCTGAAGCTTGCGCGCCTAGGGTGGCCTGGTCAGGTGCAGTTTCGGTAACCTTAATCTCGATCGGGTCCTCAGATGGCTCGGAGGCAACACCTGCGGCTACCCTCTCCTCGACGGTGATGCTGGTCAACATACCGGTCGGATCGATACTGCTCATTGTCTCGGACTTGGTGGCAGGCCTGGGATTATGCTTCTCCTCAGCCAGTGCAAAGGCCTTTGCTCTCCTGATCTGGTCTTCCAGGCTTCCACCTTTGCTTGATATGGACCTTGCAGCATGCCTCCGCCAGTCACTCCGCAGACGTTGGCGGAAGATGTGGACGGACTTCATGAGTTCCTGCTGCTTCTCGATCCACGGGGGGACGATCTCCTGCTTCTGAATAATCTTGTTCATGAAGTATTCAGTTGTATCTAGGAAGGGACTGCTAGCGGTATAATCTCTTTGTATGTTGACGCCTTTGCCTCTGTTGATGTTCTTGAATTGACCTCTCGCTATGGCATCTTCGATGCGTTCGTTGGCGAGGGAGGTCAGGCCTTGTAGAGAGGTGGGCATAGGTCGTGCACCGGGCTGAAATTTGTCTTTCAATTCCTTCCTGAACCTCTCGCGCTCTTCCTCGCTCAAGCCGTCTTGTTGGGCAGCATAGATGGAGGTCTTATCTCTCGCATTAGCCAGACGGTCTGCTACTGAGATCTTTTGCTTTCGGCGTGGGAGTGCAGCACCGGCGGACAGGACAGGCTTTCTCGCCGGCATACGTAGACGTCTGTGGCTGTCGTCTAGCATGCGCAAGGCAGCGTCCCCGACAGACTCGTTCCCGGACCAGACAGGCGCAGCAGCTTGATCTTTTGTGCCTCTGCCTGCTGAGGATGGCATGGTGGCTTGACTCAGAATCTGCTGGTTCTCGAGCTGGAAGGTAGTCTGGGCTATCCGCTCCTCAAGTTGCTTCTTTAGGTCATCTGAGAAGCCAGCATCAGACATCATGTTGCGATCAGATTTCGAGCCGGTATCAATTGTCTCCTCTGCCATTTCCGACAGTCTCCTTGACATGGCACTCTGGTCTTCGTCTTTGGCATTATTGCTGCCAGTGGTGGTGTTGTGCTTAGCATCTCTCTGCTGGTCTTGTAGTCGAGTGGCGGAAGTCCAAGCCCGCCACTGCCGCTGAGAAGCTAGCAGGGCTTTCTGTCGAGCTTGGGCTCTGAGACATGACTGACATGTCCATGCTGTTTGAGGTCGAACCATCCTCCAACAAGTGAATGTGAGGAGCGTGAAACAGGGCTGGCAGCAGAAAGTCGGGAAAGTGAGGCAAGCACGATGCTATTGAATCCATGCCGCAACTGCCACTTTTGAACATCCGAAGTTTATCCGGTGGGTGCAGCCTCGCCGACCTCGAATTCGAGCTGCTAGTGCCGTCTTGATGGCCCAAGACGAGCAGCGACGAGAGCATCACTTTCTAACCCAGCAATCACCTCACATCATCTACATCGTCCTCTCCACCTCCTAAAACACGACGACTGCTAAGGGGGTTCTCCAAGACACGACCCGATTTAGTAACAGCACCACCAGACGATCTTGTGCTCATCGATCCGAACCTGACTGCGCGAATCCATTGCGAGCGAGAGCTCCCCAACCGCCAGCATGCCCCCCAAAGGCGTCTCAACCACCGTCAACCCAATGAGGCTACAATCAGTCTCCAGACTAAAGATCAGACACCCCGATAAACAAGAAGCAAATCCATGCCTTGGTCCCATGTCTGCTATGCTGAGTATGTCATGCTACATTGCTACAAACAGAGGACTAATGCTGAATCTAGACTGCTGGGCCTCCTCCGCAAACGCAGCAGCCGGCTCTCAGGGCTGTGCAGGCCTCGAGAAAGCATTACGCGAATGCATGGACAAGCCGAGGCCGAAGACTGGTCACAAGAGCAATATCAACTACCACCTGAGCAGACTGTACCCACAGATCAAGGGGCCTGAGAGGCGGAAAGGGAGTCTGGGCTAGATGTTGCAACTTGCTGTGCTAGATGAGAAGATAAAAAGTGCGTGCAGATATGGCCTCCAGTACGTCGCAACGGTCCATGTAAAGGGCATGCGCCGTGGTGTGACCTTGTGCAACGAGGGAGAACAGTTGGGTGCTGATCTTAAAAGGATCTCGAACTTGACAGATGCAAGGCCGGCTGTGTCGATGACAGAGGGCAGCCGCCGAGCACGTCCGTGCGTCAAGATAGTATCTTGCCCAACCAAGGCCATTGGCAAACAGTCTTGTTCGGATCTACTTGCACGCCGCAGAAGCTAGCTCTACCCCAACGAAGTCCTTGGAACGAGAGTGTGAATGGCTTGGCCTAGGCTAGCTCCGGACAGGCGCTGTGGAATAGATTTGTTCAGATTGTACTCTACGCAGATTAGTAGGAAGAGAGGATGCTAGGCCAATTGACATAGTGAGCCACTTCTTGGGCTACGCACACCGGCAGTCCAGTAATGTCCGTTCATCATTCCGAGGACTCAGGTTTGTGCCAGGCTTCGGAAATACTGATCTACCAAGGAATCCTCTACACGCTCAGGTCGATAGACGCTGTTGCCACATTCTTTCCTTCTAATGATATGACAGCGCTATGCCAGGTTTGTAATGCCATTCGTTCCCCCTATCAGGTTTGGGTACAGACACCCGCGTAACAGACCGGAACACCATGCTGAGATCCATATCCATATTCATATCAGTACAGAACGCGCTTCCAGTTGGTGCTATCACAAACACCGACCGGCGTTAGGCAATCCATGCCAGCGAATCCTTGCGGCGCCTAACCTGCGTCCCAACCAAGTGCATACCCAGTTGCGCTGTAGTGTCTCGTAACGCCATCTGAGCACCCATACGCACGCAACGCCTAGTTCCGCTTAAACATGAAATATCCGTACATGCCGCCCACATCTTGCTCGATCATCGACAGCTTGCGCATGCCCCACCACCGAGCACCCATCTTCCATGACCGGTATCCGTCATCTAGCTTCGTGCCGCTCGGCAGGCTGTTAGGGTTGCGGACGTACCAACCTCGCCGACCTAGCTCTCTCACTGTCCACTCCGGGTTCTTGACGTTCTTGTCCCGTCGTACAATCTCCGTCAGCACCGGTCCGCCAACTTCGATGACTTCGAGAGGCAGCGAGTGGTTGTCTCTGATGCTGATAGGGCTGTAGCAGAGGGACATCTGAGTCACCGAAGTTACGTCAGTGAGATCAATGTAGCGCAGGCTGCTCTTCAGATGTGCATCCTCCGGCTTAGTCTTCTGGTCTGTTGGCAAAGACAGGATTTGGGTAATGTCGCCGCTCAGGCTTAGATTCGCACCTTTGATTCCTAATTCTTCGAGGTGTGTCGCTAGAAGTCGCAGAGCTGGGACGTGCTTCGATGCGATGCGTGAGCCGCCGATGTTGAGTGCACGAAGAGAGGACGGGAGTGCGGGCAGGAGGGTGTCGAGGTCTTCTGCGGAAAGAAGGCGGTAGCGGGAAGGGTCCATGTTCAGACTGAGCCAGATCATACTGTCACTAGCAGCTGGGTGCTCAGTTAGAAAGCGGACAACCGCCGGGCCTGTAAGTTGTGTGCATCTCTCGAGGTTCAAATGAGTGAGTCGTGCTGAGGGAGAAATTGAGAGGAGGGCTGTATCGTTGACACGGGTATGTGCTAGATCTAGGTGCGTAAGCTGGCCAAGTCGAGGCAGAATGGCTTCGAACAGGCTCGGCGGCAGTGTTGTGCACTCGTGCAGACACAAACGTTGGATATTCGTGGATTGTGGTGGCTGCCACATGGTCCAGATGCTGGTGAAAGCGTCGACGAACAGGGCAGATGAACAGCTTGTGAAGTCGACAGCTCGCAGCGTGGGAATGGAGAAGAGTGAGGACACGACCCCTAGATCCAGCTCGTCATCCAAGTGCTCATGTACCAAGAATGCCTTCAAAGCGCCGGTTTTGCTCAGAACTGCCTTCATGTTTTCCTTGGTTAGGTATGGAGTCCCGCTCATCTGCCCTCGTGAGCGTCCGTAACCCATGTTTGAATAGTGGGAGAAGTCCAAGGTCTGAATCAATTTCCCCAGCGTAGGATCTTCATCGAGTGTGGTAACAAGTTTGTGAAAGGTCTTGGATCTGTAGATGAGCACATTCTTGTACAAGACTCTGAGTGCTGCGTTGTGAACTGGTTTCGAGACGAGGAGGCAAGAGAAAAGGTCGACCTGGGGCCGGAGGTAGTTGTCTTGCGATGAAGCATCTAGCTGGATCTTGTCAAATATCTGGTCGAGAATCTCATCGGGAAGGTCTTCGATGGTGGTTGGTTGTCGCTTCAACTCTTCCTCTACTGTCCCATCGGTGTATGCACTCCCACAAGACTCGCCGGGCGTGAGGTCGCCTTCAGAGTCGTCGAAGATAGCTTCTTCGTCCTCGACTCGGGCAGACTCGAGTCTTCGAGGTAGGTAATCGGCAGGGAGATCTGCCGAGACCCGCGATGTTCGCCGTGTCGTGAATGATTGAGGGAAGTCCGAGTCCTCTCGCACTGAGGCGTACGAACTCTTTCTGTGGTTCATCGAGTGCGGTGACACGTCCACAGATTGCTTCCTGGTAGTGGTAGATTCTCCGAAAGATATCCTGTGACGGGAAGAGGTAGAGGTAGGCTGCTGTTTCACGTTTGGTAAGCTTTGGTCGTTTGTTGATCTGTCGCTGAGAGACGGCATTTTAGTCTTGGACAAGATTCTATGCAGGATGGTGCTCGCCATCTTTTCTTGGTCGAGGGGGTGTGCTTCTTTAGTTTCCTGCTCGCGTTGGGTGGTTGTGAGTACCTTGCAGCCACGTTCCAGCAGAAAGCTAAAAACAATGCAGAAATCAGACCGCGTTAAGAGGAGAAGGTAACACGTGTGACAAAGAGAAATCCAGGTCAATGAACAGCAATGCACAATGGTCGATATTTCATGGTGTCAGCAGAACGTGGCCAAAACTTCTGTACAGTCATCGCGTGAAATGATGGCATCGTGGCTGCAATATTTTGGCAGTCGGGCGGACACGAAAGCTTACCCCGGATTTTCCTGAGGGTAATGGAAATGGTCGCATCAGGCATCGCTCGTGTGAAAAGTAAAATCTACTCAGCTGATCAGAGTTTTTATGGTGATGTTGCCGCTACGAAGCGCACTGCTGGCCAGGAACGTGCCTGGGCAAAGCTTACCGTGAAGTTGCCATTTGGTAATCACGACCATTTTTTGACTCAAGGAAACTTGGTCCCCGCCCGCAGACTCTACGGCAACGTTGCCGCACCGGCCTCCTTGGCACAACTTCCGCAACAGGATAACTCCTGCACGCCTGCAAAGTTTGTCCTTTTCCTCGACCCGTGATCATACAAAACTTTTACTACGGGATGTTGAAGAGGACTCGCCTGCTAAGCATGGTTTCCTCTGGGCGCCGCTGCACGCAGAATGCAGGCAAGGCAGTCCGCTATATGCAAGGATATCAGCTAAAGAACGTTGTTCTACACGATTTCGTGCTCCGCTTTCTACATATTATGTCATCACTGCCATGACGACTACTAGTCGCCATGCACATGCAGACTTGAGAAACACGGCATGTTAGCTTCGTGAAAAGGCCTGATCTGGTCGTGACGATCTGCTCAAACATCTCCGGGGCCTCGCCCTTCGCTTCCCATCCTTCCGTTCCGATCCAAGTTCACATCAAAGGTTGACTTTGCCTTCTCCAACCTCCTGCAGTGATGTCGAACGCCCTGCCTGGCTCTGCATAGTTGCTGATGCTACTGTTGGACATGGACTTGCCCAATCTCTCAAGGTCAAGCTCGCTGGCAGGCCTCGACAGCGTCGGTCTCAGCTCAACCTTCTGCGTAAACTCGCCGGCACCGACACGTTCGCAAAGCGACTTCAGAACACCTCCGAGCCACTCAAAGTCCTTCAGTTCGAGATATATCTGTCCAGATATTCTTGTGTATACCTGACCGTGGTATTCAAAGATGGCCACGAATGTGTTGAATTCGTTGACGAGGATCTCTTGCATCCAATTTACCACTTGCGACACTTCCTCTAACTTGACCGTCGTAGGCTCTATCCCTGCCGGTGACTGAGGTGCTTCGGTAAAGGCGCTTGCTTCTGTATCAAGTGAGAGCTTCTTGCCCCCAAGCGAAGGTCTTTTACCGTGACCAAGACCAGGTGACAGTCCTCCACCACTACCTGCACCGCCTGGCCCCAGTCTCACTGACTTGTTTTTTTCCGCTCCAAGGATGGTGATCGGCAACATAATGTTAGCCATGGCGCAGTCTCGAAGTCCTCCAGCCCAACGCCTTGAGACTTGCTCCTGACCCGTGCTTGCTTCGTATGAGCCCATAGCCTTCAGCCCCGACCCCTGGTCAAGGTCGTCCATCACTTCCGTGCCGAGAAGCATCGCTATCATATCTGCGCCTCGTTGAGCGTTGTCCCGGATATAGTTGTAGATGGCCTCTTCACCTCCACAAAGGTTTTGTCGATAATTGATCGCTGCTGGGACGCAATAATATGGTGTGTTGTCTGCTGTGGCCACAAATTGGAAGAGGTTGACGAATTCTGATTTCGCCGCTGGAGGCAGGACTTCTCGATGTTTCGTGCCATCTCGCGGGACATAGCCCCAGGAACTCGGATATGTAGTTCGAACAAGATGCTGGTTGCGCTTTGGGACATGAAGCAAAGCACATCCCCTGGGTGTATACAGCCATTTGTGGCAATTGCTTGTGAAGAAGTCTGCGTCGAGCTGGCTAAGATCTAATGGCATCATCCCAATGGCATGAGCCCCATCGACGATGCTAAGAACACCGTACTCTTTGCACATCCGTACTAGGCGCTCAAAAGGAAATCTAACGCCTGGAAGCGAGACCACTGTGTCGAAAACAGCTGCTTTGACATTGTAGCCCTCGTATAACAGTCGAGATATGGTTTGTGAGAAAGCACTGGCAATTTCCGGATGGCTCATGGGCAGTTGGTAAGCATAGTCTTGACCATGGCCTACCTTTCTTATGGTTAACTGTGGATTAGTCTCGCATATTGATAGCAGCGTTCTCTCGATAGCGCCATAGACGGTGTCGAAGTAAACGATGACATCCTTCTCCTGATACACGAGGTTTCGCAGAATTGTGTTGATGCCGCTGGTGGCATTCTGTACGAGCACACACTCGTCCACTGGTGCGTTGACCAGCTGTGCGAGCCGTTCTCGAGACTTGTCTAGCAGGTCAATATACTGGTACCTCAAGAATTTATCGGGACATGATTCGGTGAGTTTTGTGTATCCTCGCTTTGCGTTCCTCACTGGAATTGGATATGTGCCAAAACTGCCATGATTGAGGTTGTGCCATTTTGAATCGAACAAAAAGTCGGCTCGATACAAGTGTCCAAATTCTTTTCGTCCTCCGGAGGATGCCATCGTGTTTTGCCTAGTGCGTCCTGCAGCAACTCGTAACTAGTGCTTTGGCTTGGCTTTTTAGATATCGAGAGCACTCGAAACAAATAGTTGCGTGCGAACCAGTAGTGAGATCGTCGCGATGTATTGAGGCGCGCTTTCAAGCTTTATTTACTACAGTGGACCTGCAACGACGACTTCGAAAGGATGCCTTATTATGGTTACTACAGCACGTATCGGGCTTCTGCGAAAATGGCAAGGGTGCGACCTTTACCTGTAACATCATGAGCCTCTTGAGTTTAGTCGATTTAGTTAGGGTTGATGCTGAGCACTTTTGGAGCCACTACGCTTCATGATTGTGCTTTCAGGGGCCGAAAGTCGACTTTTGACGAGGTTCTAAATCAGCAAGCTGTTCCTCGGGAAAGTCCTGACCTGAATTGTCCAATCGCTTGCGACGTCGCTCCGGTCACAAACGGGTTTCAGCCCAAAGATCCCAGCAGATGACTCACCTTAACTGTGTCGCATCTCTTCGGCTGCCGAGTGGATGATAGCTGAGTACAGCTGAGCACTGTTTGCTGCGATGCGAGTAAAGTACGAATCTCTGATTCAGAGGCAGGTCCTTGATGTCAGCATGTCGTACTCGTATGAGTGACAGGCGAGGTCATCGAAGTAGATATGCATTAATGGCTGACAGTAGCACAATCGTGAAGTAGAGTACTTAGCAAGCTTGGTCTTGATTCTATGATCTTCGCAGCCTCTTGGCTGGCTTTAGGACGTCGTTCTCCATGTTGTCCATGTTCTCATTGTCCTCCTGATCCTCCTCGTCCTCGTGCTTAAGCTGGGACCCCGGGCAGTGAGAACTTGGATCGCGTCTACCGACATCTTTTGGCGATGAATGGCGCCACCAGGTCGTAGCCATTTCGGTCCAGCTCGCAGAAATGGCGGCGACGTTCCATAACAGCTTTGATCTTGACCGACTCAAGCTCGGTGCCGAGGAGGACTCCCGGAGGCAGATTGTCTGATTCACCCACCTTCTTAGTCCTTGCACACATCTCGTGGTTGCTCTGATTGTCCGACGCTCAACATCCTCTTTCTAGATGGCTAGTCGTAAGTCCCATTCATCCATACGCTCGCTGAGCGTCGCGAAATATCCTTGGCCCGGGAAACGACCGAAGGCCGTTTATTTTAACCTCGGTTCAATGCTCTCGGCAGCATCACGCAAGGATTCTACTGGCAGCGTGGTTAGGAGCACCATGCGACTGGTAAGCGCTCTTTAGCTTGCGAAGAAGCCTTTGCTTAGGAGGACAACCTGTATACATCAGATCGCGCATCAGGAAGTACGTCAAAATGCCGAAATCAATCAGCATCTCGAAGATAGATGGCAAGCCAGGCAAGGTCTATTACCCACTATCCCTCGATGAAGTCGAGAAGCAGTCGCCCAACAATGGCGAGGTAGTGGTCAAAATCCATGCAGCCGCCCTCAATCACAGAGATCTTTTCATTCGCCAACATTTGTATCCTGGCACAGCGTTCGGCGTGCCACTCCTCGCAGATGGCTGCGGTACAGTTGTTGAAGTTGGCAGTGGAGTGGACTCCAGCTGGAAGGGCAAAAGAGTCGTGATAAACCCAGGCGAGGGATGGCAAGACTCGCTTGAGGGTCCCGAGGACAAGTCTGGGTACAAGATCCTGGGAGGCACCAAAACAATCCCTAACGGCACGCTACAAGAGCTCATGGTTGTAAAACAGAGCGAGCTAGAGGAAGCACCGGCGCATCTCACGGACGTTGAGGCGGCTGCTATCCCATTGACAGGCCTAACAGCCTGGAGAGCCGTAATGGTCAAGTGTGGATCGCACAACATTGGTCCTGGCAAGAACGTCCTCGTCACTGGAATAGGAGGCGGCGTGGCCTTGGCGAGTCTTGCGTTTGCAACAGCAGCTGGTGCCAATGTTTATGTCACAAGCGGCAGTGAAGAGAAGATCAAGAAGGCAAAAGAACTTGGTGCCAAGGGTGGCGTGAATTACAAAGAAGAGGGTTGGGACAAGAAGCTGCTAGGCATGCTGACGACGGAAAAGAAACAATTCGATGCTATTGTCGACGGCGCTGGAGGCGACATTATTGGGAAGGGCTCAAGGCTACTCAAAAATGGCGGCGTGCTGGCAGTGTACGGAATGAGTAAGTTCTTTCCTTTCTCAGAAACCCGTCGAGCGTTGGTCCATGCTTCCAAACGCATTGTACAACGCATCTTGGCTCGGCTGCCCGGAGCTCTCGACCCACGAACCCTTCCCACAGCAGTCTTACCGTAGCAGGCTTACTAACTTCTACAGCTACGGGCCCTAGTATGCCATTCCTAATGCAAGCAGTACTGAAGAATATCGAAGTGAAGGGCTCGACCATGGGTTCGAGAAAAGAGTTCACTGACATGATCGACTTCATCAAGAGCACAAAGGCAAAACCTGTAGTGTCGAACGTAGCTCATGGCCTCGATCTCGATGCGATCAACGGACTTTTCGAGGAAATGAAAAAGGGTTCACAGTTTGGAAAGCTGGTGGTCGAAGTCTCATCAAGTAAGAGTAAGTTGTAACCCTAGGCAGGATTTCGAGTATTTCAACGTAAGACAGAGGAGTAGAGCACTTCCTGGTTTTATGAGCAAAGTCCAATGCCAGTAGATTCTCCTAGACTTCTGTTTGATCTTTGATTTCCCTGCAACGGTTGTGCTCTGTGTGCATAACAGATGCACTCCGCACCGTGGACGACCGTTGCTAAGATTTGAACGGCATTCCTCGCCACCAATATCTCCTCTACACCTGATCACTCGCAGATGGCAGCTGTGCTGCACATAGCTTACATCGAGTACAAGAAACCTCCGCGCTCTCTATCATAACTCAACTCCAAAATCAACCTACCCACGACAGTGGTATCAGTACAGTACCTGCACATCAGCAGCCATATCGGGCAAATGCTGGACAAATACAAACCTATGTTGGGTGCCACGATTCTAGTGTGAGTTCGGCTCAGTCGTGGGCTACGCTGCTGCATCGAATGAGAAAGCTGACCTTGCAGCGTGGCTCGAGATAAGAGGTTAGCATCTCTGAGACGACATTCAAGATGACAGCGGAGAGCTAGGGGGCCCCCTGGCCTCCAATCTTGGGCAAATGCAACGAAAGTAACAGATGCTGCTGATATGAATGGGCCATTGCTGTCTCGAACCGAACTTACTGAAGGAAATGTCGATGAGCATCACTGAACGAAGCCATTCAGAGATGGCTGATAGGGCACGGCCCAACCGACTCTCTCATGGTGAGATCGGACACATCCTCGAAGCGGCTATGTGCCAAACACAGTTGTGCTCTCTCTAGATTTAGCCCTCATACGCTTTAGACCTCAGCACTGGGCGCCGATAGCGAGTTGTGTCATACCGAGCACAGGCGATCAACAGGCACTCATTACCACGCTTGTGGTTGATAGGCCAAGGTCTTATACACCGACAGATACCCTAGAGTGCAAAGTGAGACATTGGCATAGCAGACTTGGCACCGGAAGCCCATGATAGATCTCGACTGGCGAATGGCGGTGGTAGCCTGAGCACTGTCAATTGTTCGACGCAACTGCTGCGAGGAGGAGCAGGATCCGGTGTTCGAATGTTTCTCGCCTCATGATTCTCTCAATAGCTGCCATGCGCGAAAAGTCGTTGCTTCGTGGACTACCGAGGAGCTGGAAAGTATCATATCGGCACCACTGCAGTATCGTCCGTTGCATAGTGATCGAAAGGGAACTGAGCCTCAGCCTGTCATGTCGCATACGCGTATCGTCTTGTGTATTCTCGTCGAGGAGACAGAAGCTTTCTGGATGTAATCTCTGCGACGAAAGCAAATCCCATATTGGCGTCTACATGCTTAGCGCACGACAGAAGAGCAGACAAATAAAGAAATCAGACGCTTCGCATGCCAGTACACACGCTCAAATGCTAAGTAATCCGATCACTCCAGAAATTTTCTCGAACGAGAAGGGAGCTATCAGGTGGACCTTCCAGTGTCAGACAGAGACGTGAAACCGTGCCTTTCTTCCAGCAGCAATGATAGTCAGGAACAGCAAGTCTCAGGGTATCTGGCTTCTAAATCTGCCCTGCTTGGCATCGGAGTTTCGCCATATCTCTCGTGAGGAAGCACAACAGTTTGGCGGTGTACAGTCTCACAAGTACAACCGACACTGCGAAGAGTCAGCCCACCGAATGAGAGCACTCAGGTTGTCCTCATCCTCGGCTACTGTATTGGATCTGCAGCTATTGGGATATTTATAAAACTGGAAGTCGCTATGTTCGGGACTTATGCAAGTCCAATGCGAGGGTCAGCGAACATCATCTGAATCCCAAGTCTCTGGGACGATCACCCTCGAGATGGTGTTGATCGCTGCTGCCGTTGTTGCCACCCACTACTGGCAGACCCTGCAGCAGCAGTCAAGAGCAACAATAATAAGGGTCGTGCTGTGAGCATGGTCAAGACCAAGGGTCGAATTTTGCCACCGAACAAGTGCATATTGTGCGTTAGGAGGCATCAAAAGCCACTAAGGTGGCTTGAAAGACGCGGCAGGCCCTTCACGGTCGTGCTCGTGCCGCTGACCTCTCCTTGCTGGGTAAGGCGTCAGCGTACTTCGGGCTTACATCCCTGTTCGGAGCCTGTCGCTACGACAGCCATGGCTCCGCTTATCTTCCTCTTCAAGAAAAGCTTTGCTGTTCCCCTTACCTTTTAGGTTTAGCATCACAGCACAGCCTGGCCTATTTTTGGCCCCTTGTGACTGCAAGAGACGCTTCCTACCTAGCAAGTCGGCTAAGGATGGAGCCCATGACTTCACCACAAACATTTACACGTTCCACGACAGCAGATGGATTATCGTGCGTGGCTTTCTGTACCTGGTATGGCAGCGAGACTCCGAACACACTGGCTCTATGTAGGTGATGGAGTTCGCTACTGGCGCGATCTGCAGGCTCAGGCATTAACTGTTGGAAGTCCAGTGCACGGGTTCGGAATCCTGTTAGCGGTAGAGTTGGCACTGCCTCGGCCTCGGCTCCCTTCCTTGCCTGGCTTGCACGCTTTCGTCCTGGCGTCCGCGTCATTCTGGCCAAACAACTGGATGGGTAAACTCCTGTCCTCTGCAGACGCTGGGCTCAGGAGGCGAATCGCCTGTCCCAAAAGTGCAGTATGATGCCACTAATGGTGAACGTGCCACAGTAAGTTATGCCCGGAGATGCGGCTGCAGACTTTCGAAACAGCCTTCGAGAGAAATAATGGCAACAAATGCTCGACTGCTGCTGAGCGCGAACGCAACGAGCACTGTGGTCTGACATGCATTGTTGCATGCAAGAGTCGTCAATTACCAACACGTCTTCGATTTAGCGACTGCTATAGTGTCGTATTGATCGTCTTTCAGGAGCAGCGAGACGCACGAGGGAGTCTCATGCGCTTTCAGCTGCATGCCCTAGTCCTGCTCTGAAGTTTCCGCTCGTTTCCTTTTTCCAGGTTATTCGTGATTCGTCCGAAGCATACTAGTTGTGCTCGATACCCACTGCTTAAGCTATCCACTCCCGTACTGCCACACTGGAATCGGCAGAGCACTCTGACGCTACGTACTACGCTTCTGGTTGGCTCATCGCCATCCTAGTCCTTTGATTATGCCACTTGTGGTCTAATGCTGGAGTTTCGCTGAGCATACTCGAGTTTCCGCTCGAGAAGACGGCCAGCCCAATATAGCCGACCTTCCATCCCCTCATCATCACCCGGCTGGCTCTTTTATCCTCGCCACAGATTTCTCTCTACCACACATTCGCTCATCCTCAACTTGGTACTGTTCGCAGTCCGTCCTTCGTTTTAACTCAGAACGACTTTCGCTCACAACAACGCACATTCGCTATCTGGGAAAATTTGTTGGACGACGCCATTCTGAACCATCAATCGCTCTGGTTCGGTTTGCGATCAAATTTCTGCCTGGAAGTCCCGAACTCGAGTACTTGCGAAACCTTCACGAAAGACCACGAATAACGCTCGCTCTATACTCACGACTGTTACTTGGATAATTGTGTCCAACGTACGACATCAAAGACTATCACCAAGGTGGTCGGAAACTATACTTGTTGCAAAGAAAACCGCCTCGCCTGTGCGGCTACCCGACAACTCTTCCATTCTCCAATCTGCACGATCGGCATTCATCCCGCTCAAGGAACGAGAAGGGAGACACATCAATCTTGAACCGTTATACTAAGGGCGAGACCAAATAACTGTTGAAATTACCAGGTAAGAGAAATCCGTGGTTCAACCGCCTCCTCTTTCCGAATCCATCCCAAGGACAATTCCACCAACGCCATAGTCCCACTTCCTCCTTGCCTTGTCAAAGATGTCTAGAACGTCATATGCACGATTAGAACCACGTTATCAACTGTGCAAGAACCTCACGAGCTCGAATTCCTTTCCTTCGCACATCATCTGGCATTGCACAGGATGTCTCAATGTGGCGGTCTGGATGCTATGGCACTAATGGTGTCGTATCGTCCTCATTGACCACGTCAACTACCGTGATTCTGGATTTCACCTCCACCTTTCTTTATTCTGCTCGCTTCAGACCTTTACCGGAATCGTTCAGCTAATCAATATTGCAGTTCGCTGATCAAGCACGAACTTCTCTTTGTCTGAAGAGATTTGAGGCGTCGCATCTTCCGAAACCTTGGCTGACCAGCCTCGTCTATCACCTTGATACATCAGCACTCCTGCCTCTAATCCTGGTATTCGAACCCGCTCTCACCTCCTTTTGCGCTCCTACCAGGAAGCTAGCTTGACTTTCCAGCAGTCTGGCTCGTCTTCAGTAACACATCCTGGTCCGAGCACACATCTGTATGTCCGGAACAAGGCACGCTACCACCGGAAGCCACCTCAAGATATCGCACAGGTAGCATCTAGCTCCATCACCTGCTTGTTTTGGATCTGTAACTGGAATTATTTCCACCACACTCGCTTAGTCTTTTAAGTCGCTCGCTTTGTTTGATCCTCAGATCATATACATCAACCTAATATCACCGGCTTGATCCCCAGGTGAGTCTCAACAACTCTGGTTCACTGTGGCAGAACTGTCAGAAACTGATTGAGATCTAGTTCTCTCAAGATCATCTCCATGAGCTATCAAGACGGCTTCCAAGTTGTTGAAGACGTGGAACAACTTCAATTCTTCGGAGGATTTGGTGCAGACGACCTCATGGCAGCAATGTCCGGCTATGGCAAGCAACAGCCATACGATGTCTTCAGCGGCATGGGTGAGTACCTGACTGCCCTGATTCTTATACTTTACTAACATGTGTCAGACTTCAACCACGGTTCAGGGCTGCAGTACTTGCCTTCCTCCTACGACTCCCCGGTTACGAACCAGAACGATCTCGCTGCTTTACCCAATGGTTGCGGTGGCGAGTATGACGACAGCTTCGTGTATGCACCATCTCAAGCCACGGAGTATCCACGGACAACAGTGGCTTCGACCATGTCTGGCAGATATTCGACAGTGCCTTCGACAGCGCCAGCCCAGGTACACGGTCAAGCGCCGGTGTACAATACGGCGCCCCCCTCGAAGAAGCGCAAGGCGTCAGTTGAGTCCTTCCATGGAGAAGCACCTGCACCAAAGCGAGTCGCCGTTGGAATTACGGATCCCAGCGGCGAATTCTATGACTTCAAAAGTGAACCTTCGCCATACACTTCGACTGTGCCAACGCCCACGACTATGTCGACCTACCACATGCCATATTCACTGGTCCGCTCTCCACGACTTCCAGGCCATCAGCACTCGACGTCCAACGCATCACAGATCTCTGTGACTGCCACAGCACCATACACACCTACGATCAGCCCGTCTTTCACGACTACCAACACTGAGCACAGCCCGCACGCACCTGCCACGCCTAGCGTTCGACCAGCATCTGTCGGCTCCAATCCCAGATTGGTCAGGACGTCTACCATCCCCCAGCACTCACCACAAGCTATTCCTTCAAGCATGAGTTTGGTTGGGCATACGCAAACCTTCAACCCCTATACGCTGTACTCCCCTGACAGCAAGGCACGACTGCATCTGGATGGCAACCTCGATGATGTTGCCAAAGACTGGTCTGACAAAGAATTGGAGGCACGGCGCAAGATCATTGTCTTCAATCGCGAACAGAAGGGCAACGACATCTATGCTAACTTCGAGGTCGTATCTCAAGAAGAGTGGAAGAATCATCCTCGATCAGTGAGCTGCATCTGGTGGGCTGAGAAGAAGGAGGCGTACGTCACCAGTGTCGACACCATACTGTTGTTGGAAGGCATTGTCGCTGCTCGCTTCACCGTGGAAGAGAAGAACCGTATCCGACGCAATCTTGAGGGATTCAAGCCCGATACTGTGTCGAAGGCCAAGCCGGAGACGGAGGAGTTCTTCAAGGTTATCATGGGCTTCCCCAACCCAAAGCCACGAAACATTGAGAAGGATGTCAAAGTGTTCCCTTGGAAGATACTGTCCATCGCTCTGCAGAAAATCATCTCCAAGTACTCAGCCAGCTATGCCAGCACAGCGGCGTCGATCAACAACCAACCAAAAATGTTTCGACCTGCTGAGCGCCACGAATATCCATATGCGACCTCGCCGGGCTCGGAGTACCACAGCGGCATGCAGATGGCCAGTTTCCCAATATATGAGCCTCAAGGAAGAATGTCAGCACCGGCTACGCCAGCTCCTCCAATGCACTTGATGCCTCAGATGGCTCAATATGAAGCACATCCAAATTATGGATATGGCCACGTCCATATCCCCTCCCACCATCAGCACATGCAGTACCAGAGCCAGCCAATGACGGCACCGATCTCAGCGCCGGCTCAGTACTGGCAACATGCTGGATACCCAACTGAGGGACCGATGCCGATGGCACCCTCCAGTGCACCACCATATCCTCGCGAAATGATGGACCCAGCCAGTTACCGAAGTGCTCAGCTGGGCTACCCTATCCACGCAGGACACCACTAAATGATGTCAACGAATACACTTCAGTATAATGTTTCAAGGAAAATGATTTTGTGCATAGCAGAGATGGCGCCTCGGGACCACACACGCAAATGGGAGGCATTCTGTAAGGACTAGAGAAGCGGTTCAGTTTGATACGAACGCGGTCTCGTGTCAGAAAGAGCAAGCTGGAGGGAATTGACGACTGGCGCTATCACATGTACTGTAAATTTATCACGAAGCTACTATGGGCAAGGAAGGAGTTAACGCATGATTGTCGAGGTAAAAGGACCAGAGCAAAACAAAGCTCCTCGCACGAGTTGGGATGGGCCATTGCCAGTTTTAACTGGGGCCATGCAGGTGTCGAAGCAACAAAGTAATAACGACTAGTGCTATGAAATGTTAGAGTACTAGAGATGGAAATGAGAACATGAATACTTCCAAAGTCTTTCTATGTTTGCTTGCACCTCAGGCATCAGACAGCGGGGACAGAAGACGCCAAGAACCAAGAGCTTCAGGCGCGAGCTGCAGCCTGCAGGTGGAGACAAGCCTTGGTAAGCTAGCTGCAAAACACGCTGTGTAAACAATGCTTGACCTTAGCAACCACCTTTTCTCCGACTGGCATCTCTTCTATACACATTCATTACACCAAATATACTAAGGTGCTTGTACATAGCGACAATAGCAACGCGTCCATGACAACGACTGGGCCAGATTACAGAGCACGCGACCCATAGTCATGGCGACGACCTCAGAAACACCATGTTTCCCATCACCTTTACCAACCTCACCACGGCTTGCCGCAACACCTCACTCAGCTCGACCAAGAACGCCTTCGCGCCTGTCGTTGTCGCCTACTAAGTGCCACGTTTCGCCTTCCAAGTCACGCAACACACCGGTCAGATCATCAGCGAGGTCTCCTCGAAAGTCACCGTCTAAGAACCATCAGAACGTGAAGAGCGTCTCATTCACACCTCAACGAAACAAACAACCACCACGCGCCTGGGAGCGCCGACCTGCGACCCCCTTCGTTCCGCGTGACGAGAAGCAAAAGATCTGGAAGCGCGTGCCGCTTGGTGAAATAGGCGTCGATGTCAACCGTCCAGTAGGCATCTCGAGGAGACAGCAAGAAGCGAGCAAGGACTATGCTAGAGTGGTGAAGAAGCTTAAGGTAGCGCACAATGTGGGTCACGAAGAGGAGGGTGAGAACAAAGAGAACGTGAACAATGCATTTGCCGTGGATATGAAAGTCCCGAATGAAGATGGGCGTTTGAAGCGAGGCGCAGTCGAAAACGATGGAACCCATGGCTTTGTGAGTATGAGGATGGAGGACGACGAGATCGAGGGAAGTCCCAAGAAGAAATTGCGGCAACCCATGACCGAGCAGAATGCCTATGTCAAAGCGGAGTCGGGCCAAGCAACAGAAGGCCTTCTCCATTTCCATGAGCGAGAGGATGATTTAGAGCACACCCTTGACGAGGTCGGAAGCGAGCAGGAAGCGAACAGCCCAAATGAAGACATAAAGAACACGCTTGAGGGAGCCTCCGTGATCGAAGAGGACTCTGAACCACCCAACCAAGGTCAGCACGATCTCGCTCAAGGGCCACAGGAGGAAAGTGTCAAGAGCGACCTGTTTGAAGCCGTCCGTGATCCCGTTGAAGATCAGCGGCAACTGGCAACGTTACCAGTGGACATTGATATGACTGCCCAGGATCCGGTTGCAAATGATGCAGAAGCCTCTGGCGCCGCGTCTTCTCCCGAACAGACGGCAACCAACGAAGAAGTCCTAGGCGATGAGCTAAGATCTAGCTCACCGCCAACAATTCTGGCCGAGAACGTGACGGTAGATGAACTGGAGGCACGGGAGTCTCCTACACCAACCAGGACGAAGACCATAGTCAAAGCTCAAAGCCCCGAGTCGTCAGAAGAACGGGACATGAAAGAAGGCTCTGCCACGCAAGATGCGCTTCACAGACGGGTCTCGGACGATGATACCGCCTTCCTACGCGCATTCATGTCTCGCACGAAAGCCACAAAGGCAGAACGTGCGGCACAAGACCAAACATTTCACAGCATCACTCAGGACGGAACAACCAACTTGGATGTCGAGCAAGAACCAACAATGACCAAGACTTCTGACGGACTAGCTCCAGCGACAAAGCTCGAGCCAGTAGTAGAAGAAAAGCAAGAAGACGCGGCGCCGAGCTCACCACTACGAAGAAGCAAGCGAGCAGTAGTCACATCCATCCCTCGACCACAAGCTCTTCCGAACTCAATTCAGCTCAAACGAGCTAATGGCAATGAATTCATCTTCAAGGCTAATCAAGCTTCCTCGACGGCCAATGCGGCAATGGCCACGAGGTCCAACACCAAGAAGAACAAAGGTACGGCCCTGAACGTTCCCGCAAGGCTCGAGCAAATCCTAGCTGAGAAGGCGAAGGAGCAGAGCGCCGAGATCGAGCCCTCTGTTGAAGGCAGCACCGCGATGCTCGAGACGTCCAACGGTCCAGCGTGCAAGAAAAGAAAACGAGGCAAGAACGATACTGGGAGCAAAGTCAGAAAAGTTCTTAGATGGAACGATGAGAAGCTAGTGTCATACCAAGAAGCCGAGCAAAATGTGAATCTAGACGACATCGAAGATAGCAGCCAGGAAAGAGTTTGCGATGAGGGCAAGGAGAACCACGAGCCGAACAAGCACGTCAAGGTAGCATTGACCCTGAGTTTTGGTGAGAACGTCTCCACAGAAGAGGGCAAGCCAGAAGAGCAAGCGAAGGGCACAGCGCAAGCAAAGAAAGACACAGAAAAGGTGCGACGCGTGCGAAGTGGGATCGCAGGCTCAGTCAACGGTACTCCAGCGCCTAAGACAAGAAGCCACTCGATGATGGAGAGCGATGATGTTGATGTCCCAGCCGAAGAAGGAACTCCAGCTAGCGTATCCGAAGCGGCTACTGCAGCCGTCAGTGCTCTTGCGCCAGAAGAGCCGTCGCAGAGTGTAAGCACGTCGGCGCGTGGGAAGGCAGCAGCAGCAGCAGCCATAACGAGGAAGTCACGTATGCCAGTCCCATTAGCGGGCAGCAGGAGAGCAGTTGCATCTGCTAGCGTCAAAACCAGTGGATCGTCGTTACCTGCACGCGTGATTGCTGCATCTTCCGGTGGAAGGGAGAAGAGCAGGGAAGGAGGGAAGACCGTGTCTTCTGGGGATAAGGAGAAGGAAGGAGAGAAGGGGGACGTGTTGGGAAAGAGGAGGCTGAGGGTGCGGTCGTAAGGAAGAGGTACTAGTCCAATATATACAGTAGTCGTTTCGAATAGCTTGTGGGCAAGCACATGGGAGGGACGGTACAAATGTTGTACAGACGTAGCAGTAGGCACAGCGCCTTCGTAGCAGGAGCAAATGTAAGAGAATACGATGCACTGGTTGTCTGTTGTAACCTGGTTCAACTTCCCCATATACGTTCTCCTTTGTTGCTTCAAGGAGTGCGGCTGCAGGCTTGCCACCTCACCAGCCTAAACTCTCCCGGCGACACCCCAACCAGAATCCTACCGGCACCAGCAGTCGCTTACAGTATCTTCAAGCCAAAAATGCGAGACGCGAACGCATTCTCTAAGACCTTCCACTAAGACGGTGAGCGTGGACCGCCAGCTGCCCACTATTATTGTGTCTTGCGGCTGCTGCTTCAAAAAGCCGCCCTCTGATTCCTTCCAGATATTTATGCCTTGCAGTACAATACAGTCTCGGCTTGCACTTCATGCGGCTTCGAGTGCTTACTCTATCCCAAGTTTCAGCAATGGCTTTTGAGGCTGCGTTGGAAGTACCTTCGTCCTGCCCTGCCCGAAACCTTCTCACCTGGATATGAGCGTTGTCGCTTTGATACGACGACAGAAGCTCAAAAACGCCAGATGCAAGGCACGCACCGCGACGTCTGATGTTCAAGATGACACCTACGATGTTGACGACGTAATCTTTGAGCTCGGGCGTCCATGAAGTTCGGATGGTGGATCGTAGCGCTTGTAAGGTTTGATGTGTTGAGACGGTCGACTTTGGTCGCTACCGAGGCCGCGACCTGCCTCACAAACAGTAGTACTTCCTTCGGCATTTTCATCGCATGCCTTTCAGCCCGCCCTATGTCGTCCATCCCTCAGTCCTCTAACTTTGCTGCATAGGGTCGTCCGCCATGTAGTTTAGTCTGGCGGTCTCATGCTCTTATGACCTCGTCCCGTTGCTGTCTGCTTGCCTCGTGGGCTGATCGAACGTCAACCAGGTCGTACCGGGACTTGCCAATCCGTTCCCGGAAGGTATTTTGACTTCTGCGAATCAAGTCATATTTTCCTTTGCTTCAGCGTGCCTTCTTTGCTTCAATATATCCCTCTTCACTGCTTGCTTGAGCGTTGTCCACCGCAATCTCCCCAGAGCCAGTGCTGGCGATACTTCGTCTGGAAACAGGACGAGGCAAGCGCTTCAGTGATTCTGTGACGGACGACACATCCCACGCGAACGCTTCAAGGATGTCTGCGTTGTGGAATGTCCGTAGGAGACTTTCTAGGAGCCGATCCAATACCCACTCGGGCTCCGATTGTTCACTGGTCATTGGACTGTCTGAGTCAAGCCAATCCCATTCGATAGGACCCTCCAGTGCTTCATCGTATTCCAGCTGCTTGGCTGGATCCTGGCAGTCTTGGATCCTGCGGTCAAGCTTGGTGAACCGGATAAGCCGGGTGAACTCGACCCATTCTTCGTAACAGTACCGTTTGCTTGGATCGCTTTTCATGTCTTCTGCCACTCTTCGTAACGCATAACCAAGTCGCTTGACCATCTCGAATTTGTTCAGCTCCTCTTCCGCTAGTTCGTCGATTGTCCTCGGGGCTTGTTCGTTCACGATGTCGTCTTCCCGTTCATCTGGAAACCGCGTACCATGATGTTTGCGGTCCTTAGCTAGCTTGGCTGTTTCGAGCTCCGACGCCTTCTCGTGCGAGACGCCAACATGGGATAGCCTTCTCTGAAAGCCTGTCTTGCGCTTCATGAACCAATCAAGACCCCAGCCTTTTCCTTTGCCTAGGAAAGCTAGCCCACCGTAGTCGAGTACTTTCCGCTTGAAGCCACCAATGGCAGTATCTCCGAGATCAGAGATGAGGATGGTCATCGTCGGAACGGCGATCAGACTCCACAGAACAAAGAGGGGTTTCCCAGCGTTGCTTCTCGGGCTCAGATCACCATACCCAATAGTAAGCAAAGAGACGTAGCAAAAGTAAAGGGCCTGAAAGTATGATAATCCTTGAGTCTCTGACTCAACTTGCCAGAAGACGATAGCGCCAACAAACCACAGTAGACAAAACGAGACGATTGACATGGTTAGCGAGTACCACTCTCTGAAGTTCCTGGCAGCATGCTGTATGTTCCTCATCCGGTCGAAGCGGTCTTTCTCGCTACGCATTAGAATTGCCTTTTGCTTTTTGCTGGGTAGCACAACAGGAATGTGATGAGCAAGTCGTGCCTTCAGGGTTGGTCTCGGGGAGGACTTCGGAGCATCGAAATCGACCGCACGGTTCTGCAATTTCTCTCTTCTAGCCTGCTCGTCTAACTGCTGCTGGATCAAGTCGGCTTCAAGAGGCCTTGAGATATGGTGGCCGATGGGGGATGCCACAGACCTGTGCACCGAAGGCAGATCTGTGGATGAGATGGCTCGAGTCAGCGTGTTGACTCTTCTTGTCTCGATGTGCTTCTTGACCACTTTCTCCTTGCTCAGCTCCTGTGCGAATTGGTGGATACTACCGACCATCAGGGCCAGAATTATGGTGCCGATAACACTGTAAGGGAAAATCAGGCCGCGTGACAGGTCTGTGGTGGCAACGAAATCTCCAAAGCCAATGGTGAGTATGGTAACGTCGCAGAAGTACAAAGCGTTGACGTATGACCATTCAGGCTCTATCTTGGCGAAGATGCCGGCGCCGCCTCCAAGCCAGACAAAGAAGATCATAGTTTGTAGGATCAAGCTCCTCTGCTCGTCGCTGAGGTCAAAATGCTGGGGGTAATGACCAAGAAAGTAACCAAGCATAGTGACCATCAACAGCATAGCGTTGAGGAAATATAAGCAAGCGGCAATAATGGCATACCAATATGCCTGGCTGTAGACCTCGTCTGGCCGAGGTGGATCGTATACGTTCATGCCAACGGTACTGGCTATTAGAAGGGCAAAAGCAAGGTAGAATAGCAGAATGGTCATTGGGAGAGCGATGATATATCGGATCTTCCTGGTGAAGTTACAGAGCAAAAAGATGTTTCCGAGAAAGCCAACGGCGAGTGATGCTCCGTTCAGGTTTAGACACCATTGAGGGTCTGGCTGAGGGATACTCGTGTCGTACTTCTCGGCCGGGTCGTCTGTGATGACTCTGTTGCGCCAATAGACAACCAGGCCTGCGATGCTAAGCAGATTCGCTAGAGGGGCAAAGGTAGCACTGAGCAGAGGTATGGCTTGACTAGCAAACCACCAATCTGTTGGACCATCGTCGTCGTCGGGCCTCAGTCTAAGTCTGCCACCAAGCAGGGTCTTTGTCCGCGCGTTGTCCAACTGGTTATTATCCTCTTCTGCCCCTTCAGACGCGTCGGTGGCTTGCCGCGCCAACTCGCTGTCAACTTGCTCGTCCGGCTGGTCGGTCCTCCGTTCATAGTCTTCGCCTGTGTCACGCCTCGTGCTCCGGCTCGACGCGGACACCGTTGGATTGGAGGATTGGGCTTGATGGCGTTCGTCGTCCCGTTGATCGGGAGGCATGTTGGTGTTACTGCGCTAGTATGCGGGAAGTGTTAGGAGGCTCTGCCTGGATCGTCGTGGTCGAGTCCATCTAGTGAAACCCGTCATATCTTTGAGTGACAGAGTGTCTAGCAAGTTGATGAGAACAACGACTGCGCAGCAAGGTTATAGGCATGAGAGAATGGCGGGAGTGCACTTGCAGATTCTCCTTTGCGCTCCATCTCTGGCCACCGGCAAGGCGGCTGAGATGAGATGGTGAATCTCATTCGGCACATGCTCGAAACCGCTTTCGGTGGGCACGAGCTGACTCAGTAAGATGATAAGTGTTGCCCCATGCTCGTGCACGGTGCATCATCTGATCAGCGTGACACATCAATGCCATTGTCATCCTGTTCTTCTCATCTCAGCAATGACAATAGCATCAGACCTTGGCTTATGTCTAGCTCACGGTACTGGCGTGTTCCCAGAAGACCAGACATGGCATCTAAAGGTTGCATTATACGTCAATAAGTCGAGCTCGGTTCCATCATCTATGTACTCTTATCGCCGGTAATTGAAGCTTGAAGGAACTGGGGTGCCCTCCGACACCAACACAACCGGCCAGCTTCGCCTTTCTGTCCGGTAGCTCTACAGCTTCGCGACTTCCTTCAGCGCCGCCTTCTGCAGCTCAGCCAAAAGCCTACCGGTAATCTGATCGCCAGGCGGCAGCAACCAAGTCGCATAGAACCCACAAACCCCATTCTCCCGATCAATCCACCAATTATTGTTCGGCAGTCCACCCCAATACAACGTGCCCTTGCCCGCTTGTCCCGGAACCTCCTTATCAACAACCGCACCACCAAGGGCATAATCCCACCTCGAATCAGCGCCTCTTGAAGCCGCGAAGGCCGGCGAAAAGAGCGGCCCCACGACACGGTTTGTCGCGGCCGCGCCGAATGCCTCGGGGTGCTCGAGCTGGCCCCTGAACAGCTCCCCGTGCATGGCGGGCCCTAACAACTTCCCGTCGTCCAGCAGCAGCGACGTGAGGGCTTTGATGTAGTCTCTCGCGCAAGAGTACAGTCCGCCGCCACCGAGATCGTCCGTGTTGTCCTTGACGGGATATAGCCCGCTTTCCTCCCTGATCAATTCGCCTGTAGTCGGACTCCGACCCACGCGCCCGACCATGCGTCTCCTCATTTCTGCGTTATGTTTCGCCCGGAACGTGGTATGCGTCATTCCCAGCGGCGCGAAGATGTGCGCTTGCATGTACGCGCCCAGCGTCACCCCGGTGGCCTTCTCGAGCATCGCGCCCGCCCAGTCGATGCTGGGCCCGTACTGCCAGCTCGAGCCCGGCTCGAACACGAGCGGGTTCATGTACTCCGCGACCTGGCCCGTGCCCACGGCCAACCCCCGCGAGTCGCGCCACCTTGTAATCAGCGGGTTCATGAAATAGTACGTCATGCCACTCGAGTGCGTCAGCAGTCTGCGCAGCGTGATTTTCCCCGTCGCGCGTCTCAGCTGTGCGTTGCCGTCACCGTCGAAGCCAGTGAGGATCTGCGGGTCCTTCCATTCCGGTAGGACCGTCGAGATATCTTCGTCGAGCTTCAGTAGGCCTTTCTCGACGCACTGCAGGGCGCAGATCGCCGTCAGCAGTTTCGTGGAACTGGCGATCCAGAACGTGGTGTCGAGGTCGAAGGGGCGGGCATCGTTGTCGAGCGATGTTTGGCCAAAGGCGTGGCTGAGGATTTCTTTACCGTGGCGATCGATTGCTATTACTGCGCCGCCGGCGATTTCTTTGTTGGACAGGGCAGAGGCGATTGTGGATTTGAATTCTGTGGCCATGGCTTGTTAGTTTGGGGGGAGTGGTTGCGGATCTTCTTAGTGTTTGGACCAAAGGTTGTTTGGTTGATTTGGTATCCAGGAAGGATAGACATAATGGGTTAATATACTTACTTCTGATTCCCGCCATTGGTATTGTCGACTGCTCTCAGTCTTGGGTGAAGTTGCATAACTTGTAGGTGCTCTATGTCTCGAGTTTATTCATTGGCACATTGCAAGAGTTACCTCGGCTTTCGACATAACTTCGTCCGGCTCGTCCTGGAGCGCTTGAGATCCATCGCGAATTACACTAGACGTGTGAATGATGAAGCTCAATTTGAGCATCGTGTCCTTGGCTAGGCGATGTGACAATCGCAGACGCTCAGCACTTGTGGTGATGTTGTGCATCAGGCCAACCTGTATAAATCTGTATGTATCCACTTTGGAACTCTGAATTCGGCCGAAGCTTGTTGGAAGAAGCGTAATACAGCCGACCGCCTTGCAAGCACAAGACGAGTTATGCTATCCATTGGTGGTATCCCTCGTAGGCTGAAACACCCTATCATACGCATAATGTGGACAGGAATTGGGTGAAGACAGGTTATGTGAGCTAGCTCTGAACACCTTCGATTCATCTTCCGCGCTACCTCGAACTACCACCAGATCACAGTACAAGGAGTAATCGAAGATGCGACGTCCCTCCGCGCATTGATATATAGACTTCCAAGATACCGCAGGCTATCTATCAAGAACTCCGCCGAGCTGCCTCCATCCTACCGCGACCTCCCTGAGTACAAGAGAGGAAAGCAATTCTCAGTTGAGTGGAGGTCGAACACGCCGACTGTGCTTTGTGGTGTAGTGAAAGTATGCGATTGAGGATCGCCGCGATGGGCTGCTCTCCGTGGCGTCCGCTCATAAGGAGGCGCACCGTCATTCTTGCCGTACACTTGCCCTGCTGCGCCTCGATTGTGCTTGACTGAACGAAGAGGTACACGGTCACGGCTCTGATCCGTCAACACGTACTTATTCGATTGCGCTGCCGAGCTGGACAAGCCGGCTACGAAGCTTCGTCTGCCACGTCTCGGCGAGTTGAAGACCGCTGAAGATCCACTTCCTACATAATCGATTCCAAACGAGCTCTGTGTGGGACGCTCGTCACGCGCATGTGTTACGGAGGTATTGTCGTAATCCCCGAGACCACCTCCGGGCATCGTCGTACACTTGTGAGCAGGAAGGAGCCGACTGCGTGTCCCGTGCAAATCAATCTCATCGTTTGCACCGCTAATCGGGCGCTCTGAAACTGAAAATGTGGACCCCTCGGGAGTGAAGTTAGGTGAATATGGGTTCAAGATTGATGGAGAGCGCTGGCTAGCTAACGTAGGTTCTATCATTTGAGTCCTTACTGCACGAGGCTCGGTTGGAGGATCGAATCTCTTGTCAAGTTTGAAGCGTCTGGCAGATTTCGCCGCTGAATGCTGGTATAGAGACTCTATCCCGGAGGAGTGTACTTGGTTGTTGTCCAATATAATACAGCGTGACGGAACTGCTGGATATTGTCTCTCCAAGCTGAATACACGGGACCTGTCAGTTTCGATGGTGGACATACAAGTGGGCATGCGATTAGAAGGCGGACCTTCGGCCACAGCTCGTGTGAACTCTGTCACATCGACCTCGTTTGCAGCTGATTGAGGAAAGAATGGCGACAGCTCTGATGAGGATGCGACCGCCCCTTCCACTTCTTTCCATACTTCGTTCGTTGGTAATTTGCCGTCTGAATAAGCAGTATCTGCGAACTCACTGCTGAGCTGGTATCCGCCTCGATGCCGTCCTGTTTGCGCAGGGACCGTCGTCCCTTGGTCAGCCGACTCCAGTGGCCTACCATTCCGCCCGCTCTGTTGGTTGCTTAGAACAAGCTCTTGTTGCACCGTCTTTGACTCGAACAGTCGAGACACCAGCTTCGAGTTGAGCCGTGATGGTGAAATGAGGCTGTCCACGTCCATCGTCAATCTGCTTGTGCCATGGCCAACGCCACATCTAGGGCCACTCCTCGAGCTCAGGTATCTCTCTTGTACATCGTCGAAGCTTTCCATACGTCTTGCCATCTCAAGGGGGATTAGCTCTTCATCGAACTCTACTGGATCTGCCTGATCATTGACAAGCATGTACGTGGATCTGTTCGGGTCGGAAAGAGGTATTGGTGGCAATGAGAGACTTGTGTTCGCGTCGGAAGATTTGATCGAACCACTGAGTTCTATCTGCTTAGGCGGACTCGAAGCAGGAATTCTCGAACTGAGGAAAGACGATGGTTCTCGGGATGGTATAGGTTCATGATGTTGTGGAGGCGCCTCGGAAGGGTCACACTGTTCGACACTTCGCTTTCTCTTGCCCAGAACCTTTGGCGTGAAGTGATTGCTGTTGTTAGACTGCGTGTTAGCTGCCGTGCGATCGTGCCCTTTGGTCTGCTTTCGTGGCCGTCCAATCTTTGCCATATCAGTGGCAGAAGAGAAACGAATGTCGGGCGGCCGACAAATGGACAGCCTTAACCAGTCTGACCGCCCCAACAGTTCCTTCCTCATTTCGTTGATGCTTTTCGACTCGATGCCGCGCTGCTCCTGGCAGGAGGCCTCGAGCGGAGAGATGAGGCTATCACTAGAGTCGGCTTTGTTGTCATATTCGCTGTCAAGTTCCGTGGTGATTTCTCGCCGTGAGGATCTGTGACCCCGAAGACCTGCGCCGCAGTCAACACATATTTCACTCCATCGTAACGATACCAGTGTGCCGGAAGTAGGCTACGCTAAACGTACCGTGGAAGTGCGGTGTATGCAGGTTATGTCCTTGAACAGGTGTTTCAGATGTCAGTCGGTCTTGCAATTTCACTTCTCGTAAGCTCCTTACTGATGGACCTGTTGACCTGTTCGAAGCTTCAGACCGTGCTGCAACAAGATTGTTGAGAGAGGCCCGAGCGAAGTGCTGCTTCTGGGCCTTCAATTCGGAGTTATTGTTGGACTTCGCATGACGGTGTAATCTACCACCGGTCCAATTCATGCTACGTGGACGACATGACGATATACCACTGAATCAGGCAAGATATAGCTCTGTGACAAAGATCAGCATCCAGCGTTGGTCGCACAGTCCTGGACTCTTTCGTAATAATCATGAGGAGGTGCAGCTGCCCGTTTCAAAACCCGCCACACCCACCGCCCCTGCCTCGACATGGGGACATCTCAGCGAAGCAGCCGACATATCAATCATGTTACTTTTGCTTATGGCCGCCGGCACCAGCACCCAAGTCTCTTGTACGACAGCTAATGGGCGTGGATGATCCTGCACAGTGTGCAAACCTGAGTGATGAAGTCAGGTTCCGACATGAAGTGGACACGCCCTTCGATCACGAGATCGCAGGAGCCGACCAGCATGAGACTCGAGTCTGGCAGCTGATGAGTTTGATTCACACTTTGAACGGTAGGTACACATGTTGAATCTCTACGCCAGCGTGCTGGCTGGTGCACCCCTGACTGGCTTGAGACACTGGCAGCGATCCACAAATCTGCCAGTGTCACATGCTTGTGCAGCCTTGCCAAGCTCTGTTCATAGGACTCAAGCCTTGCAATCTCAGATTTTCCTTTTGCATCAACATCAACAAGGTGACAATAAGTTAATTGAAGATGCCTCCATCCTGAACAAGTCACGTCGACCACGTCACCTTGAGTTACGGACAAAACACACATGAAGCTGTTACAAAGTCGAGCAGCCCAATCGCTAATCCAAAGGCTGAGCATGCTAGGTGGAAGAGTAGAACAAGGTAAGCTTGAGCCAGGACACCTGTCGATTGCCTGTCCGACACTCAAATCACTCACTGATGATTCCCTACATCAATGCATAGTTCACCTGATATTTAATGAACGAAGACATGTACCATCTATTCATATCTGACTCACGATTCATCTATCATCAACGTCGCGCTCTCATGGTCTTGGACCCGAAGCTAACTACCTGCGAAAACAGCTCCCACATGACGCAGATCCTCGTGCCGAGGTCTCAGTCTACTCCTAACGCCTAGTACGACTTGAACGTCTCAGCGACGACGAGGTGCTGGTAAAGTGTTGAGGTCATTAGCCATGTAAATGTAGTGGGCACCACTTTCAATACACCCGGTTGCCAGCTTATGAGCTAGCACTTTTTGCCAGCTGCCGTCTGTCTTGGCCGAAAGCGCTGACGACTGCGGCGGTGAGGTGTGCCTATACGTAATCCAAGCCACAAAGAGAAGTCGGCATGCCGGGCGCGAGCTACCTAAATCCCCGACATGATGCATCTGCCGCAGTCTATGTCATCATCCACGAGCTGTAAGCTTTCAAGGTACTTCACTCGTGCTTTGTACGAGATGCAACAGCCACATGGTCATCGAGAATTACCAGTTCTGCTGCTGTGGAATGCATCACACTCTCAACTATTGAGGGGCACATCTCGAGTAACTGCCATCACTGTTGTGACTATCTTGTCCCACGGCAGGTGCAGGTCTTCGAATGCTGCCACGTCACTCAACATTCATGCAGTGAGCAGAAACGTGCATTAGACTGCATTGAAGCAACGACGACGATTCGTGTGAGATGCACGTTCAATTGCATGTTGTCACTGACGATGGATGCGCACGAGCGAATGAAGCGAGCGGCAATCCCCCTGATGATCAGAAGGTGTTGCGACGATCACTCTGAATCGTCGGAATGTCGGAACTCTGTTCGAGGTGCAGTTGTTACGGCCTTGGGTGCAGCATAGCAGGGAGCTGGATCAAGAAGTAGAGGCTGCTGTTTGGCTTTGGACGGCCTGTTTTCGGCCAAAGTGGCTCTCGGTGTGACCAAAACTTGGTTCTGCGACGTCTGCATGTTCCACCTCGCTTTGCAGTTACCCACTTTCTGCTTCGTCTTGTCACACCGCAGCATCACTTCGACCACGTCCGCCTGCCTACCAACCTCTCACCAAAGCGAGCTTTAAAGCCTGCTTTCCCTTCCCATGCGTAGTCCTCTTTTCCTGCTACTTCCATACCACTCCAACACACATTGCTAAAGTTCGTGACTACTTCACACGCTCAAAACCCTTTTCCAAAGCTTCACTCCCAAGGACAACAACCAAACTCCACAGGACTTGCCATTTCCCCAGGAACTTCCCCAGGACTTGCCACAGGATCACTGCCGGTGCTATTGCTTCGTATTGTCGTTGCTGCAACATCCGGATCTACCAATCCTAGGATCAGTCTAGTCACACCATCAGGAGATACAACAATCAAGACACGCTGTGCTCTCCGAGTGCTCGTACATGCCAGGTCAGTATTCTCCCTCTCTACCCAACCCGGATGTTTCCACGCTCCAAGCGTGTCCAGGACTACAGCCACAAAAGGATCTCCGGAGTATACCAAGGAAATACAACAAACCAATTTCTAGGTTGCTGCTTAGCGGCTTAAAAATCCTTCACAATCCTCATCAGACGCTGCGTTTCGGGCGCAGTTCGTCGAGAGGGATCTGAGTTAATGTTGCTCACTGAGGCCACTACCTAGGATGTTTTTATGCTCACGCTGCCACTGGACTTCCGCAACTGGAGCTGCTACGTGGTAATTGTCGACTTTTCTTGCCGTTCAAACGTCAAAGCCTCCCGCGCTGGTCTGTGCAGCACCACATCACCAATACTGGAAACTTTCGAGCAAGTTCTTGTTTCTGATGACTGCAACACTGGGATCTTGAAATGCTGGGCACTGTCCTTTTTGAATACTTGATTCTTGGAACGCTGGCCTGGACAATTACTCACTATTGGAACTTCGTCATCCCCCTACACTTTTGGACACGGTCGACTCGGATGCCTGCTCTTACGTTTACCTGTGGAATTCGATCATGCTATCAACGAAGCCTTGGTTGCCTGAACTTACGCCATTAGCGCGTTTGGGCATACGCCTAACAACACTATCTACCATGAACCTTGGATCAGGCCTGCCGTTGACGATGAAGCTGGACCGGTCCTGTCAAATTATGTCAAGAATGTGCATCTTACTAACACATTGCGTGCAAACAGATTTCTATTAGGATTCCGGCCTTCAGTTACCATGTCAGCAAGGAGAAGTTCAAACAACATGATGCCATCAAGGACGAGACATTCCGTTGAGACTCAACAACTCCCACGTCACATCCCACGGACAAGACCAGAGGCTACATCAACCTACATATCACAAATACCAGCTATGTCACAACCAAGTTATGATCTTGTTTCTGGCGCACCAGGATATTGCGTCGAGGCAGCTCCGTGCTGGCAAACTATCACCGACTCCTTCTATCCTGGAAACGACAGTGCCTACATCCCAACCTCATCGGTGGCCCCAATGGCTTTGACACATCCTTCTTATTGGGAAGTGATGCCAAATTATGATATTGACTCAGCGTCTACTTCGTCGTCTTCATCCGGATCATCTTCTTCCACAAAGGCTTGCATCTCCCCCCCAATGTCCGAGGCTGAAATTTTACCCTCCGAATTGTACCAAACTTCCCCGGCTCATCTGGATATGGACCATTTCCCATACACAGATCCTTGGGTTTCGTCTACTATGATGCCACCAACACCCCCTACGGACCCAATGTTTGACAATCTGGACCTTTTCAACACTGGCAAGAACGAACACATGTCCTTTATGGGCCTTCCCGATGCTGCGCTCCCGGAATGCGAATACCTTGGCGTCTCCAAGTTGCAATTCTCAAGGTCGAGTCTTCCCTAAGCCCTTGCGTAATCAGTACTAACTGTTAAGCAGTGGACCTGTTCGACACCATCAACCAAGACCTATCCGGTCTGCTTCGGAACGAAGCCCAATCAGCTCAGCCAGTGGATCACCCAAGGACGAACCTGTGGAACGAACCAAGAACAACCCCAGGAATGACCCCCGCTACGATGTCAAGGCCGACAAGAATGGACTCTATCACTGCCCATATGTTGGCACAGAGGGCTGCACTCACAAGCCTACGAAGCAGAAGTGTATTTATGCGTATGTTTTTCATGTCTCTGTGTATGTTTTGTCTAACCCATACCTAGCAAAAACTTGGACTCGCACCTGAAACCTTACACCTGCAAACATGGAGTCGATGACGAGACCTGCCGGGGCCTTCGCTTTTCTTCAAATGCCTGCTTGTTCCGACACGAACGTGAAATGCACGGAATGCACAACCACGGAATCAACCCATATCTTTGCAAGTTCCCCGGATGCGAGCGAGCTCGCCACGACAACGGCTTTCCAAGAAGATGGAACCAACGTGATCACATGAAGCGTGTTCACGGCTGGGAAGAGCCAGATAATGACAATGAAACAAGCGCAGCTTACGCTGACGCTCCACGGAGAAGGAAGGGGCCCGGCGCCTCTAGCTCTGTGGCCATGAAAAGGACTGGCTCAGCCCGAGCTCAGGCAAACTATTCCTATGGACCAAGGAACGTGAGCGCTCCGCGCTACACAGCACAGATGCAAAGAGAGCTCCAGGCTCACAATATTATGATCCCAGGCATGATGGTTGATCCAGCCAACTATGGACCACAACAAATGATGGCTCAAGCCTATGGACCTGGGCCAATCTACATGCAGTCCACCTATTAAAGGAGTTGCACGACATCATGCTATGTTTCTTGGATACAGATACCCCCTTGCATCAGTCCTAGGAGTCTTGTTTTTTCACCTATATGGCTACACAGACCTGGAATATTCCCCCCAAATAGGCCACACATTCTACTACCGCACAGGAAGGCTTTCAGCATAAGAAAACAGGACTTATGATCTGTCAAAACCACTGGGCATCTGTTCACTGCATCTCCTGGGAGTTCATTGTCATCGACACGGACGACTGCATCGATGCAGTCATGACTTCCAACATCTTGTGCACGCCATCTGGAGGTAACCCTGCAATCTCATGACATACGAGTTGTGACAATAGATAGATACCATCGGACATCACTGGAGGAATAGTGTTTACATAGGGAGGAGGCTTTAGACGCTCCTTAGCGTTAGTCGGATTATGCTGCCGTTCCATCAGCACGAGCACCGGTAGCGATTGGTAGCACAGCTGCTACATCACCAAGACTCATAGGCTTGTAACAACGAATGGATACTCCTTAGAACTATCTTCGTCTTCTTCGTGATCGCTTCCATGGCGATATCGCAGCTAGTAACTGCAAGCGAAGAACTTTCTCAAGTACAGCGTACTGGCGTCCTCCCCAAGTGCCTATGCCTGTTCATGACTCATTCCTTTTCAATCCCAACACTACAATCCACGGCACGTTTCCCATTTCTCCATCGATGTTTCCAACAGCGGCGTTCACAAAGAGTGTCTGTTCTCCAGGACGTAACTGTTCATAAGTCGCCGGACTCAAAGACGCGTAACCACGCTTTCTGCTCGAGTTCTTCCCAATAAATTCTTCTGGAAGGAGCTCAATATCGTCGTCGGTGCTCTTTCTCTTGCCGTTGTTCGTTCTGGTGTCCCAGGCGGCCCTCCGTGCTCCCCAAGCGCTGTGGATATGGCCAAAACAATGTAATATAGGCTTTGCTAAGCACACGGCTCGCCTCAGATGCTCGCAGCCACCGCTTGTCCTGCTTCCCCCACCACAACCATCGAGGACATATTTCGGTGGCCCGTGCGTCATTACGATATCTACTAGCGGAGGGATGGTGCTTGTCTCGGTGGAAACATTAACGGCGTATGGTGGGGTGCCTGAGGAGTTGAACCTGTCTTCCTTGCTCGGGTATTGAAATGCTGATAGCCCGTAGGCTGGTGTGTAAGGAGAAGCGTAAAGCTTGAAGGTGGCACCTGTGCTCAACTCGAATTGGTGAGTCCCCTCCTCTAGAAAGACGATACCTCTGTCTGTGGCTATCTTACTTCTCCACAATGCCATTGCCTTGTCAGTCATGGCACTTTCGTCCTTGCCTCCACACTCTTGCTCGTAGTATACCCGGTCGAGATCAATGTCATGGTTACCCGCGATAACCAGCTTCAACTCAGCTTTGATACTAGCAAGACCCTCAATCGACCTTCGATAGTTCTCGATCCCGCCGTTCTCGGTAATGTCTCCGCAATGCAGCACTACATCCACCTCCGGGAGGGACTTGTTACCGTGCTCGTTGATGCTGCCCGAAGCAACCGCAGGGCGCGTGTATTCGGTTAAATCAATGTCGTGGGTATCTGAAATAATTAGGAATCGTGTCTGGACCGATCGAGCCATGACGTTGTGGTGGATTTCTTATGGGCTTCGGTGTTTGTCATGTAGTGTCCTCCCAAAGTGAACGCAAATAGGAAGATTGAGGGAAGGATGCCTAAATGTATATAGCTTGGCTGTGGTTGACGGGTACAGGTCCTCAGTCAGACACGCAATGCCATGGTCGCCGCTAGTCTTGAACAATGAGCAAACACCTAGTTTCATCACGTTGTATGGTACTCGCCGCCCGGGCCAAAGTATAGGGGTACCTCTAGATGTCCTACATACTATCAGAACACGACTCTCGTGCTCGACCTCAACCGCACGGATGCCCACGCAGGCTCGCGCCTCTCCCGGCGCGCTTGAGCTATCACGAACTCGAGTCGCGAGGAAGTAAGCTAATCACTCGTCAAGGGACAGTATGATAGAAGAGCTCTTTGACAGTACACATGACAATGGGCCAAAAAACAAACTGGCCGCTTGCTTTGATGTCGGGAGTACCCCAGTAGCTTGAAAACTATGATAGCTAGGCGCATGACTGAATCTGAGTCGGACCCAATTATGAAGATTTGTGGTACATCCTGAATGCTTTGTTCTGTATCTCGGGAGCACGCCAGTCACCAGCTATACGACCTCCTGCCATGGTCAGTTCAGGTGAAGCCCTGGTCGGCGAGAGACAATGAGCAATGCTTGTCGAGCAAACGGTGCAAAGCCTGACATAACCTTCTCTCCTTCAATCGATAAATCCTGGGGCCCCTCCACGTTTCTTAACCATGCCTGTAAGCACATCAGCTGTCCTCGTTTTGCTGAGATGCTCACTCTCATGACTAGCTCATAATCATCACGGGCACCCCGTGCTCAGGCAAATCACACCGTGCACAGCAGATCGCCAAGGAATTCGAAAGTCGCATCAATGCGTCGAATGACTCGAAACGAACAGTTGTCTACTTGCCTTCGCAGCATGCCTCCTTAGACCCGCCTGACGAGGACAGTTTGTCCTATAGTCCTCCTCCTCCATCCTCAAACCCTCGGGACACAATTTATGACTTGGCACGGCTAGAGAAAACAGCTCGCGCAGAAGAGTTCAGCGCTGTCAAGCGTGCTGTATCCAAGAATGTGGTCGTGATAGCTGATGCGCCCAACTACATCAAGGGCTTCAGGTACCAGCTTTTCTGTGAAGCAAAAGCCGCTGGGACAAGGAGTATAGTCGTGCATGCTGCGGCCAGGGAGGACGAGTGTGTCGCATGGAACAATGCTCGACTTGAGGCTTGGGGATGGCAGACAGCGTTCACTGAGGGAGAAGACAGAATCGGAAGCGTTACCGGACCGAAAATAGGCAAGGATGTGCTTGGAGAGCTTCACCCGGAAAGCCATACTGCTATCTATGGCGACACAATGCTGCACGAAGCATCCCGGTCAAGGAGTTCCAGTGTGAGTGCGGCGGTTAGCGACGAGGGAGAAGAGCAACTTCGTCGAAAGAGGCAGGCAGACGATACCATGACACTCAAGTCACTCTACATCTCGGACAAAGACGAAAGTTCAACATTAGCCACCGAGAACGAGCCGACTGCACTTGAGTCAATACAGGAGCAGTCTGCCTCTAGCAAGTCCACTTCCTATCCTCCGCCGTCCTCTGCTCCTCCCTCTCCAAAAGCATCTCTTCCTTACTCTCCCACCTCTCTCAAGTCCCTACTCATGCGCTATGAACCACCAAGCCCTTTCTCACGCTGGGACACACCACTCTTCACCATCCCCTCAACCGACTCACATCCTCCTTACGACGCAATATGGTCCGCCATCTTCCCGGCAGCCACAAAACCCACTTCCAAGAAGGCTTTGCAACGCCAACGGCAAGAGGAGGAGCACGCACAAAAACTGCAACGAGAAGCAGAAGCTCAAGCAAAGCAAATACAAAACGGTGACAGCACGGTCCCACCAACAAAGCAAGGCCAACAAGTAGAATCCGTCCGCCAACACGCAGCCACAATCCTACCGACCGCTAGCGCCCCAAACGCCCTCCAAGTCCTGGAATCAACAACCGGTGAAATAGTCAAGCTCGTCCTCTCTTCAGCCCGCGCCGCAGGCGCAGCAGACGGTGACGGCGGCACAATCACTATTTCTGTCCCGATACCCGGTGAAGCCGCCATGGATATGGAGCTGGAAGTCCCCGAAGGTCTAAGCCTGAGCCAGCCAGCCCTACAAAGGTTAAGGAGAAGCTACACACAGATCCAACGGGGCGGAATAGCGCATGGGCAGGGGTACACGCAGGGACGACGCAACATTGCGGAGAGCTTCGTGCAGTTCCTGCAAGCCGAATGGGAAAATAGTACGTAAATCTGCGTGGTGAACGGAGAACGAGGTTGGAAGACTCAAGCGAGGTTGTCGTACTGCCGTTGTCCATCTGATTCAAACCCGTGGCGCTGGCTGAAAGCGTAGACTGCTTTCACCAAATACTCTTCGCCAGCTTCTCTCCCAACACCCACCCTCGTTCCTGCACTGCAGCCTGAATTGCTTCGCATTGCTTCTCACTGCTTCGACTTTCCGCTGCCCTTATCTGCCTCTGCTCGTCACGCTGTCTGCCAAGCGACCGCAGGTGGTATATAGTATGCTAGGGTAGCAACACGGAAATGCAGCAGCAGTTTCAATTAACTGTCTTGGTCGTGAGCCCTTCGACTCAGTCGCTCCTATCATGACAGGCGCGACCACTTCTCTACTCTACCCTGACTAAGGCGCCGGGGGTCGACACTCGGAACCCCATAGCAGCAGACACGACTAGATCCAATCAAAGGAAGTCACGTAAACATCCTACGATACATCTACAGTAGTAGGGCAGGCGCGGCGCGAGAAGCACGGCGGGGGTGAGAGTTAGGCAGGTACGTGAGGCACAATCACTGCGTTACGATTGAGGATACCGTAGGAAGTATGTTCTTTGGGTGAGCCTCTATGTCAACTCAGCAGAGCTCCGATTTCTGTTGCTCGCACCTGACATGAGGGAGTCCTGTTCAGCTTGTGGTTTGGGATGTGGAATCACTAGCCGTTTGGATCCCTCTGTAGTAACGCGTTAGATGTGTGTTGGTATGTAGGGGACTAGATCAGTCTGTTCAACTCGCTGGACATCTGATGTTACTCGGCGCGAAGATAAATTGGTAAGGCTTCAAGAGAGCAGGAGTTGGGATGAAATATGATCATCCATATTATCTGCTATCTGCTGGTTACACGCTCTAGGTCTCTGTATCGTGCCCAGCACTCCCCATGCTCGTTTTTAAACAACCCACCACAGTCGCTGATAACTGTTAGGTATATTCGCGGAAAAAGCAACACTCGTTTCCTCCACATTCCGTGGGCATTGCGATCAGAATGTGTGTCCACAATCATTTGTTCGGCTTGATCGGAGCTGGGCTAAATTGCACATGGTGACGACGCAAGGGCAGCTGCCACAATAGCTTGGTATTTACAATTTAGCCAGTGACTTGGGTGATTCGGCTCATATCAAATGTAACCTTCCACCGTGAATGACGGCTGAGTAAGCTCCGGAAGCCGAAAGGCTCTCAATGCCTCGGCACGTGGCCTCAGGCAGAAGTCCACATGCTCGATTTTTGTGGCAGGCGGCAACAGGCGCGGAAGAGCGCAAATGTCGCCAAAGTGGCGAGCGTAGCAAGTAGGCAGACCAAGCCGAGATGGTGTCTGCTCAATGAGGAATTAGTGAATAAGAAGCTGTGTTTCAAATCGTGTCTTAAATCGTGATTAGAGTGATACATCGCCCAGATCACGCATCAAACAAGCCATCTGAGCTCGTTTCGCAGCCTCAGCGAGGAAGTCCTGTGGTAGTCCCGGCGGCACACCGTTGGCGCTCGTAGGAGCATAGTTAGGTCGCTGCGACTGTGAGAATGAGTTGTGGTGATGCTGATGCTGAGACTGTTGTCCACCCTGATTCTGACTCTGGTTGTTGTTGCTCTGATATGAGGCTGTGTTCTGATTTTGTGACTGTCCACCCATGATTTGTGTATTGTACTGAAATTGGTTGGCGCCGAAAGGGTTGATCTCGTTCGCAGAGGGTGATGGTAGAGGAGCGTTGATGTTCTGGGGTGCTAGGAACTGTGACTGTAGCTGAAGAGGATATTGTTGCGGCTGGCTCGATAGATTCAGGCTATCGCTTGTTGGGCTAGGATGCGATGTCGATATGGTGCTCGAAGCCTGGGAGGAGAAGGAGGAGAACGAAGGTCTCGATTGAGCTGCGGACTGGGTATTGTATGATTGCTGCTGGAACCTTGGACTGCGGCGAGGAAAGTTACTCATTGTAAGCCCTAGCGAGGTTGTTGCCAGACTGAGTGATAGAGTAGTATGAAAAAGATTATAGCGCCAGTCGGCTGTTTCTTCTTCGTTTTGATCTCTTTCCTGTGTTCCTTGATCGCCAAAAGGGTATTTTCGAGGTCGTCGACTGATATCTATGTCTGGAAATAGAGACAGAGCATGAAGTGACGGGAGTGAGTAGTAAGCGGGCGACAAGTGAGGATGTGTAATGTGGCCTGTTTAGCGAAGGCGCACGGGTGATATGTATCGACTTGCAGAAATACGAGAGGAAGGCCCGACAGCAGCGGCAGAGTATCTCCTAGCTCAAATCAGATCCGTTCTTGCAGGCAGGATAGCGGCAACTAGTGATGAGGTATGGCCTTTTTGGACAGAAGATGCCTGATGTCTCAGCCTATGAGGTCGGAGAATGGACGTTTGCAGCGGCCACTCGTCGCCTAAGATTTCTTCCAGCCGCACACTTGCGCTGTGACCTGCGACTTATCGGCCTGTGCTTTTCTGCAAAGAACACAAGTATTCAGACTCAGGCTACTATTGAACCCCAACTTTCTGGGGTCGGCGAAACTCCAATCCCTGGCGAGCTTAACCAGATCCGATTGTTCTTGCGTGACGTACCTTGCTGCTTGCAGCCGCCAATGATGGATGCTTTGTGATGCAAGATCTTTCTCAATCACGATATACGACGATAGGTGAAAGTCACCAGCGAATCCTGGTGAATAGAATCATCGGGATTGAAGTCCAAATCATTCCTCAAGAAACACTAACTTACGAATAACCGACATGCGTGAGAAGCCGATCATGCTATCCGAAAATCTCCATTGCGCCGGCCAATTACGGCCGCTTTCACAAGTACATCATTATTCTGCTCGACCATAATTTCCCAAGAAGCATGAAGTAGCAACTCCAGCATGACGATGCTGGATGTGCTTTCGCATCGAATGCTCCGGTGGGAGTGAGCGAGCTGATCTGATATCGTCACCTCAGCTGTCACAAACAATCGTGATCCAGGCATCCATCATTCAATCATCCTAGCGCCACAATCTCTCATGCTGTGTGAGAGCGAGCTCCATCACTGGCGTAGTAATTTCTGCTATCGAGGCTGCTCTGATGCTTCAACTCTGTGAGCGTTGGGTTAATGCTCGAAGGCCTTTCTAAGTCTGGACATTTGATGATCGTGTTAATTCTGCTGTATCGTAATGAATTTATCACCTTTCGTTGCTTGCGTGACTTTATCGAGCTTGTATCAACCTCGCTTCGGGGTCTAGATTCTGTAGGTTGCGTTCGGTAGATGATTGGTTACATCGGCAAGTGGAGAACGAATGTGCATTATCGCTTCTGGAAAAGCTCGGCGACAATTCCGCATGGAAGGAATGCATTCTTTTTCACTCATAACATGATTGCCTGACTCGACGCCGAGGTCCCCCATACACTCCTGACTCAATCCTGCCCCCTGGAATAGAAAAGATGTCCCCTAGTGACGACGAGTTTGAGGCCCTTGACCTCTTCGTTGAGCCCAGGGATTTCTATGCGCCCGAGAAGCCTGCCACACTCACTTCGTACATAACCAAGCAGAACGTCCACATACCCCTTCGCTTGGTCGGGCATAACCCATTATGGGGTCATCTGCTTTGGAACGCAGGCCAGGTAATCGCAAAATACATTGAGGATAATGCTGTTGATGTCGCCGCGGATAGAACTGTGCTGGAGCTTGGCGCCGGCGCCGGCCTGCCTAGCCTGATCTGCGCTCTGCATGGCGCCAAAAAGGTTGTCTTGACTGACTATCCAGACACGGACCTGATAGAGAATCTACGATACAACATCAGCCACTCCATCGATCAACAATACCAACCGGCCATAGTTGCGAAGGGTTACCTCTGGGGCAATGACCCCCAACCGCTCAAAGTAGAGCTCACAGCGCCCGAGGAGGGTTTCGACTTGCTTATCTTGGCTGATATTTTGTTCAACCACTCTGAGCACGACAAGCTCATCTTGACGATGAGACAGACTCTGGGAAATAGACATGGGGCACGCGCTCTTGTGTTCTTTACACCATACCGTCCTTGGCTGCTAGAAAAGGATTTGAGGTTCTTTGAGCTTGCGAAGCAGGCAGGCTTCGTGGTCAACAAGCTCTTCGAGCATTTGATGGACAACGTTATGTTTCCAGAGGATGCTGGCGATGAAACATTGAGACGTACAGTGTTCGCTTACGAGATCAAGTGGCCTGTCTGAGATAGATCATCCACGTCTTTTACTATGCGGTCATCCCCCGACACCGGCTATTTGCTCAGGAGCTTATGGTTACCGGACTAGCACCATTATGGTCGACTAACGGCTTTGCTAAGCCACCCGAAAGGCTTCGGATGACCTCAAGCTTCTGCTATTCACCTTGCAGGAGGAGTTCGCTAGAGATTGTGACGACCAGGGAGAGCTTGGCTGACTCGACGTTGGAATGCAGTGGCATTTGAGTGCGTCCACGTTGTGTTGCCGGACTCACGACCAGTCCTATGGAACGAAAAGTCTAGCAACTCAGGTTATGCTTGAGGAGGCTCCGTCCGTCTAGCTTGATACGAATTATTCCGATCATATGGATGGGCACGCTGAATAAGGTGGACGGTGATAGAGAGTGTCGGCAGCGGTGGGAAGGAAGTACTGGGCTATGTCGATTTGCTGTGAGTGCTAGCAGTCCTCAAATGGCGCAGACGCACAAATATGTCCAGGAGCTGATGGGGTGAAGAACAGTGAGTCAGTCGTGACGAGCTCACTCAAGAATGGGATGATGCGCAACTCGGATATCACTGCAAATACTCATGCTGTTCTCGCCGACGACATGATGCAGTACATATAATAAGCGCCCTGGTTGCGTCTGCTTGGTTCTGTTGGTGGTCCTCGAACGAACTCCATGCCTTTGCGATACATCAACTCTAAACCAAACATCATGTTCTGAATGTCGAGCGCAGAACGAACAGTCGCGATGAGACAATGGTGTCGTGGAGGAAGATCAATGTCAATTATACCTGCTTGTATTTGGTAAACGTCTGTTCCCACTGCGCAGCAAGGATATATAGAAGGTGGGGGCAGTTGATCGCTCTAAACCATCTTCGACTTCGGGCGCCGAAATGCTGCAAATTGTGTGGGGTGGGCTGCAGGGAAATGGCGTCAACCACACATGCCAATGCTTATTTTTTCACCTTCTCCGAAGCTCGTTTTCATGCCTCTATAATGCTCAACAATTCAGAAGAACCAAAATTGTGTTCAAACGTGCTCACTGTTAGAGACACAATACACTGTTCTGCTCTACCAGGTTCATGAGGCCTGCGCGTCCAGAAGCTCCTTGATGACACCCTCTGAATAAGCCCACTGGTCGTCATAAAAGCCGCAAATGTGGAGGAGACCGTCCTATGCAAGCGGCTCCAGTCTTCGTACGGTACACGCCATGCTGTGCAATCGTTTCATCTCTCTGCCGCAGCTGTGTTCAGTCCCCTTCGGTCTTGTTCAAGAACGATACTCATACTTCGTGGCAAGCTCTTGCGGTCGCGAACGTGCTATACCCCAGTCGCGCCAACAGGAGTCTGGAATGTTCGTTTTGGGGACGAATGGTCTTGGGCTTTTCGTGATGCATCTCGAAAGTGGCTGTGCTCCGCATTATCGCAATTCCTGCCGTTCATCCCAACTGACCGCGTCTACAGAATTTCTCATGCCGGCATAGTCCGTTGCTCGATATGCGGATGGTGGTGACAAGTAAAGTACCATATGGGCTCAGCTTTTTGACTCGCCTCCTCCGGCTCTTACTTGGATCAGTCAGATGCATGGTGCGCCTACGCTGAATGCGTTTTGTCCATCCGGAGATGATTACCCCATCCTGCACGCTTGTGAAGAAACTCCAACGAAGGACGCCACTTCGTGCATGAGTTCGAACTAACGCATCACTGCACGATAAGTGGTCGCAGCAAGACCGATCTCAACCGTTCGTGTTGAAGACAAGAATTGTAAGCATTTCTTCCTCCCTTCACTGCCTTTTCAGCTGTCTCAAGCCTCTCTTGTAATATCCTCGAGCCGGCTTCTCGCCTGTAGTCGGAATCTTGTCTTTCGTTCTCGTAATTGCATTAGACCTCGGCCCCCTGCCGGCACCACTACACCTTCCTGGGTTATGAAAGCCCGCCGGTCGCTCGCTAACGATCTATTACCACCTCCTCTGCGCTGAGCAGTATTTAGCAGATTTATTGCTCGTCACCCCACGGATAACCAGCTCAAACTTCGAACACTCAACTTCTAACACACGGGGTAGTGCCATATATGCGGTCATTCAGGAGGCTCGAATTGTGTCAAACAACGCATTGTATTACTCTTCTTTTGAAAGACGTACGTTTGGAGGGACTCTGTTTTCGATCTTCTATGTGAGACACAACTAGTACAACGCGACCTTTCCAGTTAATCGGACCCAACTTCACCCCTTCCATTAATAGTCCTGGTACCTCATCGAACACACAACCTCGAAAGCCCCATCCAAGACTCGCTTCAGAGCCAGCACTATGTGCAAAGCACACGTCCTCCGCTTCAGCTGCTCTCATGGAGTCCTGATGGGTTTCGAGCCGTGTCGTCTGTCTCCATGCCCCGTCATTAAGACATGTGGTGAAAAGCTTCCTCAACAACCATACAGATGTTACAACTGCCAGCATCGCAAAGAAACCAAGACTTCGCGACCACCAACATCACGAAGTTCGACATGCTCGCCGTTGCCTACGATCCTTGACACGGAAGGTATGGACGAACCGGCCACACTCTCCACCATCAACCGTGCTCAGACCTTCCCCATCAGTGCACATTCAGTATTCCATCCTCTACCGAATGTTGCGAAGCAGCCGAAGGGTTGCGTGCAGATGGCGATGCGCGATAAGAGACCAAGTTCAGCAAAGCCATTCAAGTTCACCTGCCAGTCCTCGAGTCACGTCATGACTCCTCACTACCTTGGGCTGCCATCCTATCTTCCACATCAAGACCATTCTTGTCCACCATGTCAGTTGCAGGAAATGCGCGCCAAGGGAGAACAAGATGTGATCAGGCAAGCTCGAGTGCAGTATCCCAGACTTACTGTAGAGATGCTTATCCGGGATGGCACCATCAAGGAGTTTCAGGAGAAACCGACATGGGACCAGTACGCGGATGAGAAGATGACTGAGGAGCAAGAGCTGTGGCATCACGTAACGAGGAAGTGGACACAGGATCTGAAGAGATGCCGGGTACTGGTAAATGAGGAAGATGGTTTAGGGCTTCTTGCCTAGGCATTTCCTAGGCTCGGCTTGGTTCAGTGCAAGATTGGGGTGGATGATTTCTTCGGACACGATTGAATGAAACGATATGTACATGGGGTGCAGCGCGGTTGCTGCCAGGAAAAGTGCTTTTGTGATACCCACGGCATAGCTATAGAGGCGTTCGAAATTGGGTGGACAGCTTGCGAAAGGGGCATGAGCTTATATACTGTGTACAAGAGCCACACTGCAGCTGTACACAACAATACTGTTTTACATATCAGCACTCCGAGATGGAGCTCAGCAAGTTGATAGTTACAAATTAAACTTGAGTTCTGGCTGAAGCTATCTTACCAACATGGCTAGAAGAACAACTTATCGATAAGCCGTGGCATCCCAGCGTTTGCTTGGGATATGCTCAATACATGCAGCTTTACTCCGCAGTTGCGCCATTCGTGAACCTAGCACTGGCAGGTCTAGAGTGTTACGGATACACGTCGGACACTCTGCCTGCGCATCAAACGAAGCCCATGGGAGGCTTAAGGAATTAGAACTTCATACCTCTCATGATCTATCGTTGGTGACTGCCACTACTAGATGCTGTTGGCTGTACTAGACACCACACCGACGATCATCGGTGCCACGTTCTGCTGACCCTCTTCGAAACCTCACTACTGCCGACTAACTATAGCCTTCCTCTAACGCAGGTCATGAACATGGACAACTTCGATGTGAAGTTGTTGAAGCGATCGATTGGCCAAAAACGCTTTCACCAATCCATTCGACCTTTGTACGGAGATCATGCTTGGGCAAAGGACCTGGACATTGTCAATGAGTTAGGTGGTCATACTGGTTGTGTCAATGCTTTAAGGTATGAAGACGGCCTGACTGCGGACGGAAAGTTGAGGAGGCTGATGTTCAAATAGCTGGGCAACAAACGGCCGTCTTCTGGCTTCCGGCTCTGACGATACCTACCTCAACATCTGGGAGTACAACCCAGAGAACCAAGCAAAACCTTTTACCCTCAATACAAGTGTCAACACTGGACACCATGCCAATATCTTCTCCGTCAAGTTCATGCCCCACTCGAATGATCGTACCGTTGTCACATGCGCTGGAGACTCTGAAGTACGGATATTTGACTTGGAATATGGTGCTGGTGCCCAGGCTGCCACTGGTTCATCAGAGAGCACAAGAAGCAGGAGATTCAATAACTTCTTTGGCAGTTGCAGATGGCTGACCGAAGCAAACACAAATGCAAGAGTCTACCGCAGCCATGCCGATAGAGCCAAACGCATCGTTACCGAGTCTAGCCCCCATCTATTCTTGACCTGCTCGGAGGATGGCGAAGTACGGCAATGGGACTTGAGGCAGCCCTCATCTGCATACCCTTCGCCTCGAGATGCACGCAGCTTTGGTTTTCGAAGATCTGCTCCAACTGAAGGCTCGGACGATGTCCCTCCACCTCTAATATCTTACAAGAGGTACGGACTGGATCTAAATACTATTTCTTGCTCGAAGAGTCAGCCACATTACATAGCACTAGGCGGAGCACATGCTCATTGTTTCTTGCACGATCGAAGAATGCTAGGGAGGAATGTCGATGTTGAGCAAGGACGACCGGCCAGTTCGAGACCAATTGCAGGGACACCCGAGGATGATTCGATGCGGGAAGCAACGAAATGCGTTCGACGGTTCGCACCGAACAACAAGCGAAGAATGAGGCCCAATGATCACGGTAGGAACCATATCACAGCTTGCAAGATCAGTGATGCTCGACCGAATGAGCTGATATCCTCCTGGTCCGGTGACCATGTCTATAGCTTTGATATTGTGAGGGGACCTGATGCTAGAGATGAGGAAGCCAAGCAAGATACGTTATACCGGACAGCACGGCTCACGAATAAGTCGGAGCGGAAGAGAAAGCGTACCCAGGCTACACAATCTTCTACTAGTGGCGGCGATGGTGCTCACAATGGTCGACGCCTTCGAAGGGTCTCAGACGACCAGGCAGAAAACGGTCAGACTGCACTACGGGTACGCTTCGAGAACGGTGAGACCGAAGATGTCGAGATAGGTGAGGATGGTTCCGAAGAAGCGAGTAGCCTGTTGGCTGCCCACAATACCCTCTTGTCTGAAGCTCAGAAGCAGAGTGAGAGAATCGCGCGAGCTCTAGTCAATCTTCGAAAGACACTATTCGACTTCTCTGCTATGCTCCAGGCTCCAGAAGGAAGCTCAGAAACGTCAGAAGAGCTATCTCAGAACACAGCTTCATACACCGCGGCTCTTGGTCAGGCCAGTACTCTGCTACCAGAGATGGAGCAGGTCATGCGCGAATGGACTTATCCAAACACGACCGACGAAGACGAGATCCTGCTGCAGAACACCTTACGCCGTAATAGACAGTCCAGTTGGCGTTTCGTGCAAGCTGCAGGCTCTCTATCTAGGATTATGGGTGGCAAAATACAAACTTCAGGTCCAAGTGATGATCCCAGACTGCAGCAATTCGAGGCCATAAGACCTGCTCCACTAGAAGCCGACAAGATTGACAGCGAATCTCAATTCTACTACGACTTTACCAGAGCCATTATTCTGTGGCTCAATGGTGGTCGAGAAGCTGTTCTTGAAGGCTTTAGAAAGCCACCAGAGAAAGCCCGAAGTGTTCGCTATCCTTTCGATGAATCGACGAGCTTGGAGAACCTGTCGGAGAGATTGCGGGACTACCTTCTTCCACTGGCTAGAGATGACAAGCCAATCATTGACCTTGGCACGAATCAATTCGAACGTGATGAGCTTCGTCAGCTGTTCGAAGGTCAGAAGTCTGCGGTACATGCGTTTACCCGTGCTCTGGACCATATAGAGCTGCGGAGACATCAAGGCACTTCTGAAGTTAAAGAGTCCAGTGGTGGTGTACAAAAGCGCACTATGGACAAAGGAGCTGCAACAAGATTCTGGGGTGAGAAGGTTGGACGAGCTCTACTCATGCACGCTGCAGAAGGTGTGACATTCAATTTCGTCAATCGTGCTTTTGGAGGGCTGAAAGTACATATTACGCCTGACGATGAGATGATCGATAGGTTGCTTGACGAAGCTGAGGAGCAGGACGAAATGTTCGTAGATGCTGAAGAATCAACAACGACCGAGCCTACCACGACACAGTCCACCACGAGCGTACCTCGTGTAACTATTGAAGAAGCAGAAGAGGATGAACCTCTGAGTCAGAGCATCATCGAAGAGGAAGATGAAGACTCTGACAACGTACCTGATGAGTCCGATGATGATTCTGAAGTCGACTCCGACGACGAAGCCGCCCAGCTGATCATGCGACCCCAACGGAGGTTGATGTCCACCAGACGAGCGCTGGTCAACAATGACGTTGATTACACTTCTCATACCAAAGCGTACAAAGGTCATTGCAACACTCGCACCGTCAAAGATGTGAACTATTACGGCTTGGACGACGAGTATGTGATTTCTGGGTCAGACGACGGTCATTTCTTCATTTGGGATCGAAAGACAATGGAGATTGTGAGTGTTCTCGAAGGTGATGGCGAGGTCGTCAATGTCATCCAAGGACACCCATACGAGCCGATGATTGCATGTAGCGGCATTGACAGCACGGTCAAAATCTTTGGGCCTGGAGGTGATAACCGAGAACGCTATGACGCGAGACGGGGTATCAATATTGCCAACCCAGGTGGTGGTCGACACAGCTCTCTTGGCATGATGGGTCGAGCCAGGAGACGACGACAGGCGGGTGAAGTGGATAGCGATACCGAAGAGAATGAGCAACAGCAGGAAGAAGTCAATGCTGACGATCCGGAATCCGTGGTTCGAGGCGGGCTGAAGTCTAAACGAGTGCCCATGGACAAAGTCTATGAGATAATATCCCAGAATAATGCTGAGAGACAGCGAGGGGTTGGTGATGCTTTCATGACGGTGAGTGATCTGGATGACATCCTTATTCGAGCCTGGTTGATGTCAAATGCTATGGTCACCTAGGAGGAGTGAGTGGTGACAGATTGGGTTGTGCTGGACGAGTTATGCTAACGTTTGGTCTTCAGCAAGGTATGCTCGCTCGGTTGGCTCTCGCGTTGCAAAATGGTCAGCTGCAGGGGATTGAGGGTGTCGGTGGGCAAGGATTTGGAGGGGAGGGAGGCACGATTGTTGTTGATGAAAACTGCTCGGTAAGCATACTTGTTCGAATACAGCATGGAAGCTTTGGTAGCTGACTCAAGGTTGCTGCAGGTGATGTGAGCCGTACTATCCAGTCAGTGCCCTGGTCACGGATGAACCCTTATTCTTCGAAGTATTGGAGACAAGTTGATATTATCAATCTCCATGAAGACGTCGACGGATGCTGAGGTGCAAAGTGCTAGGCCCTTGGGGTTGGCTGTTAGGTATGAGACCGTAGGGCACGGAGCCTAAGCACTCAGGAGGGCGATTAGGTGTGGCATTGGCAGGACACGGAGGCTAGGGGTTGAGGGTTGGATGTGCTACCAGAGTCTTTGTCGCCCGGTCATTGCTGGAGGCCCTGAACAGGTTGATGATGGATCGAAAGCCACTTCAAGACGGGATCATTTGACGATACATAGAGGACTCACATCCCAAGCCTGAGTAATGGTTCAAGTTGCTACTTTCCATATCCTCACTTCGTGATCTCCCATCACTATATAACCTCATTTGAGGGTGCGTGGACAGTTTGTCTCCCATCCTGTTCACCTGAAGTTCCCAGTGCCCTTTAGGCGCCGAAAAGCACAGCTAAGTGAAGCGAAAATACCTGCAATCCGATTGGTCGGCAAAGTTGCTCTTTCCGCAACTCCAGCTCGCAGCTTGAACTCGCCCAAATTGTTCTCGACGACATCAACCCACTGCATCTCAACAACCACCTGCGCCACCTCTCCTCTCCACGCTCCCTTCAGACCTCATCGAAACCGTCCACGATGCGCGTTACACCAAGACTCGCCATGCAGGCCACTCGTGCCCTTCGCGGCCACGACCACCCCAACTTCAAGAACGGAATGTACGTCAACAGGACAACCCACTCCATACACTCGAGTTGAGTTGAGATAAGCAGGCAATGAATGCTAACGTACTACCACAGCTGGCTAGGCAACTGGGGCGACCTCGGCTCTCCAAAGCAAAAGGGCCTGACGTCGTATGCGCTCTCGCCGAACAGACAGCGGGCGCTGGCTGGCACGATGCATGCGGCGATATTCAATGTTTCGAGACGAACGAGGGATCAGATTCTGTATTGGTTGCCGCCGTTGTTGATTGCCTATGCGGCTATGCAGTGGGCTATGGAGCGGTAAGTGGAATTCCTGTGTGGTTGGATGGGGCGAGAAGAGCAGAGTAGCAGAACGAAGTGATGTGGCGAGGGCAAAGAGGATGGTGGAGATGGGATGGGATATGCCACAGCGATTGGACTTGCTGCTTTGCCCTGCTCGGGTGTCTTTAAAAGAGAGACCATTTGCTGACATTCTGCTTTGCAGAAACGAATTCCTCAACTCGAAGCCAGGCAGAGAGACGGAGGCGTCTCAGCAGATGGACAGTGTCACATCTTAGATGGGCACGAGTTGGGAGATGTACTTGTTTAGTAGATGAGAATGAGTGAGAAGCAAGAAAGGCGCATTGTTACTTATACGAAGACTGGTGAATCAGAAGACTTGTCCACGTCTCATTGCTATTTGTTATCAGTATGCTAGTGCTATGTACCACATCCGAATTCCAGGGGCCCGCCGGACCAGAGCTGGGATCATCTGATCCAGCTATTCTAGCATCGCGTGCTGTGGCCTAACGAATCGCTCCGTCCACTGGGCCGAAGGCTTCGTGTCCTGAACGATTCGCTTGTCATCGAGTTTAAGGTCGGGTTCGAAAGCTGACCGCAAATGCCATGCCATTCGCTTGGTAGGCCGCAAGACCGTACTGTAATCGCTTCAGACAGCGCACGTCAACTAATACAGGAAAGCTACCCCGTTCCGTTGTGCGGCTGGATTCAGAGTATGCCTCAACTTTCGGCAACGTCTTTGAGCACCCAACGCCGTCAAAGACCCAAAACTTGCTCCTCCTCTTGATTGCTTTGCTCTGCTCTTGTATTATCGGGCTTCAACCCTGTATACCGCCCTGTATGTCCTGGGGTCAGAGTGCTCTCTTCTGCTTGCTTGTCGCGTTGTAACAAACTTACTATTAGGCCGTCGCTTGCCACTGTAAACTGAGTCACTGTCGACGGTACGAGTCTCACAGGCGGCTTCTGCAGGGTCTTTGTCAATTCGCAAACTGGTGCAGCGGCAACAGTACAGTCATCCATGTTGTTAAAAAAATCCGTTAGTGCTAGATATCATGGAGTTGAAGACTGAGTATTGGATTAAACTATCTAAGAGTCGAGAGACCGACTCGAGCTATCTTCTTATGGAGAAGTCAACCGACGTTGCATCGTCAATGTGCAATCAACCTCATATGCTCGTGACAGATACACCACCCTCGAAAGGGCGACGTCCTCCTCTGTGATCATTCATGGTTTCAATCAAGTTGTCGTCCCCGACGGAGAGGAGGCGATCCGAAGTATTCAACGATCCTCTGCCCTGTCCCCGCCGGCGTTGCGTGCCAACTCATGTCATTGCCCCAATGAGGTTTCGTCATGGCACCACCTGCCTCATTTCGAGTCTTGCGCCGGGCCTGGTGACTGAGAATTGTCTTGAGCAGTAGTGGTCATTCCCGGTTCTTGCTTTGCTTGAGTGGCCGGATCCATTCTAACCTCGGTGGCATTGTACTCCTCCATCAGATCCGCCAGGCCCTGTACCTGCTGAATTTCGAAGGGGATAACCAGGTCATCCTGTTGCCAGAGTACGCCCGCGACATAGTTAGCGATCCTTCGGCTGTACACAAACTCATCCTGGCCGCGCATGTATTCGACCGCGTTCTTCGTCTGTTCGAGGTGCGCTATCAACGGTTGCCCGCTGATGCGTCGCAGCACTGACCCCACCTGATCGTTCACCAGTCTCATCTGAGTTTCGTAGGCTTGCTTGAGCTCAGTTGCCACCTGTGTCTGGCGTTCGAGTGCTTGAAAGTCGGCCGCTAAGACAGCGTCGGCCTCGTTCTGTTGACGGCGAACTAGTGATTGACTTTCTCCCGACTTTCGCCAAGGTTGAAGGATGACATCTCGCATACGTTGGCCTTGCTCCGTAGTGTAGTTTGACTGCAGCGAATCTTCGTCCTCTGTCCGGCATGTGATGTCAAACCCGGTGAAATACTCTTCTAACTCACGTAGACGAGAGTTTAACAAGCCCGCTCCATTGAGTTTCTGCCATCCTCTTAGTGCATCTTGGTGCATGAGCTTCCGTACATCACCGACGACCTTTTTCTCGGCTTTGGCTTTGGCTTTCTGCTGCTTCTTGCTGAGCTTGCCGACCTCTTTCTGCTTCGGTTCAAGAGCTGACTCATGCGTAGCTGCCATTGTCTCAGGTTCTGGAGAGGTTGTGTCAGGCTTTAGAGCATCAGAAGACGAGTTTGATGGTCCAGTAGGAGGTGATGAGGATCGAGGTGGTTGGCCGGATGAGCCTTCTGTGCTAGAGTCCTTTGCAGTCTTGAGCTCCAGCATCTTGCAAGTAGGTGGTATGTGAGAGTGGGGATGTTCAAAGAGATGAAAGAGTAGCAATGAAAGGTGAATAGCGGTTGCGTGCGCAGGCTTTGCAACTGTCTGGAGATATGTAGGTTGTGCGAAGTAAGAACGTCGCAGGCTGGCGTTGTGACTATTAATTTGTTGACCAGCCAAAAAGTGGGGTCATGTGTTGAGTGAAGGTATCGATCTGCTCACTCGAGAGATGAAGTTGGCGATGTTCGGTCGATCTTCGCTATACTGATGGTGCAGCAGTAATTGCTGTCCGATATGCAGAAACCCACAGCCGCCACTTTCGAAATGCTCACTCTTTCTGTAGTTAGCTAGATGTCGATATGAGTTCTAGGTGTTGTCGAGTGCTTTGTTATAGGTTGAGGAGTAGTCTAGTAACATTTGACGCGCTCTAGGCCCGCCGACGACTGCTTCGTCATAACCGTGATACAGTAGTAATTGCTGTTCGATATGCAGAAACCCACAGTCACCACATCCGAAATGCTCACATCTCTGCAGTTGCGTAGATGTCGATATGAGTTCCAGGCTTGGTAGTTGGTGTATTGGTAGAAGTAATTCAAGCAAAGGACGCTCGAGGCGCCGACAACTGCCTCGCCATACCGGTGGTGCAGCAGTAATTGCTGTCCGATCATGTATTCGTTGGTCGACTTGTGGTGATTGACGCGGGTGACAGGAGCTTCGCTATTATGTGAAATGAAACGGAGGGGAAGTTCAACTCGAGGATAAGTGAAAGGACTTGCGACCCGCAGCATCAATCCCAGTCGTCATCCTCATCAGTGACCTTCTGCTTGGCATTTCTGATCCCGCGCCTGACGCTGATACCTCTACCTTCCTTTCTCTCTTCCTCGTCGTCACCACCAGAATCAGTATCATGCTCATCAACCAGCATTTTTTGCCTCAGAAGCCCCCATTCGTACAACCTCTCCTCCAGTGCCTTTGTGACTCTTGAATCCTTTTCCTTGCCATTCCAACAGATACCCTCAAAACCGACCACCTTGCCCTTCACGATGCCCTTAGCAAAGCCTATCACACAAGGTAGAACTCTAATGCCAAGTTTTTCAATGATAAAAGGCGTGTTCGTGACATCAACTCTAGCAAATGCAACCTCCTCACCACTCGCTTCGCCAACATTGTGCCTCTGTGCTATCTTATCGAGATGCTCGTCCATGATTGAACAACGTGCAAAGTCTGGGTGGCGGAAGTGCACGACTGCCTTTTCATGCTCAGTTGTGAACCTCAGTGTTTCGTCGTCAGATCTCAGGTTGAGATATGAGTCCTGCCTTGCACTTGTCTCAGGTAGACCAAATGAGCCATTAGTGGAACCCTTGCCCGCTTCAGCCTGTAACTCATTCAATCTCTGCTGATATGCGGTGGAGGATGTGTCGTCGGTTTCAGCCTCGAGTTCAGCAAGGATGGCATCGGTGTCGTCCTCTGGATCAGCACCGCTAGGCTTCTGTTGTTCAGTCATTATATCCTTACACGTGCGAAGAATGAGTGAAACAACAGGATTTTACATAAGCCTGAGCAGCATGAGCCAATGTAGATACGTCTAAAAGTTAGCGCCATTAGAGGAAGACCCCTACGGTGACCCTCGTGGACCGGTCATGTAAGACTTGGCCGACGCTAGTCACGTCGCACTTTCCGTGCTTGGCAAGACTAGTCCGCACAGAGCGTGCCAAAAGTTTCTGGCAGCGAAGTACACTCGACGACAGTTCCGTCTTTCGCTTCTACGATCAGATCAAAGCCATCGCACGCTCTCACAATGCCTAAAGGAGAACCCACACAAAAGCCAAAGGGTAAGCCTTACCCTCCGCACGCGACGAGTCCAATCGAACATGAATGACTTCGGCGCTGCGCAACACAAGACCTGTAGCAGCACCACGACTAACACTACCTTTCAGGCTCAAACCCCAAAAAGCCCTCCAACAAAGCACGAGATGCGGCCAAAGCAACACTGAAGGGCGTTCAGTCCCACAAGGCCCGAAAGATTCGACTTTCAACCACCTTCCACAGACCGAAGACCCTCCAGCTCAGCAGAGCCCCCCGCTACCCACGAAAGTCTGTCCCCCACGAGCCACGCCTCGACGCCCACAAGGTCATCATCCACCCTCTCAACACGGAGAGTGCCATGAAGAAGATTGAGGAGAACAACACACTGGTCTTCGTTGTCGATGTCAAGGCCAACAAGAGACAGATCAAGGAGGCACTGAAGAAGCTGTATGATGTTGAGACTGTCAAGATCAACACTCTGGTCCGACCTGACGGAACGAAGAAGGCTTTTGCGCGGTTGACGGCTGACGTTGATGCGTTGGATATTGCTGCTACCAAGCTGAGCATTGTCTAAATGGCGCTATGTTATTGGCCAATACGACGCGTACACTCACCATATGCATGAGGTGGGATGGCATTGAGCAGAGCAGGGTCAAAGAGATGATGGTCGTGACAATACCCGTTCGAGTACACGACCAAAAAAATGATATACTCGAGCCAAACCAAAAATCCGGACGGTCGGCACTTCTCTAGTGCTGTACGCAGTTGGTGCCTCGAAAGAGGTTTTTCATTTCTCATTGCTCGGTAGACAATTGTTGGGTATCATATTCGTAGCACGTAACTCGTAGGGCCATCCTTCTGTCCTCTCCTTCCTCTGCTCGAATTCGCCCTCGTAGACCCTAGTACTTGTTGCAAAGCAAGCTACACTTCCCACGAAGTACACAACAGCAACGATGTTGCCGTACAAGTGGAGGCAACGTCTCGCAACTCATGGCTCGTCGTGCAAGTCTTCGCTGGGACCATACTGACTCTGCTGGTCCAGCCGCAGGACGTTCCCCGAGACAGTCGTAGTCTGCTATGCCATCTGGTCGGTAGAATTTTGATGCAGCGGCAGCCACTGCCAATAGCCAACTCTGCTTCCACCAACCTTGAGCTTGCTTCCTCAGTTCATGTGATGCTTTGGCTGCGAGCCAATTGATCCCCTGCCCTGTGATTTGTGCACTTCCAAAGTCCCCCGATGGTCGGAAATCTGCATGCGGTGACGATAGACTATCGCGAGTCCCTCAAAGGCACCTCAATCACTACTAGCACACCCCCTACACCCACAATTAACACACTGTATCCCACCACCTCCACCAACCCCATCCTCGCCCTCCTCATTCCTCCTCAAACTCCCCTTCGGCACCCGACACACACAAGCTCCCCCAAAATTCGTCTCCTTAGTCTGCACACACCGCAAACAGCACAACTTCTCATACCCCTGCTTCTTCCACTTGGCGATCAGATTCGCATCCGCATACCCGTTCTTCAACAGCCACTCGTACAACTGCTTGCTGATCGCCTCGCGCGTGTAGTACAAGTCGTAGACGTAGCGGGACCGCGCGTGGGAGATCTGGAAGATGGGCCAGAGCGCCTCGTGCTTCTTCTTGCCGTCTGTGCTGGCGTTCTGGGCGTCGCGCATCTTGTTGCTGTAGGAGAGGAGCGTGTCTTCTATGTCGTCGAAGCCGGGTGGGGGTGGCTTTTTGCCTTTGGCTGAGCGCACAGGTGGCATAGTTGTGTGCTGTTGTGGTTGGAGCGCAATTGCTCTGAATAAGGTTCGTAGGGCGCAGTGGCGCTGGAAAGGTCGTGCAGAGGGTGTGAGATGTTTGGTGTCCCTGTACCTTGCGTAGTCTTTCCAGTGAAGTTTGGCGAAGCTTCACGTATGTAATCGTTTACTTTTGAGGGAGGAGAATGTCGTGCTTGTAGTCTTGGGTTCACGGGCGTGATTGGTAATTTCTTGCGCAGCGTGTGGCCACGATATGCTTGGAGCTACCTAGATATGCTATGTGACTGTCTTAAGAATACGGCAGGCATGCAAAAAGTGACGGCAGGTTCGACCAAGCGGAACGTTGGATGCCTGGCTGCAGATCCGTCATATAGTTTGATGCCTGAGGTCGATCCCCCCCCCCCCCACACACACACACAAATTTCACCACCTCCTCAAAAACGCAAAAAACAATCACCAGCCCGGATTCGCTGGTCGTCACCGACCCAACTACTGGCGGACCGATTCCAAGCTTAAATATACGAGATCGGACGGGATCGATTGCTCTCTTGGATCGATGGGCGATTGCGGAAGTAATATTATACAAATAAACATATATCCTTTGAAATTTGGACCCTGCCGGACACCTCATCTTGCAAGACTCACATCAGCCCTTGTACAATGCTAGTACTCTCAAGGGTACGCCGGTTCTACGAGCTGAGCTGCATCGCTGGAACCTAGAAGAAGCTTACTGGAATGAATAGTAATGTGAACATGAATTGCTCTCAGCATGAGCCGTTGAGTGATGGGAGCACCGTCATCACGAACCTCCCTCTGAAGGCCCTATTAGCTACGAACCGACCAACTGTCCTCTGCTTCCATGGATCTGGTGACGGTTCTGCCAAGTTATGGGTAGAATTGATCGAACTGTTGGAGAACGACAGTGGCTACATATTGTTCGATCGAAGCTCTGGCGTCCCTTCTGTCACGAAGCATATCCATGCAGTACGGGAATATCTTTCTACATGTCACGTCCCGGGCCCCCATATTCTGCTTGCTCACTCGTATGGCGGTACCTTCGCAAAGCAATATCTGTATCAGCACCGCGAAGATGTCGCGGGTATGGTGTTGGTAGAAACAGGTAAGAGCCAGGAGCCCACCGACATTGCTTGTCATGGGCCATGGAACGGAGGCGGGGCTCGATTAAGTTCGAGACCGCTTGTGGTTATACGAGGCAACTCGCTAAAAGCGAATCAACGGGCACTTGACCAAGTAGATCAGGCCACAGTGGGAAATACTACGCCTCAAACTCAAGTCATGGCTCTCCAGCGAAGACAAATGTTGGTGGATGCTGAAAGGCAAGATGGAGTCTTCGAAAAAACGCAACTACAGCTCTCGAGCAGACACAAGTACGTTCACTTGCCTGATTGTGGGCATAATGTCATTCGAGACCGACCGGATGTGGTCAAAGGAGAAGTCGAGTGGGTCATGGACAATTTGCAGGCGGGAAATGGGGTACCCCCCACAAATTGGATAAGTCGGCGCATGGGCTGGAAAATATCGACTTCGTTCAGGCGCTAAATGGTGTGCCCCGGCGCGCGGATTGTTGCTGTAGTATAGCCAACCGAAAGAGACTTGCTGGGGTACGCCTGTAAATACATTAGACGACGGGGATGCTTGCAAATGTTCTGCTTCTAAAATGATCGCGTAATCGTTTCTTATGTTTCGTGGTTCGAATACTTCTTTTCAGTCTCATTACTATCCATCAAGGCTTCGGCAGCAGCCCCTCCTCTTGATATCTCTTGAACCACTTCCTCAGCATCTCGTCATTGTACAGAGTGTCGTTGAATCCAGCTTGCCGTATCTTGATTGTCGACATCGCCGAGGGATTACCAGGAGCTCGCGCGCAGACGAAGTCCGAGAACTGCAAACTTTGGCCAAGGTAAGCATCCAAAGAAGGCGAGACCAGACCATGCTTTTTCCTTATCCCGTCCCACTCGTCTGCCATAGCTGGCATTTCCTTCGTGAAACCAAACAACCTGTCCTCTCCAATGTCCATTTCCAAACACTCAGCTATCAATGGCCAGTAGTCTTTCAGACTCATGAATTCTCCATTGGTCAAATTGAACTTCTGATTTCTTGCCTTTTCTTCTCGTCCTGCCCATTCACATGCCCTCGCAATCAAATCTGTATCCGTAACCTGATACATCCCCGTCTGTCCTTCACCAGGAAATCTCAACCCCTCTCCTCTCCCCTTCAACACCGCCCCATACACCCCCAACGTCGCGATCAAATTCATCGCCCCTCCCACGGCCATCCCTATCACCAAAGCCGGCCTCAGCACCGTCCAGCCCCACACCTCCCCTTTCTGCCTTTCGGCAAGATAATCCTGCTGCGCCCAGTAAAAGTTGGGGATACTCCGGTCCTCGTCCCTGTCCTCCCTGGCGCCTGCCCGCACAGGATGGACATGCACACCATACGCTTTTGGGCCCTGCAGAATAGTCACATTGCGCAATCCAGGGTTCTGGGGCGCAATGGCCTCGACGCAGTTCCGTAACATCAGCGCATTGCGATCAACGTGTCCAGGCTGAGTCCAGCCGGCCACGAGATCAGGCTCTTCGTGTAGGGCGGCAAAGACGATTTGCGTAATGTCTGTGAGTGGAGAGAATGCTTCTTGGCAGGCGGAGAGGGATGAGAGGTCAACGCTGAGAAAGTTGGCGCCGTAGGTGTTGAACGGGGTACGGCGTGAGCAGGCGGTGGTTTTGTAGCCGCGGGAGGCGAAGTGTTGCATACAGGAGCGACCGACGAGGCCAGTGGCGCCGGTTACGAGGATATGTCCTTCTGGCATATTGGATGTAAGGATGTGTTTTGTACTAGAAAGGCTCAACAGTGATGGGGTCTGGACTGTGAGATGAGAGCGGTTTCCGAACGAGCAAACGAAGATACTAAACCGAAGGGTGACTCTGTGACGGGCGTGTATGATACAGTACTGGTTTTCGGTTAACGTAATGAGGGGCCGAGGGGAATGGAATACCGAAAAACGCCGCCAGGACAAGATATCAGAAGACGTGAGAACAGTGGTATGTGTGACCCGCGTAGAACACGAGCTCTATGCGAAGACCAGCAGATGTCCAGACTCCAGACGTTGCGTAGATCCAGCATGCCCTCCCATCCTCCGCCAGGAGCATCAAGAAGTGAACCGTGACCCTATTCAGCAACCATTCCGCACGCGGATCATAGGCCATCCACTGTCATCTTTGAATGGAGTCCTCCAGGTACATTCGATTTACTATAGTCTGTCCTCTCTAAGGAGCATTGGACTGGTCGATTCGGCGATGCTTGATATCTTCGAATGGCATGAAGACTCTTCGTCTTCGTTTCAATTGCGATCATGCCTTTGAGGCCAACCGTATGTGCAGGACTAGTCTTTCTGCCACAGCCTACCAAGTAGATACAAAGTTTCGGGATTAGAGTCTATGTCCGTCGGCAGGGTGGAGCCCGTACGTAGTACATGACGTTAGGGACAAATGGGAGGGAAGTCGAGTATCTTTTGCATTTCACGCAACCGTCCGCGCTCGTCCGTCCTGATTAAGCCCGACATATGTCGGCGGAAACATGAGTGCTGCACCACCTCATTTATATACTTGCAGCGGGTATGGAAGAACTTCGTCGGCGATATCGACGGTGATAGGGAGCTTATGTGGAGGCAGGAGACGAACCCGGGACAACAGAACTACCGGCATAACTGTGAGCTGAGGGACCATGTCGAGCAATAGCTTTGTGACGTAGAACACAAAGTATATAAAATGGCAAGAGCTGTCGAGCAAATATTTCCAGAGTCCTCCATCAATACAACTTTCCCCAAGCAGAAAGACTTCGAGCCACCAACACCCACAACTGTTTGAGCCACCTTCACCATGTCTGATATCTTCAAGCCAGCACCAGAGCCTGCCACAGAGCTGGGTAGGTATCGCATTCTCAGCTCGACGGCTGGTGTGCGTGTCTCTCCCCTGCAGCTTGGTGCCATGAGCATAGGTGAAGCATGGAAGGATTTCATGGGCAGCATGAATAAGGAACAGTCCTTCAAGCTGATGGACGCCTACTTCGAGGTGAGAGAGAATTTGAAGGCAGCGAGCATGACTAACAGGTTTTGAGGCCGGCGGCAATGCTTTCGATTCAGCAAATAATTATCAAAACGAACAGTCAGAGAAATGGATCGGAGAGTGGATGACAGAGCGAGGTAACAGGGACCAAATGTTCATTGCTACAAAGTACACAACTCCCTATCGAAACTACGATATCGGTCCAGCCGTGAAGAACGGCGCCCCTCAGACTGTCAACTACTCGGGCAACCACAAGCGCAGTTTGATGATGTCCGTGCGAGACTCGTTGAAGAAGCTACAAACAGACTACATTGACCTGCTATACCTACACTGGTGGGACCACACCACTTCGATCGAAGAGATCATGGACGCGCTGCATATTTTGGTCGAGCAAGGCAAAGTCATGTATCTTGGTATTTCCGATACCCCTGCCTGGATAGTCTCTGCTGCCAACGAATACGCTAAAGCCAGAGGCAAGACACAGTTCAGTGTGTACCAGGGACGATGGAATATCCTGATCAGAGACTTCGAGCGCGATATCATCCCCATGGCTCGACATTACGGAATGGCTCTCGCTCCGTGGGACGTGCTCGGCGGCGGCAAGTTCCAGACTAAGAAGGCAATTGAAGAACGAAAGAAGAACAACGAGGGTCTACGAAGCATGATGGGCAACGGTGAACAGACTGAGCAAGAAGTCAAGATCAGCGAAGCTCTCGAGAAGATCGCCTCTCAGCACGGAGATGTCTCGATCACAGCTGTTGCTCTTGCTTATGTGATGCAAAAGACTATCAACGTGTTCCCTATTGTTGGCGGTCGAAAGGTCGAGCATCTCAAGGACAACATCAAGGCTTTGACCATCCACCTCACAGATGAGCAAATCGAGGAGCTTGAGAAAGCTTCACCACTGGATATTGGCTTCCCGAACAACTTCATTGGACCAGACCCCAAGGTGACTGGATCGGTCGGAGCTGGGTTGCTGGGTTCTTCTGCTCAGTTCGCGATGGTGAGGAGCGCTCAGCCAATTGGCCATGCGCAGTAAGGACAAACTCCACCTTAGCACAAGAACGATAACACAGGCGTGGAATTTGCTCGGAATAGAGTCCAAGGTGTACTATAACGAGAATCACAGCAGGAACTGTTGGTGCTTTTAGACAGTACTGTATCTTCGCAAGCATCACCTCATTAGAGAACCTATCTTCCCATGCGTGCTAAGTTTCACCTCAAGAATGGGTACTCGCACGGCATCAGTGGTGTCAGGCAGAAAGTGGACCCTTAGAATCTCGACTCCACATTGAACTTCAACCTATCAATCTCCAAGCACTAAGGTAGGGCTTGCGTTACATCGCTTTTCAGCCCTACATGTTGATAGCCTGTTTGTGCACAATGGCTTCAATCCCCAATATACGTCCGCTTCAATATGGCCTGCCTGGAGTGTCGAAGACGGCGTATTCGCTGTGATAGTGTCCGCCCAAAGTGCTGTCAGTGTACACGATTGTCAAAGAGTTGTGAATATGCGGCTAGTGAACAACGCCGTGGGCCCAAGAAGAGATCCGTGAAGGAGCTCGAGCAACGATTAGGTAAGCATCCTCAGGCTTGATGTTCATCTGAAGCACGGCCGTCGGCCAGGCACACCCGGAGCGGTCCACTAACCGAAGGCAGCGACCGTCGAAGCTCAATTGAAGGCGCCTGCCGCGACGTGCAACACATCATCCGCGAGTTCGTCGTTGCCCTCCACAAGTGACGGCTATTCACAAGATGAAAGCATCATCAAACCAAATCAAACAGTATGGAGCAGTGCGGCTGAGTTCGACCTTAATGAGATGTCCGTCGATTTTCCATTCGTCATGGACAGCCAAGACTGGTCAGATACGAGCAACGCTATCATAAACTTGCCCCTAGTTTCTCAATCATTACCTAGGGTAGACGAATTCCCCGAGCTGCATGAGATACTGGATCTGTGAGTCGAAGCCCAATCCAAGCGTGGAAGGATTGTGCTGAATCTCTGTTTCCGCAGCAACAAGATCTTTTTCGAGGAAGTCTATCCTAATGTACCATTCATCCACCATGCAAAGCACGATCCGAACCAATTGCATACGCTGGATGTACAGCCGCCTCTCTGCTTGCGCTACGCCATGTGGGCACATGCCGCTACCAGGAGCTCGAAATACTCCGACCGGGCAGCTCAATTCTATCGCAATGCACGAATGCACCTCGAGCATGACGAGATGCAGGTAATTCACCTTGACGAAGCATCCTGAGTCTATTAACACTGACACCTAGCAGGGTGACGGACTCAAATTTGCAACTGTTGCACACGTACAGGCGTGGGCACTAATTACGATAGTCGAAGCAGAGACTCCCGTACCCGCTAGAGCCTACATGAGCAACAAGCGCGCTGTTGCGTTGTGCCAACTGCTGGGTCTGCACCAGATTGACAATGCTAAGCTCTCTAGCAGACAGTCGTCCAACATGCTGCAACCACCACAAGACTTCGTCGAGGCCGAGGAACGAAGAAGGACTTTCTGGTATATCTACTTCTCGGATTGCTGGGCTGGATCAGGGACGGGCCAAACTCCAAGTATTAAAGATGAAGAGGTACGTTCCAGATACTTCGTGAGGATTCCTCGGTTGACTTGACTCAAGATCACCACTCTCATGCCGTCCTCGGAATATGCTTTTCGAGAGGGACATCCAGAGACAGCACAAAGCCTCCAATGTGCCACCAGCAACGGCCTCGAGCAGTCGGCGTCCCCCATGGGAGCTGCTGTGGTATCGGGTTGGATCCTCGAGCAATGCAGCGTTCACCTGCGCCAGGCATCTGACGTCAAAGACGATTCTCGAGAACGGCAATTCTGGCTGCGACATCAACAGCTTGACAACATAATTTCGAGGATACTGATGAATCTTCCAGACCACCTGCGAGCTGCCAAAACGCGGGAGCCGCTTGCAGTCTTCGTCAACATGTGCCTACACCAGTTCACCATTTCTCTGTTTCAAGCGGCCATAAAGCTTGCTCAGAAATCACCTTCAAGATATGAAACTGTCGCGAGACTTCGTTTGCGGGTTCATCGTGCTGCAGAGAACATCATCGACATCATGCGTGCTGAAGCCGGCACGGACGTCAAGAAGGTGAGTCGCTCAAAGTTTCGAAAACTCGTTTCACTCACGTTAGCAGATGTGTCCCTTTATTCCTTCGTGTCTTTACGTGGCCGCTACTGTATATATCAACGACCTGAGCTCTGGATACGAGGTTGAGCACGCCCAGGAAGCATTACTGTTCATTGTGCACACCATCAAACTGTTCCGGAAGTATTGGAGGGCAGCACAGATGATGCTCGCCCAAATACTTCATAATCTCAAAGACTGCAACATCGATCTGGACGCCACTCCAGCAGATGCAACGGCGCTACGCTGCTTCTCGCTGGTTGGCGAGGACTTCGATGCCCTTGGTCCGCTTTTTGCGACTGACACCCTGCTTGGCGAGTTGAACGTAAAATGACGGTAGACGGACGACCTCTCTTTCACCGCGCCGAGCGGGATGCATTCGGCGGCGGCTAGATCCCCGGACACGAAAGCATTTTCTGATCTCGTGTGCGATTGGCTCAAGCGGACTCCATATTCTTGGGTCCGCATCATGGTCATTGGCTCGGGCGTCAGTCAGGCCCGCTATGTGGGCTATGGTAGCTAGCGGTCTTAAACAAATCCACGGCTGGCACGCTGCTACTCGATGTTCGATCAGCACTTGATCTTCTGGCCTAGTCATGACGTCCAAACGAGATCAGTGACTGGGGCCACTCACGCAGTATAAGAGGACAACTTTGCCTCCGGAACATTATACAGCAGCTCTGACAGTTATCTTGCTAAAGTCTGTCGTTGTCTTCATTCCGCATGCAAAGCGTCTACATGATCTTCGAACGCCGTTAACCAGCCAACACCGCAGTCTGAATCACAATGTCAAGGCCACGAGTCGCCATATCAGGAGCAGGTGTAGCAGGCACTGTGCTCGCGTACTGGCTCGGCAAGCATAACTTCGAGGTCGTGGTCCTCGAGCGATCTTTGCCGGAGAATCAGCAAGGACAGGTCGTTGATATTGAAGGCCCGGCGCTAGATATCGTTACAAAGATGGGTCTTCTGGAGGAGATAATGGCTGGCGTCACCCATGAGGCAGGGTTCAGCCTCGTCGACAGCTCGAACCGAACCTTTGGCACTGTGAAAGCCGGGCAAACCGCAGCCACCAAAGAGATTGAAATCATGAGACCAAATTTGGCGGCAATACTATTGAAAGCCGCAAACAGCTTCGACCACGTTGATCTCCGGTACGGATGCAAAATCATAGATTTACAGCAGAATGGTTCGAGTGTCACTATCGAAATTCGGGATCGTGAGAAGAGTGTGACGTCGAAGGAGACTTTTGACTTTCTCGTCGCCTGTGATGGTCTTAGGTCAAGCACACGAGACATGATACTTCCAGCTACGGAGCGCGATTCCTGCCTAAAACCCATCGACTGCTCTGTGGCATTTTTCAACATACCGGCGGAATCGCAAGACAGGCCTTACGGACGCTGCTACCATGCACCAGGCCGACGCAACGCGTCTATGAAGCCCATGACCGACAAGGTGTCTTCAGTATACCTCTGTCTCGCCAAGTACGACCAAAGGCTACACGATGCACGACAGAGTCGGGACATAGTGCGACAAAAGCAAGCTATAACGGAATTATTCGGTGGTGCAGGCTGGGAATGTGACAGGATTATCAGGGGTATGGCCCGGACGGAAAACTTCTACTTTGAGGAGCTATACCAGGTCAAGCTTGATAAGTGGTCGCGAGGCCGCTGTGTGCTGCTTGGTGACACAGCATATGCACCATCGCCACTGACGGGTCAAGGCACGAATCTTGGAATTCTAGGCGCATATGTACTAGCTTCGAAACTTGTGAAGCAGTCACAGCAGCCAGAAGAAGCATTCGAGGAGTACGAAAAGGACTTGAGGCAGTATGTGGATAAGGTACAGCCGATTCCGTTGTGGGGTTATGCGCCGCTTCTCTTCAATCCAGACACAAGTTGGGGTATCTGGTTGCTTCGACGGATAGTGAGCTGGGCCGCTTGGCTAGAACCGTGGAAGTATTTGCCAGACGTTAACAGGGTTGTGCCATTTGACCTGCCACAACTCTGAGGCGATGGGCCTGGCCAATGACATTCTCAAAGCAGCATGCAATTCTGGGCAGGCCTGGACCACAAAAGCCATCGCTGATTGGTCAGGTGGAACTCGGAGGAGAGCAAAGCTCATTCGCCACTGCCGATGGATGATATTCACCGTAATAATTCTCTTTCCTGATCCATCGCGAGTAGCTCAGATTCTTCTGCCTTCGTATTCCCAATGGCAGCGGATATACCTGTCGTCTCGTTTGGTCCGTTCCTTTCTGGCGGGAAGGATGCTCAATACAAAGTTGCAAAGCAAGTCTATGACGCTTTCTCCACAGTTGGGTTCATATACCTAAAGGACCATGGCATAGCGCAGTCAGAAGTGAATGCTATGTTCAAAGAGGCGAGTCCAATCAGTACAGATGCACCAGCATCCGTCCCCTGCATCACAACCGCTAACATGCGATCGGCATAGAGTGCCCGCTTTTTCTCCCTATTAAAAGATGACAAACTCCGCTACGCCCTGCGTGATGCAAGTATCAACCAAGGCTACACAGCCGACGGCGCAGAAGGCGTCGGCGACCACAAGGAGTGCTTTGAGTACCGCCGCTTCAACAACCCCCATTGTCCTAACGATAGGGAGTTGCCTTCCTTCAAGACGAACGTTGACGCATTCTACAACCAATGTTTGACCCTGGCACTCAACGTACTCAAATGCCTCGCCATAGTAATGAAGCTTGGCGACGATTTCTTCGACAAGATCACGACCAAAGCCGACCCGCAACTACGGCTTCTGCATTATCCAGCTATTGCTCGTAGCGAGATCGAGAAGCCAGGGCACAGCAGGATCAGCGCGCACACCGATTTTGGATTGTGCACATTGCTGTTTCAGGACGACATTGGCGGTCTCGAGATCGATGCAAAGCATACGGGAGAGTTCATATCTGCTCCGCCCATCGAGGGGACCGTGCTGGTAAATATTGGGGATCTGATGCAGCGGTATACGAATGGTCGGGCGAAGAGCACGATGCACAGGGTTGTATCGCCGCAGAAGGTAGGGGAGGATCAAATGCTACCGGACCGGTACTCAATCCCATACTTTGTGCACCCTGATCCGGAGACATTGATCGACCCGATCACTTTGGAGCCGGGTGAGGTCAAGAAGTACAAGTCCGTGAATGCGAAGGAGTGGCGAGACTACAATACAAGGAAGAATTATGGACTTGGGAGGGACAAGACGAGTCTGAGTCGGACGGATTGGGAGATTGAGGCTAGCTGATACACCGCGAGCTTCGCTCCTGAAGATTCAGTTTCAGGCCGCTTTTCATGATATGGAGCTATTTCGGGTGCACTGGATCGCATGTTGTCTTCATTGCTTTGGGATCCATCACACGCTGCTAAAGCACCGTCTGCTCAATGTAGTAATCCACCCGCGTGGCGCTTCAGGCCCTACCTACCAGGTGACTGTGTACTGTAATGTAAGTGTATCAACTACATCTCTATCCCTTCTATCCACTATCTCCGTCATCTACCTTCCCACTACAGGCTACACCAACCCTTGTTCCGTCAGTCTCTGAGCGCTGCGGAAGGCGTCACCAGTCTCCCTTCTGGGGGACTATCGCGACCGAGACGGGGTCAGGGAGGAAGGCACGAGTCAAGCAGGTACTGTAGGTACAGCGCAAGAATGTAGGTGGGGCTCTAACACGAAAGAAGGTATACCTGAAAGACGCGAAGCGCACTCGGAAGCCGTGGGATAATCTAGCGCCTGTACTTGCACATTGAAGTCTAAAAAGATCGAGTCATACTAGACGAGAACGACGAGTCGCACCAAAAGCTCGATGGCCATGTGCTGAAGCTTGGAAGAAGCTATCAAATATCAATGCGGCAGCGTGGTGTCTTAGGTACCCACTTTGTTCGAAAGTTCATTTTACGGTCCTCCTGCATTCATTCGCGCACGTGCTCAATGTTTTAGAACCGACGTCTTTTGTCTTTCTTTCATCTGCTTCTAGCCTCATTAGCCTCTTAGTCTATGTCGTGCCGTTCACGAGCCATGTTCATCTCTTGATCATATGTGTCGTTACTTGTTCTTGGGTCGATGATGATGTTTGCTTTGTTAGTCTTTCACCTTTGGATGAACAGCCTTGGATAGAAGCTCTACTCGTTCTCGCGTTAGCGCCGGAATCAAAATCATGATATCAATCTTTGTCAATCATGTAGGTAATATTGAAATCTATCGTATAGCCTATACGCGCAGTCACCAGTCTTCGTCATCCTCTGTGCTCTCCCCATCAGCGTCTGTGTCCATCAAGACAGGGACGGGACGGCCCATCATGGAAAAGTTAGGCTGCGGAGAGCTTCGACGTCGCGCAAAGCGGGTCGAATTGATAGAGGCGATGGACTCGGCCGATCCCACGAGTCCGAGTTTGACTCTAGCTCCGGTCTTCTGAGCGAGACACATCGCGTCTTCATAGAGCTGCGAATGCTCTTCACTTGGCCGCTTCAAGCTGGCCTTGGGTCGATAGTCAAAGGTGAAACGAACGTCTTGTCCAGGCCAGAAGATGTGGATGAAGGAAGACGTTCTTTGTGCTAGTTTCTCTGCCCATATGCGAGCATGCTCGGGTGGGATGGTCTCTTCATCTGAAGAGAGCATTTCGTCGTCAGTGCTGTCGGCAGCGACAGAACCTTGCGAGACCTGATCTGTGCTTGCGAAATATGCGTCCACTGACTCTTCATCGGTCTCAGTCGACGAGGCATACTTTCGGTCTGGCGAGGAGAATCTGGAAATTGGCAAGGATGATTCAGACGTGGTGCTGGCGAGCTTGACGACATCGCTGCTGCTGGAAAGGCTTGAAGACGAAACAACGTCACTGATATCTATGGTAGATGCTGGTGATTGTGGGATCGACGTGGAACCTGGATCTGTTAATACGAGCTCTATGATGAGGCGAATGTGCGCTTACCTTGTGTGGAGTCTTCAGTAGTTGCGCTCCCCAGTGAAGACCGATTTTCGAGTGAAGCCACGCTGTCGCGAGGTCTATGAGCTGCGTAAACAGTTAACGCCGTCGTATGAAGGCAAACATCGTGTGCATACCTAGCGCGAGGCCATCGCCTGCCAGGACTTGCGTTCTGCTTCCTTCATAGTGTACATCACCGATCGCCTTGGAGTTGTGTAAGAGAGGCTGAGCATTGGTCGTCGTCGAGCTTGAACCTGTACGATCAGTGAGCGTGGTAAACTCCACAAGTGAGCTCTTGCATACCTCTTGATTCCTTGGGGTCGTGCGCACGCTCTAGCTTTTCGAGTCCTCTGAATGGTAGTTTCTTGCGAGTAGTGCTTGATCCAGCCTTTTGGACGTTTCGCAGAGAATATGGCGCCATATTGGTTATGATGTACGAGTAAAGGGTATGGGGAACGGGTTGAAAGGGCTGTGAGGGTTGAGAGGGTTGAACAGCAATGTGGTAGAAACGTTTTTCACCCACCCTCTGTGTTTAAAGGGCGGCCTCGTGCGTTTGGTGAGAGAGACACTTTCACTGTCACTCGCCCTCCAGGACCCACCCTGAGTAAATGTGAATGTTGCCCAGCCACGTTCAGTGACAAGGCTGGGCACTCAAACGCACGAAGGATGGATAAAACCCAGGCCTTTTCTTCCTTCCTACCTTCTGCATACTCTTCCTCTTACCCACCCATCAATACTCGTCCATCGAATCTGTCAGAGCGCAGCTTGAAAGAGTGGAAAACGATATTCACTAGGTACTTCGCGTGCCGTCAGAAACCCTGCGGTAGAAGATAACTATCATTCTTTCAGCGTTGAGTGGGCAAGACTACCCAACACTGTACGCAGTGTTGGACATGGCGTTTCTCAATGACACGTTAACGGTCCGCCAGAGCCCCTCCTCGGCCTCGAAGCAGAAACGAGAAACATCAGACTGGAAGGCGCAAGTTCTTTGGCGGCTTTCTGGCGAGGTGTAAGGTGCACAGCGTTGGTCCATCCAGCGAGTTGACGATGTGTACTTCGAGTACTTTCGACGACACTGTACACGCCGCAGGTCATCATCTTCTTCAAGTGAAGTCAGCAATGACTGTGCTTGCAACAAGCGCACCAGCATTTGGAAAGGATATGATTTGTGGAAGGACAAAATACCATGACACAGATCTCTTAGGCGAGCAATCGACTTCGATCTGGTGAAGAGAAGGTTAGCAGTCACACACATCGACAAGTGCTCTGTCTATCACGAGATTAGGCGTCAATTGAGGGATGAAGCTTCTGGGCTGTACGAGCAAACTCGTACGATCACCTTCAGTGGGCGTTGAAGTCGAATGGAGTCACGGGTGGGCCGACACCTCTTGAGGCTGACGGCGGCACGCACGCCTACTGTTAACGATACCACTTGTCCCTAACATTACCTTCGGATGGACCAAGTGTGTTTTGGTGGCCGACTGCTTCCTTCTCTTGATCTGTGAGCAACTTCAAGGCATAGTATGGCCCCCGCAGTCGATGTTCCATCTCTTGATATGCTGAGGGGACTGCTTGTTCAGTTCCTGCTTGACGCTATTGGGAGGTGGCCGCTGACGCTGTGGAGGGTATTGTCCAGAAGTTGCACGAAGAGTCGCTGACTGTGGCTCTTTTTTCCCTACCTCCCCAACTACTATTACCGCGTTTCGTTACACGCAACACACTTTGCTGTTCAAACAATTCTTTCTCAGTTCAGGACTCAACTCTTGAGCACGCAATCCTCTGAAGCACTCATCACTGCTCTCGGCCGATTCCGAGGGCTGTCCTGATGTTGTAATTGGGCCTTTGTGTCACATCTTTTCATTGTGTATCATGCTATGAGCATGATCATAAGGAAGGGTCTCAGATATGTGTGGTCCAGAATGTGCATTGCTCAGCTCGGGATAAAGAGGGACATTTAGTCTCACAGTCACTACATTGTGGTTCACGATGGACTACTCGTAGTCGACTCCGACCAGCAGTACACTGAATAGAAAATAGTGGACGCTGGTCAACGGCAAATCGGCTAGGAGATGTAGTAGCAGAATAAAGGCGACTTGGAAGTGATCAAAGCCCTGGTCAGGCAAGGCCGCTCACACCCGTTGCGTAGTGGATCCGGCCGCTCTTGCTGAAGGACTCCGCCCCAGTTCTACTCGGACGAAGAAGCAAGTACATAGCGATAAGGACATTATGAACAATACAAATTGTGGACAGTTGGTCTAGGTGGTGCTACGTTCAATTTTCATTCTTAGATCTCAAACTGTGCAGCGATCCACCACTGCGCCCTCACTGGCTTTTCAATCTTCGTTCCTACTCATCCCATCTCCCACTCAGCCCCTTGTCAACCTCTGAATCTTTGTCTCGACAGGCTCATATTTTGTAAGGAGTGACTATAGTTAATTATATAATTCCAATAATACATTTTGTGTGTAGAACGCCGACGTATGCAAAATCCTTGAGGATATCTGTGTACCCCTTCTATGTTCGTCAAAGGAATGTCGTGAGCCTGTCGTAATGAATGTTCGTGTGTCTCGTTACGCTGTTCCAGTACGCAAGTGTGTAAAAGCCCTAGTATGTGCTGTGCGATGACATGTTCGCAAGAAGATCGCTAAGATGCAGCAACAAGTCAAGCCAGATTGCCCTTACAGAGCAACGAAGAGGCCAACAACGCCGACAAGTCCAGCGCCGATCATGCCCAGGAAAAGGCTCTCTGGAGATGATCGGCCAGCAGCGTTTTGCAGACCTGGGTCGCTGGATGCTTGAGCGGCGCCGGCCGCACCTGTCGCTACGGCAGTTTCGGTAACTGGTGCATTGACCACGACCAAGCTTGTGCTTGTTGTTACACTTCCATCAGCCGCGGTCGAATAATACGTGTGCGTGGACGTGCTCCGCGTGAATCGGACATTAACGGCCGACGACGTTCTTGTAACGACACCGCCTCCTTCTGTGCTGAAGACGACGCCGCCTGGAACAGTTGACACGGCGATCTCTCCTGGATTCGTGGATGGCGCAAGCTCGATTGTTGTTGGTGCAGGAACAGTCGAAGCAGTGATGAGAGAGGAGACAGCATCGGAAACAGTTGGTGCGACCTCCTCTACACTCGTTGCTGATGGGGTATCAGTTACTGCTGCTACTGCTGTACCGTTGTTTTGGCGCTTTGCAATATACACCAGTTTGCTTGCCATCACTGGGTTCTCAGAGTGTACATGCTCAATAGCCGCCCGGTCTTTGCTGAAAACGCCATCACGGAATTTGGGAGACAGGTTGTGGAGGACGTTGTGTAGGACATTGGCATCGAGGTCATCGATGATTGCAGACAATCGACCCCAGTCTACTATCGAATCGTCGTGGTTCTGAGGTGCTGCTGAGACAAAAGCCGATGTGAGGAGGGTGGTGAAAAGGAGCGCTTGTCGAAAGCCGAACATGTTTGCGGTGATACTGATGGTGCCGGCGATGGAATATGATACAGCGAAGGTGATGCCGACAGCTATTTACCGAGAGTGAGCGACGAGATGGTCCTGTAATGTATAGCCGGAAAGAGTGTGCTGAGGAAAGATCGCAGGAAAATATCAGCTTGGATCCGAGACACCTTGAGTAATCGGTCTCTGCCAAGTGGAGCGGACATGCACAGTAGCGGCAAAGCCAACATGCACGAAGTAAGTCCTAGCACCAAAAAGACCAAGCGCGGAGGCTGATGACCTGCCGAAGATCCAGACGTTGGCGCTGCAGATCGTACTGTTTCACTTCTCGTGGCAAATGTGCCAATGGCTTTTTGCTGTCACACTGTATATGCCTCATCCAGAGGAGAAGCGGATGGAGCCACGCGAGTTTTCCATCCTGAACAGACCGCCTACAACAGCCATTGAGACAGCAAAGAGTAGCACGTCGCCAGAGCAGAAATGGTGGTGGCAGGAGAAACGGTTCGGCATGCTTTGCCATCCGGGTTGCCGTCAAGAGGAGCTTGGGGCTTGGCTCTAGCCTAGAAGCACTCAAAAGACTTTTGATAGCGCTTCTTCCGCTGGGTTGCCCACAAGGTTGATGCTTGCAACCTTTTGAAGATACGGGTAGTGAATTGTCAAGCCGTCAGAAACAACATCGTTCGCTTCAGTAGAATTTTCTGACTGCTGTACAATTAACCGTCTGAGGTTCCATGCTGACATGAAAGCAGATCTTCATGTGCAAAGTGCTTCGAACTGAGACTACGCCTTCGCCTCGATCAGGTCGTTGCACGAAGCCTTCCCACTAGACTGGGAGGTGTCCACCATGTTTTCCCTCAACCAAAAATCACAAAGCCGTGCAACATCTGCAAGTCATGTTGACTGCCGCACTTTTGAGAGCTATATTCACCTTGAAGGCCTCTAGTAGCCGAGAAGATCGGACACGCTGGCCGAAGCTTTCATGCATCATGCGATTGTTGTGACCCCGTTGACACGAATCCTTGTCGGATGCGGACTTGGCGTTGACGACGGAGGCTTGAAGACCAATGCGACACGAGATTGTAAACAGGCATGCGTGTTTACTCTAGCGCTACGCTAGTGGAAGAACTGCTATTTTCGGCCTCCTGCGCTGGCAGGGTGGTTGCTCCTTTGAGCTTGTTGGGCGAGCCGCCTAGGCCAAAACCGACGCAGCTTACCTTCAGCCTCCACTATAACAGTCTGCATCTGGATCACGCTGCCATGTGAGGTTTCATGACCTCGGAAGCGCGTAACTCTGGTAGCTTCAAAACGTTCTTCTTGTCCTCTGTTCGGCGGCCGCAGCGATACGGCGCTCTTGCTGTGCAAGGATGACAATCGACAGCAATAAACGTGTGCGTGCGCGTCGTCCAGTGTTGTCCCTACCTTTTATAGTTTCTACTGCCCTCCATTCTATGCTTGCCACCAAAGCACCAACTCAATATGTCGTGTTGAAATGCCTACTCCTGTGAGCCGCGTACTCACCCGTGTTAGGTCGTTGTCGCCTGTGCAAGTTAGTGCCTTGAAGCCAGCAATCACAGCGTTGCAGGGACACGAAGCATACAAAAGATGATCAAAGCAGTCTTCCTACAAATATGGTGTGGTTCTGGTCCGCAGATGACGCCCGACGCGCGCAATGTCATGGCCATCGATGACTTGAGCAGGAACGAAACAGCTTTCAAGCACGCTCCTGCCCGAACCATTTGCCGCGGAATAACTTGACAATCAGAATGCCGGCTCTTGTCAGTATCGACGCACGCGGTGAACATTCGTTGAGACTTTACTTCTAGCCAGCATATCTTCATCACATCAGGTAGGATATCTACAACGGCGTAGAAATATTGCGAGAGCATTGGTAACATTCTATCTCCACTCCATTCGCTACCAGTCTTTGTGCAAAACATTATCCCTGCTGTTCGTTCACTACTAGGTCGTGTCTCATTCCATGACCAGCTGCTATCGGTTGTCTCTACAGACTGCACAACTTAGACCGTTTCCCGAGCTCTATTCTCGCAGTCTGTCAATACGGCTATTGTGTTGCTAGTCCAGAGCGCAACAAATCGACATGTCGCGTAATGAATACACGAGACCTCACCGAAACAGACCTCGAGATTGTAACGACGAGCACAACAAGCGCAAGCAGGCCCTAGGAAGTACGCCAGCAAGCTCTACGCAGACCCTTCACAAGAAAGTGGTGAGCAAATGGATCTCTCTTCAATGCAGAATGCAACGACGCCAAGTGTTGATGCAATCAAGCAATAGCCAGCCTATCGAGCTCCTCGAACCCTGCAAAGTCACCTCCATGCTTTCAGATGAGGCAAGAAATAACCTACCAGCAATACCTGTACGCATGTCTTTCGGTTTTTTGGGCTTCGACCAGAGCACTGATATCCTCGCACAAGCCGTGCAACCTGCCACGCTACAATCACCGAAGGCGCTTCGCGAAGTGTTTTTGAGGACCTTCGGCCATGTGCTAAGATCGTGGGGCATTCAGGAAGAATGTGAGATACACGGCTTCGAGGTCAGTTATCCAAATGGGTTGGTACACCAAGGCGGCACCGTGACCTCCGGCCAGAAAGTCATCGTGCGAACAGGGACGCCTCTCACGGAATGGCTAGATCAATGGAGCTACTTGCTGGGCATTGCACCCCATACTTCGCCACCCACCATCGTGGCAAAGCTTGTGAAAGATGATGGCGAGCCACTCGATCCATTGTGGCATACGGAAATTGAAACAAGCACCTGGTTAGAGTTGAATGACAGCATTGAGGCGGTCAGAGCTGAGAGCTTGAATATTCGGAGTGATGGTGAGGTCCCTGGTGAGGTCCCTGGTGAGGTCCCTGGTGAGGTCCCTGGTGAGGTCCCTGGTGAGGACCATCGAGACACAAATATGTTCGACGACAGGCAGAATATGATACGGCCTACCAAAAAGGCAAAGAAGGACAAGTACAAGGGATTGGTGCAGAAGCAAAGGAAACAGAGACGAGCGCAACGCGAAACTGACGCTTTGGCTCAGGATATCTCGCAAGCGATTGAAAATATGGACATTCGAGATGCACCAATGACGTTCCCCGCCACCTTCAGCACAAATTTGTCAACTAGGTCAAATTCATTGCCAGAAGGATTGTTGACATCTAGAAGTTGTGCTGGGCGACCTTCATCGGCCTGTTCTGCGCCAGACAAAGACATGGAAGACGCCGAGATGCTGTGATGAGACGACACAGGCAGCGAATATCAGTGTTCAGGCAACTCAGGCTGAAACCTTAGTATATGCAGATGCGAGAGTGCAGAAGCTGTCACGCAAAATGTGACAGAAGCATGGATGAGTATACAAGAGGAAGTACCAAATCTTTTGCCGTTCTGTATCGTATCAATCAAACGCCATGACTTACTGAAGCGTTGTTATCAAGGCCGAAACGCGGCTCAGACACTCACAGGTCCGTGTAGCATGTCGACAAGTCCTCTTCCTCTATGCTGCTCCATTAACCCTACATTTCATATGCCTTTGACAGTGCCAGTCGATCGATTCGATCTGCCAACCGATCTATACCTAAGTTGCCACTACAACCCACACCGGATCGTGTGACAGTGTGTCCTTTCGGTAGTTCGTGCCACAAGTCCCATCCCCTCTCCAATGGTCAGCCCGCCTCACACCGGATACTCCACCACACCAACGAACAAGACCTCTCCCGGCCATACTATACGGCAAGACTCTCCCGCGACCCATAGGTTTCAGATTCCCACCGTCCAGCACACCAGCTCAATCGAGCTCAAGGGGTCCAAGACACAACACTACCGATATGACCAAGCGAATCTGGAACTGGTTGAACGATCTACCCGACGAGTACGAGCACCACGATCACGATCACGCTCACGATCATGCCGTACAACCAGCAGAAGTGTGGGATCGCAGAAGCAGCCCGACCGCGGATCGGACGATGAAGATGAAAAGGTGCCTTGACGCTCGACGCACCAGACAGAAAGACGTGCACGTTATCGATCTTACTGGTGATCAGACCGACGAAGACGACGAGCAGCGTACGAGGAAGAAGGCTAGAGCTCGATTGAGGACTGCGGAACGGGCAGGTGCTGTTGCGTTGTTTCCTGGTCGCAAGGGTAGGGGTCGCAAGCGGAAGAGAGGTGCAGAAGTCGCTGTCGCTGTCGGGGCTACTGCGACTCGAATCCTGGAGGGCGATATAGTGCGAGGGGGTGCTCTGCAGTCAGTCTGTTGAGTGGCTTTGGCGTTGTGGTGCGTCTGGTGGAGGTAGATTTGGCGTTTTGAGCATTGACAGGACGTAACATGCTAGATCCTCAATACCTGAGATACTGTAAAGGCGCCTATAGAATACTACGTGCTTCTCGTGAGCGAGGTATACATAGTCATTCATCGCTTTCTACATCTTCGTCCTCGCTCTCTACCTCTCTCTCCTTGTTTTCTCCGGCATCTTCCGTGGCATTCTCTCCAGCATCCTGCCAGGCATCCTCACCGGCATCCTCCTCCTGCTTCTCTTTTCTTATTTCGTTGTTCTGTCTGGCATCCTCCACTTGCGTGGCTTTCTTCTCTACCTCCTCTTGTGGTGCCTTCGTGATCGCATCTCGATCCTGCGCGGGTGTTTTGATGGTCTCAGCCTGCTTGGGCTTAGGCGGCCAAATGACCTTCACACCGAGTTCGGGTTGCTTGCTGTAGACACGCAGGCCGACGACGCAGGTAGCGTTCCAAGGCTCTTTGGCTTCATCGTCTTCATCCGTGTCTGAATCCGCTTCTTCGCCTGGCGTCGTGCCGATATTGATCGTGACAGGGGAGGGCGCAGCCGCAGGTACAGCTACAACCTCGGCAGCATCTTCAGTTTGTGTACCTTCTTCGGTGTCCGCCTTCTCCTCAACGACTGCGTCTTCGACCTCTTCCGTACCGGGCTGGCCCTTCTGATGTGCGAGGTCGTAGAGTCTGCCAATAGTCGTGACCTTTTCCTTGCGATGTGGCAAGTTAGCCTTGATGACTTCTTCAGGGCCAACTCGTCCGTAGTCTAGTGCCTCGACCTTGATGAGCACGGTATACGTGCCCTGTTTTAGATAGAGCTCCACGTTGGTTGACCGATCGAGTTCGTAGTTCGGCTTACTCCTCGCAATGTAATCATCTTCATTGTCGGATTTCGAGATACGGAACTGTAGGCGATAGTCGTACTTGCCTTCCAGTCCTTGAAAGTACCGACTGTCAAGCTGAGATAGCACGATGACGGTCTCGGTATCCCCCGGCACATCAATGGTAAATTTTGTTTGTTGGTAGTCGACCGTGCTGAAAGGGACCTGAACACTCGCCCACTTTTGAGATGTATACCAGGATTCGTCAAATATTCGAGTCCTGTTGATGTGCTTGTACTGGTTCAAAAGGTCTTTGTAGCTCATCCAAAAAATGCCATCGTCACCAAATTTGTGGTCCAGTCGTCCCAGCCAGGTAGGTGTCCATTGCGAAGAGCCATCAGACCAAGCACCAGCCCATTCCTCTTGGCCCCAAGGGTTGCGCACCTTGACAAGGCGTTCGCCGTATCCTTCGTAAGTGTCGAGCACTGCGTAGGCATGACGTTGGACTATTCCCTTCCGACGCTGCTTACGCACGCGACTGGTCCAAAGATTGGTCTCATCCCAACCCTGCCACTCCCGGTAAACCGGATCTGACGCATCGAACATGAATTCTTGACCCATCTTCCTTAGCTCATTCTTCCAGAACTTCTCTTTGGAGAGAATATTAGTTGTGTAAATTTCAGTCGTGACGCCACCTGTCAGGTCCTCGATTGCCTCGCCTGTCTGGCCTCCGCGAAGAGCATCATACCCGCCATGTGCTTTGGCTAGCGCCTTCTCCAGGAGAGGAACCCATGTCTCATTGTCGTCCCTGCAGCGTGCGAAGTACAAAGCCTTACTGCCACGCTGGAAGAGCTCTATGTATTTCTGCTCTTGATCCTTGCCCCAGGTCTGAGGAATAGCTATGTTCGCGTCTTCATCAAAAGATAAGGACGAAAGGTAAAGCTTGTCGTCTATGATGGTGGGGTGCCATTCACCGTCTTCGAACGTTAGCATGTGTTTCACAAACAGGCATCATCAAACTCACCTCGGAAGAAGACAAAGCCGTACACACCAACTTCCTGATCTTGAATGACGCATACGCTGTGAATCAGGTGTTCGGAGCAGCTGAGCACAGAGAAGGCTGACATCATCCAACAGTCGCCCGTGGAGCCTTGCATAATATCGTCGAAGCCGGCACCGTCCGAGTAGAACTTGGGATCTTCGAAGATGTCTGTGACTCGCTTGACGTCGGCAGGATGGTCAATGTCCTCATCAGATTGAACTAGACCATCTATGCAGTCTCTTTTCCGTGTGACTTTCAGGTCCCGCTCCAGGTCAAAGTGGACATCAGTATACTTCTGGTTCAGAGACAGACATTCATCTATTATCTTGCGGACACTCTGCTCACATTGAGCTCGTGCCTCTCGATACGACTCTGCGGCATTCTGAGACTTGGGAGTGCTGCGCTTCGTGGCCGTTGAGGTAGGAATTGGCTCTGGTAGGATCCTAGTGGCTTTGCCCAGGTACTCCGGATCGTAGTTCTTCCATAGATTGTTGATTCTCTCTTGAGGGTGTAGCTTAGGCTTTTTCTTCTTGCCCGCCTCTGCAGAAGGAGCAGGGGCTGCACTAGTTTCGACTGGCTCGTTGCCCGCTTCTTCTTCATCTACGGCCTTGGTATCGGCTTCCCCATCTTCGCGTCCTTCTGCATCGTCACCAACATTGCCGACCGTATGAGGTCTTGCTCGAAGATCCGCAGGACGGATGCTCAAACGCCCATGGTTTGGCTGGGCATGCGTGGTTCGAAGATGTTTGGGCATGACCCGGGCTGTTGGAGTTGCTTTGGACATCTTGAAGGGCACGAGTAATGGGAGCAGAAAGCCAGAGTCAGTAAGGCAGGAATTGGTGGGGACATGATTGCAACTTATAAGTTCAGCTCCTGGAGGGGCCGGGTAGCTATTGTTACACACAACCAGGGTCACTCAACTGCTTGTGTACCCTTGAGCATGGTCAGTCAAGATCTCAAGCACCGTGGAAGAGGTGAGGCACCTCGACGAAGTAGCATGATTGGCTGATCATGCTTGGTGTGGTCGCATGAAGCGAGACTCTTAGGACAAGGGCCGGGGCCAGCGTTAGAAGCCCCCGAAGCCGCCGCCTCGCAGGGCTAGGATCAAGCCTCTCGCCCTGTTGCTTTCTCAGCTCTTGACCGGTTAGAGCTTGTTTGGTTAGTCAGCGATACGTCGTATCCTTCTTCGCAAGGGTAAAAAACAGGCCTACTGTAAAGCTCGGCTCGAGTTCAGCTTTCGTTGGGCACCTGCAGTTACGAGCGACAAGCGTACAACCAGCCTTCGCTTACCGTATGGCGTACGCACATGCTGGCAAGCTTGAAGCAGGTATAAAGTTGATTCGAGGCATGCCTGAGGAAAGCACATCTCGACAGCCATTTCAAGGTCTGGGCTAAACTTGAATTGACGGCAGCTACAATGGAGTCGCTCCTCGTTCCTAGAACCAATCATAACCCAAAAATGAACGAGCACGACGAGTGCAGACATTAGACACCCCTTGCCACGCAATCCTGTGTATAGCGACCTATCGAGATAGGTTTAGCCCTTCTGATGAGGTAGGTATATGCGTAGGCTAATCCTCATCAGATAGACCCACGCAATACGCTGTGGACCTTAGCTACGGTGCTAAGTCTTGACGAGATAGGTTTAACTTCTAGCGAGAGAGGAAAGGCGTCGAAAGCCGTGATCGAGCAGCCGAAAAGCTACGGTATCTCCGCCCGAAAACTCAAGGTAACCGGTACTGATCGCTTCACCTGCTAAATCTGTACTTGAAAGCGATCACCCTCGGAAGCTAGATAAATCCCAGCCCGAAGTACAGCGTCATATGTCAGCTGCGCTACACCTATTCAGATTATGGAGCATGATCTAATCCGGAGGTCGCTGTACACAGGACTGCGTGGCAAGGCGTGTCTATTAACGTACTTTCGGGGGCCATCACATCAGTTGACTTCCTATTCGGTCTTCGCGTCGCTTGCCGTCCCGCAACCGCTTCTAGACTCTGTTACCTGTTGTTACACCTTACCTCATCTGACTGTGATGTGTGGCAGTACCGGGATTTTTACATCCTACGTTCATCAGTACTGTGGGCGGGGTATCTGCCTATAGCGGGCGGTCGGTCTCTAAGCAGCCTGACTACGACGCTAGCACTAGGCTTAGGGCTGGGTTGAGACCTGCTCGCAATGCTCCGCTCACGTGAAGATAAGTAACAGCTTTGAGACTCGGAAGCTGCGAACGCTTCTTCATGCGGTAGATTCTGAAGCCATGTTGTGCAAAATTTACGGCCGAGCACTACTCCGAATGAGCAGATAGCTTATCTTTTGCAGATGCAAGTGTTGGAATGAAACGCCTTTTTTCCGAGCTCATTGCCTCGCAGGTGCAGCTAGTTTAGCTGTATGTCTTGTGCTCTCGAACTGTATAATGGGTGGTACGGTGCTCTTCGCCTCTAGAAAGCACCGCCGACCTTGACAGTTCACTGCAGCGGCGCCTTATGAACGACGTCATCAAGGACTTCCCCAGTTTGGACTTGATGCAATTCTTGCGTGAGACGCGTTCTTCCCTCCAGCTCAAGCGCGGACAATGCTCGAACATGGATCGTCCTCAATTCTTCTCTAGATCGACACGATAATATGGTTACCCTTATTGGATAATTATGGCGCAAGAATCGTTGTACAACCACAACAGCAGAAATGCTAGCGGCAACAACGCGGACACAGAAAATGGTGAGAACCATCCTCCGCTGCGCCGAAGCGCCTTCCGCGCTCTTGTCCAAGACTTTGGACCGCTATGGTACGGTACACTACCACTTTCTTCACCTCGGACACTCACTGAACAATATGGTTGACATGGCTTAGGTTCACATGGTGCATGAATTCTGGCGTTCTAGGCCTGCTGACCCACCAATGCCCATATCAATTTCCTGGACTTAGAATCATCAGCAATATCTTCTATGTCTTCGACCTAGTCCTCTTCGTTGTCTTCAGCATAATCTTCCTCCTCCGGTTCGCCATGTTCCGATTCGATGCGTACCATGAAGTTGTCTCCTCCCAATCTGACCTTCCTCTCTGTGGGTGCTGGCCCATCGCGTTTCTCACGCTGACTTCTCTGACGCCTCTCATCTGCAGTAATGCATACTGGGGTCGACATGCGTTCACGATCTTGGGGTACGTGATGTGGTGGATTTCTGCGGCGTGGTCGCTGATCGTCCTGCTCTGGGTTTTTATCACCTACATCCGTCGTCACGAAGCAAGGGATGTTCGGCTGCCGACCATGGTCATTATTCCTGCCGTTAGTGTTTCTACGGTGGCAGTAACAGGCGCCGTCGTTGTGAGCCTGTCTTACGACGTTAGCCCGCGCCTTGCTGTCCCAGTCATAATTGTCAGCTTCATGATGGTCGGTCTAGGGATTTTGCTGGGCTTGATGCTCAGCACGTACCTCTTCCACCAGCTACTATCACAAGGCTGGCCACCAGCTGCACAGAGCGCAAGTGTCTTCATCTTCGTCGGTCCAATGGGACAGAGTGCAGCCGCACTGCAGCAGTTGGGATCAGCGGCACGAACGTACAGCAAGTTTGGCGGATACAATAAGGGCACCTTTTTGACCGCCGAAGCGGCGGCGCCACTTGATGTCGCATGCACTCTCATAGCGTTGATGCTCACTGGTCTTGGCATTATCTGGACGCTACTCTCAGTTTGGGTCATGGTCGAGCGTGCATTCAAAAAGGAGTTGAGCTGGAATCCAGGTTGGAACGCGATAATCTTCCCGACTGCCACGTTGGTGACGAATTTCAGCTTTTTGGCGATCGCGATGGACAGTCCTGCGTTTAGGGTCATTACGGCGGCTATGATTGTCATTCTTGTCACCGTGTTCTTGGTAAATCTGGCATTCACGTTGACATGGGTCGCGCAGGGAAAGTTGCTGGTTGTGAGGGAGGATCCGAGAGTGAAAAAGATGTTGGAGGAGCAGCAGAAGGAGCGGTGAGATGGATAGGTGGCAGTGAATTAGCATTGCCAACACCTTAAGAACTGTCTTCTGCAAAACATGTATTTTTGTTTCAAGTCTATCGTTCTTGGTAGACGAACCTTTCCGATGATTATTTCGTGGTAACCTGCAAAAGTCTCAGTCAACACGAAGGAGACAGAACATGAGTTCTTCGTATCAAGATCTGGAAAGCAAGGACTAGGAAACGGTAAAAGACCTTGCGAGCATGGAGAACAACGCAGTCGAACTCTTAGGCAGGGCTCAGTTCCATCGGCATAGATGTCATGAAGCTACTACTATGCTGCAACAGGACTAGCGTGATTTACACAACTACTTATGCAGCAATCAGCAACGTCTTCTGGTACGGATTTCTCGCAGCACAAGTGACGGATATCTGAATAGACAGCTTCAAACAACTCTCTAACAGTCGTGGCTGCCCCCGTCACGATGCGATGTTTTATCATGCTCGTCATTGGTCAAGAGCGTGTCATCACGTGCCGCGATGGCCGCGAGGTGTTGGGGCGACTTCCTTGATTGTATCGCCCTATGCCAGAGCCATCGCTGTTGCTCCGGCATCACAGCTTCATGAGTCCGTGGACGCAGCTAGCCCTGACGAAGACAAGCTTGACCTATACCTTGAGCATGTTGCTGAGAGCCTCCATGACCAAGCTCATGCATCGATACAAGACCTGTATCACCAGTACCAGCATGAAGCCGGAACGGTCATTGACAGAATTGTGCCGTATGACGAGCGACCACCACCTTCAAGACGTGCGGACGTCTTACATAAGGCCAGGAGTAGCGTCGCGGACAAGGAAGGAGACGGCCTCATCCTAGTCGTCCATGCCCAGATCGGTTCAAGCAAATTGGTACCGACAAAACTAGCCGTGTGCTCAGGCTTCGTGATAGATGCTAGCTTGAGCAACCACCAACAAGGAGACACGATTGTCACATGTGCTCATACTTTAGAACAGATGTACGGCCACTTCAAGCGCAACAGCACTTCAGATCCTAGGACGACCTCGACTATCTCTTTCATCCTCCCCTCGTCTGGGAAGCCGCGAGTCATAAGCAATCTCCTGTCTTCTATGCCTCGGTCAGACGTCATCGTCCTAGAAGCCCAGCCTGTTGCTACATCTTGTCGCTTGCGTCCTCTCCCGTTGACGCCCTTTCCAGTCTACACTGGCACGCCTGTACTGACACATCTCTTTGGGTCTCCCGATCCGCCTACCGTTCGACGATCAATTGCTCGCACGAAAGTCACACCGCATCGAGGTGGCACAGAGGAGGTTGAATCACCTATTAGTTGGCTAGGCGGTCATGCTTGGAGGCGCTGGGGTAGTGGCGTCATGCTCGGATACCGCAGCTACACTGGACTTGAACTAGAAGTAGGAGTTTAGTTCCAGGTCCTCTGGATACTTGCTAATGTTTCTAGGCTGGCATTTCGAGTGTCTTGCCTCATATCATGACTTCGGTCCTACCGACCTCTGGCTCTTCAGGTGGCCCACTGGTGAATGCCGAGACTGGCTGTGTCGTCGGCATGACTAGTGGTCGGCGGATGGACAATAGGGTCGAAGGGGAAAGAGGGTGGGGTTGCAGCTCGGAAGGGATATTCGAGGTGAGTAACTGCTGACCACTTTCTACACGAGGCTGACTGATTGAAGATGTTCTCTCTACCAGGGTTCATGCCCTCGACAAAATGACCACACGGACCCAGGCATTGCGCGCCCCTTCTACGCCATTCATAATTAACCCTCGAACGGGAGGGTCCAAGAGGTCATAGTAGGGCTCGTCATCGACTGGCAGTATTATCAGCGCCTAATGCTCCTGTCAAAAGTCAGGTGTTCGAAAGATCTGGCGCTACGGCATCATCAGGCCACGAAACTGCCTCAGCCAGTACGGCACTGAAAATGTAAATCGCGGCTACGCCAGACTCAAGAACAGAATATGTGAACACAAGTCTCATTTTTGCCGCCCGTACAATGGCCAGTTTCAGGCGGCGATTGAGCGATGGAAACGCTCCAAGATACGAAGGAGAATTCGTACACGAAGACTTGGTCCCCATCACTTAAGCCAACCATGTCCACCTGCTTCACCAACTGGACCAAAAGACGCGCAAACCAGGGACACTCAATAATATCCACACGCATTTTGCGTGCTAACATGATGACTCACAGCCTCCACCCACTGTACCGTCACCCTCCCAGCCACGTCCATATCTCCCGTCACCACCAACTCATACATACTCCCGTCAACATGCGCGCCATATGCTGCGGCGAGGAAGTCGAGGATTCTAGCCTCTACTTGACCACGGATCAGACCATTTTGGTCGACGGGGTTATAGATGTTGGGGAAAGTGCCGCTGAAGAAAGGGTCTTTGAAGAGGAAGATTGTGCTAGCTTGGTGGGTGAAGCGTGAGCGGAGCGTTGCGGTGAAATGGACTGCTGCGGGTGGAGTTGATTTTGAAATTGATTGAGGAGCTGGAGATGCCATGGTCCGTGAACGACGACGGATGCGGTTTGTTTTCGTAATTGTAGCAGTAGTAGGTGGGTCGATTGCTTATCAGTCACATGTACAAAGCAAGGAAACGTGGTGATGTTGCATTTCTTGCGATGAGCATCTCAGCCGTGTATATCAAAGCTACTATGGGTGGGCAAGTCACGAAACGAGGCTATTTGGAGACAAAGGACTTGGTGAAGCAGGATCTCATACAATGTCTCGTACGTAGCCTTAGAGTGATGTTGAGACAATGGTCGACGCACTCTATATTGGGGGCCAAGGAACAAAGAAACTCAGAGATGCGCCAAACACTTGAGACATCTTCGAGTGTAGGCCACATTCTGTTATTCCCAGGTTCATCAGTGTCTGCTACGGTGAAGCTGGAGCCTTTGCAAATCATCTTTCTTGCGGTGACTGCAAACACCAACAACATCGCTTTCAACTGAGTCCATGTCTTGCTTGCAGATACGATTGAGCCCGGGAGCTCTGACATCGGTCGTATCATTGCTAGCTTCGGTTCATGGCTTTACTCTTCATGTTTTATGCTTTCGATTTCTGACCGCGATGACTGGTTCACACAGCTTTGTATTAGGTAGTTGCTACTGCTCCAACGCTCGCTTTGATGCGAGTTACCCACTCCAAAGTCAGGTCAGCCGCCTTCTAAGCGCAGCAGTCTTTGAAGATGGCAAGATCCTTTTCAGATACCGGGGTCCCCTCGCTGTTTAAGCCGTCCTTCGGGATGAACTGGTGCTCAAGGATAGTTTCATATGTTTCGTGGCCTGCACGAACCAGACCTTTCTCCATGAGCGGTGCGACGTCAATCGCGTCAACGTGCCTTCTCTCGGTGTTGATCAATATGTCCTGGATAAGATTCTCCACATACTTGCTGAGCGTATCATGTCGATATTTAGTAGCTTCCCGTGTGCTGTGCCTTCGTCGTTCAGACAACGTGCTGAAGTCGTTATCGATAGCCTGAGCCACGTGGTCGCATGCATCCAGCTTGGCGCTGATCATATTTAATAGGACATCGTTGGCAAGGTCGAAGGCTGGGACTCTCCAGAAGCTTGGGCCAGTGTCTTTGTTTTGTAACAGACTATTGATGGGAATTGTGACCTGCTGCTGCTCTCGCGGAGTTCGAGGTGCTTGAGTAGGAAGACCACCCGCGTAGTAGTCAGATTGTGTAGCTTTCGGTTCAGGTACAGCTTCGACTCCACTGGCATCACCGTCACCTGCAGATCAGACGTCAGTCAACTACTTTGCAAAGGGATGTAAGACTTGCTCTGCAACTGTGCCTTATCCTCTTTGCCACCAACCTGCGCTACCCCGCCTATGGCGCCATCTTTGTCCGTCGTGGGACTATCATGTAATAAATTTGGTGGTGGTGGATTCATTGTGGTGCACAGGTATCGTGGCTCAGGAGCTCAATGCCTGGATTTAGTGCTATGTATAGAATGGCCGAAAGATGTGGAAGGGAATGATCTGTTCAAAGAACTGACTGCGACCAGAGGACTGCTAGTTAAAGACGATTGAGGCTACACAGTGGAAGGCGCGATCGAATGTGTATGTCTGAGAAATACTAGTAAAGGCGAAGTCGACAGTTGCTGATAAAGACATCGGGACATGAGCTGTGTTTGCAGTGGTAGTGCACTCTTTGATCTTGGGCGTAGCTGCCGATGCCACCCGCACTTGCACTACCAGTATTTGGTACGAGCCTGCAGATGTTGACATTGGTAGTGATAATCGAGAATTGCCTTGGCAAGTGCTATTTGGTAGGGGATAGCTATCTTCAAACGTCAGATTAGACGGCTTTACGACAGTAAGATCGGTTTGTGGCAAAATAATCGCGAAGCAAGGTTGGCAGCAGCGACTCTCTGTGGGAAGGTCATTGTAGTCAAGTGCAGTGATACCCCGCCGCACTGCTACTCGGTCGCTAGGTGTGAAAGAGTTGGTGTGAAAGACCGTTCGACAGGGGTTCGCTTATGATGAGCAAGCGGAGCAGCTCGCTCCTGTCGATGTGATGAGCAAGCCGAGCAAGGCAGAGGACGCTGTAATGGGGCACTCGTCATGACGATGTGCTCGACCTTGAGCCTAATGTATGCTAACATTGCTGCAGATATTGACGTTATTAGTGTCGGAAGAAACGACTTTGTTGCTGCTGTTTCAATTGTGAAGGAGGCTAGACGCCCGTGGTGGCATGTCTACAGCCTTTCTTGCCATGTTGATCATTCATACACCCAACAGTCTCCGTAAGCGGCGAACTCAGAAACACCTCGTTGAGGATGTGCTCGTGACTGCTTTTCATGGAGGAGGATGTGAGCCACCCAATACAGTCGTCGAAATAGGCGACATGGCTCTGCTTCTTTGCTTACTCCTGGTAGTAATCAGCTTGTTCTTATCGAACTTGACGTTCTCATGTTTTTCTCTGTAATGAGATTGGATCGCCTGCCAGTGGTATTTGCTCCACTTGCTCTCGGCTGAACGGTACGTTTTACACCCTGGTTCACCACAGTAGTACCGAAGTGGCATGACTGCTGGCACGTCCTCGCCAACATCTGCCTTGTCGGGACCAACTTCATCGTCAACAGCTGCATCAGACATCGGTACCGGTTTTGGGAAAAGCAGTCTTTTGGCTGGGCGTGCTTGAGGGATAGACAGTTCAGCTTTTGTCTGACGGCCGCCGACGTCTCGGTCGCTGGAAAGCTCCTCTGATATGGTGGCGTCCGGATCCGGAGCTTCTGCGAGTACCGCGGGAGGATCAGACCTGCCTGGGTCCATCACTAGCGCGGAAGTAGCTCGTTTAGCAGGACGTCTCATGGCTGTGGTATTGACAATATCGTTACCAGGGTGTGGAGATATCCTGTCATGGAGAGCTCCAGAAGGCGCAAACATTCCGTTGATGACCGAGTGTGCTTGTAGGGATGCTTGCATGGCCTCATCTAGAGGCATGGTATCAAAGGGGTGAGGAGGTAGTGCCCGATGATTGATATCTTCGAATGGCTTCCCATGAAATGCTGGCACTGCCGCCGAAGCTTCGATATCTACCAGCGCTGAAGGTTCCTCTGGGTTGATAGACAGTTGAGCCTCTTCTGTAGGAAGTTTCAATGGATTGTTCTGATTCATCGCTGAGTACTGTATGAGGAGTTGCGGACGGAACAGCTTGGAGCTGGTGAGGCTGTCCTTGCCGCACGGAAAATCTCGGAACAGACGGTCAAAAGTGCTTCGTCTTTCGAAGGAGCTCGCTTGGTGTAAGCTGAATAGCACTCACGATAAGTGGCTGTGCTGGTTTATGTCGACCCTTTGGAGAGAAGTTCTTCTTCTGGTGGGTGGGTTTGAGAGGGAGTGAGGTTGGAGCGTGGGTTGCTGAAATATATGGATTACGTTTGTGTGAAAGATTGCTGTTCAGTGAAAACAGGGCTGATCGGAGTGTTTGTAAGTTGCAATTGCTTTCCCTACAAAACATTTGCTTAACCGGAATCACAGGGACTGAAAGTGCGTGAGTGCTTGCTCGGCTATGCGGACATCTGGCACAAGCTAGAAGCAGCCTGAATGGCTAGAACCTTCACGGGGACGTTAGCATCTCAGATAGAAACCGGTGGTGATGCTGGGACAACAGACTACTGTTGCCTGGTGGTCAAGAATCAGCCGCTATACCAACGTGCTGTATTAGTGGCGGGATCGTTCTGTAACGCTGGAAACATTTCGGTGACGGCAATATAAATGCTAGACCACGGGGTCTGTCTGCTCCAACAGCCTGTCGCCACCCATGTACTGCTCTGCCAGCTTTCCACATTCCTCCGTATGCTATGCCGTGCAATACCTGGCCATCTCAAGCGTCCACTCCCAGCTCGCGCTCTCGCAGCATCTTCTGCGGTACTGCTACTCTTGCGAAAACTGGAAGTTTGCGGGTCGACCCAACTGTAGTTCTGCTTGTGCATGATATTGTGCCGGTGCCAAAAGAAGGTTTGCCTTTCTTGTTTCTGCGGAGTCCTCACGACTTCCATGACAGTTGAGAGGCACAAAACGTTTGGAGTGCAACCAACTTCGTTCTTTCTGAAGCGTTCCCAGGAGTGTGTCTGCAATTTTCTCCCAGATTCTCCAACGATCCAGCCTTGAAACCTGCCAGCCATCGCAATGCAACGATAGAGTCTGCTCTTTCCTCGGCTGGCTTCCTGCTTGTTGATCGACAGCAGGTCATCCAGATCCGAGGCACAACATGTCGAAACCTGCCTGTCGTAGCACTGGACCATTGATGCCGGGAGGAGACGTCGAATTGAAGCCATAATGTGGTAGCATTCCTTCCTCTCCGAAATTGTTAGATTCGCGCTTGTGAGACTAGGTCTCGTAGTTGCCAGACTGTACTGATGGTTCCAGATCGATACCTTCACGACTCAAGGACATGGTCATGATGGTCTACACGGAGCTGATTCTTGATCTAGCCTGACCCCCATTAGCTATAGCCGGAAAGACCGAATGGAATTTTCATGATGTAGCTATAGTGAGTTAGTCAAGGTGCTGTTTGGGCCGCCCGCTTTGTTGCTTAGCCTGTGAAATCATGGTTGAGGTCTGCCTTGCGGCTTTGTGAAAAAACAATCAAACAATGCCTGCTTGGTGTGGGAAGAGCAAGTTCCAGACTGATAACCAATAGAGCTCGATCGCAGTGTGTCAAGTTCCTAGCCGGAAGATTTCTTGAAAGACCAATGAATGCTGCTTGAGCCATTCCGTGTTGTGTCGACTTCAGTCCGCGCGACCGTGCATGCTGTTACTCGCGATAGGCTAGAAGTGTCAAAGGCGAAGCTGAAAGTCACCTTGACCGATGTCATGAGAAGCAAGTCCGACCAAAGAGCTGCAAGCTGTGGTGCTGGAAGAAAGCAGAATGAAGAGACGAGACGCATGAAGGCCTTGCATGGGAGGAGCTGATTCGTGTCGTCCCAATCCGGCAATTTAGGCGACACTGCTGCATACACGTATAGAGCCACACCTTGCACGGCAAAGCATACCAAGGTCCGGTGATGTGATCACGCCTTCGGAGGGAACGTTTGTTGGAATTGGTCATTCTGCTATCTAGCTCTTTGTTACATTGGTGTTCGTGCTGCATGACTCGGTTTCACTATTGACTGAATCTGCTGTTGGACATAGCAATGTCTCCTAGCTCTCTGCAAGTCGCAAATCATTCCTACGGCCACATCAATTGACAACATTCTTGATGTTCGAAGTAGTGAGATACTAGTTCCGTCTTGTCTTTCATTAGTTCACTCCGCCTTATTCGAAACAATGATTACAAGTTCTCATCTGACTCATTATCTCCTTCCTCCAAGAAACGGTCAAAGGCGCCGGGTTGCTGGTTTGGCATATGACCGTAATAGTGGTAGTTGATTCTCGGATGGTCAAAGTAGTGGAATTGAGGATGAGAACCGGAAGACAGCAATTCTACTTGCTGTGGAAGGTTCGGATCCATGTGTGCACCTCCCGAACTGACCGCGTTACGGCGACCAGAAGTAGGAAAGGGATTCGACTGTGTCGTGAAATTCTGCGGGTGTGTGGACGACTGGGAAAACTGTGTAGTAGACGGCGGATATTGATTTACTAGCTCCCGAGTCGGGGTGTTGATGTGTTGTTGCGACTGTGGAGGCATGGATCGCGGAGCGATGATACCAGTGGGAAGACCTTGATGCTGATAATGCGCAGGCAGGCCTCTTGGTCGAGGCGCTGGCGTTGGCGTGGTGGGCAATTCAACACTCTGATCTCTCTCAGCAGCGATAGCAGCTTCTCGCTCTCTAGCAGCGACGGTGGTCTTGTTCAACGCGCCAGGGGGACGCCCAGGTCGACGCTTCGGCGCAGCGCTGTTTTCGTCACTTGTCGATTCGACGGACGTAGTTCTGCGATGCTTACGTAACGGACTCGCCGGGTCATCGCCATCACGATTCTTGCGCTTCTTGTCGCCTCCTAGTTCAGTAATCCAGTGCTTATGGATGTCGATCTGCCATTTCATGGCAGCGACCTTGCAGCATGCCTCGAAGACAGGCAAGTCAGCCTTATCGACATCCCTCAACTTCTTGTCTACTTCTCGTAGAACCTGCATTAGACAGTACAGTTGGTCATAAGAGAATGACCCGGCCTTCGCGACTGGATGAAAAGATTGTTGGAACCCAGCCGCATGGTGTAGCTCTTCTCTTGCCTTGTAGTAGAGTGCCTGCACAAACTCCTCTACGTGCAATTCAGTACCTAGATCGTCAAGAGAGGTACTGAGATGGGCAGCAACGACCAGTCTGAGTTCTGCTATGATCTTCGAAAGCGACTCCTTGTGCTTTTTGAAATGATCCGGCAACTCGGCTGGTGTTAGGACATCAAAGATGATGAATCCGCATCTGTCTTTACATTTCTCTAAGTCAAGCCCTAGGCTTGGCGCTTGCTCAATAAGTGCTTGCATATGCGGATTAGCAGGATCGTAGAATCGGCTCTGAAACTTGGCAGGTAGGGCGGACCTCTGTTGCACAGGAGCAGGAATAAGAGACGGCGTGTCCCTACTGCGGTTGGCAGATGAGGTGAGCACTTTGTCCAACTGTTCGGTAGAGAAATGCTGGTTCGGATGTCGTGGAACATCTCCCGAGCCGCCATTGCTAGGGCCACTCTGCGTACGTTCCTCCCCTGGTAGTCGGTCGGAGTTGGGCAAGTTAGGGGGATCGAATGGTCGAAATTGACTTGCCGGTTCTGGCGGGGTTAGTGATCGAAAGGCATGATGCGATAACAACTGACCTTCTGTGTTGAAGTGTGCCTGTCGTCGGGATTGAGCGTCAGATCTCCTGGAAGCTTCGGACAGCTCGTTGACCGCTTGTGTCGCCTCCTCAGAGGGAGCATCTGAGAGGACTGAGCAGTCTCGATTTTCGACTGTCGATTGCTGGTCGTGTTCTGCCATGTCGTTGGTGGATGTAGGTGGTTTTGAAATCGATGACTTGTGTGATGGTCAGGCGACGTGATGGTCAACGGACAGGACAGGTTGAAGTACTGCTGCATACGTGGGCTTTGTTATTGACGTTGTGCTGCGGCGCAGAACAGTTGGATGGCGTAGTGCATTATGCTATATCACAGACGTGGCAGCCACGCCAAACGAGGACGTGAAGTGACTGTACAGCTGGATGCGTGATATGGTACAAGGCAACCATTTCTTCGTCAATACGCAGTGAACAAGTGGCTGAGGTTGAGATGCAGGTTTGCCTGCGCAGTGTTGCTCAAACGCCCTTCTCCAATGCTGCGCCTGCGCTGTGGAAGTGCGCCGCCGTGCCCGGCAAGATGCAAATCAGACTTGCGACGATGTAGCTCTCCGTCGTTGCCACGGTCATTCTAACCATCAGATCCAAAGATGAATCTTTCCCAATTCTTCTGCAAGTGCTTAGCACCATCCTCCAGTTGCCACCCTTTGATCTGGCACACCCGTTTCAGTATATCTTCAAGCAGCTCATCCATTTTGGACCCAGCACAGTGCAAGTCACTTTCGATCAGGATTTTATCATCTGGAACAGCTTTGATGACCTCGACGGCTTTTTCAGAATTGTGTGCGCCAAAATTGATCAGTTCTGAGAACGAAAAGAAAATGTCAGCAGGGACTCTGGGGCCAAGAAATTGCTTCAGCGCATCAGGCGGGCCTGAGTAAGAATGCATGCAGATTCGTGGTGGGTATGGCAGTTCCTCTGGCTTGCCGTCATCGCTCTCAGGCTCATTGACATCATTCTGAGCATCTTTCTTCTGCTTCTTTTTGGCACTCTTCGAGGGTCTTTCGTGGCCCTTCCATAAGCTTTGCAGGAGATCAAAAACCACACCATGAGTTGCGACGCTGTGAACAGAGACGGCCCGCTTATGCTTCGCAGCAAGCTCAAGCTGAGCTTTCAGGACTAACTTTTGGTGCTCCATTGACACGCGGTACGGTGTGAGGGGTCGGCCTTCTCTCGAGCCGGGCGTAAATTCACCTTCTTCTGGCCCGCCAGTCTTGATAGTCGAGTCGCCAGGCTGAGCTTCAGGATCATCCGGGGAGCGGAAGGGTGCGTATGGAACTCGGAAAGAGCGGTCAAGTCCTATCTCGCCGACCAAAGCGAGGGGAAACTCTCGGAGCTTTTCTTCGATGCTTCGAAGGAGTTCTGAAAGTGGCCGAGGCGGAGGAAGAGATTCGAGGAACTCATTATCATCTGGTGTTGGCGCGAAGGTAGTTCGGTAGTGCTCCCGTGCGTTCACTTCCGACTTATCTTCTCGATCATCGAACAGCTGATGCGCGAACCACGGATGCCAACCGAAGGATGGAACGACATGGCCTTGGTTTCTTTCCTGCGAAAGCTCAGCTTTCTCACTGAACTGGTAGCGCTGAGCGGTTTCTAGTACGAGCTCCTGATCTTGTGACCGTGTCGCCATGATGGTTAGCACTTTCGCTCTCATACCAGGTATCCTGCTGGTTGCAGACATGATGTCTGTAGGGTGGCAGTGAGCATCGTAGAGCCCGACCTCCCGCGCGGCGTCCATATCTTTTTCACCTGACATGATGAGTATTATTCGCAAACGCGTCGAGACCTGGATCAAGGCTCTGCTTCAGACGAGCAAACATCTTCGCACAGTCAAAGAGGATGACTCGTGTAGAAGCGACTGAGATGCGTCTTGTCAGCATGAACAATTGAGTCATTGTGACATGGAGGTCAAACCAGTCCACAAAGCAGTGATGTCAGTACAAAGCGCGATGCTCGCTACGGGATATCTCAAAGTCCACGATGGCAGCCATGTGGCGGAAGCACCGGAGGACCATCTGTGCAGTTTCATAGTCCCATCGGTCTGCCCTATCCCGTGCCTATTCACACCACATTTACACGGCTACTTGAGTACTCGACACGAACAAAGCGATCTACCCTGCAATTCTCCACTCCGATCAAGATCGAAAGGTTCATTGCTGCTGCTGTATCGTGTGGAGAGTTGGCGCCATCCTTCTGGCTTGCGGGGTCCAGCCAACCACGATCCCCGCCGAGCGAGCTGCATCATGCAGGGCCAAATACCATCGATCGCTGTACAGGTTAGTGGGAGGTTGTCAGCAACGTCGAGCATGCGGTGACCCCCAGTATTCTAGTAGTCGTTCCCGGTCTTCCTCGTTCCCTATCACCTATACTGACACATCAAACTGCTTGGTTGAGAAGTGACCATGCCCATCCCAACAGAGCCAGTAGGCTCTCTTCCTCGCCCTCGCAAACTTCAGGAAGTCATAGCAGCCTACGATGCAGGCACGGCGTCACGAGATGATCTTCTCGAAGCCCAAGAACGCGCCGCAGCCGACAGTGTCCAACTGATGGAAGCTACAGGGCAGATTCTCATCACGGACGGCGAGCAGCGGCGTTCGTCTTTCGCGACATACCCCATCATCGACACCCTTGGTGGAAAGGGGCTTGCCGAGAACTTCAATCCCAAAGGACAGTTCTTCGCCATCTTCGACGATGGACATCACAGACAGTTGCCTGAGATAACGGCAGGCCCACTCAAGTACCGCACGTATGCATGGCAGGAATGTACGGGCCTTCAGGCAGTCTGTGTATCAGTTCATGCTAATGCCAGCACCAGTCGACAAGAGCCTTAAACTCTTGAAGAGAGACGATGTGGGCATGAAGGTCGCCGTTATCGCACCGAGCATGCTGTACCTTCTCTACCCACTGAAAGGTAAGCAAGCCAAGCATTGTGCCGCGATGTGAAGTCGTCGTGTGTCCTTTCCATCTTCTCCGCCTACCTTGTGATATCCCGCGCGCAACCAATCCCCACCGCAATATCTCACATCCCGCAGGCGAAATCCCCAATTACCCGAAAGCATCTTTCATCGACGACCTCATTGATGAGTGTGAGAGGGACATCAGAGGCTGCTTCAACTCCGGTGCCAAACGCGTCAGCATCGACTTCACCGAAGGTCGCCTGGCAGCGAAGCGTGACCCGCGTAATCCATGGACAGGCGCCAACCTGCTGCAGACGTTCGTCGACCTCAACAATCTGGTTCTGAACCGCTTCAGGGCCGGGGAACGGAAAAACATCGGCATTCACACCTGTCCCGGCGGGGATTGTGACAGCGTGCACAGCGCAGACGTGGACTATCACGAGTAAGTTGCTCGATCTGTCAGTTCGCTGGGCCCATCCACGACGCTTGTGCCATATCGTTTCGTGAGAAACCATATCCCAGGCAGTGCTGAAATTCCGCAGGCTCCTACCCAGCATGTTCCAGATGAACGCAGGCTACTTCCTCATCCAGCTCGCGAGCGAGAAAGACAAGGAGAAAGTCTACAAGGAAATCGGCCAGGCAGTCCGCCAAGACGCCAACGGCGTCAAACAGGTGCGCAACCACGCAAGCCTACCATCTAACCGAACCACGCGTAACTAATGCAAAACCAGGTCGCGTACATCGGAGTCGTAGACCCGCTGAACCCGCGCGTCGAGTCTCCAGAAGAAATCCGCGACGCACTCGTCACGGCGGCAAAATACATACCCGTCGACCAGCTCGGCGCAACGGACGACTGTGGCTTCTCGCCGTTCTCGGTCGACGGCAAACCGAAACATGGCGACCCGGACTTTGCACGGGAGGTGGCGCAGCAGAAGATGACGAACCGAGTCAAAGGCGTGAAGATGGCGAGTGAGGTGCTGGGCGTTTAATGCCCTACCTGTGCTAGAAGGGGAGACCGCCAGGCCGGGTTCGGCTCCGGTGAGGCCAACTGATATCTGTCAGATGCACGAGGACAAGCATTGATCCCGACACCAGATAATACAAATGCACAGAGGAGTAGAGGGTTCCTGAAACGCTAGCCGGGTTGTCAAGTTCTTTGTTCGCCAGATGCATATAGGTGACTCCGTAGACCACAGGTAGCTTCTGAATCTCCAGGCCGTTCACAGTCATAAATCCCACTCCTGACTTCTGTTGCACTCACAAGACCGCTGCACCAGGTATCTATGCCTGGGAAGAGACGGTCTAGAACTTGCCCACAGTCTCGTCTCCGCAACCATGAAATCACTGTAGTCCGCGCGATCGCCCGGTTCAAGCGAACTTGCGCGAAAGTACAATACGAGCGAATCGCACAGAAATATAACTTCCTCCCCGCTCCTTTCATTTACGCCTCCACCTCCACACACTCACCATATCAGTCCCCTCCCCAACTCTATACGTCCTACCAGGCTGATAATACAGCCCTCTCTCAAGTCTCCCCTCCTGACCCGTCGGTTTCGGTCCAGGGCCTGCCCTCCCACCTGCATCTCCAACAACACCATTCCCGCCCTCCGCAAGCAAATCCCAATACACCCCTTTCAGCCCATACGGCGGTCCAGCAGCATCGACGTCCTTGTACATTGGGAACTCCAGACACACCAGGATACCGGACGGCGCAAGGAGTTCCTTCACGCGACGCGCCCAATCTAATCTCATTTCTGGCAGGATGGCGCAGAGGAACTATATCCGGTAGATAGGTCAGTGACTTGACTTACTCTTCACGCACCTCGGCACATTTCGCTTCACTTCACTTCACTTCACTCACGGTATAGTCATAAATCAGATCGAACCCAGCATCACCATCCCCCCGACACTCAGCCTCCCAATCTCGCTTGAAGAAATCGCCAACCACAAACTTGACCTTTCCCCGTATCCCAGCCTCTTGGGCACTCGAGGACCCGGGGCCGAAGTTATAAGCCTCAGGCCTCGCCAGCTGCGCCTTCGCATAGACCTCGCAAGCATCAACGGCCGTGTGCGAAACCTCAACACCATACGCATCGAACCCATGGAGAGCCAGCATAACGACTTCGTACCCCCGACCGCATGCCTGCGCATCAGTGATCAGCACCCTGCACCGTCGTAGCCCAGGGCACTAACCGGCACAAGAGCGCGCAAGCGACGTCCCGAGGGCGCGGCGGGCAGATGCTCAGGTCTCTTTTCGAGGAAGTCAATCAACGCTGGCGATGGCATGCCTCGGTCCCATAGGCACTCCTCGTTCGATTCCCATAGTTCCGACCAGCCTTCGTTATGTGTCTCGCGTGTTCTCAGTCTTTGTTAGCTACAGTACGTGTAGTTAGCCGGCCAGAAATGTCTCCCCACCTGTGCTCGAAGTGGTCGGTCAAACGGCCCATGACTCGAATATCGTGTTAGGGGATGGGAAATAAGCAGTTAGTCGGGCACGTGATTAGACAGTTGAAGACGAAACTCAGGAGTTAGGTCTGATAGGTAGAGGAGATGTGGTTGGATGCAGTTTGTTGCATTCTGCTGAGCGGATTAATTCCCTAATGCAGATGCGTCATGAACCTGCCCCACTCCGGAACCTCGCCCATTCGACCACAATTCGTTCGTGGCTGACCATATCTGCCACAGACTTCTACCACGACCGCAGTAGCCCTGCCTTTCGTTCGCGACAAGAATCGCTCGCACCTCCTGTGTCCTCGCATGTTCGGCGCTGGTTGCTTTGCTTCATGGTGTCAGTACAAGTGCCTTTGTAGCGTGAGCCCTGGGTACCCTCACAATAGCCGTATCACCGTCGCTGTGTAGTACAAGCCCCTTTGCGATTGATGTGGCTTCTCTGTTGTACTTTTGGTGCCTTCCTCGCAGGCACATCGCACCAACTTCGAGAAGCTCTCAATCGTGCCAGAGATTTTGATAGGATAGTCGCACTTGCCTGCTAAGTCCTCACTTAGTCATGGCAGCATGGAGCGTTGTCTCATGGTTATTTTGTCAATTACTTATGTATGACAAGCTTCAAATGAATTTCTCCACAGCAGACGCCGTTCCTCTTGCGAGCAGATGCCAAAATGTATATGCAATTCGTCGTCTCTGTCATGCCCCGTGAATGGACCCCAGTAAAGAAATGTGCTACGCCTCTGGTACCATGCCAGTCCCTTTATCTATTCCTGCTTTTGCTGCCTATTGCCTGTTCAGGCTCATTCACTCTGAGAAAACCTGACCTGACCTCTGCACCCTTTTGTACACGCACATCCGCCTATCCGTCGTCATTCGTAAGGGATGAAGACTCATTCATTGTAATGATACACCTGTCGAATAATGATTAGTCTTGCTTTGAAGGCCCATTTTGGGGGACTCACAAAATAGTTCGGCAGGCCCCAGCTTTCGTAGCCTAGCCGTCTCGCCATCTTTGCAAAGCCTTCTGTCTCGATGAGATGGTAGAAGCTAAAGGGTGGAAACATGGCGCCATCTCTGTGAACTTCGGCCTTGACAAGGAGCGCAGTGCCGCCAACACCATCCAGTGGCATTAACCTTCTCTTGTCGCTGTTGTCGTCTGTTTCTGCAAGCATTGCCATGAGTGTCCTATAGGTTGGCATTTCCGCGTAACCCTCCAACAAGATCTCATCGTTGCCCATCTTGCTCGCAAGCTCCATTGCGGTGTCGCTGTCCCTCCAGCTATTGTAATCGTACGGTCGGATGGCATCCTTCCCGTCATCCGTTGTGTATCTTTGAAAACAGTTGGGCACGATAATGCTCTTGTCGAAGCTAGTCAAGTCCTGAACCAGCGTCTTGGGTGTCTCAATTATATCTCCATCCAGCCAGAGAACCCAGCTTGTGGTGGGACCCATGGTTGTGAACAGGAGTGAGTTTCTCGCTTTTGCCATACTGGCTCTCCTTGAGGCTTGGTTCGCCATCTTGTGGCGCTCTTTCTCGTCCTGCGATACTATTGCCGGCTCGAAGTCCTGGCGGAGAAAGGTAACGCTCTCAAAGCGCTGGGAGAGCGGACCTTTCTGGTAGGCATTCACCGCTTCCTGCAGTTGTTTTGTTGCTTCGTTGCCCTGGGGTGTCTTAGGGGTTATGAAGCCTAGGCTTATGTGCTCGTGGGGATAGGCGAGGGCGCACAAGTTGGCCCAGTATTCATCGTAGAAGCGTGCCAACGGGGTAAGGACAAGCACCTTCTCATTGTTCTTGAGTGGGTTACTCGATGCTGTAAGGTTGTTCAGCTGGTAGTGTACAATCGGTGGCGGTGCGAGCGGTTGCTGGGCATCGCCTGGTGAGGATCTGGACTTGCGAAAGGCGGACGTGGGAGGGGACAGCGGGTTGCTGGCCGCTGCCGCAGACTTCCTGGCTCGAAGGAGCGGGTCAAGTGTGCTGGCCACATCCACTGACGGGCCGAGGAAGAAGTAGAGGAGAACTATCAGAGTCACGGCGCTCAAGGCCAGCGCCGGCCTGCTGCTACGTGTTTGACGGAAGTATGACATTTCTGTAGTTGTAGTTGTGGTCTGGTCATGGGCAACGTGGCCAGTAAATGGCTAGAGTGATGCGCTTAGTGCCTTGACATTATTCTCGATGACATTTGGTGATCGCGTCGAAGAGGAGGGGAGATTGGAGGGATTGTTGTTACAGAAATTGTATCATTACGACGTGGTGAGTGTGGAAGGAGCATCGGTGAATATGGGGGTACTTCTGACCTGCGCATGCCCCGTTCGCCATGTCCGAAACCTAGAAACTTTCTGACTCGTACTACCGTGCTTACCATACTATATTCAGTACTATTCGCACCATTGGTCTGCACGTCAGAGGGGTGCGCGGATGGTCAGGGATATGATTGCAAACTGTGAAATAAGCATGCTACTTCATTGGAGGTCATGCTAATCATGCCAGCAGTATGAACTTTTTAATGAGTTGACTAGCCCAGCTATCAAGCAATACTATGCTGTTCCCGGCACATGATACACCTGAAAGCACGAGTCATCTGTCCTGCCATGGCCGGGACTTGGAAGCAAAAGGGAAAGGTCCCTGTTTCTAGCGAATGGACCTGCCATAGGTGCGCCTGGTGGTATGCATATCCTATGCCATTGGGTATCAAGCGAATGGCAGTATCCAACCAGCAATGCACGTTCCCCATACTCCTTTGTCAGGACTGAGTCGACTGACTGATATGCATTTTATTGCGACGTCCTGCTCCGCGCCATAATGATTCATGCTGTACAAATGAGATTCGTGGTAATGCTGTTTTTTTCTTTGAGCGGCTGGGGACATGTCGACTACGATGTTGCGATCTTGCGGCTCTTGAGGGGCTTCATGTCCTCATCGCTCGACACCGAAGCCGCTCGAGGGCTTCGAGTGCCTGGGCTTGCTGCTGGTGAAACTTTGCCTGCACCTGCAGACGAGAAATAGTCGCCCGCTTCCTCAAGTTCCAGTGGCGTGACTGGTCCTTTTGGACTTCCAAGCGGATCAAGTCGAGGCGCGTCTGGTTTGCTGGAGAGGGGGGATGCGGCAAGTTTGGACGAGAGCTGTGCTTGCTGGAGGAATTCCCTGTGCTTCTGTCGCAATAGCCGTGGAGATTCGACCTGATTAGGTAGTGGTGCTCGTGTATATGTGATTTGTGGCGCACCCCCAACTGGTGCTCCTTCAGCTTGCGAGAAGTTCGAAGGATGGAAGCGTCCAAGATTGAGTTGCATGTTCCTCGATACTTGCCTTCCGTGGTTGCCTCTTCGTTGCGAGTTCTGCGGAGACGGGCCTTGTCTCGAAGAAAGCTTTGGGCTCAGAGGTGAGGTCGGGTAGTGACTCATGGTGGACGCTCTATCGGCCATGTTAAGACTTTCGTAACGTGATCTCGCAGACGTAGGAGAACAAGGGGAAGCTGATCGGACCCGCTCCAGTCGGCCGAAGAATGGTTCACTGTCGGAAGATGTGGCCGAGAAAGTCCTCGACTTTCCAAACGACCGCGACAGGCGCTCTCCTGGCGAGGGACTCCTGCTGAAGGGGAATAAATGTCCTTTGCAATCTCCTCGTCCTGACAAGGGCGTTGGGACAAGATTGATATCTCGCGATTGCACCGTTGGTGGCGGTATCAGAATTGGCTCAAGCTCGGTAGTGGTTGTTGCAGATATTGGTGAGTATGTATCAGTGCTGGATTCAGTCTTGGTGCTGTTCGGGACGAGGTGAGATGTTGGTGTAGTGGTGCCTGCAGTCGAAATGGCAGCGGAAAAGGCGGTACAGGTTGAAGCGACCTGTGAGGAGCAGCACGTTGGAGTGTCAGGCTTAGTATGGATGGAACCGCATGGTGTGCACATGGCCTTACGCGGGACAGCAAGATCTGCGCATAATTGCCATGTCAGTGGCTGTTCGGATACTGATCGTCGTCACGCCGACACCGACTCGCGCGTAGCCAAGTCTTCCTTCAATCATCCATGCTGAAACGGCCGCGGCTACAACGACACGTGAACGGAAGCATGAGCGAATCCAATGAGAGTCTCTGCGCTAGGCTGCGATCGACCTGACAGACCAAGGTGGCATACCAGAACCCAAGATTGGGATGTCAGGGTCCAGTACTAGGGTCTAAACATCTCCGAGCGTTTCGTCCCACTCTTCGAAGCACGTTCACATGCATGGGATATGCTACTCACCATTCGAGACTGTTCCTTGTTGTGCATTGTGGTCTTCAGGCTTGTGAGAGAGCTGGTTCTTACAGCCGAAAATCAACGATGACATCGTCGATGGGGGCCCGGACATCAACGGAATCGCTCATGGGAACTAGCAGACGGCTTGCCGAGGAGGTGCTTCGAGCACATTTCAGTCTAGCGCAACACCTTGCTGAGGCTTGATAGCGACATAAACTCCGCACTAACCTAAGAGATGTTAGTGAAGTCAAAGTACGTGACGGCAGGAAGGTTTTGATCTGTGGCCGACAGGGATCTTAGTGATTGGGCGAGGGAGAGAAGCCTTAGCTCCATCGGATCTTTGTCTTGTGCGCCGTGTGACGACGTGGCTTGTTCGGAACCGCTCACCAAAACTTCTATGTTTATCCAGTACGAAGAGCAGGAATTGTTGGAAGAAACACGATGAATTTTGTTTCCGGCTGACATCAGCATGTATCAAGACGAGAAGGTTGTGATGACAGACAGAGAGAGCCAAGCACTTGGTGACGATAGCATTCCGCAAGGCAACAATCAAAGTTGGAAAGCGCGATGTGCTTTGGGAGTAAATGTGAGCACACTAGGTATTGATAGATATCATTATTATCCTTACCTAGAGTCTGTAGTATTTCGTACGAGTCTGACTTTGCTGCTGTGTTTTTCCGCAGCAGCTGACACATCCTCGTGGAAGCCAGACCCATGTATGCGTTCCAGTCGCTTGAAAGTTACGGCCTCCCCTGTAAGGGATTTCATGTGATGAATGGGACCGTATTTATGGCCTTGGAAACCTCTTCCTTATTGCTGTCCTTTTCAGACTTTTACTCGACGGACTTCACCACATCTGTTACACGCTACCTGAAGCTTCACACTATGGGTGTGTATGCAACGGAAATGTTTCGTGTAAGTGGCCTTGAGTGGTGCCTCAAAACACAGTTTAGAACTTGCACACACGCAACTTGGGCTCTTGCAGCAAAGATCGGCGATGAAGGTTCGAATGATGGGACGACACGTCTCGAACGGGCAAATATTGGCCAGTGATTCCAGCGTTGGTCCGACTGCAAAGTACGCCTATCATGTAAGATTTTACCTGCCCTGGAGTGCATCTTTGACTGTAGGTAGGGTCAATGTCAAAAGGTGTGGTCCTCAAAGTGGACTAAGGCGCACGTCTTTTCCCGTAGTAGTCGTCGTCGTCGTCGTCGTCGTATCAAAGTGGTCCCCCCAACTGTCCACCTGGAGGCTGTAGGGCGCAGCGAGAATGCAACAGCCTGCAGGAGCTCGGAAGCTTATGCATGATCAACATAAAATATGTCCTTTAGCGGTAACAACGGTAAGTGACAAGTCGACCGTCGATACGGTCAGATGCATGCCGAGAAAGCGGCTTTGGATATCGGCACAGACACAACGCCAGGGGAGGAGACGCAACCGAAGCAGTCATTGGTTCTTTTGTCATGTGAGTGTCAAGAGCCAAGCAGCCATATTCGACCGAAGGCATTACCATGTGATGAGACAAGCACGCGAGAGCTGACCGGCTCTTAGGCGACTTCGAAGCAAGCCATGTCGACCGCTGTGCCTCGTAGGGCGTGTAAACAGACGCATGGCGGTAAGGTAGCGAGCTCGTCAGCTTGCCCATATGCGATAGAGCGGAACGGATCCAGATGTACCTTCAATCGCCCTGCGCTTTCTCTCTGCTGCGATGCTAATAAAGTTTACCTGCGCGCATATTAGCCCTTGTATGTCTACGTCTCTATACCCGTGTGCACAGAGGGGGAGCTTGCTCAACCTGAATTAAAGAGGTTGTATTCTAGTGCCACGTGCATTGGCTGGGAATACTGAGGCAGAATGCGTCGACTACGTGTAAGCCATCATACTTTCACGCGACGAGACGATCGCCATATCTCTGGCACGTCGCTAAGCTCAGCCATCACAAATGCATGCTATAGAGGTCAATGTGGTCGATCATCTCTCAAGCCTGGCGTGGCGGCAAGCGAACCCTTTGCCATACATGTACGACCCTAACCATGGTGACAGTAGGACCCTATATTGGGTAGGCTGCCATCAGGGAAACCCCGTCTCCGTACTTCTGTATCCCTGAACACGTGTTTTCCACCCATGCTCTACGCTACCCCGTTGTCCCAGTCCTTCGTATTCGAAAGTAGAAGCTGCACTCTGCTCTTTCGCGACATGATCAGCACATCGTTTCGAGCGTGACCAGCTCTGTTCGAGCGTTGCCTGCCTAATGGAGGAATCTGGTATGCAGGTACAAGACAGAAGAAGACGAGGAAGGGCCAAAACAAGGTCAACCGTGGCGAAGCTGGAAGCTCGTTGTTCCGGGCCGCACAATTGGTAAGATGCCTGCAGATCTGGTGCTGTCTGATTTGCTGGACGGCAGTGGAAGACAAGGGTGCGCAAGGCGATCAACAAGCGCAGTTGCGGCGCAGCTGTGCCTTCCCATGTTCGGGATCTCGAAAGCCGCGAAGACACCATGCCTGATTCGCCAAAGGCACAGACCCTCACATCTTCTCTCGACGATCGCAACTGCCCCGTTCGGATTTCCTGTTGAACCTGGTCAGTAGAGGGTACAGCACACACAGTGATATAATGGACTGGTCTCGAGCAGGAGGAGGCAATTTATGATATACAGCTGGCTTTGCAAGCTGCCAAAGCCATGGAGTTCGACCAAGAAGTTGTGGGCAAAGAGTTCGACAAATGGCTGGATTGGAATGGGACAGCAGATGAGGCCAACACTCACTTTACCCAACCTACACCAGACAAGCCGGCTTCAGGCTTACTAGTCTCACCTATAACAAATGCCAACAGCGACTCGTTCCAGCACAATAACACCGACACTCCCCACACCGCCCTTTACACCCATGATCTACCAACCCCATCAAACAGCTCCGGCTCTCCCGACACATTCCTGAACTCATACAGACTCAGTGGCGACACTCTATGCGGTGATTCATCGTCCATGCTTCAGCAGAACTCTCTCAAGAGGAAGCTGTCCCCTAACCATGGCTCTGAGCAAGACTACAAGCCGGTCGCGGGCAGGCCTTTAGGAAGCAAGAGACCTCACAATGTCATTGAGAAGAGGTACCGTGCCAACTTGAATGAGAAGATAGCAGAACTCAGGGACGCTGTCCCTGCATTGCGCGCCTTGAAGAAGTCCAAAGGGAAGAAGGATGCTCCCGCCAGCAGCGATGAGGAGGACCTGAATGGCTTAACTCCCTCGAACAAGCTCAACAAGGCTTCTGTATTAACCAAGGCTGTTGAGTACATACGACATCTTGAGTTCAGGACGAAGAGGCTTGAAGAAGAAAACCATGCTCTGAAGGACCGCCTGCAAGTGCTCGATAAAGTGCTTGCTGACGGTGGAAACGATGCTGCTCGTGCCTCCGCCTTCACGAGTGAGACCCTTATCGAGGGCTCTGCCGAGTCTCCGTGCCAGCATGCAGGACCAAGTGCAGAGCCGAAACCAGAACCCACAGGGCTGATCGGAATCCCTGACAGCTTCAGACGACTACGCGGAAGCCAGCCACAGGAGCACTATGGTCACATTTACCAGACGCCTACCGAACGCTCAAAATCGAGTGGAAGATGGCCTCAAAGGATCATGCTTGGATCTTTGGCAGGGCTGATGATCATGGAAGGCATATCCGAATCAGATACCGGTGACGATTCCCAGAAAAAAGCTCTCTTTGGCATCCCACTCGAAATTTTGGACGGCTGGGCATTTCTGAGGTCACCACGAGCCTATTTGGCAACGTTCGCGCAATATTGTCGCGCAGGCGGCGTGCTTCCGCTTGTCAAGGGCTTCATGGCTTTGACCATTCTAGCTTTCCTTGTCTTTTACTACATGTTCAACTCAAAGCCGGCTTCGAAGGAGCAGCAAGACAGCGAGACAATCGAAGCCCCGATGGCTGCACGCCCTGCATCTCCAATCGAGGTCCGACGAAGAGCTTGGAGCACCAGTATGCAGGCTCTGGGTCTACCACATCACAGCTTTTTCCCAGAGTGGTTCGCTGTCACTTCGGAATGGGTCAACTACACCATCAGGTACTGGCTTGGCCCGAGAGCCTGCCTCTGGATGTGTGGCGAAACCGCTGAGGATGAGGTCGCACGAATCAAATCCTGGGATATTGCTATCGATGCACAGCTCGCTGGGGGCGATCCTGAAGTATGTCGGAGCAGGAGTGTGCTCACTATCTTCGGCTCAGGCACTCTTCCAGCCACACCGCTACGACTTATGATGAAGGCAATCCATATCAAGGTTGTGCTCCATAATGTCGGCATTGCTGGCACCTTGAGCTCGAGAACTGCGTCAAGAGTTGCCAGCTTCATCGCAGAACGCCAATGGCGCCACGCACGACAAATGCATGAAGCTCTCCCTCCACGCGATCCGGGTCGCCTACCAGGCTACCTCAACTATCTCCTACAAATGGACTGTGATGATGTCTTCACTACCACCGTCACGCAGAGAGCATACAACATGATGTACGATCGACCGACATCAGAACATACTGAAGACTCGCTCATGGATGTTGTGGTGGAAGACTATGCTATACGGTCTCCATTGGACGCAATCGCAGCGTGGCGGTCCACCATAGCTCTGCACGAGGCTCTGACCACGGCTTTGCAAAGTCCCGACGCTACTGACCTCCTACGGGAGCACATACAAGCCGCCTTGGAAATCGCACCACCCGGATCTGCTGCTGAATGTCGCGCCCTTGCGGTCCATGCTGTGTTGAGCCCGGGTCGACGCCGCGAGTTCCACTCCAAGGCAGCTGACGCCGTAGCTCCTACATCTGCAGTGGCGCAGCAGCTAGCGGACGAGCAGGTACCTTTCTTTATCGATTCCTCGACACCCACTTCAGCAAGGGCCGAGGTTACAACCTGCTTGTCATGTGCTGAAGTCATGCTCAAGCTCGAGCAAGAGCAAGACTTGGCGGCATCGATAGAGGCCTTGTGCGGTATCCGGTGGCCTGATCTCGGTATGACCTGCTCCGGCTCCACAGTTTCCCCAACCATGCTTTCAGTAGCACCCCTCTACTTCGTGCTTACGCGGCTCCTGCGGGCTTCTCGGAGAGCCATCGACTGCTCTTCACCGGACTGCGAGGATATCGTGCATCCCCTGCCGCAACTCGACTATCTAGCGCGAGAGGTCTACCATTGCCTGAGAGCAGAGGCAACTAAACTCAATATTGCTCTCGATGGTGGACTCAAAAGCCATCTGACGCCTGCGCTTGACGCGATGCTCACCGGATGGGACATACGACCATCCGCCTCAGTCTCAAGAAGACAAAGTACCGCAAGCCATGACACTGGATACGCCAGCCTAGAAGAGGAGGACAATGTGAAGCAAGCTGACCAGGGTTTGAAAGGTGTAGCAACGGCGTTTGAAAAGAAGGGTACATATAATGTTCGGGACATTGATGCCATGGCGGCGTCGGTTTAGCATAGCATGTTCACGTTTTAGGTAGTGTCTACCTTATCCAGCACGATAGCATTGTTTCCTTTCGACCTGGGCGCAGCCGCCGAGGTCAGGTCTACAGTAGTACGACCGCGTAATGCCCAATACATATTATCTACAGCGAGTGAGTACGTAACTTGTCCCGTCCGTCCCCTGCGTTGCGCTCCCCGTCCCATCAACCGTAGCTTATTTGTTTATACTTCTCTTCCCTTCTCTTCTCCCGATCACGCCTCTCTCAGCAACGCCCTGCTCGACCGCATCTTCCCTGATCGTGCTGCATCCATATCATATCAATACTTAGTGTCCGAAGGACCGCTGGCCCAGCCGTGCCTTCACGCCTCAGAAGCAAGGAAAGCGGGTCTGGAGGGCGCGGTAGGGCATGCCTGGGACCTCGAGGGCAGTATAGTGGATGAAGGAAGGGACGAGAAGGGAAGGTATTTGGTCGTGTGATATGGTATGGTATGAGATGAACATGGTATAAGATGAACATGGTATAAGATGAAAATGGTAGAAGCGCATGGTTATGGTTCATCCCTTAAGCCCGTTCATTGCGAGAATGGGATGCCTTGCACGCCATGTCATAGCATGCCTCAGCGTCAATCGAACCGCATTGAATCAAATCGGAGCGAGATGTCATGTACGACTGACTACCTGGTCACATAACTTGATCAACATGCACTATACTCTAGCCTCCAATCTAAGCATCCATTTCCACCTACCTACGGCGCATCCAACCCCATCCCCCGTCCAACCCGTCGTACAAGCCATTTCCGCCGAAACTCCTCCCTCGCACATTCTCGCGTCTTCCGCGCCCACAACTCGCCTGCGATCCTGCCTCGCACGAAGCCCTCCGTAAGCGCGTAGATGGCGGCCTCATAGCCTCTCTGCTCGGCGACGCTGTCGTATAACTGCCGCGCGACGAGGGTGGGGGGGATGATCAGGTCGTCGATGGCGGGGATTTTGTCCGGGGAAGAGGAGGATTGGGCGTTGGTTATTGTGCGGTCTGCGGTGGAGAGTGTGCTGGTTAGGGAGGAGATGTTTTGTTGCAGCTGGGATTGGAGGGATTGGAGCTGGTTTAGTTCGGATTGGAGAGTCTGTTGGGCTTGTTGGAGTGCGGCGTGCTGGGATTGGAGTGGGTTTAGTGCGGAGGTGTTTTGGGTGATTTGGTTCTGAAGGGTGGTAAGGAGAGTGCTCTGGAGCGTGGAGAGGATGTGTTGCTTTTCTGGGTTTGGTGGGATGGCGGGCGTTGGTAAGTTCGTTGTTGTTGAGCTTGGTAGGGAGACATCGAAGGGCGAATCGTCCATTATGTTCGGCTGTTGGGGTTTGGGTAGGGGAGCCTGCTGTTGTTGATGCTGTGGTCGATATTGTGGCTGTGAGTGTGGTGGTGCATAGCCTCGCGGCTGTTGAGGCTGATACTGGAGATGAGATGGTGGTGGACCTCTTTGCGGGTGATGATGCTGGGTTGACATCTGTTGAGGTGAAGCTTGTGGTAGTCCGTGTTGCTGTTGGGCGTGCGTGTCCATGGACGGATCGGTCATAGGCTGCCGTTGTTGCTGGTACTGCTGTTGTGGTGGAGCCTGCTGCTGGGGTGGAAAGCTCTGTCGTAAGCTGCTTTGCCTTTGCGGTAAAACGTGGGGCTGTGACTGATATGGTTGAGGCCGTGGAGATAGTGCTTGTACCGGTAGTGGTGGAGGAGCATCATATCTACCAGGCCTTGGCGACTCTGAGGAGGCTGTGGATGGTGATCTTGCCCCGTTCATCTGATCAGACTGCTTCGGTGGAGGCAGTGGAGGAGCAGCTGCTATGGAGTGTGGTCTCGTGGAGGATGGCCATTGTTCAGTGGGCAGTGGAGGACGAGGCGGCGGTTGCTGCTGGCCTGAAGTGGTGCTTTGAGGCTGAGGCGGCAATTGCTGCCTGGACATGACAGGTGGCTCTCGGGCAAAGACGTCTGCCAGTTGCTTCAAGAAGTCTGATATGGTTGACCTCTCCCCAGGTCAGCGCTGTTCAGTAGGTTGCTATGTGGTACTCACATCCGGGGCCTCCCTCCATCTTGCCAGGTAGGGATGATATATCTTTCCATCTGAGGCGCTGACATGCTGGCCGGGCCGTATGGCCATATCATGGGTGGCCGTCACATAGATGATGGGCGATTCGTTAGGGTAGCTGTGAGGGATCCATATTGCTATGGGAAATCGATACTGACTTCCGCGAAAATTGACCGGGAGGGTGCCATTGAGATGGAGGAGCAGTGCCGGCACGCCATTTTCCGATGCTGATTCAGTCAGATGGGAACGAGTCGAGAAGAGGCCGACGTACTGTAGACGTCTGTACGGGGCGCAAAGGCTGGGTATAGCGCGAGTGTCTGTGCAAGGTCTGAATATGCCCTTTGAGGATCTCGGTATTCCTGATTTACTTAGCCGCGGACAGACAGTAGACCGTGTCGCATACCCGTCGCAAGACGTCCCAAAGCCAGTTCAAGGTCTTTTGAGGTACAGTAGCCATTGTTTGATGATGCCTACTCGACCCTCACTCGACGTGCTTTCCCGCAGTTCGCCCATGACTCGAGACATCAGTAAGGGCGCCGCTGTCTGACTCACAACGCAACTAACACGCTTCGAGTCTAGCGCAGTATCCCTGAAGTCTCCAGAGAGGAAGGACTTCCCTGTAATCAAGTGTGAAGAACGTTCACTGCTATCTCTCACCACTGTGAAGAGCAGAGGCTGGGCAGGGTACCCGAAAAGCACCACTAGATTAGGAGGCATACATATTGCCTGGAGCACACTCGCATTAATGGGTTATCAATTGGGTATCGCGGTACATTCTAAACTGTCGCTGATGGGTATCTCTCTAACGTCGCAAGCGTTGTCCACTCCTGTGGAGCTCTCACAATAGTGTCATGTCACAAGCACCCACTACCTTCCAGCTCTCTCAGCCTCAGCCTGCTTTTGTAGGTCCAACTCAACCCCTCGTTGTCTTGTCTTGCCCTCGTCATGCTGATCCTCGTACGCCTGCTTAGCACTTGTGTTACCGGTGACCTGAGCATACGCACTGCCCATGGTGCCACCAACTCGATCACCGAGACCCTGACCAAGATCACTGAGCTGCCCCTTAGCCTCTTGTCCTTGTCCTTGCATATTCTGCTCTCGTCCTTGCTGTTTCAGATTCTCATTCCCCAGGAGGTTACCTGTCGTCTCTTTCAGACTTCCCATGGTCTGGTCATACTGCCCTTGAGTTCGGTCTTGGTTGTCTTGTGCTGGCACGCCCGAAGAAGACATGGTGAATGGACCAGCTTTAGCAGCCGAGTGGGAGATGTCCTTCTCGACATCGGCTTGGGCTTTGTGCTGGTTAGCATTGGCTTGGTCGCCTGCGCTACCGGTTATGCTGGCGATGCCGGATTGAACTGCGCCAGTGACGCTGTTCATGTAGGACTGGAGGGTTGAAGTCTTGTCGTTGGAAGACATGTTGATTGTGGTATCAAGTGGTTTGTATGGTTGGGAAATGTGGTATGACTTTAAGTTAGGATCGGAATCTAGCCAGAGTCTTACTTTGCTTGTGCAGAGTAAGGGAAAATGCTAGGGACGAGCATGTATTTAATCCTTGTTACTAGTAAACAAAGAGACCGCGACGCGCAAGCACGAAACACGCGGGGCAGCGACGAGTGACCAAATGACGTAGGGTGACATCATTTTTGAGACTCAGGCCCAAGCTGAGTTAGGCGTGAGTAAGCGAAAAGAAGCCCAGATCTGAGATCTTTGAGTGACATTCCGATGGTCGGCGAGAAGAAGGAGCATGTGGCTGATTGTGCCTTGATCAGGGTACGACGTGTGATTGTCTCCTAAATATCTTGCGTGTTGGAGCCACGTTGTCATTCCATGAGGACCGCGCGTGTAGGACACAAGACCAGGCTCATCGACAGTATGTCCTATGTGGCCTCCTGGAACAGTCATCTGCTTCCCACATGTGTTGATAACAAATTCATCTCTGTCTTTCATTTTCTGCTCTCGTCCGAATGTATCACTTTGCGCCGTGCAGATGTTATGCAAGACTAGGTGGAACTCATCTAGCATTCTTGAGCGCGATTGCCTTGTACTCTTCCAACTCCTTCTTCAAATCTCCAATCTCGGGGTCCTTTGATGCTGCGCCCTTCCTCATCCACCTGCCGGACTTGATGTAGAAGAACATCAGGCACACCACCATCGTGACACCAATGACGCATGTCTCGATGCCAACAGCCCACTTGTAAAGGTTGCAGCTTCCCACGCTCCTTGAAGAAGGTATGGCTGATGCCGGTGTGCTGGTGACGGTGCTTTGGGAGGGTATGTACGCTGTAGCCAAGTTTGTAGCCATCTTCAACGTCACAGTGACTATGATGGTCGGGTTCAGATACAAGCGTCTCTCCAATAACACAACGCTGCACTTACTGAGCGAACTTTGGGTACTGTTAATTGTTGCTGGGTGCCCGCTTGACGATGTCGTGGTGGCGGTGCTCCGTCCTTGGCTTGACTGCTGTAGAATAGAGAGAGGAGAGACCCGTGGAACTGGCTAGGGACATGGCTGTTTATATCTGTTGCGCCGTTCAGCTCCGTCAATCAACCCACCAGTACTCAAACCATGTTCACATTGGCAATCGACTGGAGCTTTGGCACATCAGTAACGGCTTGCTGAGCAGATGTCCGCCAAAACCCACACAACCGCCGGCTTCTCACGGTCTCCGGGCGGCCACATTGACATGCGAAGAGAGAATAAAGGAAAGCTGCATGAATGGTATTGCAGGCCTACCTGTCCGGCACATAGGTGCTGTTCGTAAACATTGATAATGACGCTCAAAAAGACGATCAGAAGTCGTGTTGGCAATTCGGCTTTCGTTTCTGCCATTGACGGTGCATGGCTTGTTGGTGTGACAAAATGTACCAACGGTAAACACGGAAGAACCGAGCGTGTTCCGAAATCAGAACCGGAGTTTAGGGACTATGAAAACGAGCAGTACAAGGGCTACCCACATAGCCACAATGAATAGCTGCAGCTTGAGCCGTCCAAAGAAGCCTTGCTCTTCACTCATTCGCTGCAGGGTTTTCATGCCTTTGCTTGCGATCCCCATAGCTGCCACGTTCGAATCAAGTCCTTCGAGAGCACGATCGACCAGTCCCTTATCTTGATCCAGGGTAAATTCAAATTGCTTTGCTTGCTGTTTGAGCTGAGCAGCCATACTGAGAAGTGAAGAGGTGATGTTTTCGTGTTCTTTGGAAGATGTAAGCAAGGACTGTTCTGTTTGTGGTAAGTTGGAGAAGCCAGAGGTCGTTCCTTGCTCCGAAGAGCCGTTGAATTCCTCCTTGCCTTGTCTACGTCTCATCGTAGAAGTAGAGTCGAAGAGCTGCTGATGAGCCGTCCCGCCTTCCTGCTCAAGCGACGTACTTTCTCGCTGTGACTTGTCCACTGGAACGTCTTGTTGTGATGGGGCGTCCTGCCCGTCATCACTTTGCGACTGAGCTCTGCTCTTCCGAATCTGCTGCAATACATCGTACATTGTCTCGCTCTCCTCGTCGTCTTCATACTGTGATGTGTAGCCGTTGGTCCCAGTAGCCTCGACTTCTCTCCCAATCTCTTCGACTCGACTTCGCAGACGCTTGATGACCATACGCTTTTCAGCAAGGTCTTTCACAACTTCGCGCCTCGTCCGCTGTACCTTAATGCTTTGGGCGCTCTGTTCCAACTTCAGCAGTAATGACCGCGCACCCTCTATGCTACGGAGCCATTTCATGCGATGGAACGGCAGTGGTGACCACAACTCTGCCTGGATTTGCTTCTGCCATGGCGCTAGCCGCGCATCAAGCTTTGCGTCTGGCGTCGGGGTGAGGAGGATCAAGTTCTGATATCGAGCAAGCATGCGAGACAGTGCGAGGTAGTTGGGATCATGCTGAAACGGTGTGGCATTGTTTGGTTCATTACGCGATATCACCTCCATACTGATACGAATTGCAGAACAAGGATGAGAAAGGCAGCCGTCGAGTGAAGTGTAACTCTTCCGAGAACATACTATGTGCTCCTGCCTGTCCACGCTGTCAACAACTTGAACAATGGCAGTCGCGCTGGGGCAGACAGAACATGCCGAAGTTCTACCACTACGGTAGTGCAAACAGCCGCGGAACTGCTGTTGTGCTAGCTCCCGGCTCTGTTCGTTGAACCCCTGTTGTGATTCATTATCTGACCTCTCTTTTGATTGCTTCTCTTTTAATAGTATATATGTACTACGTTTCGAGATGGCATCGACATTGCCGCGGCTGGATGGCAACAACATGTTGAGATCTCATCGGGATCAATTTCGTAACGCCAAGTATGGTGCTCTTACTTCCTTATCCTGCACACCAGCATAGAGACATACCAACTGGAAACGCCATCGACCGATTCGTCAATAACCCGACGGAACTGGAAGCGTGTGTCGTCGGACAGATGGCTACCCTTCGGCGCGGATCATTTGACGTCGACTCAGAAAGCCAGACCGGCATGCACAGTAGGCAGCCTTGTTCAAGTGAAGATGTTGTCTTTGTTTGCATTTTTGTCCCCCTGTGTCACACTTCTTGCCTTGCACTTTCACAGTCAGGCACGGCAGCAGTAGTCACGAGAGTGACATCTGCCTGACCCGCACACTCCAGGTAAGACTCAGGATGCACGCTGTGACATCACTCCCATTCACACCACACACCTCTCCTTTGATCTTGTATCTGCCCCAAAAGGTCTCTGTCCTGGTCTCGTCCGTCCATTCTTTCAAAGACATCGCCCTACCGCATGAGTTGGACAGACATGGCGCCAATCAGAGCTAGAAAGCATCCAACCAAGTCTAAAGCTGGGCGCTCCCTACCATCAAGCGGAAACTCTATCTTGCATACAGTACAAGGTGGTCGCCTGGGCCGGAAAGCGTCGGTCAGTCGAAGAACAGTTCAATCCAAGAAAAGCGCTGCACAGCTTAATGCTGATCTCTATTGGAAGGGGAGAACGCCAGCCAAGGAGCTATTTCCGAACTCACTCAGCCAACAAGCGCAAAATCATGCCCCTTCGTCCATAACACAGCAGCAAAACGCAGGCAAGGAGTTGCTCCCGGATCTTCTCCAACCTAGCGACAAAATGCCTGCAAAAAAGACCGTCCTCAGGAGGCCTCACAAACCAACCGGCAAAGCTGCATACCTTAAGAACGTCAACATAAGGCAGTCTCGTATCCATCGAGCCAAAGATGCTATCGCCAAACGGACGCTTGCGCTGCAAGCTGTCGAGTATGGTCGAAGTCCTCAAGACCTTCGTGACGAGCAGACTGTGCCCTACAATGTCGTTCGCCTTGACCTCGACCCCACAAGCGGACCATCGAAACTCCTCATCAGTATCAGCTGCGGTTTCTGGGGTTATGCGCCTATCTTTTCTCCCACCAAAGTCTTCACATTCTCGCTTGAAAACTTCACCACGCCTAGTCGCATTCAGAAGGCCATCTTCAATGCTCGTGACATCCATGAAGCTGGCAAACAAGTCGGGATTGACACACACGAGATCTCGATCGCCGTCGTCGCCTACGAAGTCGTCTTCCCTAAAGGCTATCGCTACAACTCTGTGGACCACGCCAATATCAAGAACAACACGCCGATCACCTACGTGTCGGCAGACTCAGAAGTCCTTGTCAACACACCGTGCGCGCTCCGCGAGTTCTTCCTTCAAAGTCGAAATCACGCATGCGATGTCTTCGGCAACGTGTCAATTCCAGTCACTGCACGAATTGGCAGGATTGCACCTGATCCCCTTTATGGCCGCTTGTCAGCAACGCAACTTGATGCTGATTGGCGGAGCGACGAGGAAAAGAAATGCGCCGCCGAAGAGAAACGCCTCTCACTTGAGCAGCAGCAATTCGCCGACGCAAACCAAAAACTGATGATCAGGAAGAAAATGGAGACTATTCAAGCCAAAGCAGAACAGGCGGTCCTAGCTCATCAAGCGAGCATGACAGGAGATCAGATGGATCCAAACATCAACATCACTACTGATGCGTTATGTGCGGCTGATCGTACGGAAGACGAGCCAGAAATCGAAGAGTTCCTCATGCACGTTGGCTTTGGTAAGCCTTCTGAAGACAATGGGGAGTTGTTAGATAACGACGACCTGATCTCCATAGACCTCAACATAGAAGAATCCGAGAAGGACGACCTGATCTCCATAGACCTCGACCTCAATATAGAAGAATCCGAGAATGAATGAATGATACAGTCTCAATGCGTTGAAATCCTTGTTGTGGTAGGGGTTCTGTTTGAAAATTCTGACGCTTTTTGGCATGATCGGTGCTGTTGCTAGGCACCAGACATAATCACAGAAGGAACTGAGAGAGCTACAGTATCTGTGAAAGTCGGTAGAGGAGGCAGATTTCGGAAGTTCACGATGCTGCGAAACAGGAAGGAGAGAACATAACCAGCCAGCAGCATCTGAACCGTGCTGGGGACCTCGAAGGAGGTTGTTCGAATTAATCGTTAGCTACCAATGGGAATGAATGAATGTACTCGTACTACACAATTTATCATTACTTACTCACTCACTGATGCCAGTCCAGCTGCATCTAGCGCAAATTTAATCTACTTTACCACTCTTCGTCATCAGCCTCAAAGCGGCGAAAGTTAACTCGCTCACTGATGCCAGTCCAGCTGCATCGAGCGCGGATACAATCTGACTTACCACTCCTCGTCATCAGCCTCAAAGCGGCGAAAGCTATGCTTGTTGCGTCGCTTCAGCGGGTGGCGCTTCATAATCCGGCCATTTGGAGTTTCGATCTGGGTGGCCCAGTTTTTGCCAGGCTCCGGTTCGTCTGTTCGGACCTCTTCATTCTCGTCCTTCTTATCGTTCTTCTTGTCTTGCTTGTTCCCATCTCTTTTCTCACGGTTGCTCTTCCCTTTCTTCTCCTTCTTCGTAACGATCTGGTAAGTCGTGTCATTCTGGAACTTGGCCTTCTCCTCAGCTGACAGTTTCTGAAACTCACGGATTTCCTCCTCTCTGTTCGAGAGCACGAATTTCAACCAGCGGATGGTAGCTTGGTCGCCACAGGATGGACAGTTGAGATCGTCTTTGTGTGGTTTCTTTTGTGCTTGCACGGCCTCGACGAGACACATGCCGTGAAAATATGCTCGGCAGCAGTACTCCATGACGACAACTACACCGGGACGGTGAAGTATGAAAAGGTCTTCCGATTTTGAAATAAACGCGTAGCAAACTTTCCAGTCATTGATTAGTCCTTTGCAGATGTCGCAGCTCGTACATATGCAATTGTCCTCGGGTCCGCCTCCATTGCACCTCAAGCATTCACTGTACTCGCGATCGAGTTCGTAATCGTAGAAGGAATCACCGTAGTCGCTACCCATCTTGTGAGGTCAGTTGTGTGTGTGTGGATGTAATAATAGACACGTGGTCTGGACGCGGCTGGGCTTACGAATGCTGCAGCGTAAACGATTGTTTGACGTGGGTGATGGATCGGCTGATGTGTGTGATGGATTGGTTGTTGTGTGTAATAGAAACAGCAGGATTGATGCTGCCTGTCGTGAGCAGTCCAGCCTTTATACCCTTCGTCCCGCGGTGGACGGCATCCAGCTACCTTTGTGACTACACCAACAACACGGCAATGGCATTGTCAGAATCTACTTCCTTTCCATTGAAGCTGGTCTTCTTTGTGCCACGTCGTCCAGGAACCATTGTAACGCCGCAGAATGCTTTTTTGTTTTCGATTGTGCGTCTCGGTGGACCTCAAGCAGAGCAGATTCACCGTGTCGAAGCAGGGCTCCGTTTTGTGCACCAGCAGAAGCAGCCAAGCGATTTCTCGTGTGCAGCGGTTGGAGGACATTGCGGAATCGAGCGAAGTCTGTATTGTCGACTCGCACATCTGTCAAGTCCTCTTGTGGCGACAAAGATTGACGAGGGGGAGGGCGTTGATCTAGCACGTTAACCTTCAGTTTACCAACACACAAAGCAGTACCCTGGTAAACCCGCTTTCACGCAAATTCAATGGTGAATGACTGGGATTTCATGGTTCAAAAGAGTGGCGTTGGTGCTATAAGCACTGTAAGGGGGAGCAGGTTGAAATGCTTCACCAAGCTGACTTCCACGACTGTTGAAGTCTGAAGCGGAAGACCAATACAAACAGTACTACCAAAGTCAATTTCACGTGATGCTTCCCATGCTCCTTAGTAATCATCTCCTCGGGAAATCACCTCCTTGCAGTTAGGCCGGAGCAGAACCGTCTGTTTAAATCGACCTCGTCAGCATATCCCGTGGTTCTCAATGCATGAACAGTACTTACATGCTCAAACTGTGCGACATATGAACCAGGAACATCGACGAGTGGCCCATAGGACTCGACGATACCGCTCGACACGAGCGATCTCATGCCGAGGTGGTAATTCTTCGCTCCGATGCGTTCAAGATAACGCCGGGAGAAGACCAAAGTCCCGAAGTTCTCGTCGATGCTCTTCAGCAGCGACTTGGCGGACGCATGGTGGATACCAGCAGTGCTGACAAGCTCGTTGCGTCCATAGCCGTAGACACCTACCTCGTCTCTGAGATACGCTTTGCCAGTGCTGCCGAACGTCTCGATAGCGAATACATCGCCTTCTTCCATACGTTGACTGGTGGTAGTCTTGACAAAAGGAACTTGCTTGTCACCATGAATCTTGTAGCGCAAGATGTTATGGCCACAAAGGTTCCGAACCGCTTTGACAGGGATCGTTTTTCGGTTGAGTTCAACTTCGTAGCTCTCCATCACCTCCTGAATGGCCTCGCTGATATGGTCCATCCGGGCATCGACACCAGCTTCCTGTGCGAATATTAGCTTGAGTAGCGTGCTTTACGCCTTATACTTACCTTGAGGCCAGTATTGGTGGCTGCTTTGACAGCCGCGAGCAGATTGTCGTAGGCCGGATTGAAAGCGACGGTAAAGGCGCTATCGACAATCCTGCCTTTGACATGAACTCCGAAATCCACCTTCAGAACGTCGTCATACTGGAGGACAACCTCCTTGGCTCCGGGATTAGGAGTCCAGTGGGCAGCCACGTTGTTCAAGCAGAGCCCGGTGGGAAATCCCATGCCAGCTTTGAGGGGGTCTCCAGTCTCAACACCTTGGTGGTCGACCAGTGCCCGAACGCCATCCTCAATCTCTTGGGCAAGCTGGGTCATGGAGACGCCGGGTTTTACGATTGTCTGCACATACTGGCGGACCTGACGATGGGCTTCGGCAGCTTTGCGATAGTCAGCTAAGAAGTCATCATCCATGTTGTCCACGATCGACAGGTGACGAAGTTCTTCAGCTGTGGTGCGCTGAAGATTGTTGTCGTTGGTGCCGTATTCGACAATCTCGCCGTCCGGATACCGGTCGTTATTAAAGAGGCTGGTGAGCGCAACCCTTGGGGGAGTTGTCTGCTGCCCATCCAGTGCCTTCTTTTTCTTCCTTTTGTTACTCTTTCTTTTTCGCTTCTTGCCTTTAGAGGTTAGATCCTCGTACGTCCTAACTAGAGTTTACTTACCATTGCTCGGCTGACTGTCGACCTTCAAGTCAGCTCCAACTCCGTCCTCGTCTTCGTCCTCGCCGTCTTCGTCTTGTCCTTCAAGCGCACCATGGATGAGTCCACTTGCTGCGGCTGGTTTGGAAGGATTGACATTCGCAATCGCGGCGCCTGCCGACGACTCTTCTCAGGGCGTCAGTAAAAGCTGACATTGCAAAGCATATACCTGCGCCCCTTACCATTAGGACTTCGCTGATGATCATCTGGTGTCTTGGATCCCATGACCGGCTTCGATTGGTAGTCATAAGGATTGTTAGGTGTTCGTTGATGCGAGTCAAGGTCGGAGTCCGACGAGCTTGCGCGGAAGCTGTGTCACGTGAACGTCTTGGCCTTCACTATCTGGCGCTGTGCCCTCAATGGTCGTGTAGCCCCGCCCTGGCATAACTGTGCTAGAAAGAACGATGCGCGTTTGAGGGAAGTCACTTTCATATCCGCATTAGCCTGTAAAGGACAGTAAAGTAACAAAGCGCGAACTCGGGATATGCCGTTTCGACCACAAACGCGAAAGGGGTGTCCCCAGAGCATATCATCACTGGATGGTTCTGCACACCTTGATGGCAATTCTTCTCTTCGTGACTATGTTCGCATTATGGTCAGACAGAAATCTACGTTGCAACCTGCTCTAATGTATAGGGTATATGAAGAGCACAACGGCCAACGCCTAGAACTAGCCCATCGGGTTACGCAAGCCTGGGAGTCGCTTCCCATGTTTCTGGCAACCTTCATCAAAACACGGTCCCTCCCATATCTTCCCTCTTTCTCCTATAAGCACCGGATATCTTCTACCTTTCCATTCAATCACGATCTTTTGAAGGTTCATGGGCATGTCCTCTGTGGCCTCAGTTGACATAGAAGATCGACTTGAGCTAGATGGTGATGGAGTTCGCGTCACTTCATCCAGCACTGGTTCGCCTTCTTGTCGAGCATCTTCCACATCAACTTCCATAAGCGCAAGTAGCTGGCCACGAAGATCATTCAAGCTGACCATCGAATCGGGGTTGCTCTTAGCCATTACGGGGCCAAGACGGGATGTCTGCGAATGGCTCACCGGGCTCGACGATATGTGCTTGCCTTTGGAGATGCTGGTATGAACTGTAAGATTGCTGGCGGTGTCTCCTTGATGCACGTCAATGACCTGATGCTCGTCCACTTCAGGGATTTCTGAGAGATGAGGATCGCGCCTTGATGGATCCGTCCTTGCACCCATCAGGATTCCGTGATGCTGTTCGTGGGAGCTATATGGAAGAGTACAAGTCTCTTCCTTGTCAGCATCTTGGTGTACGATCGACTCTAGCCAATGCTCAAATTTTGCATTTTGTGTTCTTGGGTCAGAGTCAGATCGGACCAGATGTTGAGCAGCCTCCAGTCGGGCACGCTCTCTTGCGATCCTTCTCTGCGTCCGGGACTCTTTGTGACTGTGGGCACGTCCGATCTCGGAGAGATGGGCCACCTGATCCTGAATGTCGTCCGTCAAGGCCTCATGCCGCTCCTTTTTGACCGTGTCTGAGCCCGTGTACATATCGTAGATGTCATCGAGTATTCCGAGCTTTTCCCTGATCTCTTCTGCCTGCTCCTTAGCATCCTTTCCAGGTGGCTGAAACATGCTCGAATTTCGAATGGGGAACGGTGGCGGCGAGGAAGGCGGACTCTTTTCTTGTGGAGAGGTGACATCCTTGTCGTTTGAAGAGTACACCGACGCAGTAGTGTACGACGAGGATCGGGTCCTCGTCAATGCCAAATCGTCCGTTTCGAAACCGCTCTTAACGGCGCTTAATCCAATAACATGGTTGCTGCCAGAGTAAGAGCTTCTCAATGGTGATCTGACCGGAACTGGTGGAGTCTTCTCAACAACATCTTCTTCTCTAACAACACGAAGAGGGGATGGTCTGAGCGCAGCTTTAGATGCTGTCGTGGGCAGGCTGCTGAAACTGCTATTCTGGGCGTACCAGACCTCAGGAACATGTGTCGGTTGTTCGGCGTCGGAATCAAGCCGTCTTTTCAAGACAGTAGAATTGCTGCTAACCGGGTGATCTTGACTAGGATCTGTGTGAGCCAAGCTCTGGTCTAGACGTGCTTCACTGCCCGTGAGCAGGCTGTATGCTAGATCATGATGCGGGTTGCGTAATAGGGGTTGCCGCACAAGGGCATCACCACAAATCGGCACCTGTTTGATCGTGTCATGTGAGATACCATGTTTTATGTTCGAAGAGTTAGGGTGAACTTCAGATAGATCAAGCTTTATCGGTACATGAGTGTAGCGCCGGTGGGCACGCTCGTGATCGCTAACATATTCTGGCACGGGTGGGCATTGCTCAATGGGAGGTCGTGCCGGCCTTGCAGGCGCTCGCGAGAATTTGCGGCTCCAGAAGTCGTTTCTCGTCAAACGACGCTTGAAAGGCAGAAGGCTCAAGCCCCGGTTCGACGAAGTCGTTGCCTCCGGTTTCGGTATGCACATCACGGGCGTTGGCTGTGCTTGCATGGTGGCCTGAGAATATGGTATGCTCGCTAATGCCTGGTGAAGGGACATCTCAGGCGAAACATTGTCACTGCTGCCGCGCCGATCTGCAGATGATGCCTGCGCCGAGCCTGAAGTCGACTGATGGCAATGTGGGCATTGCTGGCAACCCAGCGTTGACATGGTTGATATCGTCCGTCGCACACTGAAGCTTGACCTCCCGTAGATCCACGATCTCAGCAAGGAAGGCGATCGCTTGTGTGTGCTACTAGTTCGTTCTGGCAGCAGAGACAGTCTAGAGGTGGTGAAGTCGTTTGCTGCCATAGCGTTGGAATCAGTCATACAACCAAGTAGAGTCCTTGCCTTGTGACTGAGGTTCTACCTCGATGAGTGTTTAATGTTGCCGGACAGCTGTAGCCGAGGAAGACGAGTTGACTCAGTGAGAGACGTGGTCCTTTGCTTTTGACTCATTTTGTGGGTTTGTTCTAGAGTGTGCGTTTCCGGTGATATGCTGCGGGAACATGGTACAGCTAGTACGATGCCGTGGGAAGCGCATACAGCAGGAATCATAATACAAACCCAATGTGGTTATGTTGGCGTAAACAGAAGACAACTGCGTGAATGCGCCAGCAGCCGAGATGAAGACTTGTGTTAGTGACGCTCATAGTGACTGCCTCTGCGCCTGCTAGCAAACAGGAAGGCACGATCTTACCGTTGTACCTTGGATTGGCGCAACAGTAGGGGCACCCGCAGGTACATACCAAGTCACATATATGGTTCGAGGGCTTTGCAGCGCATGCTTTGAATGCGGTGTACCCCAGGTACAATTGTCGAGCAACAGCCATGACTTCTGCACTTGGAACGAGCTCTGGAGATCACTGAACTCCTCTTCCAGGCATACTACCGTACAAAGCATCATGATCTAATCAAGTAACTCAGCCCTGCCATTCATCGCAAACAAGTCTCGAGGAAGAAGAGATGGCATGGTGTAAGCTAGGGACTCGACGGTGGGTCGCGCACAGTATGCCGAGGGATGGGAGGCGCGATACTGTCATTGCCGCGGATGTTGTCGCGAGTATGGTAGACGGATCTGAGCAGTTAGTTGAGCATCAGCGAAGGATGATTTCGATCACCCAGGAAGAATGTGCATGCAGGAACGGCCGGAGGAATAACGGACACGCCTCGCACGCGTTGTAGGTTTGACGTGACAAGCTCTATGAACAGCCCTATAATCACCAACGGCACATTCTGGTATGTGATATGGCATCAGCAACAAGTAAAACAATGGCAAGGACTCACTTGACACTCAATGGTAGAAGTGACAATGCCGGCAGCAGTCGAATGGGATAGATGAGTGAGGGAAGTGGTGTCCGACCTAGCAGATAAGGGGATGGATTGGTGACCATAAGACGTCACAGGCGTAAAGGCAGTGCCAAAGCCCAGCCAACCGACAAGTGTCTCTCGATAAAAACGCATCTAAATCTAATCTACAGGTACGAAGCGAACTTGCCAAGCTTCATTTGCTAACAGAGCCCGAATGACACCATGCAGGTGATTTACAAGTGTCAATTGGCCTGGGCCACCTCACAGCTCTTCATGACACTTCATAGTCATGGTTCCGGCAGTCAGGGTGAACATATCACCTGTAGGAACGGCCGAAGTACCAGCGGCGCTGGTCATGCTCATGCTCGCCACCGGTGTAGTGCTGCTGATGACCTTGATCCCACTAGCCCCACTAGTAGTGATGCCTACCTCCGAAGCAGAGCTGGGGCCACCGACCACACTGCTGGCGGTAGCACCAACACTGCTGCTCACAGCGCTGCTAACACTAGCCTCGGCACTCGATGTCGAGCTGCCACTTCCACTTCCGCTTCCAGAGCCACTCCCACCAACCACAAAGTCAATGCAAGACTCGTAAGTCTGATCGATAGACCTCGCATCCCAGAACATCTGAATAACACACTCGCCAGCCGTGGTACACTTTCCTCCCAAGTCACTTGGGATCGTGACGTCGAAATCTGTTTCTGTGCTCTGAATCGGCCTGCTCGTAAGTGCAAACTGGTCGAAGCTCTTCAACTGACTGATCACGCTGTTGCTAGCTGTATCAACAATAGACACGTTTGCCACACCGTCGTGCGGAGCCCTGATGTCGAAATGTATCGGCACACTTTCGCCCGCGGTGTAGGATTGAACACTGGACGCATCTTGATCCGCGAAAACGAAACCCTTGCACAGCCAGAGGTTGCAGTCTGCGGTCAGACCAGAGCCAGCAACTTGAAGTTCGCCTTGGACGTTGCCATAGATGTCGGAGGCTTGGTTGGAAAGTGTTTGAGAGCCGCAGAGGGCGCCGAATTGAGCGCCTGGTTGACGGGCTGCTGGGCTGGTAATGTAGCCATGGGCTGAGACCGAGGCGACGAACAAAGGTACGAGAGGAAGAAGGAGTTGCATCGTGAGGGAAGGCATAGCTCTTGTTGAAGTGGAAGTCGAGGTTCTGTTGTCGAGCTGCCGGTATTGAGCTTGTGCTGTACTGTAAAGAATGTCAAGACACCTGTGCCTTGCTGAAAAATAGAAACGAGTGGTGAGGTCACAGACCTGTAAAGAAAGGGTTCTAGAAGGTGAAGGCTGGAGCGATTGATGGGCAGTGCAGACAGACAGGAAGCATTGAAGATATATACCTGCCTAGGGCTTCAGCATCCGGATTCTCCCTCCTAAGCTATAATTTGCAGACGAGATGCAGGACATATTGTCGAGCGTTTGAGTTCTTCATCATTGTTTGAGCTATCTCAAGCGAGGTTTCTCGAACATGGGAGGCATGGTTCGCGAGCTTCTTCTGATGTGGCGGCTTGCCGGAGATCGGACGCAAGGATCATGAAACGACCGCAGATATCGATCGTTCCAATGGAAATTAGACTATCAAATTTGCGCTGGTCCCAAATACACTTAGTCGCAACACTTCTCTTGAGATCATGCACAATAAATCCTGCCATAGGGGCGTGCTCGTTCTGTTGACATTGTCGCCTTCGTCCGCGAGGATCTCGTGATGAACAGGGTCGTCCAATCAGGATGAAGCCTTGGCGCTTACCCCTGCCCAGACAGGTTGTGTTTCAGATGTCTTTACTTCCGCCAAGCGAGATCCAAGGACTGAACACATAGCAAAACTTGATCGAGGAAGCCGGTGACGATTTGAAGCGAGAACATGCTGCACTAGTGCAAAGACTCCGTGTCGCCTGAAGGCTTGGCTCAATGGTAGTGGTCTGAGCCTCCCGATCTTCGGATGGCCTGCTCGGATATTCAAGTCAAATCCAGCTCGTCCAGAGTCGGATACCGCAAGTCTGCGTTCTCTTCCAAAAACTTCATCCAGTTTTTCAGGAAAGAGCTGCCGCGACCAACCGTCTCCGAGTCGCCCACAATACACAAATGACGCCTTGGTCTCGTCATGGCCACGTTGAGTCGTCGCTTCTCGGCGAGGAAGCCCACTTCTCGCTTGTCATTGCTACGGACTAGACTCACGACCACGGCTTCCTTCTCTCGTCCTTGAAAGCCATCGACACTGCCTAATTCAAGTCCGGGATGCTGCTCACGGAGCATGCCTTGGAGAATGGCAAGCTGAGCATTGTAAGGCGTGATGACTGCAATATCCTCGTCTTTAACGCCAGCTGCAATCAGCTTTTGGACGTGCATCTTGACAACGGCCGCTTCGAGGTCGTTGCTCTTGCTATCTCCAAGTAGAACCGACTTCTTCGGCACCTCGTCGGGTTCTTCTGTCTTCTCAGGGTAGTCGCCTCCTTGCGTATCATAGAAGACAAGGGGCTCTCCTGTGTCTTCGGTGGCTTCGACCCCATATTCAAGGTCTTTCAAGAGCCGTGCTTGTACAGCCTCTGCCGCAATCAGCTTACCATCATAAAGGACATCACTTGGAAAACGCATGATCTTCTCGTGCATGCGGTACTGCGTGTTGAGCAACCGCTTGATGTCGTTACCATAGTCTTTGAGTAACCGATCGAACATGGTGTGCTCAAGGGTCAACCTCTTTGCGCTTTTGGTTTCTTCACTGTCCAGCGACAACTTGCCAAGATCGACTTCTAAACCTTTTATCCGCTTCTTCATCTCCTCTTTGTCGTCTTTGTTGTCAGAACTCTTGACCGTCGGCGGAAGTTGCAGGTGGTCTCCGGCCAACACTAGCTTCTTGACGGATTCAGCCGCTATGACAATCGGTACCCAACACCCAGCCTCAAGGCCTTGCCCTGCTTCGTCGATGACTACTACATCAAATCCAGCTTTCCCTGCTGCCTTCCCCGCTGTCGTCTGTGGACTTCCGGCGCCATGCAAAGTCGCAAGAACAACCGCGCTTCCACCGATCAGGCTATCGACGCACTTGTTTTCTCGGCTTCGAAACTCTTTCCGAAGCTCTTTGACTTCCTGCCAGATGGCTTTTCGCTCCCGGCCGCCTTTGGCCTTCTTTGAGCTTGCGATCTTCTGGTCAATCTCTTCTCTGATGTCCTTGACGATCGATCCTGCTTCGCTTGTCCTGGTGAGGACTTCCAGAGAATGATTGAGAACGCTAGGTAGTAGTCTTGCTGGGTGGCCCATTCTCACGATCGGTGTCGAGGACGATGACGCCGCTATCCTTTCCACAATATTGTCAACGCTAATGTTGCTCGGTCCACAAACTAACACTCTCTGGTTTTGTTTCAGAAGTTGCAAGATGAGCTCCACAATGGTTGATGTTTTGCCAGTCCCTGGTGGGCCATGTATCAGTGCTAGATCAGGCGAGGCTATGGCAAACTTGATCGCTTCTTTCTGAGACTCGTTTAGAGCATCATTAACGAAAGCAAGGTCTTGGTTGAGTTTTGCCGTGTCTGGTGGCGCCGGTGTGCTCAGACCAAGGAGGACCCTTTGCAATGGCGAGAATGCTTCATCCGAGGTCTTAAGCAGCTTTCCAAGCGCCCAATTCATCCTCTTGTATGTAACATCATTGGCCAGCTTCACAACCCAAAGCCGACTGCTGGCTAGAGCATCGACGTCAGGATCGTCGTTACCGTCGCCGCCACCTTTTCCTGCCGCAATCCAAAGAGCACGCTCGCCGATCCTGGTGACAACTCCTTCGATGCCATTGCCTTTCAGCTCAGTCATTTCTTTCTTCTTCGCATTACCCTTCGGCATTTCGCCCACTCGAACGATGTCGCCAGTACGGATGCCATGTTCTGGAAGGTCTCCTTCGGATTTGCTACCGATGCCTTTTTCGCCGCTCTTGAGATTAGTAGAAACATATGCTGGGTCAGCGCCCAGCTCTATCACCGTCCGTCCCCCAAGGCCTGTTTTGAGGGAGTTGACGTTCAAATTCAGGACAGCCAGACCCGCCCTAGCAAGCGTGGGTGGCGCTGCTGAAGACAGCAACAATGACGTCTCCGCTACCTCGCTAGCTTGTTCTGCTTGCAGTAGCGAGAGCTGAGTAGTGAAGAAGGCTTGAGGAGACAGTTTCATGATTTTAGATAAAGTAGACTTACTCAGTATATCTTCGACGTGAGCTTTATCGTACGAGTTCCTGGAGCTATCGCCTCATCTTGTGGTCACAGGATCAAGAAACAGTGCAGCACACGACGCGTCACTCTTCGACCATGCACTTGGCGAAGAAGCGAAACTACTGGAAGCAACGTCCGTTTGGACGAACGCTGTCATGGACACAAAGGACTCCTGATAAGTTTCTGCTCACTCCGCGACCTGGCGAGCAACAACAAGTTCGAGGAATCGGATTTGCGAAAGCCTCAAACGGGAACTGGGGTGCAGCCTTGTTAATGTGGCCTCGTTCGCAAACGGTGGAACACAACACACAACTGCGCAGCGAAGCTTTGCGGCAAGGCGCTGTCGCATACAAATACCTGGGCTATCGCGTCGAGTATACCCTATGGCTAGTAGTCCCACAAACTTGAAGGAGCTGAGCTACATTGAAGTCAAAGCATGTTCTAGGTTCTTAGGCCACCAAGTCATGGCCCACCACACAACCCCATTCTTGCCCTCGCCATCACGATTTACCACTTTGCCATCACGTCCTACTTCCCCTTCACCCATCACGAGCTCCTTCACTACCTCGAAGCCATGTCTCAAATAGAGGCTTTTATTTCTCTCTGCTGAACTCTCGAGGTATATTGGTTTTCCTGCTTTGGTCGCGAGTTGTTGTGCATACCTGATGAACGCCGATCCTAAACCCTGACCTCTAGCGTTTATATCTGTGCCCAGGAAGTAGATATAGTAGTAGTCGCCCTTCTCCATGACTTCTCGTCGCTGCGGAAATGCCGCATCATGGAATTGCTGTACATAGCGACGATCGTGCTCGAGCAGAAGGTACTGGTTACGGTCACGTTAATACATGATACGGGCGACAGCATCGGGGGATCGTGGCTCGCTGATCATGACGGGCTCACTTACCAGACTTGTCCTCCAGCCGGCCTTCCGTAAACACCAAAGAAGATCTCGCCAACAAGCCAGATACCCTCGAAGACCGCCCAGCTTCTTTCCGGGTGGAATCAGCACACCAACGCAGTGCCACTCGCCGTCCACAGTGATGAAGCTTGCGTCACCGCCGTAGGATAATGCCATCATGACGTTGAAGAAGCGTTGGCGAAAGAGTGTGTCGTTGTTCAGTGTGCTGCCGTCCGGCCGCCGGAGGGCCCAATTCATAATGGGATCTTCCGCAAAGCAGGGCTCAAGGGCGGCGGCTGAGATGAGGATGGCATCTATAATGTTAGTGTATGGTTTAGAGAGCAGCGAAGAGATAAAGTAGCGACGATAGTGGAAGTGTCGACCGAGAATGGAGATGACGGGAGAGGTGAGCTAAGATGATACCTTTGTCACTTCGTTCGATGATCGACGGATTCCATGTTGAAGAACCAGTTGACGGAACTCCAGGATCGGGTTCGTTGTTCAGCGTTGAGGGGGCTGCATCTTGGCATATCTGCGTGGAAAGCGCCATGGCAGAGCGGTGGTCTTCCTTCTAGTTGTTTGTCCGTGAGATTGATTTCCTAGGAGACAAAGAGTACTGCATTGACCCAGGTTCTAGATGGAGAATAGAGCAACACCATTATCCATCATGGTCGAGCTCATAGTTTCGAGCTGCAGAAGCATGCTCCATCAGGAATCTCCCGGCGGATATGACAGTGGGCTTGGGTGAACTTCTAGGTCAAAACCTCGTAGGGATGGATGCTAGTAACAGGGCGCCTGATGCGAACCATCACGTGAGCTGGTTCTGGCTAGCTAGATCTCCACTTCCGGGGACATAACCATGGCTAGTGTTGCAATGGCTCTGGTAAGTGGTGCACTTCAAGCTCTAGCACAACTCAAAGTCACAAAGGGGCTCGGGTTCGGGTTCGGACACAGGACTAGCGCGATTCGAATGCAAGTACCGGCCTTAGTTAGGCGAGTGCTCTCTTCTAATTCAACACGTGATCAGGACCTCAGAGACACATTCAACACTTCCCTTACAGCATGAGGCCCTACTGCAGTACCACATAGGTGACCTGTTAGCCAACCGGCGGTTATTGGTTTTGATTGCTGTCGACGCATCACAGATGACCAGTTGGTAGTATTGCGCCATTCCGCTTCAGCTAAATCTACAACATTCTGTCTCTTGATCCACTGATCAACGATCCTTTCAAGTTCCTGGACTTGTAGCAGCGATATAGACGGTTGACAGGGGGCCGGGCAGCGGAACTTGATCAGGTTTCCTGTCTTTTCATCCTTCTTGAGAAGCGGCTGATTCGCACACTGACATCTTGAAGCTGGCATTAGGCGTGAAATCCCTTGCACCTAGGCTTTTGCCACGGCTGTGTTCACAGTTACCTTCACCTTCTCATAGGCACAGAAGACGGCTTCGAAGTCACTGAAAAGTCCTGCAAAGTTCAAAGCATTGCTGGTATCCGGGCGTGTTAGAGCCCATTTGAAATGGTATGAGAATACTAAGTCCCCCAAGAACGCGAAGCCGAATGCCTGCCGCTTCTCCAGAGAGCGACGAATGCATAGCTACGGGAAACATCCTAGCGGGCGCGGTCAGATCGAAGCTTGGTGTAGGAGAAAGGGAAACATACAAGAGTGGCACGCACAAATTGATACTACCACAGTCTGCTTAGTACAGTGGTGTAGGTGTAGGTAACTGGACAGACCGATGTGACCTGAAAACGCAGTGGCGTTTCAGATAGCCGCAAGGATACAATCAAACATGGGAGTGTGAGCTGGAAACGAGGATAGCAAAGCTAACAATGATGATGGTATTGGCTGACAGCCTTGACTGCGAGTTTGCAACAACTCTTGTACAAAACCGAGAGCAACCACGGCCCTCAAATATCGATTGTGTAAAACCGACCTACAACAAACGTCAAACAGAGCCTCCTCAGCTGACATATCCCCCGATACTTTTGAGACATATATCATGCTCAGAAGCACAGTATACCTCAACGTCCACTGCTGAGGAATTGTATCACTCTCCTACCATTCGACGTCGTAATCCCGGCTTTATATCTGGTAACCTGGAGTCGCAGTGTTTCACTGACAACCTGTCTAAGCCTGCACAAGCACGACGTTGAAGGAACACTATTATCCGAGCGATTCCACTTTGCTCACTGTGCGCTTCCAGTAGCTACCCGCTGCCAGTCATACCTCTGTGCTAATGGTTGCTACGATAGGGCCACTCTTGCGTCTGTCAAAGTTCAGATAATGCCCAGGGTCACAAGGGCCAACAAGAGGAAAGATCTAGAAGAAAACGCCTCGAAGGAATCTGCAAAGCCACCTTCACCGCCAGAACAGCCTCCCGAATTCCCTTCACTGCCCGAGTTGTTCAGCCAGTGTGAGACTAGGGAGCAAATCGAACTACTAGCAGCTCGCAAGACCAAAGTACAGCCAAGACCGGATGATTGTGAGCTGTTTCTTAGGTTTCGTGCTACAGTCAGTTAACTAGTCATAGCTTCCGTGCCAATACTACCTGACGAAGTGCTGTTAGACAAGCAGAAAGTCGAATCGCTTACAGATGACAAATTCGAGGCGCTAGGCTTCAAACACGAGCTCTGCGAGTTCCCAGACCACGCTCGGCAAATCGAGAGACTCAAGGTTGAGAACGAGCTCCTGAAGAACCAGATCAGCTATGAAAAGGCAAAGAATGCGATCATTCATGGAGAACTCTCAGCCTTCAAGGCGCTAGCGCACAGAGTATTGCACGGTGACAAAAGTGAGAAGTCTTGGGACAGCAGGCAAGAGGCATTCGTTCGGCTAGTAAGAGGACTACTTGGACTCAAAAACAAGGATGAGCTGGAAGACGAGAATTACCCAGGACACGATATTCCTCGGGAATCTTTGGAGTTGCTGTATTGAGGAAGCGGTTAGAGGGATGAAATTCGTTATTTGCAGGGAAAGCACTGTCAGCGGGTCCTTGGATATACTGGGACAATTCGCGCATGCTGTGAGTTTGGACTGAGCGTGATCCTGTCTTGGTGGTAGGTTTGTCGATAGTTAACTGGTGCGATTGTTTGTTGCTGGACGTGAGCGATGACGCATTCTCACGAATCGGTTGTGATTTACCCCGACCAGCTGGACGTCCACGTGAGGCGATAATAGAATTACCTAGGTCAGCGTACACCGCTCAATGTCGACTATGATACCACTACAACTCATACCTCTAGGGGTAGGGGAGCACGACGGTGCGCCAAGGGAAGGTTCTATACCGATGCACATGAGAGAATCGTGAGACGATAGTAGCGAATTATTGACTTCTGGCATGTCGGATGTCTACTTCAGTAACACCGTCTCGTTTGCTGAAGATCACGTGACGGCTGTTGCCGAACTGGGAACGCGTCTCGAATGCCGGCAACATGAAGGTGTATCCTATCGATTCCCATAAATTCGATGCCTTCCGACACGCTCGCTCCTCTCGACGCTGCGACGATGCGAATATGATGAGGTGTATTAGACGGCGCCACCATTTCTCGAGACCCGATGTCGCTTGATTTCGATCCTGACGCTAATGCAGTAGCGAACGGAACTTGGGACACCACATTTCTTGTACGCTGCAACACTTCAACTCTAAGGTCAATTGCTGATACCATGTAGTCTGATCGAGATGTCTCAGCTCAAGTACCGATCAACTTCGTACCTCATCCGGGGGTACACGTCACTGCAGCATGTTTCGGCAACAATGTCTACGAAGATGCCGCGACTGAAGATTGTCTGTCAAATCTCTTGTTGTCGCAGATCCGTCGATATGTCATCGATGTGTACTGGGACACTGTCAACCGTAGATTCAGCCTGTGCCCTGTTGAGATCCCAGGCTTGTCAAGTGACAATTCAGAAATTGCTACCTCTGAGGGATCGATAGCAGCCGCCAGTACTGTAAGTACTGTGACGTCTAGCTCGCTTGGAGCGCGACAAATAACGCCGACGTCGGTATCGAACGCCACTCTCCCCGCGACAGAGTCAAGTATAACGGCAACTTCTACTGCAGCTGTCTACACGGTCATATCAAGCGATGATGGTAACCGAGTGCTCCAGCTCGGCCCATATCGCTGCAGCGATACGTTGACCCTTGCATCTGTTACGTCAATTTTTAGCCAGTATATGACTAGAACAGCAAACACGCTTGATGCCAAACTTCACCTATGGATCCTCAACCTGCATGTCGCGTACTCTTTGGACCAACCTACTACCCCTCGGACCAACCTGTCGTCGGAATTGCTTCCCAATTCGACGGAGAATGTTGCAACATACTTGAATAACGTCGAAGATGTCCTGTATGATCCTGGTACACTGCTTAGTGACCGGCAGAACCTGAACTCATCGTGGTTCCGACGAGGCAGTGAAAACGAGCTACCGCTAACAGCGTATTTTGACACCTTTCGTCTGTCAAGCGGAGATCTTGCGACGGATAATGGCTGGCCCGGGGAGGAATACATCCAAGTCGACAAGGGCAAACGAATGCTCGTCGGGTTTGGGGACATCGACTCGGGCATGTCAGGCTACAACATTTCCATGGACAGTGGTGCAGTCTATCCTCCCAACTATATCAGCAACGTGCAGAACCCTACTTACCAGTCGAACGGGCGGCTTGCAACTGGCTGCTATTACAACGCAAATGAGTTTAGCGTCAGCCAGCTGAACAATTCGTGGGCAGTGGCACCGATCAACTCGATCAATCCCCCTGATCTCGGCGCTACCGCAGACAATCTGACAAACTGTGGCTTCAGTCAGTTGCTGAACGTCACCATCGACGGTGTGACTGCCGACTCGGTAGCTGGTCCATATCAAGACTTTGGCAACAATGCAGTCTTTGGGTGGGCGTATGGTCAGCCCGAGAACGACACCTCCCAACGGGCGGAAGATAATCAGAAGTTTCGTTGCGCTTTGATGGTAGCTACAGATGCATATCGAGGTCATTGGCGTGTCGACTACTGCTCTGAGCGTCATCACGTAGCATGCCGAGAAGCTGAATCTCCATACAAGTGGCGAATCTCGGGCTTCGAGGTATCATACGGTGATGGTGATGGAGCGTGCACGGGTAACACCATTTTCGACGTACCTCGCACCGGTTTGGAAAATACATATCTGTACAACAAAGTTCTGTCTGACGCTCAAGACGACAGCTCGCTCCTTGACGGCATTTGGATCAACTTCAACTCTCTGGATCATCAAAACTGCTGGGTGACGACAGGTCTCAACGGATCTTGTCCTTACTACCAGGATTCTAGTGCTGTCCAGTCGAGGCATATACTTATACCGGCCCTTGCTGCTCTGATTGTACTGTTATTGACAGTATTGACCATTCTCGTTAAGTGTACCTCGAATGCCAGAAACAGCAAGAATCGAAGGCGTGGTGATGGAGGCTGGGACTATGAAGGTGTTCCCTCGTGAACACTCGACAACTACGGAGACATCTCTGGAGTACTGGATGCATGACGAAGCTGATTAATGCACGTTTTGCCGCGCAGAACCCTGGTAGCGGCTCCAACAAGGTCGGATTCTGCCGTACCGGGCGGAACTTGTGCCGCACTTAGCGATCCGGTGACTTTCAGCATCGGATCCTATCTGGTTTAGCGCGTCGGCGCCGAAGTCTTCACCTAAGCATGCCGGAGTTTCATCAGCTTGCGGATGAAAGTCATCCCCTTTCCCTCGAATGCGGAGAGATATGAGGTAAGCTTTGTGGATGTTCCTCTGGAGTACTGCAGCCTCATGAAGCAGCATTCTCCTGGAAGAACTACAATCGCAGATAAATAGTCAATAAGTTCACCGCCATCCAGTGGTGTTCATCATGCTTCACAAGCAACTTCATATCTTCATCAACGACCAAAGTGCAAAGTACATCTCATAAAAACTCAGATCTAGAAAGATGGCTGTCAAAGTCGCACTTGCCGGGGCCACAGGCAACATGGGCCCAGCCATCCTCCAAGCCATGCTTGACGCTGGCTTCGAGGTCACCATCCTCACGAGACAAGGTAGCACTTCAACGGACTCGCTGCCGGTAAACTCTAGTCAAAGAATTGTCAAGGTTGACTACAGTGATGTCAATGTCCTCAAGTCAGCACTCCAAGGCATTGAAGTCGTGGTATCAACCCTTGCATCGGCAGCACTCGATACTCAAAAACCACTTATCGATGCGGCTCTCGCGGCTGGCGTGAAACGCATCATACCAAGCGACTTTGGCTCTGACCTGGACAACCCGCTAGACCGGAAGCTGCCCGTCTTCCAGGGCAAGGTTAAAACTCAGGAGTATTTAGAGGAGCTCGCGAAGTCAAACCCAAACTTCACTTACACACATATGTACAACGGCTTGTTCTTCGATTGGGGTATCCAGATAGGCCTCATTGTGAATGCCAAGGAACACAAAGCTACCATCTACGACGGTGGGGACGTCCCAATATCAATGACCACGTTGTCAACTATAGGCCATGCCGTAGTCGGCGTCATCAACAATCTCGATGCGACCAAAAATAGAGCCGTCCGCTATCATAATGGCGTCTTCAGCCAGAACAAGCTGATCGATATGTTCAAGAAGATCGACGGCAAAGATTGGACGACCGAACAGGCTTCAACAGCAGAGATCGAGAAGGGTGCGTATGAAGCGCTCGAGAAAGGAGAAAATATCGAGATGGCGATGTTGGACTTCATCCGAAGGGCTGCGTTCAGCAAGGAACATGAGCCAGCCTTTACTGGCAAGCTGGACAATGAGATTTTGGGAGTGAAAGAGATGACTCATGAAGAGGTAGTTGAGATGTTGAAGGGGCTGTTGTAGGGAGGATATGTCTGTGTGGTAGAATAGCCGTAGTAGCTGGTCATAGACGGATACAATAAACAAGTTTGAAGAGAAGAGCACGACAAGCAAGACGTCGAATCTGGTACGAAAACCGCTATAGACCAGTTGTGATTTCGTCGACACAGTTGTTGCGGAATAACTGATGAAATGTGCAAATTTCTGCGTCTCAATGTGACCAGACTGTGCGCGGTTGCTTCAACAGCGTTGTCGCTGTACGTAGTGCAGGGGCTTTGTTGCTCACAGGGAGTATTTAGGGCTCAGTAGGCGCACTGTTCGTGGAACCAGTTTGCCGTGGCGGGCAACTTCGGCACGGCGTGAGGCTAGCACTGATATAGGTGGTATATTATGCTGGTAAGTGGTGTGTAGGCCGGTAAGGTTGGTGGGCCAAGTTCGAAGGTATGTAACCACACGGTGCGCGATCAACTTGGCCGGCACTCAGGCACTTTTGGCTGTAATTTTCACCGTAGTGCTGGCCACGTTGATCGTGCGGCGTGTGGTAACGACAAAGTCGCACTTGCCCAACAACGGCAAATGAAGCCCAAAATAGAATTAACCCTTGGCTATGAGCCGGGCCGAGATTGATCTGCACAGTAGCTCGAGCCACTAACAGGGGTGGGAGAGCTCGTGGGAGACAATAATGGAACACCAAACATCATGCATCCCAGAGTTCCTACTCGCCAATGACATCTTCGTCACCCCGCGTGAGATCGGGCATCATGTTTTCGTCAATCGGCAACGCGTATGCCTCTACCCATGCCAAGCATTGTAGGCACCTATTGTTCCAAGGTCGAAAGGAGGTACATATATGGCTCTATGCTCGTGAGCTCCTCATTGTAAAATCTGGCCATCCTCAACCCTTGGGAGAGCTCAAGTGATCAAACACATCGCACCAACGACTATGAAGTTACTGTCTTTCTCCGGCACCATTCTGGCCTTCACCAGCCTCTCCTCTCTAGCATCTGCCACAATCAACCTCACATTTCCTTTCTTCTCGGTAACACCCGGTCAGACCTACGAGCTGGCTTGGACGCAAGACACAAACTACGTGAGTTCTCTTTCCTCCGACTCGGCTTTCCAATGCACCTGAGCCCGCCCCACTTTCGTTTCAATTTCCCCTTCATAGCCCGTCGAGTACCAAGTACAGCCAAACAGATGCTGAGATAATCCCCAGACCCTAGAGCTCTTGCTCGTCCGCGACAGCGGCAACGGCTGGGACTCAGTCGAGACACTCTTGGACGACAAGGTGTCGAGTCCGCCAGGTGGTGCCTACTATTGGACCGTCAGGAAGGGATATGAGAGTGAAAGACTGTATGGCTTGTGGTTGAGTGGTTTGGATATTCCATATGATGGGAGCGGGTATGCGAATCTGACGGAGTGGTTCGTGATCAAGAACGGATGTTTGTGTGAAGGGGAGGATGAGTTGCGGTGATGATCGATTGTAGCGACACCGTTGGCAGCTAGTCACTGAGACGGCGCGATTACGAGCAGGAATCTTGTATCGACGATATCGCGTGCTGTGGCATGCCGTTCGAACTGTTCCGACGTGGAAGTAACGTCTATCCTCCCTCACTCGTCTTGCTAGCGCAGGAGATACGGTAGTTATACCCAACCTCTTGCAGCCAGCGTACACAAGGTTCGAATCAATCTCATTGACAGTGGTTAAGTCTATTCGAGTCAGAATTTCTTTTTTGGACCCTTCCAAGCACGGTAGCGGTGTGAAAGACATGTAGACACTGGATAGCTTTCATTCGATAGCCTCAGTGAAACTGCCTTCTCCGTCTCTTGCAAGACCAGAGCGTGGTAGCGCTCTGCTCCTGAGGGTGCTGCATAGAACAATTGGTTTGATAAATCATGGCCATATTACCAAGCGATGGCTGATAGAAAGCCCTCAAAGTTTGGACCATACATCAGCAGGACTATGGTTATTGATCCATCTGAGTCGTGCCTTACACAATGCAAGTAGAGTCGAAGCATGGACTGCTATTGTAGCGATGACTAGTGAGGTGAGAGGTGGAAGAATTTGAAGCGTGGAACGGGTTGTGCTCATCGATCACGTGCATGACACAGTGGCAGATTGTCGGCATGCGGAAAGGGTTATCGATTGCGACTTCCTGTTTGACTATTACCCATTCTACCAGGCTACTTGTATAACATGCAGTGACAGCAAACAATCAGCAAACTCCACTTTCACTTGCCCTCTTCACCAACTAAGCAAACACCACCATGGCCACAGCGCAGGGTCCTCCGCGGCCCGCAGGACAAGGACCGCAACCTGGGGCACCGATTATGGGTGGCCGACAACTGTCACCACAAGAAATCGAACAACGCATGACCGAAGAAGCCAAAAAGCACAACCTGACCCTCGAGCAGTTCAAGCAAATTCAGATGGTGCAGCAAAAACGCCTCGAAGCAGAAGCCGCAAAGGCAGGAATGACGCCCCAGCAGTTCATTGTCATGCAGCAGAAGAAACTGCAGGAGGAGGCAGCGAAAGCCGGCATGAGCCCACAGCAATTCCTCGCCATGAAGCAGCAAGAGGCCCTCCAAGCGCAGCAGCAGGCACAGCAACAGGCACAACAGGGAGGACAACCATCAGCGAATGGGCAGCCAGCAGGAGCACCCAATCCAGCACCGGGCCAGCCGCAGATGCAGAGGATTGACCTGAATAAACCTGTCGAGCCGAAACCCGATGCGCTCGCCGTTGCAAAATTTCTACGATCACAAGACCTCAAGCTGCGGTCATGTATTTTTGACGGGCAAAGGAAAGACATGTTCAAAGGTGAGCACTCGCCCTCCCAGCTCTTCAATCATACAGCCACTAACGTAAATCCTAGTCAAACGGGCCTTCCGAGCCTTCCAATCCCCCGCCTACGCAAAAGCCCGTGCCAAAGAACCCCTCCTCCCCCAAGTCACAAACGAAGCCGAAGCGCGCAACGCCCTCCAGCTTCTTCCCCTCAACATGCTCGCTCTCCGAGTCGGCAAGAAAGACGACAACCACGCAGGCCACAACCACAAGAAGGCGAAGCGGGTGAAGGGGCTCTGGGACGTCAAGATCGAGGGCCAGCAGGACTTCGACCCTATGATGCACTACATGTGGATCTACGAGACGCCATCTATCAAGACAAGGGTATATAGTATACTAGCCCTGATCGCCGTCTTCACCGTCGTACTTTTCCCGCTCTGGCCGATGAAAATGAGGCAGGGTGTCTGGTACCTCAGTGTTGGTGCAATGGGCTTGCTCGTTGCCTTCTTCGCCATGGCCATTGTCCGCCTCATTCTCTTCTGCGTCACCGTGTTTGCCGTGCCGCCTGGTCTATGGCTCTTTCCTAACCTCTTCGAGGATGTGGGCTTCTTCGATAGTTTTAAGCCCTTGTGGGGGTGGCAGGAGACGAAGAAGAAGAAAGGCAAAAAGAGTAAGGCGGCCGTTACTGCTGGACAAGCGGAGGCAGAGAAAGTGAGAGGCGATGTACCGACTGCGAATGTTGATGGTGGTGCCGTGACTTCCGGGGCGGAGCCGGGGAATGCGCCTACGACTGGGGATGGGGTGGCTGCAGCGGCGACGAAGAGGCATGCTGCCCCGACTGTGGAGGAGGCTGAAGATGATTGAGGTAGTTAACAAGAGCAATAGGAACGGCGTTATGATTGTCGTGCAAGACTTCTTATCAGATTCAGATTCAGATTCACTGTCTATCTAAGCCCAGAATCTCAACTGGACGACTATGTGCTTTCTCCGCCGAACGGGCTTCGCAGAATACTCCATCGCTGTGGGTGGAAAGAGATAGCTTTAACACCATTTCGGGATGTACGTCTCTGCTAAGTTAGCGACAGGAAAGAAACGCTACTCCAGCCTAGCCTCGCTGCTTCAGCCATCGCCATAGCAATGTGCTGCCAACTAAGTTAGCCGCCTCTCAAATCTCGCGCATCGTTCTGACCCTGGCCGCATCCGGCTCAGGCTCAAAACTGTACGGTCTGGGCCCCGCTGGCTGCTGCATTTCGTCTACTGAATCTTGCACTGGCACTGGCACTGGCACTGGCAAGTTCTTGCTTTCTGCCCACGCATGACGCGGATGTGATTGTGGATGTGGCGAGACAGAAATGGAGTCGAGCTCTGCTGGGTACGTCGAGTTGCCGGGCATTTCGTGTCTTGAGTGGCGGACGCCGATTTCTATTGCGGGGGGTGCTGGGGGGAGGTTTGGTTCTGGTTTCGGTGGTACTGGGGGAGGCAGGCTTGTTTGACTTGCGGCTGGGTTCATGGTGGGCTCGTTCGTGCTCATGCTCATGCCTAGGGGGGATATCTCCCTTTCTCGTGCACCCGTATCCCCGGGCATCTTATTATGTCCCTTCTTCTGCGCGAGGAGTTGAGCTCGTAACCTCGACCATCGACTTTGCCGGGTCGCAGGTTTTCTGCCGCTGGGATCGATTGGGTATCTGACCGTCCACATCTTTTTGTTTCGGCGTTTTCTGATGAAGAAGATGATGAGTAGCACTAAGGCGACGCCGAACGAGCATGAACCTATCAAGATTCCGGCCTTTTTGCTTGGGGGTGGGGTGCCGCTTTTGGCTGTTGTGGAGGTGGTAGGACTGGGTATTGCGGTACTTGAGTTTGTTGCGGTGGAAGTTGTGCTGCTGCTTTGCGAGTTCCCTGACGTGGTACTGCTGCTGTCCGTGCTGGTGCTTGATGAAGTGGCGCTGTTTGTGCTGGCAACGTTCGAGCCAACCTTCATGGCGCCATTCCATCCGTCCCGCTGGTATGCCGCCTTATGATCGCCTTTGTGCAGATAACATGTGGTCGATGCTTCGACGTACGAAAGGCCTGTACAGTCGTTGGTGTTGTCGCAAAGGGTCAGACATGCTTCGAATGTCGCGACATTGTCATCGGCTGGGAGAATGGTGTTGCTGGCGTCGAACGGATCAATGACGCGGGAGCAATAGATCTCGTAGCCATTGGACGTGCTACCTTGAGATGCGTCGGGGCAGAGGCTTGTTGCTGTGGTATCTGCTGTGATATCTGCCGTGGTGTCTCCTGTGGTGTCTGAGGTGTCAGCGGGTGATCCCCTGTATCCGCCTCCGCCTTGCCTGTAACGAAAGGCATTTGTGAACGGCACAAGCGATGCCGCGACGAGTGTTAACCGCGAAAGCCGCATGCTAACGTGTAAATAGACCAACACAAGGCAGTCGCAGAACCGACCTCGCACTTGCCCATATTGCAATTATTTCACGACAACTGGATTGGACTTGCAGTGGCCGTTCCCGCTTTAGACAATGCGCTCTACACAATGCCAGAAGGTTATCCAAGCCCCAGCATGTGCGTTGAAAGGAACAAAGGATTGAGATCTCCTTCCGTATCCGGCGGTACTCAACCCAGTCCAAGAACAGCCTCCAACTTCTTCGCATCGGTCATCACGTTCTCACGTATCGCATCATGATGTTGCGCTTGAGTCTGGTGCTGCTGTGCCTGGATGCCCCTCCCAACCCTAGCCAGTAAGACCCTCATCTTCGCTAGCTCGGCTTCAAGCTCTTTGTTGTCCCTTGTAACCAAGTTTGGCTGGATGTTCTCCTGCGGCTTGTCGAATGGCGTGAGTAAACCTCGCAATTTCTTATACTGTCCCAGTTTTTTTCTCAACTCATCGCGTCGCTCGGTCTGTGAATGTAGCTTTTCTCTAAGAACGGTGTATGCGTGCGCCTGAGGCTCTGCTTGAGACTCCTCTTCCTGGCTTGCCCTTTCCGTGTCCTTGTAGAATTCCTGCATGTTGTTCTCAGTCTCGGCCTCAGTCGCACTATCATGGTGCTCTCGCTGGCGATCCTCTGTCCTCTTCCTCTTCCTGGGTCTCTCATCCAGCACGACATCCTCCCACAGTTTAGGAATTGCCTTCCCACTTTCAGTAAAGTCCACATCTCTCTTCACGGTAGTCTCGGCTTTGCGAACTGGTAAACCTCCAGCAAGAACGTCGCGCCAGTAAATGCCATCAATCTGCTCAACAACATGGCGTTGCGACTCCAGGCCGAAGTGTAACTTGTTGTGCGATGTGATCTTCTTGTTGATGGCGCTAATCAGCTTCTCTGTTGCAGCGTCGGGTAGAGTGTTCACAGAGGGAGCAAGCAGGGGTTGGGATAGAAGGCGAATCTGGGAGGTCACGAAGGACGATTTGGACGAGGTCAAAGTGGAGGATGCATCGGAAGGACCCATGGCAGTGGTGAAGGGCCAAAGCAGCAGAGGAGGCTAGGCCTTATAAGAAGACACCGTACTCGCTGCTCAAACTGTCCCAAAGCTATTGCATTGATAGGCTCCTCATTTAGACTGCGATGTAGGTATTGTACGGTCGGTGTGCTCCGAGTTGAGGCTCGCAGGAGACGCGTTGGACGCGTTTCGGGCAGAAAGGATAATGCCTGGATCTACAGGCAGCATTTTGCTCAAGACCAACAAGACAGCCACTGTAGCTGCTGTCCTCTACCGACACTGCAGATCTATCATGACTCGGCAGGCGGGAACGATGCTTGATTGTTCTGAGGCTATGGCCTTTACAGGTCTGTATCTATTACTGTCTGGAGTATCATACGAGACAGAGCAACGAATCACAGCTATCGGATTGCCATCTTGCTTCCTCCACAACTAACGTGACTACCTGCTCTTTGCTTGTTGACATCCGAGATCCGTCAAGGTCTGCTGAGATAGGTGGACATAGCGTCGACGGCAGCCTGGGAGCGATTGCACAGTAATTTGTGCCTTCCGCCTCGGCCCTCCCTTCGGCTGCTTGACCTTTTATCATTCCAGCAAGTCTTCTCTTCAAGTCTTGGTTCTCTGTCCTGAAAACTTCCTTGTCTCTTTCCAACTCATCCATCCTCTTCAGTCGGTCATTCGCCTTGGCCAGCCTCGTCTTTGTGATTGCCAGATCATGCTCAAGCACGCTTGTATACTTATCCTCCTTTCCGACCTGTGCCGTTGGCTGTAGTGTTGTACCTTTCTTAGCTCTAGCAGCGTCGTACGCAAGGATATTATTCGACGGCTCGGTGGAGGAGTAAGGGGAAGGGTAAGGTGATCCTTGAGAATCCAGAGAACATGCGAAGCGCGGCTGATGCAGCTGAACCTGTTGTGCTTGCTTGAATCTAAGCTTGAGCTTGAGCTTTGGCGGTGTAGACTCGTTGGTCGCTGGCGTTGCTGTGGATCGTAGACTTTGTGGCGAGGAGTCGTTGGAGCTGATGAGGCCGATGACTTCTGCTTCGTCGCCGTGTGTGGACGAAGCTGCTATTTCGTGAGATAGGTACGCGCCGTTGGTGTCGTTGATGTAACAAGATGGCTCAGCAAGAGGTGTGGGCGACTTATGGCTCGGACTGTCGTCGTTCAGAGATTTAGTGTAGCTTGCGCTGATTGGATGTGGCAAGAGGTTGTATCTTGAAAGGAGACCACCGGCACTGGCACCTTCGGATGTAGACACTGACCAACCCAGAGGTCCTGCTCTAGACGGCCCTCCGAGACCTTCTGCTCGATACTGCGAGCCCGATGCCTTTCGTCGCTTCGTGCCTAAGCCTAGTTCAGCCATTTCCAATGGAGGAGTTTGAGCTATGTTATGTGGTGTTGGCCCCTCATAGAGGCTGAAGTCACTGGGTGATGTGCGTTTTTTACTCTCCCAACCACTCTCTGCGTCACTGTGATCAATTGCTTGAACTAATACAGCTCTGTCGGGTTCCCCACCCTCAAAACCCAGGCGTGGAGCCTTTGTGAGGTTGGGTGATAGTGGTCGACCCCACGGAGTCTGGCCATTCAGCTCGCCTGGTGGATAATGTGATGTGATACTTCTTCTTTCGAGAGCCTGGTCAGCAGTATCCGGGACGCCATCTTGCCATGCCTGTGCCGGCACTGGCAGGGTGACATGCTCTCTAACTAGAGAAGTGCCATTGAACATATTTCCGTGTCAGCCTTGCGGCGCTGTGCTTCGTCTTCTAGCAATTATGTCGTGCTCCTCACACTTTCAACATGAATCTGAGTGCGAGCTGACGAAAAGGGAAATGACCGCACCACAAAGAAGTTTGTTAAATCATCCAGACGCGCATGACGCATGTAGAGTTATTCCACGTAGTACGCGACTGCGAGGAACGCGTCCTCGTTCGGCGCAGCTCGAGAAGAATGCCGACACAGAATCGTCTGCAGTGCCAGTGGTGCGCTGTCATTTGTGCTGAACCACATGCTCATAGCTTCGCGCGAGTCTCGCCGCTCAACTGCTCGCCGGTGATCTGCTCAAGCTCTTTGACTGTGGCATCCGTCTTTCCAAGCCAGACCTTGACCGTCCTCCATCCAACCTTCTTTCCCATCTTCAGATTCTCGCCGATGTCATCAAAGAAAACCACATCACCGGGCTGGATGTCAGCCTCCGGCCACTTCTCCCTTATTTTCTGCATTGTAAAGTCGTAAATAATCTTATCTGGCTTACGCATTCCAACATGAGCCGACGAAACGAACACATCAAATACCTCCTTGATGTCGTCTGGCCGCGGCTCATTGAAAGGATGGCCAGGCGGAAAAACCGAAGTGTTACTTAAGGCTGCTAGTCGCCACCGCCCCGAGGCCTTTAACTCCCTCAATGCAGGCGCCATGTGAGGATCCGGCTGCCGAGAGATACCCATCATCGTCCAGTACAGGTCTTCTGCGTTGACATCTGGGATTGGTGGAAGGGCATTACGTCCTGATTGGTCGACAGTCTTCTTGTGGTAGGCTTCCCAAGACTTTGGATTCTCAATGTCCTTCTTCCACGCTGCGAACCATGATGAGTCAAGGTTGGCCTTTCCCCGTTCTAGCTTCTGCCACGCTCCATCCGGCTTGCTGAAAGATATGCTGAAGTTGATGTACCCTACAGGGATGTTGTTGGCTTTTTCATAATCTAGGATTGCTTGAAAAGGCGAGACGACCTGTGCGCTGGTTCAGCAGATGCGATGTTACCATATGTACTACTTACACAAACGCCACCAATGTCGAATACAAGGACCTTGGGCTTGCTGGAGCTTGACATGACGTTCTAGAGCTCGGCGAGTCTTGCCTTCGAGACTTGCGGCACTGTGTTGACAAAGTAGTATATGCAGTCTAGTAAAGCAAGTCTATGAACACCAAACAATCCAGGAAGAGATTTAATGAGCAAACAGCACGTATCCATTAGCAAGTGCAGAGAAGGTAGCGATAGTCGTCAGTTCCGACCCGATGTTCCCCTTGGGCCGAGGCAAGATTGACGCCAAGGTTAAAGCCGGAATAGGTTTGGCGGGATTTGAGTCCAAGTTGAACGTCCTTTGTTTTGTTATCTCCCAGTTTCTCCCTGCATCGATGGCATCTTAGCATTCATCGCATCTTGCACCCTGTCTAGCTGACCTCGAATGATCAAACGACTGGCAATTCTGCGGCAACGCGGCCACAACCTCGACGGTCAATGCCACACAACAAAGCCCCAAGTAATTAGTATCTGACAAGCAAATGATGATGAGCTCTGCACCTTGAGTTGTTACATTGCTGAGGTTACTGTCTTGATATGAGAATCGCTGCACCAACTCATAAGCATGTACCGATGATGATATACCACGAATCTGACGACACATCAAGCGCGGCAAGAACAATATAGCTCGTATAGAGACATGGGACCTCCTTGGCGTGCCTTCAAGGTCTCAATGCTACCTCGCTCTTACTAAGCTGCGTTAGCGAACCAGAACCATGACGAAGTCGGTGCCAAGGACGATAGTGGAAAAGGTTTAGCGTGTTCGAGCTTCGACTCCATCATCTAACTTCATTCTTTGTCGTCTGCTTTGTCGTGATTCTGTCGATGCTCTCTTGTCATATGTGTCTGGATCTGTCTTTCACAATGTCTGTCAACCTTCCTCCCTGAATTGTGTGTTCAGTGTGCATCCACGAGCTTCGTTCAATGACTACGAGCTATCCTACAGGAGCGACTACTCATGCAGACCCGTCTGGGACCACAACACCAAGAGTATGCGTAACCTATGGTGTTCTCGTTGGCGACTCCCTATGCAGTGCGGTATTGTGCTGTACTCTAGACTCTTTGAGAGCGCGGCAACGCTTTAGCTATAATCAAGCTTGGGATACATAATCCGGCGGACCAGGCCCTCCCTTGTTATAGGGCGCGCAGAATACCCGCAAAGAAGGTAGGTTCCAACGCATCGATTCTGGTAACATTTGCTTGAAGGGAAACATTAAGCATGTGTGAAAGACAGTTGTCCTGGTTTCACCTCCGTAAAGCAGGCTCAATGGAGATGCTTGTTGTCTTCGACCGACTCTTCAAGAATGACACGATGATTGTTGATACAGACCAGGTCAACAGCAGAATTGTGTGAATGCAGATACATTGGCAACATCTGATCGCTGCTTAATCTCGCTTCTGTGCAGTATCAAATGGCAAGCTTGATTGAAACGTTTGGTTAAGCAAAAATGTGGTCAGCATCGAACTGCAAAAAGTTAGTAAGTTTAGTATGTCGTCTTCTTATGATATTGAAAGGACAGATGAATGCGGGCTAGAAGCAGCTAATCCGAAGATCCCCTGACATCTGTCCCTTCAGCAGGTGAATACGGGCTAGAAACAGCTAATCCGAAGATCCCCTGACACCTGCCGGAGTTGAACACCAGTTGGTCTGTAGAAGGCGAGTGCCTAATCGAATGACTTGTGTTCTGATTGTGGTACATTTTGTCACCATAACAATTATCAGTTGTCGCGGGTCCTGCTGCGCCCGACCTGATGCCTTAAGGCCCGGTGCCTTCACTAATTTACTTCACTCTTCTTCACTATTGTTCATCCAGAACGCCAACTTTCACATGGCTTGGCAGCACCGCTCGGTATATGTGCGCTCCCGACAACTGCCCTTCTCCAATCTCGACCTCGATGTAACTTATGTACCCGAAAAAGCCAACGATCTCCTCCCCTGACCCACCATGTCTAGTACAAATCCTTCTCCACGCTCTTATGAGTACGACTTTTCTACGCAGGGCAAAGAACAAATCGACCGGTCGCTTGCGGCAGGCGCTCGCGTTAACAACATGTCTCCACCAAACAATAACAGCCACATCCACAAGCCATCACGCAGCGTCCCTGGATCCAAGCAAAACCGCAAAATGCAACACAGAGCCCAACAGCGATTGGCGGGCAGGTTAGATTCGACATTAGAATTAACTCCTTCTCACGACATTCGGCGAGGAACAGCGCAAGCTGGCCTCCTTGACGCTTACCGACCTTCCGTGCAAGTTTTGGACAATGGTATCGCTAGTGGCTATTCGTATGGTAACGACAATGACCGACAGCGTGATGCTCCCTCTTCACTACCTGGATACGATGCACCAGATCAACAGGGCTTCCACTACGATGAGCGCTTTCGCCGCACGAGAGACATCGCCGAACAGCGCCGCCAGCCATGTGGCAGCGAACAACAACCATGTGGGCACCTATCATTGATGCAGCAGGCAATGAATGACACAGCCGACCATGAGCAGGAGATTGCGCTGTTACGGCGGCAGCTAGCTAAAAGAGAAGCACAGCTTCAGTCATTGCAAGAGAAGGTGGAGAAGGTGGAGAAGGGCGAGTCACGGGAAATGGATCAGGCAACGAACATGCGGTGGTGGATGGAACGAGCACTGAAACACAAGCTTAACTATGAATTGGATTCGGACGTGTTTCAAAAGACCCGAGTTGAATTCAACAGAATGTGCGAAGCTGTCGACATTGCACGGCGCGAAAGCTCTGCGGCGCAGCAGGAGGTTATTGCCCTTAGTCATGAGACTGGCCAGTACTACAAGATCATTCGAGAGGTTCTTAAGAACCCTACAAGCATCGATGCAGGCTCGATACACGATAGGATGGAGAAGTGCTTCACTTCGACACGTCGAGCTCAGCAGAAAAGAAGTGAAGCGGTCAAGGCCCGTGTCAGAGAAGCTCAGAAAACCGGCGGTGTCGTTCTAGATGCGGACACTATCCAAAAGGTCTACCTAGAGGAAGAGGGACTACGTGAAGAGCACATGAGATCGAAAGACTACAAGCGCGATGCGGATATAGAAGCGTCTATTCCGATAGCGTCGCAGATGGGTCGACCTACACTCACTCCGAACGTTTCGAATACACCCTGGAAGAACGGCGGTCGACGATTTAAAGACCTCGCACAGCCTATTCCTATAGAGGAGGCAGAACGAATCATGGGCTACGGGCCGCTTCATACTGACTTCACACCAAAGGAGCACGATGCTTTCACCAAGGCGTGGAGGAAGCATTCGAAAACGGAGTGGGGGCACGTATCCAAATGGGGCGATATCGCATATGAGGTCGGCAATGGTCGAACCGCAAGCGACTGCATAAGACACTATCGCGCCACGGGGTCAACTGAAAAGTGGGAAGAGAAGAGTAAGATGGGCAAACAATACACCAAGGACTTGAAGGCCGCTTATGCGTGTGGAGAAGATGACAATATCTGGCACCGAGATGAGTTTGACAGAGACTGATCACAGAGGACTTTCAGCTCGAACAGAACCTAGTGGTATCGGTTTTAGCTCGAAAATACTGTGACTCCCGTGGAGACACATGGGATCAAGGCAATCGTTGCCCCTCAGTTGTCTTTGAATGTCTTCTCCAGTGTTCATTACTCACCAGTCAGAGCAACATTACCACTTCCTTGCACTCTTGTGAGAAAGGTAGAGAAGTGAACGTCGAGCTGATCCTGCATCAATGTATACATCTTGCTAGCAAAGTCTCAGATACTGCGGAATTCTATTAGCCCTCCTCGTTCTAGCTCCTCGAGCATGAATTGGTACTGATCGTAGTGTAGACGAAACTTATCCTCTTCTAGCTGTGTTATACTGCACTCGAGATTTTTCATAACAACGTTACGAACGATGGACGTGAGCCAGGGATAGGATTAATGTGGTCGACCATGGATATCAATGATAGGATTGAGCTCACACAACGGCTCACGGCACCCGTATGTCAAGCAGAGGAAGTACGCCAAGGAGGTCTACCGGGCATGGGTATCTTTGATCGGGCAACAGCCTCCTCAAAGATAGTCGTTAAAGTCAACGAGAGCTCGACTCGAGAAGTGTGGTCCAGTTGTGGTAGAAGATGAGACGGGAAACCACCGAACTATGCCGTCTGGGTTGCTGGTCTCGGTTTTGTCGAAGAAATCGTATTCTCTGCCCGTGCGGTCACGTCATCGGCGAGTTGTACTAGCTTTCACTGGTGTTCCTCGGGAACGGAACAGTTAGTCCACTGTGAGGGAGGACTGGTAGGAGCTGGCCGTCCTTGTAGACGACCAGGGCGACGCTACGATCGGAGTTGTTGCCATCGTCATCGATGGCCGCGACCAGCAGCTGCTTCTCTTGTCGTCATCAGGGAACCTGATTCGTCTCTGCTGCTTAAAGAGGCGCAGCTGACTCGAGTATGAACCGCCGGAGTGTGGTTCCTAGCCACACACCCCGGCATAGTCTTATAGGGGTAGCTCTGGTGCCGGGCTTGTTCGGCAGAAGAGCGATGCAGCAGTAGACTTGATCATAGTGAAGCAACCCACGATGATTGTGTCAAAGCTGCCTCACCTACTGCTGGTACCAGACATGATATCGTGCAGCCTAAACTCTTGAATGGCCTTCACGGTCCCCTTTTCCACTTCCCAGGTCAACACTCCAGCCTGTGTGCTTTTAATAGGCAGAGGTGGCCCTGCCATGCCAGGAACGGCCCAATAGTGCAACGCTTTGCACATGGTCGAGGTAGGTGTTGTTTGCGGTCAGGCACTACGCGAAGCAGAATTTGGTCTGAAAGGGGCGGCAACACGCTGCGTATCGGATGAATGGAAGGAAGCAGCGCTGGTGACCACGCAGCACATCGCAGTGCAGTTTGCGATTCCGACTCACAGGCTCCTTGCAGGTGATTACCTATGCAATTGATACGTCAAGATACTTCATAGATGTTCTACGATCGGGGCCATACTCAGCTGTAAGCAGCCTTGGAATAAGACCCTCTGGCTGACCATGCCCTGCTTGCCACCGAGCCCGCAGCTGCAACGCCCACACAGGCACTCAAGCACTCGTCCTTAGCCGAGTTTCGTTCTCCCTCGTTGTCCCTACCCTCCAGCGTAGCTCCTGCCATCTGCCTTAAGCCCACTTTCCGAGCAGACTCATGAGTGCCATACCAACAATCAAGCTACAGAGCCCGACAGTCACCTTTCCAATGCCAGCTTGTACCATCTCTCCTCCCGTGACTGCCCAGTCTCGTGCCCACATATCGACAACACCAACCCACAGAAGCACGCCAGCACTCAGTGCATCCAACACCCCGATAGTCAATATGGTGCTCTGATCATTCCCGTTGAACTGGTCTAGAACACCGACACCGATCGCCATGCCGAGCGGGGTGATCAGCGCGAACGCAGCAGCCATCAATATCTTACTCCAGATTCCAAAATGCATAGCAGAATTTGCTAGGAGAGCGATTCGAGCACCAAGTGCGAGACCCTCGAAGAATTGGTGGAAGACAATGACTGCCAGGAGAGTGTTGTAGTAGCCTGATGTGTTTCCTGAACTGTCGGGTGCCACCACTAGTGTTATTCCAATAAGGACGCTATGGAAGAGAATACCCGCTTCCATGACGCCAACTGCGAGTGGTGTGTTTGGGTTGAAGTCTGCTGGCGCGTGAGAATGCGAGATATCCTGCAGAGCAGAGCTAGAAGCTGCATTCCCGTGACTATCTTTAGCGTCTGCTCCTATGGTTGAGCCTTCTTCGCTGCCGCCGCTCGCGCCTGTGATATGGTGATGATGACCCGTCTTCTGCTGCTTGGACACAATAAAGCGGTAGCCGAAGTATTCGACGAGAAAGGCGCTGAATAGACCAGCCATGACTACCGCGGAGGTGGTTGCTTCGTAGTTGATGCCTGTCAGGCAGTTGCTCGTGAACATAAGGTAGGCATGTGTGTAGAGATGGACGAAGGCTGTTGAGATAATGATACCAGTGCCAAATTGTTTGATCATGGTGAAGATTGTGCCGTTGATTCTGCCAAATGGCAATTTGTGCAGGAATAGTGGGGAGAAGACTGCTATACTCGAGGTGGTAAGAATAATGAAGATACTACCAACTCTGAGTCCAACGTTGTAGTCCCGGTTCGGTGGTGCATCACAACTTGCAGCTGTACCTGCAGCCGTTTCTGTAGATGACTCTGAGGCACCTGCTGCAACACAGTGCTCGACGCCTGCGTGAAAGTGGCAGTTCAGGTCTTCTTCTGACGCCTCATCGGTATGGCCTTCCTCTTCTGCGTCATTGTGACCTGCTTCAGTTGTGGTGAGGACCAAAACGTCATTGCCTTCGGGGTCGACACAGTATGATTCTGCGCCGTGAGCGTGGCAGTCAGTATATTGTGCAGGTAGTGGTGACGTTGGAGTTCCTGTCATAGATACTGAGACCTCATCGCCATGACCATCCATACAAAAAACATCAGTCGCATGCAGGTGGCAGTCTGTGATAGCTGTAGTCTGCCCTTCAGAAGTCGTTGACGTCGAAGCCGTAGTCTGTGCTTCAGAGGTTGTTGATGCTGGAACTGATGCAGGTGTCGCGGATGTCGAGACAGGCGTGGCCAGGGTGGTCATTGCCGATTCTTCCCCGTCCGGGCCGAAGCAGTACGACACAGAGCCGTCCACATGACATCCTGTGTAAGTAATTTGAGCACTCACTCCCACCAGAAGCAAACTGGCAACGATCGAACTTTGGGTAAGCATCTCTACAGAACGGTACGATGTTCACAAATCTGAATATTTCCTGCATGTTTGGATATCCCTCGGCCTTGTATATCTACATGGCTTGATCTAATGTCCTCAAATTGTGCAGCCCTAGCATGTCCCAGTAATTGAAAACTTTATCTCGTCGCGCTGTTCTTGGCTGGCTGCTATTGGGCGAATTCGGGAGGTGACCCTTCACCACTTGGTCATGGTAGCATTATTTGGCCGCCAAGGTGCACTGCATCAGGAGCAGACGACAGCAGAATGTTCAACGAATCAGTTTTAAGAAGAAATGCAAAAAAGGTCTGAGGGGGAGTAAAACAGAGGATCTTTCTTCTTGGCTCACCCAAGGTCCTCACTTTTATCTTGGCATCGGTAAATCCGCTGTCGGCTGTGCGTAGAGGAGCGGACCGTGAATCATCCTTGCACTCGGCCTCCATCCCGGAACTCGTAACAAGCCTGAGGTCGTAGATAGCAGCACCTCGGTTGTCTATGCTAGGAAGTCGACCCTAAGGCACGCTACGCTACTATGTTCGAGCAACTAGAAACCACAGCATGTGGTGTGTTTGAAGTCCTGTGCGATCCACTGAGCTTCGTACTAGTGATTGAGATACAAGCTGCCAATCACGCTTTTCCTGACTGAGGCTCTCTTCGAACAATTCTGATTGGCGTCATTTGAATACACCGGTACGCCTCCTACAGCGAGAAAATCCGATGAGCCTATCATGCATGCAGTGCCCCCACTTTGAAGCCTGAGGAGCATAGCATGCGGGTCCACCCACTTCATATTCGTCCAGTCGTTCTCTCGGCTATTGGCCGACTTCATTCGTAGGGCGGCTTCGTTAAGTATCATGATTCACGGGACATGGAGCTGAATATCAATCGCATGGCAGGCAGCCAGTGCTACTATAGTCTCAAATCCTCATCACCTGCATCTGCGCTTCTAAGTCCCGGGCATTCGTCACACCCCCGACCGCTCGATGGCCCTGACCTCCAATTGGTGCACCACACTGAGGACATCGCGCAAGCTCCATTGGCATACCACATTCTCCAATCGTGAAAAGATGACCATTGGCGCAGCGATACCAATGTCCTGTCCCTGAAAACTCGCGACTCATAGCGTCAAAGACAGCTTTCATCTCCGCTGGCAGCATGACATCCTGCAGAGTTGACTCCATGATCATCTTCTCAACCTCCTCCATCTCTTTGACGAGGCGGTCAGTAGAGCCTGGGTGCTTTTGGCGGGTAGCTCTGGCTCGCTCAATACTAGCAAGACCTTTGCCTCGGAGTTCGTCGATTCGTTTGCGGAATGCCTCGACGGTGACTGTGGAGCCACCCGCGACCGACATTGTCTCAACGGCCCGCTTGAGGAACACCTATTCTGCTGCGCAATAGCGTCCGTAGTAAAGGTAAGCTTCAACCTCGATTGCTGGTTGAAAGCCTTGTTGGGCTAGTCGTGAAAGGTCTTCAGCTCCTGCTTTGTTGACTGCGAAGTCTATCTTAGACTGTGGCGATAGTTTTGCTTGACTGAGGAAGTCACAAATAATGGCTAGATGACATCGAAGGAGTAACGACAGCGCTTTCATGTACTGGCCTGTTTGCATTACGCCATTGCCGAGCTCAAAGCCATTGCCACTGGTGCCATGGAGACGTCGCTTGTGCTGAACAAGTTCCCAGACTCTGGTGAATGGCTGTTCTTCGATGGCAACGGAATGCATGTATTTCATGATGCTGCCGTGAACACTGACAAGCTGCTGATATCGGGGAAACTGCGATGATTTCTGCACGTGCTTGATCTGCTTGTCGCTTGCGCCACTGAGGTCAAGAACCAGTGACTTAAGGCCTGTGAAATGTTTGCCTGCCTCAGCAGTCGAGTTCGAAAGTCGCTCCTGCAGATCTTGGACTTCTTTCGCTAGCGGAAGATAGCGCTCATTCGACCAGATGATGAACTTCTTCGTAGCCTCAGTGAGTAGACCTTGGCGCACCATCCTCCCATAACGGTTTATGTTTCGGAGGGAGCCACGACATGTCGGGCAGGCTGGTACCTTCTGCGTCAACTCAAGTTCAATATCCTTCAACCAAATGGCTTTGTTGTCAGCCAGTTCGTAGAAATCAGCCATGCTCATCGTACCGTCCATGGTGCCGACCGTTGCGATATGGCCACATTGAGGGAAGATGCAAGGGTTCTCATTGAGGTCAATTTCGCCGTAGCTGGTAAACTCCAGGAAGTCTGCACACTGCTCTTTGGTCATGTCGCTCGCGCAAACTTGACAGAACTTGGCAGCAGGGCAGAGCTCCCCGCAAAGGGATGGGCATTGGTAACCACAGCCTAGGCTCCTTGGACATCGCTCACCACAGGGAAGCCAGTCACATGGTGCGGCGCAGGGCATACTGCATTGGCTGTGTTCGCAGGCCGAGGGGCACGCTGGTTGAGCACAAGGTGCGCATGGCTGACTGCATGTTCTGTCGCATTTCGAGTGCGCGCAAGCAACATCGCAGGCATTGCCACAAGGTGGACAGGGTGCTCCCGAATGACAAGGTTGAGAACATGTGTGACTGCATGTAGTGAATGAGCGACCGCACACCTGGCAACAGTCTCCGTGGTTCGGCGGCTGTCCGTTCTTACGGTCTGGTCTGCACACGAAACAAGACCGCTGGCAGTGATGGCCGCACTCCAAGATCGCACCGCATCTTGCTTGACATCGATAGTTCTCGGCAGTGACGTCGGTGTGGCAGGCCGTTTGAATAACATGACCGCAGTTCAGCATCTCTTTCTGCACAGGTTCTACACACACAACCTTAGCCGGATGCTGAGCTTGCCAGCAGGTTGGGTCTAGAAGTTTGTTGGTGCACACCAGGGACAGTTCTTGTCCAGCGAGCACTACTCCGCATTTCTGAACACATGGATCGCCACACACCTCCGGACAAGAGTGGTCACATCCCTTGAGAGATCGAGGACAAGGTTCAAGGCAACGAACAAGATCATGGAGCATGCTGGAGTGGCACTTGGTCCGGCAGGCATGGCCACATGAAAGTCGCCTATCGCACATGAGTCGGCAACCACCTTCTGGAGAGAAAGTCACAAAGTCTTCAGGAGCAGATACTTCAAGAGGCGTGTCCGGATGGCATGGACACTGCAGCGCAAGGCTTTCACCAACACAGCCGTCTTGTCGTAACATCCCAACAACATCCGACCACATACCAACCGAGTTTGCAGTCTCTGTGTTGCCAACAATGTACATGCCATGCTGTGCTCTGGAAAGGAGAACATTGATACGGTTCGGAGTTCTGAGAAAGCCAACGCGGTTGTTGATGTTGCTGCGCACCAGAGATATCACCGCTACCTTGGCTTCTTCGCCTTGGAAATTGTCTACTGTAGCAATACGTAGAGCTTGGTCGAGGGTGTCTTTCTTCGTCGTGCTTGACATACTCTTGACATGCTCTTCTCCAAGCTCATACCCTTGGCGGACAGCATCATCAACATCACGTTCACCTATGGCCACCTGCATGGTTTTGCTACATGCGTTGCGAAGTTTGAAGAATTGCGCAAGATATGGTGTCAATACGGCTATCTCTCCAGGCCGGTAAGCACCTTGCCGTATCAAATGGCTGACGAGTGAAGTAACCATCTCGACCTCGAAGGTATTGAAGTGGGATGTGTCACCCGCATGGTCCTTATCCAGGCCGTTCTCAAGGTTTCGATGGTCGAACCAGAACAGACGATGCTTCATCCCAACAACCTCGGGATAGGCTGAGACGCTGGACGAATCTTTGAGAGCCGGGTATAGGGTCGAGCGAACGAGCCGAGAAATGGAGGGATGCATGCGGCGCTGGGTTTCAAGTGTGCGATAAGCGACCTTCGGTTGTGTTTGACTTGGATCGTGGACGAGACGCTCGAACAGTGATACGTCCAATGAGTACTTTGCACATCGAGTACTCTCCCGACTGAGATCGTAATTCTGCACTTGAGGTCTCAGCTGCTGATGATCACCAATGAGAATGGCGTGCTCCAGAGAAGGCAGCAATGCGGTCAGAACATGAGCTTCGAGGACTTCACCAGCCTCTTCGCAGACAAGTACCTTGGCACGAAGACTTCTCAATATGGACAAGTTTCGGGCCAGACCAGATGTGGTGAGTCCAACAACATCAGCATCCTGAAGACAGCGTAGGTCAATCTCGCCTCGAACCTTTTCGTATTCTAGTTCATTCTTGTGGAACGAGTCGGATACGATAAGTACATGGTCGAGAACCGTTTGGCGGATTTCAGAGATCCAGCTTTCTCGCAAAGCACGTCGCTCCGCCCTCGTCATAGTGTTGAGCTTCACTGTCCGCAGTTCTTCGACTGATCTTGGTTCGATACCTCGTTGAGTGGCCGGACCTTTGTTCACCCACTTCATCAGCGGATCGGACTTTTTGTCGCGGACTTGGTGCCAGCCCTCTTCTGGAGCCTCGTTCTCGAACAGCTCACGGTAATGCGCCATGTTGCTGTTTTGCAAATGCTCTCCGACGAATTTAGTATAGTGCGCCTTGTGTAGCTTGTCCAACAGGGTCGAAGCTTGCTTAACATCATCGTCAAAAGCTTGATTTATTTGCCACTTCATGCGCTTTTCTGCTGGACTTTGCACGGCTTCACGTGCAATTTTACGAAGGTTCACGTTCTCCAGAGCCTCTGATTTCGAGCGGGAACCAACTCGGACGATCTGCTTCACACCATGGTCATGCAAGTGCTCCAATAGCTGATCTAGTGCGTGGTTGGTATAGCAGACACATATGATAGGACCGAGGCTTGCTTTCTTCTTCGCCGCGAGCAATACCTTGATGAGAGCGATACCAGTAAAGCTCTTACCTGTCCCTGGCGGGCCCTGAATGAGAGCTAAAGAGCTTCGAAGACAATGGAAAAGGCCTCTGCCTGTGTCTCATCCAGCGTGGACTGATCTGTGAGTTGAGTCGGATCGAAGTCCTTCCGTGGAGAGATCGTTAGCTGCTTGCCCGATCTCGTTATGCAACCGAGATCGAAGGAGAATCCGGCAGCTCGAGCATAGGCTGGGACTGAGAGCCGTACTTGATCTTCGCGCTGCGCAGTAATGATGTCCATGGAGGGTGTATCGTGGGTTTTCAGCATGCTTTGCAGACCAAGCAGGGTCGGCTCAAATGATGGCAAGAGCACGCCTGGGAATTCGACGAGTTTAGTGTCTGCTGACCAGTTCGAGGAAGTCAGTAGGACAAGAAGGTCATCGGCGCTCGTGGAGACAGGCTTGAGCGAAAGATAAGCACCATCAAATCTGGTATGAAGATTCCATGAGCTGTAGTTCTGTAGTCTTGCAATTTGTGCAGGATTCTCAGGCGACAGATGATTGCCCGCCTGCGCCTGAGTCGGACGACCTTGGGCAGACACTATACAGAAGATATGTGCTTCTCCGACATTTGTGAGACAGACAAGAGCTTCCTTCTGTAGTCTTTTGGAACGCTCCCATCTGTCCTTACGCTTTGCTGCCTCCTTCATGTGGAAGGGTTGGTTTATGCGCACAAAGAGCTCGATGCCAGACCCACGGAGGAACACGACGTCGACAAGGCTGACACCGTCGTATGTGTCGACTCGAGGACCGCCCTTGCCGAGGTTTCCTTGCACACCATGTTGCGGTTGCAGGCTTGCGCGAATAGCATCTCGTAGCTGACCCACGGTGTCTTCTCGAATTAGACGAAAATGGCGATCGACGAGGGCTTCGAAGCTAGTCAGATCATCTCGGTCTTGACTGTGAAGAGGCAAGTACTCTGGCTGCTTCGAGCTGATTTCGCCGAAGGTCGGCAAGACCTTGATGTTTTCGATGTTCGAGTGATCGTTGTCGTGTCGACCACCAGGCAGTTCTTGGTTTTGTACGAACTCAGCCTTGCTGGTCTTGACATTGTCTGTCTGCTGATCTGTCGAAGCAATCTGCTTGCCCATATTTAGAACGCGATTGGGTTTGTCAGCCAACTTGCGAACACTATCCATACTAGCGTCTTGCAAATCCAGGCTCAGCTCTATAGCCTTGTCGACAAAGTACTCCGCAGCAGCAACCAGCTGGGTATTGATATTTGCCGAACCATTGCGAAGGACGACTTGAGTCAGGGCGTCAAAAAGTGTCTCAAAACATGTCCGGAAAGTTGCCGTCGAATGGGTGTCCGAGCGGAGAGCGTTAGTAGTGAAGAGGAACACATCAGCAGCCCGAACGCCATGGGGTCCATAGATGACATTGTAGATGTCGACAAGAGGCTTTTCAAGGAGAGGAGAATTTTTGACGTTAGGGTGAGTTATGATGCTGAAGAAGGGAGCCAACTCTTCCTGAAGATACTTTCCACGGCTTAACATGTTGACTTTTGGGTGTTTCTCCAGGACTTCTGTTACTCTGACCAAACCTCCATGGGAGGCAAGCCCCAAGACCACATCTTGCATGGTGGCATAGTCGCTCTGCACCAGCTCGAGACCTATCTGGAAGAACTTCGCAAGGTCAATAGATCTCGGCTGGGCTCCGGGACGGGGCAGATTCAGTCGCCAGTCTCTGAGAGGGTTCAGAGGCTCAGGGGGACGATTGTCGTTGTCGCTATGCAAGAACTTGCATTTCGTACCGAAGTTGCAGCGACCTGTAGCTTGAAACTGTCTACAGATACCGCGCTTTGACATGGTGATTGGAATGATAGTGTCTTGCAGGGTGACAACGAGAGATACTGAATACTGGCAGGGCTTCTTCAAGTTTGTAAAGGAGTGTGGTGTGGTCCAGGCAAACAATCAGCAGAAGTTGGCAAAGTTCGCAATATATAGAGAGATGGACGGGGTTCCGGGAGGCTCTTTTCTGCTTTGCTGAGTGAAGGTTTGTCATCGCCTGATTTGCTACCATCACAACCTCACGTTCAGCCTGGCAACGCATTGTTTGAAAGACCAATCCGAAAGGCAGTCTCGGTTGATTGATTGGATAGCACACATGCACCTCATACCTGCATCAAGACAGGTGCCTTCTGGGCACATTGCTTCAATGCAATCGGACTTTGAATCATAGAGTGTAAGAGCTGCCATACAGCACATGCCATCAGAACCATGGCCGCCGGAGCCTCACCCACGGTCTTTGCATAATGGACCCAATTGCTTCTCAGCTTGTGAAGTAGCAAGCAGCAGTTTTAGACCAGTTGCTACAACGCCTGCGGCTACGAGCGGCCACACCGCTTCCTCATCAATTTCAAGCAGAATTAGCCGGCTTGACCATTATCCTCAAGATGCTTTACAGCGTATCTAGCTTCCTTTGGCATGGTCGCATGGGGTTTTCCAGGCTGCGGACAGCTACATGAGACGGGTAGGCCGGATGGCAGAGAAGACGGGCTGTCGAGCATAGCCGTAGGCCAGCGAGCGGCCACGAGGCTGATGTGGTGGCTGAGGGACAACTTGCTCGTCATTTTGGAGATATGGCTATCCCAAAGAATAAATCTAGGACAAAAGGACCCTCAAGACGCATCTGGACGTTTTGCTGTCGGATGATTCAAGGGTAAGGCGCGATGAAAGAAAGCCTGCATCTAACTTAGTAGGAAGGAAGGCAGGTAAGGCAGGAGCCGTGCCGGGGCAGGTTGTGATTGGCTACTGGAGCATGACCCTACTCGGAAGTCACAATTGAATTGGATGCACCAGAAATTTCAGAAGTAAGGTACAGCTTCTCTCAATGATCGCAATCATGTAGTCCGATGTTCTGTGAGCTCTTGAAGCTCAAGATGTCTTCAAGTGCAACCAACATCCTCGTTACTGGAGCCAACGGGTAAGAATGACCGCCAGCCTTTGACTATAGCGACATGCTCATGGAAATTCAGTGGCCTTGGATTGGGCATATGCCTCCGCCTTGTTGATTCGTTCCTCGAGTCTCGGCATGCAAATGAGTGTCTGAACATAATCTATACCACTAGAAGTCCCCGTAAAGGCTCCGACACCCTGAAGACCCTCCAGGCCCATCTGCGAAAGCATCACTCACTTTCCCAGCACAAGCGAATTACTTTCCAGCCCGAGAATGTTGAACTCACAGACCTCCTCTCCATCCGCGAGCTCGTTCAAAAACTGAACCTCTCAGACCTCACGAAGCTCGATGCTATCATTTGCAACGCAGGCATAGGAGGATGGATCGGTCTGGACTGGTTCGCAGCCATCCCAGCTATTCTCGCCGATATACGCAATGCCACAGTCTGGCCATTCTACAAGCTAGGGACCATCGGTGCAGTTACAAAGCCGCAGCTACCTGACGGTTCACTCACGCAACCTGAACCGCCATTGGGCGAGGTCTTTTGCGCCAATCTGTTTGGACATTACATGCTGGTTCACTGGTTGATGCCACTGCTCCGAGCGTGTGAGTCGAACACGCCCGGCACGATCATCTGGGTCTCATCTGTCGAGCCGCAGAATTACCACTTCAAGAGCGATGATTTGCAGGGTCTCCAGACCGATGCGCCATATGAGCATGGGAAGCGGCTGACTGATCTGTTGGCATTGATATCCAATCAGCCTGCTACCGAGAAGGCGACTGCATCCTTCACTTCCACCGAGGGAATGAAATTACAGCGGCACGTGAGGAGTGTACCGACACAATACGTCTATCAGCCGGGCGTAGTAGTCACGTCCGTTATCTCGCTCTACTGGATCCTCCAGCAGGCGTACCTTCTCGGCATTTACCTGGCTCGCTGGGCTGGGAGCCCCTGGTCAACAGTGAAGCCATACACTGCTGCTCATGGTGCAGTATGGCTCGCTTTGGCAACCGAGAATGAAATCCGGAAAGCAGAGATAGATGCTCACCCTGGCGAGCTTACGAATGCCACTGCGGTGGCCAAGCGAGGCAGAGTCAAATGGGGCACCGCAATCAACAGAGCTGGAACGACAACTGTTCGTCCAACTGAGGTCGACCACTGGGGCCTCACTGGGAGCGGTGCCACTTTTACGAGTCACTGGTGGGGAGGTAAGTCCGGACTGGGGAGAAAACCTGGTGCTGTCGATGCAAAGCCAGAAGATGTGAAGAGCTTTGTGGCGCTGGGAGCGCAGGCGTGGGAGGACATGGAGCAGCTGAGAAAGGATTGGGAGAGGAGAATCGAGGAAAGCGAGCAGCCATGAAGCACTCAACGCAGTGCACGCACCGTGATCTTTTCAGGAGTGGTAGGTAGACAGTCAATCTTAGCAAGTCGGCGAAGCGCAACTGCAATGCCAGTGCAATTGCTCATCGATATTGGGCGTGGACCCCACCTGAATAAATTCGGCTTTGATTCGGATTCTTGAGTACTGCTGTGCAGCGTGTGTTGCATTTCGATCCTGACGATAACTTGCGGAAACACCTGAAGTTTATACGGAGAAGAAGAACATGACACTTGATGTTTGAAATGTTTTTTTGATGATTCTATATTCCTTGCTCGGAACAAACGAGACTAGCACCTATGACAGGTATATACAAATGCGTTGGGTGACCATCGAGTCAAGCTACGCACACGGTCTGTCTCCCAAGGGCCATCGCAAGCGAAATGGCGTGAAGACAGGCTCTATTGCATGCTTTGCAACCGCCATGTTGAAGCTCTTTCTTCCGCAGATCTACTCATCGTCCTCTTCCTCTTCGTCTTCATCACCTTGCTCCTCAGCCGCGGATCGTGCCTGGTTCTCCGCATCAGACTCTTCCAGCTGTGCCAACTGGTTCTCTCTAAGAGCCCTCAGTCTGTCACCTGCGCCAACCGGCTTGCTGACCAGATCCGCAATCTGCCCACGTCCAATCAACGATGCGACAATTGATACACCAACGATAGCCGTCAGCACAAATCGGTAGATGCCATACCATTTGGGTGCCCAGCCTGCTCGGGATGCGCGGGAGTCAGCGTAGTAGAGGAAAGTGAAGGCGAGGAATTGAGTGATCAGACCGACTTCAGCGGAGAGAAGGAGGGTTGGCCATGCAACGGCGGTTGCGGCCACACCGATAAAGTAACGGGGGTAGCCCTGTTCACCGCCGTACTCGGCCCACTCGAGGCCCCAGTGGATGGCGCCGAGGAAGGAGATGATCTATATGAGGTTAGGAGGAATTGAGAAGGGGACAGAGCAGAACATGGAAAAGGTAATTGAGCAGGCAAATTCCTCCACCCGGACGTAGTTTGGGGGACAGAGACATACCGTAGCACCGTAGCCGAGCTGAAGAGGCTCGATGATGTGCAAGAGCTGCTCAGAGACTTCTCCACTCATGAAAAAACCGGTGCCGTGGTTGGCAGCGTATTGGATATCGAAGGAGAGGACGACAGTAGAGAGTGAAGTTGCAAGGTATGGAACAACACCTGCTAGGCCCATGTACATGGCTCTTTGCGGGACGTCCTTAAGAGAAAAAGTATCGACGATGGTGGTCTGTCCAGGTCAGCTTCTGTCTTGCTCCATGGTGCTGTGCAGAGACACACGAAGTCACTTCGGATACCGGCCATCATATCCACATCCTGTTCTTCCTGCTCTACACCCTTCTCCTGGAATGCCTTGTGCACTGTCGAGGTTGTGGTAACCTCCTCAGGCACAGCAACGATCTTCTGACTCTGCAAATTCTTTTCTGCCTCCGGGTCCTGCCCGTATACTATCTGGCTTCCTCCACCTGACGCATATCGGACAAGCGACTTTCGCAGGGGCTGCTGCACTGCCAAGGCTAGTATTGGGGAGGTCTTGACGGAGCGTGTGGACGTTCGGAAGGCGGCTTGTTGTGTGAACTTGGTCAAGGGTGTCCTCGTAGACGTTGTTCGGAAGGTTGTGAGGGATTTGGGAACTGCTCGAGCAGCTGTTGTGCGGAACATCTTGCCGGTGTGGATCCTAACAGTGAGGGTATCTGAGTCGTAAGGGGAGCGTTCAAGGTGTCGCCAGCTGCAGAGGCTTCACCGCAGCACGACAGAAAGGAGTGGAGAGTCGAGAGGTGAGTACAAGCTGCTGTCTAGCCAGTGGACTGATCTTTGCTGAAGTCTGAGATCCGTCGTTAAGCTCGAGCTCCAAATGGAGACTAGCGTCATAGCCTCGTGGATATCATCACCGTTGGAAGGTGCGACTCGACCTCAAATTTGGCAGGAGCAAGACGTCATCGCTCACTGCAACTTGCTGTCATCTCAGAAGTCGGCTGATCCCACGTTCTCTCGGTCGACGCGTGATTCACCAAGCACATAGCCTTTTCTTCTGCAGCAGGCGCGTGCAAAATAGGTTGTTCTTACACCTCGGTTTCATGCCGACCACCTTTGACCCTCATCGCCCTAGATCTGTGATACCCATCTCGCGTTGCACCACTATTCAAAGCATCTGGCTGCACTTTCAGGCAGAAGCCAATCATAGTTTCGCTTTACGCCACATCTTGAGAGTGGCTTGTGCCCCCTCTCCTGCAGCAGAGCACCATACACCCATAGTGCTCTTGGCTGGACGTTTCCCTTTAACCACACTCATGTCACTGTCTGGTTGTTGAAACACCCCATCGTCCCTGACCTGGGTTACGGTCACCACCAGCCAAGATGTTGGAAGGCCTGGTAGCCAACCTGCTCAACAGGTTTCTGGGCATGTACGTCAAGAATTTCGACCCAAAACAGCTCAACGTCGGCATCTGGTCTGGAGATGTCAAGTTACGGGATCTGGAACTTCGCCGTGAGGCTCTCGACCAACTTCACCTGCCAATCAATGTTGTTGAAGGTCGGCTTGGTAACTTGACTCTATCCATACCGTGGTCCAATCTGCGTGGCAAACCTGTTCGCGTCAATATCGAAGATGTCTTCCTGCTGGCTGCTCCAAAAATGGAAGACAATTATGATGTCCAGGAGGAAGAGAAGCGAGCAGCGGCTGTCAAGTTGGAGAAGCTCGAAAGTGCTGAGCTACTGAAGGAGCGCAATACTGAAGGCATGAGTCAGGAGGAACAGAAAAAGCAGCAAAGTTTTACTGCTAGCCTGACCACCGCCATCGTGGACAACTTGCAGGTCAGTATCAAGAATGTCCACATTCGCTACGAAGACGCTGTCGCCACTCCTGGCCATGCATTTGCCGTCGGTCTGACCCTGAAGGAAATGAGCGCAGTCAGCACAGATGAGAACTGGCAGCCCACTTTCATCCAGTCAACAGCCGACAAAACTCACAAGCTTGCTGTTCTTGACTCACTGGCCATGTACTGGAATAGCGATGCTGAACTATATGGTTCCGGCCGAGGCGACGACCCCTCTCAGCAGCTTGATCCGAGTGAGCTAGCTCGACGCTTCATGGATGGAATCGAGAATACCAATAATTCCCAATACTTACTTAAGCCTGTCAGCGGCCGTGCGGGCCTGGAGATGGACAAAAGTGGCAAAATAGATAGACCTAAAGTCAAGGCTAGACTACTCTTTCAAGATCTCGGCTTCACTATCGACGAAGATCAGTACCGCGATGCACTTATGCTCGTGGACTTGATGCATTATTTCATCCGACACCAAGAATTCAAGAAGGGTGCACCAGACAAGTCATCGAAGGAAGCTCCAAGAGAGTGGGTGAGGTTTGCAGGAAACGCGGTTTTAAGCAAGATACACGATCGGAACAAGAAGTGGTCATGGGCATACTTCAAAGAACGACGCGATATGAGACTACGCTACATTGACCTGTTCAAGAAGAAAAAGAAGGAACAGCAGTTCACGGAACAAGAGAAGAAGGAGTACGATGACCTCGAATTCAAGCTCTCTTACGAAGACTTGAGATTCTGGCGGTCACTTGCTCGGAACCAGTTACGCAAGGAGAATGTGGGAGTCAAGAAGCCAGCTCAGAAGCAGACCTGGGGCCAGTGGGTGTGGGGCGCGAAGAAGCCTGCAGCGGAGGAAGAACATCAAGACGAGGAAGCTGGCATGACAGACGAGCAGCGGAAAGAACTTTATGCGGCCATCGACTGGGACGAGAAAAAAGCTATCGCTGAGAGCGTTGATGTCCCGCGCGAGACCGTCAAGCTACAGATCGAGTCAAGCCTGAGGACAGGCAGCTTTACTCTGAAACGTGATCCACATGGTAAAGCCAACGAGGTCCTCAAGCTTGTATTCGACAACTTTCAGGCAAAGGCTCTTCAGCGACCAGATTCCTTCCTCGCAGATCTTCAGTTGGGCGGCCTTCGTGTCTACGATGGCACTACAGAGGGCAGTCTCTTTCCCCAAATCGTCAAGGTCAAGGGTACCGAAGAGCGGGCGAAAGACGAACCCGAGCCCGAGGACCATCGCGAACTAAACCGACCAGACAACGAGAAGCATGATGACGATGCCGGAGGAAAGCTCTTCCATCTTGTGTTTGAGAACAATCCTCTCGACGATAGTGCAGACACGGCAATCATGTTAAAGCTGAAGAGTCTGGAGTTCATACACAATCCCAAATTTGTGGTGGAAATAGCACGATTCTTCAAGCCACCTGAGAGACAAATGGATTCTATTGGAGCCCTTCTCGAAACAGCTGGAGCATCCATCGAGGAGATAAGGCAACAAACTCGAGCAGGCCTCGAGTTTGCACTGGAAGAGCACAGGACTATCAACGCAAACATTGACCTGCAAGCTCCAATCATCATCGTTCCCGAGCGCATTACGGAAGAAAGTACTCTATGCATGATAATAGATGCTGGTCATTTGAGTTTGCGCAGCGACTTGATCGATAAGGACACTCTTCGAGACATACAGTCTAAACGAAAGAGTCAATACTCCGATGCCGACTTCAAGCAATTGGAGGATCTCATGTACGACAAATTCAACCTCAAGTTAGAGTCGACTCAAGTGCTGATCGGACCCGGTATCGACGCGACCAGAGCTGAGCTGGATTCGGCTGATCACTCGAAGAACATGCACATCGTGGAGCGAATTAACATGGACTTTTTACTCGAAAACTCTATCATACCCAAGGACCCTAACATCACCAAGACCCGAATCACAGGCACACTACCCGTTCTACACGCCTCTGTGTCGGATCGTAAGTACAAGAGCCTGATGAGGCTGATCGAGGTTGCAGTCCCCAAATTTGATGCTGATGACAAGAAGCCGCTAGACGCTGCGAAAGCTAAACCGCTTGCGCCTGCGGCAGACGCGCGAGGCAAGAGAATGTCGGTAGCGCTACTCGAGCGACCAACAGAAGCAGCCATCGACCATGAATCTGATACTGAAGACGAGCGTGCGGAGGCCGACGGCAAGGTCGAGGCTCGAAGAGAGGAATCCCAACCAGAGAAGCTTGAGAATATCCACCAGCGTACGTTCCAGCTCAAGTTTGTTGTCGAGAAACTCCAGGCATCGCTCTTCAAAGCTGATTCCTCGGATGATCCGTCCAAGCCCGACCAGCTTCTAGCTGAGTTGACTGCAGAACAGTTTCAATTCGACTTCTATCTCCGCCCATTCGACATGGTGGCTGAAGTCGTGCTGCAGCACCTCTACATTGACGACCACGTCGAAGAAGAGCCGTTGCCAGAGTTCAAACAAATCATATCTTCGAAGGGTTTAAAAGCCGAGGAAGACAAGAACCTGCTCACTGTCAAATTTATCAAGGTTAATCCAGACTCGCCAGAATTCCAGTCTACGTACGAGGGTATCGCCACAAACCTGGATGTCGATGTTTCCACGATCAATGTAGTCGTTACGCGAAAGACTCTCCTCACGCTGCTCGACTTCGTATTGACCACATTTACCAGTCCTGATGACGCAGCTCCTTCGGAGCAACAGCAGCAGGAAGAATTAGAAGAACGACCACCACGGGCTCCTTCCGACCCAAACACTCAGCAGCAGCCAACTCAGAGCGACAAGACCCGTATCAGAGCACAGCTGAAGGGTATCGCACTTATCCTCAATAACGACGGAGTCAGACTGGCAACTTTATCCTTGAATTCTGGCGATGTCGGCTTGTTCCTTGCAGGTGGCACGATGGACGTTAAGGCACGATTAGGCAGCTTGTCGCTAGTCGACGACGTTAATCAAGGAGCTCCGGAGGATTCCCCGCTTCGCCGGTTAATAGCCATTGAAGGGGACGAACTCGCAGACTTCAAGTATCAGACGTTTAACGCGGAGCAGAAAAGCTATCCCGGCTACGATGCTGCAATTTTCCTTCGGTCAGGTTCAATCAAGATCAACTTCATGGAAGAGCCATTCCGTAAGATCATGGAATTTGGTGTCAAGTTCGGCAAGATGCAGGCTATCTTCAATGCCGCCCGCCAGGCTGCCGCCAATCAAGCTACTCAAGTGCAGGAGAACGCTTCGAAGATGCACTTTGACATTATCGTGAAGACGCCGATCGTGGTCTTCCCACGTGCTATCGTCGGAGAGCGCCCACGAGATCTCCTCACAGCATATTTGGGTGAGATCTATGCCAGTAACAAATTTGTTGGCATACAGGGGCAGAGTGATGGCCCAATGGTCAACAAGCTCTCCGCAGGTATTCGACAAATCCGCTTAACTTCCGAATTTCACTATGATGACGACCAGCAAGAAACCTTGGAGATGATCGAGAAGGTTGACCTCGACTTCAAGATTAGGTATCTTGAGCACATGCCGGGCTTGGAGCGGCCCGACCTCGAGATTGATGGGACAATGTCACCTGTCAATCTCAAGATCTCTCAAACACAATTTAAGCTCTTGATGGAACTGTCCAAGACAATTCCTGCTGCTTTTGCTACAGAAACAGAATCTGATGAGGAGGTGGCCGAAGAACTGCCCGACTCAGTGACCTCGCCTGTTCAAACCGCACAAATCAAGACCACGAACGAAGAAGAGAAGTCACGGCCCTCGCACCAAGGGCCAGAACTTGGCTCAAGCAACGAGACGTGGACTAAGCTTAACTTGGTGTTCGAGGCTCAGATGTTTGGCTTAGAACTCTTCCTTGCGGCTGAGGACGGCCCGACGAAAGATATGGCGGCTGCAAGTCTGTCTAAGTTCGCGCTGAACGAGACTAACGTGAAGCTTCGCATGATCAGTGATGGTGCTATGGAAGCCGAGCTGTTAGTCCAGTCGTTCACGATCCGAGACAGCCGTCAGAAAGAGACAAACAAGTTCCGGAAAATCATGTCACTGATCAACAGTGATGTGCAGCAGCAGTTTATGGCTAGTGTGTCGATGTCCGGCGGTGAGGAGAAGCACATGATTGTGATGCTCACCATCGATAGTCCTCGCATCATTGTCGCCTTAGACTACTTGTTCGCACTACAGGCGTTTGCCAATACAGCACTAGGATCGGACGACCCCAAACCGATAGCCGAGCAACAAGACTTGGGGGACGTAAGTGGCGCCGACGCCGACCTGAATGACAACGACGAGAAGCAGATCAATGGCGTGAAGGCGGGAGACGAAGCATCATCTTCAATGACGACCTCCTTCCGCGTCAACATTGTGGAAGCGCAGGTCATTGTCATCGCGAATCCAGCAATCTCGAATACCGAAGCCATCGTGCTAGGTACTAAAGAGATATCGGTGTCGCAGCAGAATGCCACCACCTTACAGATCACAAAAGTCGGCATGTTCCTGTGTCGAATGGACAAGTTCGACTCGAGTCGCTTGCGTATTCTAGATGATTTCACAATTCAGATGTCTATGGACAACCGATCCCAAGGCAAAGGCTCATCTCTTACTTCTATCAATATCGACATTGAGCCTCTAGTTCTGCGGTTGTCACTTCGCGACATATTGTTGGCCATGCAGATCGTTAACAAGGCTGCAGCCAACATGGCTCAGCAACAGCAATTTCAGGAAGATGCTGAACCAAAGAAACTCAAAGAAGTCAAATCAGGAACTAAAGCACCTTCAGCGAGGCGCAAGTCTGTGGCAGGCAGCACGGCCAAAAGCCGCAGAAAATCGGTATCCAAAGCACCTAGTAAACCTACAGGGCCACCGAAACAATCGATAGTGATGAAGCGCGAAGAGCTCACTGCACAAATTGAAGGCATTCGTGTTGTTTTGATCGGCGATCTTCATGAATTGCCTCTGCTCGACTTCAGTGTGAAGAAATTCGATGTGAACGTTCGAGATTGGTCTGGCGCCATGAATGTCGATACTCAGTTGAACACATTCATCAATGTCTACAACTTCTCCAAGTCTGCCTGGGAGCCACTGATCGAACCTTGGCAGCTGGGCTTCCATATGGCGAAACAACAAGATCCAGAGCTGGTGTCAATGGAACTCTACTCTCACAAGAATTTGGAGCTTACCATAACCTCCGCCACAATAGCGCTCGCATCTAAGTCCTTTGACTTTCTGACAAGTGACGAAGATATCTTATCAAAACCAAGAATTCAAGATGCGCCATATCGCATTCGAAACTATACAGGCTTCGATCTGAGCGTCTGGGCGGATGAGAAGAATGAGAATGCTTCAGCCGACAAGCTCGCTGATGGCGAGGAGAAAGCTTGGCGTTTTGAAGATGCCACATCCATGCGAGAAAATCTTACACCAGAAGGCAACGCAGGACTTGTTGGTATCAAGCTCGAGGCAAGCGGATTCGACAGCATCAGTCGCATACCAGTCAGCAGAGAAGGTGAAGCTTTGTACAATCTCAAGCCCAGAAAGGACAAAGTGCAGCATCGGATGCTTGTCGAAGTCAGGCTTGGTTCAGACAACGTCAAGTATATTACTTTCAGATCTCCTCTTCTGGTCGAAAACAAGACTCAAATACCGATTGAGGTTGGTGTTTTCAGCCCTGAGGACGGTCATCTCCTCAAAATCGAGAAGGTTGCACCTGGCGAAGCCAGACCAGCCCCAATTGGAGCATGTTTCATACATTCTCTGCTTGTACGGCCAGACCAGGGCTTTGGCTACAGTTGGTCAGACGAGAAGCTGTTCTGGAAATCGTTAATCGAGAAGCCAACGAGGACGATTACTTGCCGTTCCGAAAGCCGAGACCAGTCACCACCTTTCTTCTTCCAGATGAATGCACTATACAACAGAAAGGACCCGATGACCAAGATCTACCCGTACATGAGATTGCAGGTCTCTGCTCCAGTCGAAGTTCAAAACCTGCTACCATATGACTTCAAGTACCGCATCTACGACAAGAACACGAAGAAGGACTGGACCAACTTCCTTCGACGTGGCGGCGTGAGCCCTGTGCATGTAGTTGAGCTATCTCACCTACTGCTTTTGAGCGTCGAGCTCGAGGACACGCCCTACAAACAGAGCGACTTTGCTATCATCAACAGCCACACTCAAGAAGATTTTAGAAGAGAGAAGCAGATCCACCTCAAGGATAACCAGAACGGACAGCTGCGCCTCAAGCTGCACTACACCAATATCAAAGATAGTGGCGGTGCTTTCAAGGTATCCATATACAGTCCTTACGTTATTCTGAACAAGACAGGACTTGAGATGCAAGTGCAAAGCAAAGCTGGCTGGGGCGGCGCCTCGTCCAAAACAGCATCCCAGCAAGGTGTCAGTACTCAGACTGATGAGCAGCGACACAAGGCGCTTCCATACCTCTACTCTTACCCACACGATGACCAGAAGAATCGGTCGATGCTAAAGATAGGCGAGTCCACCTGGAGCAAACCTCAGTCCTTTGACGCGATCGGCAGCACATACGAGGTCGTCTTACCTGCGGCGAACAACAAGACAGAGTTCCATGCTGGTGTATCTGTGGCCGAAGGTGAAGGCAAGTACAATCTGTGCAAGGTCGTTACCGTCGCACCGCGCTTCGTTCTGAAGAACAAAATTGGCGAAGATCTCGAGCTTCGCGAACCGGGCTCATCGGACATTCTTAAACTCAAGAACAACGACCTGTTGCCAGTGTATTTCATGACTCAAGGACTAGACAAGCAGCTATGCCTGTGCTTCCCCGGGGTGAACAATCATTGGTCGTCACCCTTCCAGATGTCCAACGTGGGCATGACGCATGTGAAGTTGGCTAAGCACGGACAGCGGCAGCGCCTCGTCAGAGTCGAGATCATACTCGAGAACGCCACATTGTTCTTGCACTTCAGTCTCGAGACGAAACACTGGCCATTTTCAATGCGGAACGAGAGCGACGTGGAGTTTCTGTTCTTCCAGGCCAATCCCAACATTAGCGAAGATGGAGAAGAAGATCGAGGCAGTGGTTGGAAGCCGATTCGGTACAAGCTGCCACCTCGAAGCATTATGCCATATGCTTGGGACTATCCAGCCTCGAAGAACAAGGAGCTTGTTCTTACGTGCCGCGGCAAAGAACGATATGTCAAGCTGCAAGAAATCGGCAATCTCATCCCCATCAGGCTGCCACCACCAGAAGCTGGTCTTCCACCGAAGATAGTGGATGTGAATATCGTGGCTGATGGACCTACTAACACACTTGCATTGTCCAACTACAAAGCGTCAACGTCGTTGTACCGATCCAAGACACACGCCTCGACACAGTCCACGACGAGTGTCAATTCCGGCTTCGAAGTCAAGCAAATTGAGTCGGAAATCAGTTTCAAGGCTGAGCTACGACTTGCTGGTGTCGGCATATCTTTGGTGAACAGCAAGCTCAAGGAGCTACTCTACTTGACCTTCAGAGACATTGACTTCAAGTATGGTGACTCGAAGCTGTACCAGACATTGAACATGACCGTCAAATGGATTCAGATGGACAACCAACTCTATGGCGGTATTTTCCCTATCCTGTTATATCCGAGTGTCGTGCCAAAGACAGGGAAAGAGATGGAAGCACATCCTATCTTCCATGCTATGGTCACGCGTGTGAAGGACGACTCTTACGGTGTGCTATACATCAAATATGCAACACTACTGCTTCAACAAATCACCATCGAACTGGATGAGGATTTTATTTTTGCAATGCTGGACTTCACCAAGGTACCTGGCGCTTCTTGGTCAGAAGAGAAGGAAGGCAAGTTGTGCGATGAGAATCTTGGAGTGCCAGAACCTACTAGGGAAGAGCAAGGTCAAGACATCTACTTTGAGCTGCTCCACCTGCAGCCTATGCAGCTCGACCTTTCGTTTGTGCGAACAGAGCGCATCAACGCAGAGGACACCGTGAGCAACAACCCGTTGATGTTCTTCGTCAACGTCATGACCATGTCAATCGGCAATGTCAACGATGCGCCCATCAAACTCAATGCGCTGATGCTTGAGAATGCTCGACTGCCGATTACAGCGCTTCTTGCCAATATCCAATCTTTCTATACACAGGAAGTTCTTCGACAGATACACGTTATCCTGGGATCTGCCGACTTTCTTGGCAACCCCGTCGGCCTCTTCCAAAATGTGTCATCGGGCTTCGCCGACATCTTCTACGAACCATACCAAGGACTAATCATGTCTGATCGACCGCAGGAGCTCGGATTGGGCATTGCGAAAGGCGCCAGCAGCTTTGTCAAGAAATCTGTGTTCGGCTTCAGTGACAGTATGGCCAAGTTCACAGGTTCGATGTCGAAAGGGCTGGCTGCTGCGACAATGGACAAGGAATTCCAAGATTCAAGACGGATGGCCCGGAGCAGAAACCGACCTAAGCATGCTCTTTACGGTGTCACATCCGGTGGGAATGCCTTTGCTTCAAGTATGGCTTCAGGTATTGGCGGACTTGCTAGACACCCGCTTGAGGGCGCAGAGAAGGAAGGTGCGCTAGGATTTGTGAAGGGTGTCGGCAAGGGGTTCATCGGTCTTGCTACCAAACCTGCAATTGGTGCTTTTGATCTTGCCAGCAATCTTGCTGAAGGTGTCCGGAATACTACCACAGTCTTCGATGCCGAAGGGCTGGATCGTGTCCGACTCTCCCGCTTTATCGGCATGGACGGCGTCGTTCGCCCATACTCCCAACGAGAAGCACTCGGTCAATTCTGGTTGAAGACTTGCGATGATGGCAAGTATTTCAACGAAGACTACATCGCCCATCTCGAGCTCGAAGGGAAGGAGATGCTGGTCATGATTACGTATGAACGAGTATTGATGATTAGGGCGCAGAAATTGAGAACTGTCTGGGAGATCAAGTTGACTGATGTACAAACCATCTCAAAGGAGAGAACGGGTATGAGCGTTGGGTTGAAGGGTGGAGCCAATGGCCCGTTCATACCTATTAAGGACGAGGGAAGCAGGAATTGGTTGTACAGGCAGATTGCCATTGGTGAGTCTTTTCTATCTATTCGCTGGAAATATGCTGACATCTTCTAGCTGTGAATGCTTTCAACGACAAGTACAACGCAAAAGGATGAGCGCTCTTCCGTGTCCGAGCGTTGTGGGTAGAGGGAGCATAGCCTTGGCGTTGTCGAAGCCGATGATGGAAAGCGATGACTAGCACATTTGATCAGACGTCAGTGAATGTTAGCGAGCAATGATTGGCCGCATGATTAATAACAGGTGTCATCCTCAATCTCATTGGTCGCAGACTACCCCCTCATGGGGCGGGCAAGTATTTTCCCTTCGGTCCCGCCCTTCTCCCAACCACTGCCCTTGCTCCTACGACCAGACACGCTTGGTCACGTCACCGGTCAATCGGTCACCGATTGTCTGAGTGACTTGACGTCAACATGCACTTCATCGTTGCTTCACGTGACCTTTACGATCTGCCCGTCGATCTACTTCCCATAGCCTCGATATGCTACTTAGTTCGCACAATTCTTCCAACAATTGCTATCACGATTTGTTCACCCTACCGTTACCCTTCTCTCCCATATTCAAACACGTTGGCTTTGTTGCTTATAGACACTCGCGCATGAGTGACAGCCATTAACCAACATGGCTCTGAAGCGCAAATCAGACGCTTTCGAAGCAGGTAGGCATGAATGAGAAGTTGTCACCGAGGATCGCGACTGACAAAGAACAGACTTGTCGCTAAATGTGTCTGACAATGTCACATCGATAGAAGGCGCTCGTGAGCTCAGTACACTTGCACCAACTACCGCCGCCGCTCCTGCTGGGAAGCGCAGAAAGGTTGCGACTTCCAAAGTTCCATCCATCTCTACTCCAGTCCCATCTGCAAAGAAGCGCAGTCGACCATCAGGCAAGGCATCGAGCCGAAGACCTGCTACACCTGCAGTCCAACCTCCTGCACAAGGCCAGCCACCCACTCGGCTTCAACCGCTAGATAGCAATTGTTAGTACAGGATTCCACTTCGACTAGGACGCAGACTGACAACAGCAGATACCACTGCGACACCTGTGCTTCAGAGCGCATATGGTCACACCGCTGCGGCCTCCAGAGATGACACTGTTCTCGGCGAACCAGCACAGAGCATCGAGACTGGAACATACTACGGTCTTTCGGCCACTCAACCCCAGTCTTACACCGATGCTGCCTCGTCATGGAACGCCAGCCACGAGAATGTTTCACTTGCTCCTATCGACTCAAGAGATACTCACCCACATGCCGAGCTGGTGTTGAGCCTGACAGAGGAGATCAACCAACTCGAGGAGGCAAAATCAAAGTTGACAACCGCCAACCAGGCCTACGTGCAGCACAACAACAACTTGTACAGCGAGAACCTCACTTTGTCCCAGGAGAACGCCGCATTGAAGAGATTGTTGAAAGAGCACGCTCCTAATGTCCAACTAGCCAAAGTCAACGTCGGCCCCATCGATCCCTCTCTCACCGCTACCTCTCACCCGACGTCGTTGCAATCTCGAGGCACCGCAAATGTGGATTCTTCTACTGCTCCTACAATCGACCTCACACAGGATGAGACTCGACCACTTCCATCTTCGACAATGCCTGCACCTTTATCCACCGCACGTGCCTCAAACCCCGAAGTTCTACAACGTTTCAAGCTGCGTAATATTCAAAGCCTCACTCTTGGCGAACTCCAGCACCAGCACGCGCAGGTTCAACTCCAGAAAGACGAGCTCGAGCGTACCAACGAGGACCTCAGGAAACAGCTCACAGCTCACGAGAAGCACACAAACACAAATGATGGAAGCCGGCTCCCCAAGCTACAAAGAGATGCAAAGGTCGCCCAGCTCCACAAGGAGATCGAAGCTTCGGGAAAGCGTCAAGACGCTCTCTGTGATGCTCTGCTTGAGTTCGCACGCATCGAGCGATACCTTACCGGCCTGTGTATTCGGTATAAGGACTTCATGAGTCATCTCGAGAAAGACAGAAATATCGGGGATGCGGTCGAAGCGGCCAAAGCGACGTGGTTTGCCGCCTATGGAAAGCGCAACGAAGGTCATCTTATCAATGGCGACATTGCTTCTGGTGTATATCAGCCCCCAGATGGCTTCACTTTGGAAGCAGGTGCTCAAGCCTCTGATGGTCCGTCGATATCCGACGCCTTTCATCACATCATCTCCGATCCTGGCGATAGAACTCACAGCTTTGCCTCTACCGACAGTGGGGCCTTCGGACTGGGAAGTGAGAATACCGCACCTCCGGCAGTGGCTGCTGAAGAGGTGCCACAGATCACGCTACCAGAGACGCGATCAACATCAGCTGTGCTGTTCCCGCGACTCACCTATGATGGCAACACGTCTTCGCCAGAGTTCTGGGATCATACTGTCATGCAGACTGCTGGCGGCAACAGTCGACCCCTTCCTCAGACTAATATCTTCGAGGATGGCTCGTTAATGACTGGTCCATCAAATACCCTCGACTACGAGAACCTTGATGATGACACTCGCGCTGTGCTTCAAAGCAAAGATAATGCCGGCATATACCACGGCGACGGGACCGATGTGCTAGCTGAAGTCGGTACTGGTTTCACTACCACCAACTACACAAACGGTACCCATATCGCTGATCTCGATTCACTTGATGCTCATTTACAAAGTACATGGGATGGTATAGGCATCACTGCTTCCACTATTGAGACCGAGAACATGCCCGACTTTATGGCTCCTCAGCTCACTACTGGTCATGGTGCGGCATACTACCAGCTAGAAAGCCAACCCTCATATGGCATCAACCCTGGTTTCAATGGCACTTCTGGCAGCGACAATATTACTCTACCAAACATGCCTGGTGGCTTCACTCTATGGGCGGGCGAACCTGGCTACGAAAACGACGCTCCTCACCCAGACATCGAAGGAAACAACTACAATGACAACGAGAATATGCTGGATAGTTGCGATGCAGGCAACCCAAACTTCGACGAATCATTCGAGTCATACACCAGCTACCTCAATGGTTATAACGATGATGGTGGTGACACGTTGATGTCCCCATACCCTGAGGTCGCTGACCCATCTGCGAACTAGATCTTCGAATCTGGTTGGATGTGGACAGGGTGTGTATATGATAGACTATACTTTGTATGAAAGATGTTGGTATTATGTTGGTGGTGGGATGGATATAATATCAGCACAAACGGCCATTGAAAAACTACTGAGCAAGTGCCGCTCTGAGCTGGAGCTACGACAACAGCACTCGCGATTCAATTCTAGCGATGCACGCCGCATCGCAACGACATCGCACGGCACTATCTTCTCACTACAGTTTGTCCTCATCACACATTGCTCCGGTGCTCGCCAGACTGCAGCTGGCTTGAGCTCATCAGTAGAGCAATGTGTGGTTGAGCTGCTGAAGTGACATGTCGGTGCCATCTATCTCCTCATGTGTCCTCGCCACGTACTTACCTCGCTCGCCCCATGACCGGAGCGAGAGAGCGCGTGGTTCGAGCTGGGGGATTGATATTTGGCGCTCGATAGTGTCAGCGATGCTACCCTTGGTTATTGAGATTTTGGTGTGCGTTGGACGATGTTTGATCAAGCAATGGAGCTAGTGGATTGTTATGACTGGATATGAGCTGGGCTATCACATCAAGCGTTGTTGGATTTCGTCAAAGCAGATGGGTGTGCGGCCAGACACGGACGCGTAGATGGCACAGCACACACCTACACCCAAAAATGCGTGGTTTATATAGATTACCAGAAGACCTTCGAAGAGAAGAGAATGCATGTCTTCACCAGAACGTGCCTGCCACAAACCTGTCCCGTCCCGCGCCGCATCAAATCACCATCTCCTCTCCTCTCCTCTTTCTCTCAGACGACACCACCCTCCAGTCCGCCCACCCCACGCAACCCCACCTACACAACAGGCAACACCAAACAACTACTCCCCCCCCCCA